>Ga0302157_10005286_pt1 | contig 13732 bp, 12 predicted proteins | sample I_Bog_N3_3_FD_193502 | JGI IMG/M metagenome (GOLD analysis project Ga0302157, IMG submission 193502) | Peat permafrost microbial communities from Stordalen Mire near Abisko, Sweden - I_Bog_N3_3 | ecosystem: Environmental > Terrestrial > Soil > Wetlands > Peat | place: Sweden: Abisko, Stordalen...
CAAACGTGGAGTTCAGCAGCTGCCCGTCGGCGTCGTATTCGAATGTCTCATACAGCGCGGCGCCGATCCCGTGGCCGGTGGCGCCGTGCACCTGGCCCTCGACGATCTTCGGGTTCACCTTGCGGCCGCACTCATCGACCGCGGCGTAGTCGAGGATCGTGACCTGGCCGGTCTCCTCGTCGATCTCGACGACCGCCGCGTGGACCTGGCTGGCGTAGGTCAGTGTCAGCTTGCCGCGCTTGGTCTCGTGGTCGGGAACCGTGAACGGCGGCCGGTACACGTAACGGCAGTTGAGCGTCACCGAGTCGGCCAGCTCGCCGGGCAGCTCGGCCACGTTCGCAAAGACCGTGGCGGCGATGCCGATGAACGGGATCGCCGCCTCGTGATTGGCAGCGAGACGGACGAATCCGTCGGCGAGCTCGATGTCGGACTCCTCGGCGCCGAGCATGCACGCGCCAACCTTCACGATCTCCCCGCGCAGCCGCTCGGCGGCCCCCATCACAGCGCCCAGGCCAGTCACCGCGAACTGGCTCGCATAGGTGCCGGAGAAGCCGACGTAGGTGTTCGCCGCCTTGTTGTAGCCGGCGACGACGTGGACGAGGTCCGGGTTGCAGCCGAGGATGTCGGCGGTGACCTGGGCCGCGGTCGTCTCGTGCCCCTGTCCTTGCGGGCTCGTCCCGATCGTCACGGTGATCTCGCCGTAAAGGTCGAGCCGCACCACCGCGGCCTCGCCGTTGCCGGAGAACGGGAGCGCGGAGTTGATGATCCGCGACTGCCCGAAGTTGTTCGTGCCGGAGTCGAGCGTCGAGCCGATCCCGATGCCGATCCGCTTGCCGCTGCCGGCGCTCGCGAGCTGGCGCTTGCGGGCGCCCTCGTAGTCGATCAGCTCGAGCGCCAGATCGAGCATCGCCGGGTAGTCGCCGGAGTCGTAGATGCAGCCGTTCGGCGTCTCGTAGGGGAACTCCTCGGGCTGCACGTAGTTGAGCTTGCGCAGCTCGACCCGGTCGAAGCCGAGCTCCTTTGCGACAACGTCCACGATCCGTTCGATCAGCCACAGATGCTGCAGGCGCGAGTAGCCGCGGTTGGGCCCGACCGGGCACTTGTTCGTCAGCGTCTCGGTGTAGTCGACGCGGACGTGCTTGAAGCGGTAGTTGCCGGGCACGACCTGCGACCAGATCACCGCGCCGAGCGGCTCGTAGCGCAGGTAGGCGCCGGCGTCGTCGAAGGCACGCACCTTGAAGCCGAGGATCGTGCCGTCGCTCATCACGGGAACCTCGACGTCGAGGAACGTGCGCTCGTTGCCGTGGGCCGAGGCGGCGAGGTGCTCCCAGCGCGACTCGCTCCACTTCACGGGGCGGCCGGCCTTGCGCGAAAGCAGTGCGAGCGCTGTGAGGTAGGTGTAGCTGGTGATCTTGATCCCGAAGCCGCCGCCGATGTCCTGGCTGGAGAACTGCATGTGGTCGATGCCCAGGCCGATCGCCGGCCCGATGAACATCGCCGCGAACATCGGCATCTGGTTGTTGGAGCGGAACTCGACGACGCCCGTGCCGGGATCCCAGTTGACCAGCGCGCCGGTCGTCTCAAGCGGCGTCGAGGAGAAGCGATGGAAGTGCAGGCGATCGATTCGCACGACGTGGTCGGCGTTCTCGAGCGCCCAGTCGACGTCGCCGTAGTCAAAGACTCCGTGCCAGGCGACGTTTGAGCCGATCTCCTCATGCAGCAGCGGCGCCTGGGGCTCGATCGTTGCGATCCCGTCGACCACGACCTCGAGCGGCTCATAGACGACCTCGACGAGCGCGGCGGCGTCGCGTGCCAGCTCAGCCGACTCGGCGAGGACGGCGACGACCGGCTCGCCCATGTAGCGCGCCTTGCCGACCGCCATGCAGTAGTCCTTCATCAGGCCTGCCGGCTCGGGCGCCATCTGGAAGAAGGGCTGCTGGAGCACACCCACCTCCTCGCCGGTGAGCGTCGCATAGACGCCCGGCTGCGCCTCGCAGCGCGCCACGTCGACCGAGACGATCCGCGCATGGGCATACGGAGAGCGCACGAAGTGGACGTGGCCCTGGCGGTGCATCCAGAGGTCGTCGACGAAGGCTCCCTGGCCTTTCAGGAGGCGCTTGTCCTCCTTCCGCGGCACGCTCTTGCCGGACCAGGCGCCGAGCCGCTCGCTCTGCTCGACCTCGGGGTAGTGGGTCGTCTCGCCGGTCGGGGTGCTCATGGCGTCACGCTCCCTGCGCCGGCGGCGGCGGCTTCGATCGAGGCGACAATGTTCACATAGCCCGTGCAGCGGCAGATGTTGCCCTTCAGCGCGCGGCGGATCTCGGCCTCGCTTGGGTGCGGGTTCTCGGCCAGCAGCGTCTTGGCGTTCAGCACGATCCCCGGTGTGCAGTAGCCGCACTGCAGGCCGTGGTGCTCCTTGAAGGCCTCCTGGATTGGGTCCAGCCCATCCGGGCCGTCACCCAGGCTCTCGATCGTCTCGACCTCGCAGCCGTCGGCCTGGACCGCGAGCATCATGCAGCTCTTGATCAGTTGACCGTCGCAGATCACCGAGCAGGCGCCGCAGTTGCCGGTGTCGCAGCCGATGTGGGTGCCGCGCAGTCCGAGTGTCTCGCGGATGAAGTGCACCAGCAGGCGCCGGGCCGGCACCGCCACGGAGTGGGGCACGCCGTTGACCGTCACCTCGATCGCGTGCACCGCTGAGCCCTCAGTCGCCATCTGTCACCTCCGCCGCTCGTCGTGTGGAAACCCTCATGCCGCGCCGCCGATCGCGTCAAGCAGCGCGCGTTTGGCCATCACGGCCGCCATCTCGCGCCGGTAGGAGCCGCTGGCGTGCACATCTGAGGGCGGCTCCAGGCCCTCGCTCGCGAGCGAGGCCGCGGCGCTGACCGCCTCCTCGCTCGCCGCGCCGCCGCTCAGCAGCGCCTCGGTCGCGCTCGCGCGCACCGGCGCGCCGGCGACGCAGCCCAGCACGACGCGCGCCGCCTCGATCGTGCGCGGTTCGCCGGCGGCGCAGCGCACCCAGGCCACCGCGCGCGCGATCGACCAGGAGTCCGCGGCCAGCTGCAGCGAGCGGTAGCCGACGCCGGCGCCATCCAGCGGCGGCAGTGTGATCGAGCGCAGCAGCTCGCCCGCTCCGACGGCGGTCCGGTAGAGACCGAGGAAGAACTCGCCGGCCGGCACGCTGCGGGTCCCGGCCGGGCCGGCGATCTCCATCGAGGCCTCGAGCGCGACCAGCAGCGGCGGGTAGTTGGAAGCCGGATCGGCGAAGCAGGCGTTGCCGCCGATCGTGCCGCGGGCGCGAACCTGGCGATCGACCGTGCCCGCGGCGACCTCGCCGATCGTCGGCGCCACCGCGCGCAGCGGCGCCGATCGCTCGAGCTCCAGATAGGTGGTCGCGGCGCCGATCCGGGCCGATCCGTCGCTCGCCACCTCGATGAAGCGCAGCTCCTCCAGGCGGCTGATGTCGACCAGCAGCTCGACGGCTGCGGCTCGGTGCTTGAGCACGTTGATCAGTGTCTGGCCTCCCGCGAGCACTCGCGCGCCCGCGGTGCCCGCAAGCGCCGCCAGTGCCTCCTCGAGGCTCGCCGGGCGCACGTACTCGGTGGCAGCTAGCAGCATCGCTCACGTCCCTTCTGTGATGTGGTCCGGGGTCGGCCGCGGCTCGTTACCGTCGAAGATCGCAAGCGGCACGCTGGCGAGCGGCGTGCCGGCGTCGGCGCCGATGCACCAGGTGTCCTGCATGTACATGCAGGCGGCGCCGGCGCCCGCGATCGCATGGGGGTGCATCGAGAAGACCATGCCCTCGCGCAGCTCGATGTCGACGCCCTCGCCGATCTTGGGGTGCTCGATCATCGTCATCCCGATCGAGTGCCCGGTGACGTGGCCGAGCGGGTAGCCGCGCTCGGCGAACGGCGCCGAGACGGCGCGGTGCACGTCGTGTGCGCTCGCACCGGCGCGCATCGTCGCCGCGGCGGCGGCGTAGTACTCGTCGTAGGCTTCGAGCATTCGCAGCGTGTCCGCGCCGACGGCGCCGCGCGTCAGTGGCCGCGAGAACTCGACCCAGTGCCCGCCTGGGCCCGCAACCTCGAGCGAATACAGCAGCAGGTCACCGGGCGCGATCGGCGTCTGCGGGTCGGGGATCCGGAACTCGGGCGTCGCCGAGCCCGCCTCGCCCCAGAGCACCATGTCCATCGTCTGGCGGCCGGTGCCCAGGCGCGCGAAGACCTCCTCCGCGGCGGCCATCAGCTCGGCCTGGGTGCGGCCCGGCTCATAGGCCTCGTGCACGGCCCAGAAGCCGGCGACGTTGATCGCCATGCTCTCGCGCACGAGCTCGAGCTCCTCGTCACTCTTGACCGCACGCGAGAGATCGAAGGCGACGTCGAAGTCGACCAGCTCGAATGGGCCCTGCTCGAGCGCGCGGTAATCGCGTACGGCCATGATGTAGTCGAGCCCGTAGACGCCGAGGCGCTTGACGCCCTGCGCGCGCAGGTGCTCGCGGATCCAGTCGCCGGGGTGCTCGGCGAAGACCGGGTCCGCGATCCAGCCGTCGGCGTGATCGCCGACCCAGCGCGCCTCGCTGGGAAAGATCGTGACCGGCTCTCCGTCCGCCGGCAGCAGCACGTAGGCGTAGCGGTGGACGATGCGGAAGCCCGAGAGATAGCGCACGGCGCCCTCGAAGCCGCTGTACTCGCTGCCGCAGACCAGCAACGCGTCGACGCCGTGCTCGGCCATCGCCGCGCGCGCGTTGGCGTAGCGGCGCCCGATCTCGGCGGCGCTGGGGGTGCGCGCCGGGTCGCTCGCGGGCGCCTGGGTGAACGCCCCGTCGCTCATTCGGCCTCCGCCGGCGGCTGTGAGGTCCAGGCGTGCTCCATGGCGGCGACCAGCGCGACGATCGCCTCGTTCAGCGGTGTCGGCACGCCGGTCTGGGCGCCGAAGCGCACGATGCCGCCGTTGATCGCGTCGATCTCGGTGCGCCGGTGGGCGAGCGCGTCCTGCAACATCGAGGAGCGGTGGTCGTAGGCGACCTCCGCGGCGTGGTCGATCAGCGCGTCCGGATCGGAGTCGAGCGTGATGCCGAGCGCGGTGGCGACGGCGACGCCCTCGCGCACCAGCCCGCTGATCAGCTCGCGTGTCGCCGGCAGCTCGCAAAGGCGCCCATGCGTGAGGCCGGTCAGCGCGCCGAGCGGGTTGCTCGCGGCGTTGAAGATCACCTTGGTCCATTGCGCGCCGCGCGCGTCGGCCAGCGCCCCGGTCGCCATCCCCCCGCGCGTCAGCGCCTGCGCGAGCGCTTCGATTTCGCCGGAGCCGGCGGGTCGCTCCTCGAACGGCCCGATCCAGGTGTCGCCGCCGGTGTCCATCTGCACGACGCCGGGAGCGACGACACGGCCGGCGGGGAAGGTGGTGCCCCGGATCACCCTCGGCACGAACTCGGCGATCAGCTCCTCGTTGCCCACGCCGTTCTGCACACTACACACCGCGCCGTCGGCGAAGATGCCCGCGGTCGCCGCGATCGCCTCCGCCGTGAACATGGCCTTCGTGGCGACGATTCCGAACTCGCAGGGCGGGATCTGGCCCGCGTCGGTGCGCGCGTTCACGGGGGCGAGGATCTCGGCGCGGCCGGTCACCCGCAGCCCGTCGCGGTTGATCGCCGCAACGTGCTCGGCGCCGACGTCGTAGGCCCAGACCTCGGCCTCCTCGAGCGTGGCGAGGTGTGCGGCGAAGAGGCCGCCGACGGCGCCGCAGCCGACGATGCACACGCGCATTCTCAGACCACCGCCTGCGCGCGGCTCGGTTCCCACGAGGTCTCCCTGGCGCGCACGAGCCGGTACATCGCCGTGCTCAGCGGGACAGCGACGCCGACGCGGGCGGCCTCGCGCACCAGCGCCCCGGTGATGAACTCGATCTCCGTGGCCCGGCGTGCGAGCACGTCCTCGAGCATCGACGGGCGGTGGGCATAGTCGCTGTGCGCGGTCTCACCGCGCGCCACCGCCAGCACATTCATCTCCCACGGGTCGTCGTGCAGGGTGACGCCGGCGGCAGCCGCCACCGCGACGCCCTCGTCGATCAGGCCGTGCACGAGACGGCCCAGGTCGCCGAACTCGCGCTCCTGCGCGAAGCTCCCGACGTGCGGGAGCTCGGTCAGCGCGGCGACCGTGTTGATCGCCGAGTTGAAGATCAGCTTCGACCACTGGGCCGGCAGCAGGTCCTCCATCGCCTCGGCCTCCAGGCCGGCGCTGAGCATCAGTTCCGCGAGCTCCTGCACGAGCGCGTAGGGCGTCGCGGTCTGCGCCCACGGGCCCATCCAGGTGGCGGTGTCGAGCTCGTATTCGACATGCACGTCGGAGTGGCGGATGCCGCTCATGAACGTGACCGCGGAGATGATCGGCCAGGCTCCGTGGCGAGCGAGCACCGCTTCGGCGCCCAGCCCGTTCTGGACGGTCATCATCGTCGCGCCCCGCGCGCGTCCCGCCAGCCGCGACGCGGTCAGCTCGAGGTCGAGCGCCTTGCAGGCGATGATCCCCACGTCGAAGGGCGCAAGCTCGGCCGGGTCGTCGGTGGCGAACACCTCGGCCGCCAGCTCGTGCTTGCCGCTGACCCGCAGCCCGCGTTCGCGCAGCAGCGCCGCGTGCTCGGAGCGACGCGTCAGCACGCTGACCTCGCAGACCGACGCAAGATGCCCCGCCAGCAGGCTGCCGATCGTGCCGGCGCCGATCACGCAGACGCGCGAGATCGCCATCAGCGCACGCCCCTGCCGGCGGCCGCGGTCGTCGCGACCTCCTCGCCGCCGGCCCGACCGAGTTGCGAGCGCCGGCTCATGGCGCGCGGAAGTCGTCGGGGAAGTGTGAGAGCTGCTCGCAGCCGGTCGCGGTCACGAGGAAGTTGTCCTCGAGCCGCAGGCCGCCGCCGCCGGGCCAGTAGGCGGCCGGCTCGATCGCCAGCACCATGCCCTCCTCGATCGCCGCCGGCAGCGCGCGGTGCGCGAACGGCGGCTCGTGCGCGCGCGCGCCCACGCCGTGGCAGATCGGGTGGCTCGGCTGGCCGGGGTAGCCGAGTGCGGCGATGCCCTCGCGGACCAGCGTGTCGAGCGCCGCGAGGCTCGCCCCCGGGCGCACATGGGCGATCGCCTCGCGGTAGACGCCGAGCAGGCCGTCGAGCAGCTCGTCGTATTGCGGGCGCAGCGTGCCGGGGCAGGCGTTCTTGGTCAGGTCGGACCAGTAGCCGTCGGCGCAGACCCAGATCTCGAGCAGGGTGGGCTCATCCGCGAGCACCGGACGGTCGCCGGTCGCTGTGAACGTGCGGATTCCCGGCCCCGACCAGACGAGCGTGAACGCGCGCGCCAGTGCGACCTTTCCCTGGTAGCCGGTTCCGAGCGCATGCACGTGGCCCTCGAACATCGCCCCGACCTCGCTCTCGCGCATCCCGGGGCGGATCTGCTCGCGGACGTGCTCCATCGCGAGCGTCGCGAGCTCGTTTGCCAGGCGCAGGCGTTCGATCTCCTGCTCGGTCTTGATCATCCGCGCCCGCGCGAGCATCGGCGCGCCGTCCACGACCTCGTCGCAGACGCCGCCGAAGCCGTCGAACCAGCCGCTCCAGAAGACGGTCGGCTCGCCGACCATGCGGTCCGCGCCCTGCGTGCCCTGCGAGTGCTCGAGCCCGACGCGGCCGGCGCCGCCTCGCTCGCGCAGCAGCGCCAGGCAGCGGTCCTGCGCGCGCAGCGCCGGCGGCCGGGGGTCGGCGGGGTCATAGAACGGGAACGGCTGCACATCCTGCGTCCACGCCGTCGCCCGTGCCTCCTCGTACTGCGGCTCCATCACGAACAGGGTCGGCTCGCCGTGCAGCGGCAGGACCGCGATGTCGTAGCCCTTCATCGGCCAGTAGTTGGTGAGGTAGCTCACGTTGTCGGGGGTGCGCACGACGAGCGTGTCGAGGCCTTCGGCGGCCATCAGCGTGCGGACGCGGTCGAGCTTGACGCTGTCGATCTCCCAGCCCATCCGCTCACCAGCGCTGCAGCGGCGCCGCCGGAACGCCGTAGGCCTGCTGCCAGGAGATGACCGGATTGGACAGCGTGCCGATCCGCTCGATCTCGCACTCGACGACGTCGCCGGGGCGCAGGTAGAGCTCGGCCGCGTTCTCGCTGAAGCCGGCGACGCCGGAGACCGTGCCGGTTGAGATGATGTCGCCGGGGCTGTAGCCGAGCGGCGAATAGTGGGCGATGATCTCGGGGATGCTGACCGACATGTTGCCCGAGTGGGACTCCTGGCGCAGCTCGCCGTTGACCCGCAGCGCCATCCTCAGATCGTGTGCGTCGCCGACCTCGTCGGGGGTGACGATCCACGGGCCGAGCGGGCAGAAGCTGTCGATCGCCTTGCAGAACGAGAACACGCCGGATCGCATCTCGCGCCGCTGGATGTCGCGCGCCGTGATGTCGTTGAAGATCGTGTAGCCGGCGATGTAGGACTCGGCCTCGCGCGCGTCGAAATGCTTGCCGGCCTTGCCGATGATGACGGCCAGCTCGAGCTCGTGGTCGAGCTCGTCGGTCAGGTGCTCGGGGTAGATGATCGGCTCGCCCGGGCCGATGATCGCATCGACGTTCTGGAAGAACACGATCCACGGCGCGATCTCGTGCGACCAGCCGACGACCTTCGACTCCTCCTCGTGCTCGCGGAAGTTGCCGGAGGTGTGGAAGAACTTCTTCGGCACGATCGGCGCGCACACGCGCACACTCGACAGCGCCAGCCGTTCGCCGGTCATCACCGCGTCCGGGTCAAGGCCGAGCTCATACAGCGCGCGCATGTCGGGCACGCCCAGCAGGGCGACCTCGTCGCCCTCGATCACGCCGGCGCGGCGGGCGCCGTCAGGGGTCGCGACGGTCGCGAGCCTCACGGCGACACCTCGCAGATCTCGGCCGCGACGAGCGCGTAGACGGACGCCATCGCACGCAGGCCGGCGATCTCGAGGTTCTCCCCGTCCGGGCTCGGAAGACCGCTCGAGGTGCCGTAGTTGACGGTCTCGATGCCGTAGCGCGTCAGCGCCGAGGCATCCGAGAACCAGCGCACGGTGTCGCGTGCCGGCGGCGAGCCGAAAACCTGCTCGTGCCCCGCGTCGATCGCCGCGATCAGCGGGTGGGACTCGGCGATCTGCGCGCCCGGTGCGGTCACGAAGACCTCCGAGCTGATGCCGAAGTCGGGGTGGCGTTCGCGCAGGTCGCGAACCAGTGCCGCGAACTCCTCGCGCGCAGCCGTCATCGCCATCGTCGGCGGCACGCGGATGTCGAGAAAGAGGTCCGCCTGGTTGGGTGTGCGGCTGACTCGCCATGGCGCCCCGGCGCTGATCGCGCCGACGTTGACCACGCCATCGACGCCGCCGTAGGCTGAGCGGCGCTCCCAGCCCGGGATCCACTCGAGCACGTCGGCGAGCACGCTCTGCATTCGCACGATCGCGTTCTCGGCCAGCCGGCCGCTCGAGAAGGCGGTGTGGACGAACGGTCCCTGGGTGGAGATCCGGGCCCACATCGTCCCGTAGTGACCGAGCACGACGCGCTGCTCGGTCGGCTCGCCGAGGATGCAGTAGTCCGCGATGCCGCCATGGGTCGGCAGGTAGCGGCTGCCGGCGGCGTAGCCGCGGTAGCGCGCGCCGCGGAACTCCTCGCCCCACTGCGTCTTCTCGATCTCGCCGACGACGGCCGCTATCACCACGTCGCCGCGCAGGCGCAGCCCGGCATCGGAGATCGCGCGCACGGCTTCGACGTAGCACGCGAGCGCGCCCTTCATGTTCGAGATGCCGAGACCCCAGATGTGCCCGTCGCGCACCTCGGCGTGCGGCTGGAAGCCCGGCTTGGAGCGCAGGTGGCGCTCGCGCCCCGAGTAGGAGGTGTCCATGTGCCCGTTGAACATCAGGCTCGGCGCGCCGCCCGAGCCCTCGAGACGCCCGACGACGTTCGGCCGCCCGTCCTCGACCTCCTGCCAGCTGACCGCCAGGCCGATTTCCTCGAGCACCTCGCGCATGCATTCGGCCATCTGCTGCTCACTGCCGGTGGGGCTGGGAATGTCGACCAGCGAGCTCGCCGTCGCCACAAGCCGGTCCTCGTCGACGGCGGCGAGCAGTGCGCTGCGCTCCTGCGCGTCGATGCTCATCGGTCCAGGCGGGGGAGGACCTGGGTCGCGAACAGCTCGATCTGGCGCTCGCGATCCGCGCCCCACAGCTCGAGCATCACATGCGTGCAGCCGGCCTCGCGGTAGGACTCGATCGCTGCCACGCAGTCCGCCGGCGTGCCCGCGATCGGCCGGCACTTCTCGAGGATCGAGTCGCTGACCGCCGCGGCTGCCGCGGCGCGCCCGCCGCGCTCCATCGCCTCGGCGATCGGAGCGATCTCCGCCTGGCTCAGGCCTGCCAGCTCGAGCAGCACGTCGGCGGAGCCCTGGATGTTCTGGACCTTGTTGGCGAGGTACATGCCGGCGATCTCGCGGGCGCCCTCGCGCCCGGCGTCGCGGTCCTCGTCGATCGAGGCGACGATCGTGCACCCGACGTCGATCTCAGCCGGGTCGCGTCCCGCCTTCGCGGCGCCCTCGGCCATGTTCGCGCAGCTGTAGCGGACGAAGTCGGGGGTTGTGATCGAGGCCGTCAGCAGCCCGTCGGCCTCCTCGCCCGCGTACTGCTGCATCCGCGGGCCGGTCCCCGCGATGTAGATCGGGACCCCGCCGCGCGGCGCCTGGGCGTCATCCTCGAGCGCCGGCACGTGGGCGCTGAAGGCCGGGCCGTCGTAGTCGAACTGCTCGCCGCCGAGCACGCCGCGGACGATCCGCACCGAGTCGCGTGTCGGGTTCAGCGGCTTGACGTCGTCGGCGCCGATCTCCTTCATGAAGATCCGTGAGGCGCCGAAGCCCAGGCGGAAGCGCTCCGATCCGGCTGCCTCCTGCATCACTCGCGCGTCCATCGCGACCTCGATCGGATGGCGGCTGAACGGCGAGATGATGCCCCAGCCGATGGTCAGCCGCTCGGTTTCGTGCGCGATCAGCGGTGAGATAGCGGTCGCCGAGCGCGCCTCCATTGAATGCTTGCGCCACCAGGGATAGGCCTCGGCAAGCCAGATCGTGTCGAAGCCGTGGCGATCGAGGGCGCGGGCGTGGTCGAGGATCTCGGCGAGCGGCTCCATCGTCAGCTGCATCACGCCAATCCGAAACGGCACACCCGGCATGCAGCACTCCCTCTCATGGCCGACTCGAACCCGAACTGCGTCGCGGCGCGCTCCCGCGGCGGTGTTTGGATATTTGATCACATCTGTGGTTCACCGGGGCTACGCGTCGCTGGCGCGATCGCAAGCAGCGGGATGAAGCGGTGTGCGAGCGGCCCGATCGCGAGCGCGTAGAGCACCGTCCCGACGCCGACGGTCCCGCCGAGCAGCCAGCCGACGGCGAGCACCGAGCACTCGATCGCCGTGCGCGCGACGCGGATCGAGTGGCCGCGCGCCGCCAGGCCGGTCATCAGCCCGTCGCGCGGTCCGGGCCCCAGGCCCGCGCCGATGTAGGCGCCGGTAGCGACGCCGTTCAGCAGGACGGCAAGAATCAGGACGGCGGCGCGGAAGGCCAGCCCGTGAGGCGCGGGCACGACCGCGACCACGAGGTCGATCACGGCGCCGACCACCACGACGTTGCAGAGCGTGCCGATCCCGGGCCGCTGGCGCAGCGGTATCCACAGCAACAGGACCGCCCCGCCGACGATGATCGCCCAGGTGCCGACGCCGAGCCCGATCCGCCGCGAGAGCCCCTGGTGCAGGACATCCCAGGGATCCAGCCCGAGCCCGGCGAGCAGCAGCATCGCGTCGCTGACCCCGAACAGGGTCAGCCCGGCGAACAGCTGCGCCAGTCGTCGCAGGCGGGGTGGCGGCACGGGCGCGACGTTCGCAGAAATCGGCGGGCGCCACGGCTCGCAGCGCAGCGACGAGTCCGCTCGGCGCCGGCAGATCGCGAGCGCCCGGTGGGGGCACTACGGAGAGGGAGGGATTCGAACCCTCGGACGAGGTTTCCCCCGTCACGCGATTTCCAGTCGCGCCCGTTCAACCGCTCCGGCACCTCTCCGGGGGAGCGGAGTGGAAGGCTACGCGACGCGGTAATCTCCCGCAAAGCCACTCGCCCCAATGCCACGGAGGAGCAGCGTGCTCGCAGTCAGCAGGGCCGTTTCGGAGACGTTCGGACTGATCGCCACCTTCGGGGGCATCGGCGTCGTCGTCAACGTGATCGTGGTCTACATCGTGATCCAGGTCCGCGGCGAGCACCAGCAGAACGAGGAGTACCGGGCCGAGCGCCAGCGCCGCTTCGGCTCCTAGCCTGCGCTGTTGCGGCGGGTGCAGCGCCGTTCCGGGGGGTGCATGCACCCCCCGGCGGGAAGGTGCATGCACCTTCCCGCGGATCGGCGCATGCGCCGATCCGTCAAAACCGAGCGGATTCAGGCCGGCTCGACGGCGTCGCCGAGGCGCACGGTCCCGGCCTGGAGCACGGCGCCGTAGACGCCGCACCCGAGTGGCTCGGTCGTCTCGGCCTCGCGGCGGTAGCTCGCCAGCGCGGCCAGCGTGTCGAGGTCGCTGACGCCGCTGTCGGGATCTCGCTTGGTCACCGCGCAGCGACCGACGTGGCCGAGCAGCGTAACCACCGCGCCGCCGATCGCCAGCGGCCGGCCGAGCCATTCGTCCTCCTCGTGCGCGGCGATGCCGTCGACCTCCGCCAGCATCCGGAAGCGGCGCGAGTCGAGCGGCGCCCGCGCCTCCGCGGCCGCGGCGACGCGTTCGATGCTCGCCGAGGAGACCAGCGACACGGCGCCGTCGCGCCCGCGGTCGACAGCCCCCCAGTCGGCGACGCTCTCGACCAGCCGCAGCCGTTCGCCGACGTGGTCCGAGAGCGCGTCCGACCACGGCCCCGCTACCTCGACAGCCGCGATCGTGGTCGAGTAGAAGCGCGCGGCGAGCCTTCGCCCGGACTCGACGGGCCCACTGACCACGGCGCCGTCGGGAAAGCTGACCGCCAGCGTGCGCTCGGCGTCGTCGTAGTCGGCGACGAGCGCCTGAAGACTCCCGAAGCGCTTGCCGTTGACCATCCGCTCCTGCGCGTCCACCAAGAAGAAGCGGCGATTCTCGCGCACGCCCGCCGGTCCGATCTCAACCCGCTCGCGCGCGAGAACGCGCAGCCCCTTGACGGGCGTCACGCTCAGCGCGACGACGCGCGCGCTCACGGCGCGACCGGCGTCACCGCGTAGACCGTGGCGACCGCGGCCAGGCCGCTGTTGGTGCCGCCGGCGACGATGATCTCGCCCTCGCCCGCCACCGCGGCGGCGTCGGCGAGGGCCGCCGGCAGGACCCCCGCGAGGCGCACGGCGCCATTCGCCGGGTTGATCGCATAGATCGCGCGGGAGCGCAGGCCCGTCGCGTTGGCGCCGCCGATCACGTAGATCAGGCCGCCGAGCGTGGCCGCGCTCTCTCGGTCGCGCGCGTGTGGGAGCGTGGCGAAGACCGCGACGGTCTTGGTCGCCGGGTCGAAGCGGTAGACCGTGGCGCTCGGGACGCCGGCGGTCGAGCCGCCGATGATGTAGACCTCACCGCCGAAGGCCACCGCGGCGGGGTAGCGCAGGGTCACCGGCAGCGTCGCGACCGTCTGCGCCGTCGAGCCGGGGGTGTAGGCGACGATCGTGTTCAGCTCCGCCGTGCCGGTGTAGCCGCCGATCACATACGCCGTATCGGCGACGG
>Ga0302157_10005297_pt1 | contig 13722 bp, 10 predicted proteins | sample I_Bog_N3_3_FD_193502 | JGI IMG/M metagenome (GOLD analysis project Ga0302157, IMG submission 193502) | Peat permafrost microbial communities from Stordalen Mire near Abisko, Sweden - I_Bog_N3_3 | ecosystem: Environmental > Terrestrial > Soil > Wetlands > Peat | place: Sweden: Abisko, Stordalen...
CGCCCCCGGATGTTCCGTTACGTCGCGGTGAGATTTACCTCCGTGGCTCTCTGTGGCCCTCGTTCTTCCTCCGTGCTAAAAATAGCGGACTTGCAAACGTCACTGGCGATGCCAGGCGGGTTGCTCTTAGCAGGCCAATCGGCAATACCAGCCTGGAACGCGAGGTGATCCAATCGGGTTGACTTCAGTTGATACCATTGCCTGGCTGTTTGATGCCTTGCGCTGGTGTAAGTTTCGAAAATAAATTCCTCTGGGTTATAGTACCGACTGCATTGAAGGGGGGTGACTGGATTCCCGAGGGGGAGGTTAGGATCACCGAAAACGTCGTCAATGCGCGGCATCCTGACCTAGCCCACGTTGTTGCACCGGGCAGAGACGGGGTCTAGCGCCATCCCTCGGTCCGCTGCGCCAAGCTTGCGAAATCAGACGCGATCGCGTCTTCTTCCCTGGTAGGGCGGGCAAGTCTGCGGCACTCAACGGCCAAGCGTGCTCTGTCATCAGGGTCGTTGACGTCCGGTCGCCAAGCCACAACGGCGCGCAGTCCCCGCTTAGGCTTTCCGATCCGCTCGCGGGAGGATGACTGCGCGACCATGCAGCTTCCTACCGCAGCCGCGACCCAGGGTCCATCCCCAGCAGCGCCCGCCCCGCGATCGGATACCACTCCGCCCCCACCGTGACCGTCTGCCCGACCACGTGCAAATCTCGCCAGCACTCCGCCAATCGACTCTCCCGCTTGAACGACGTGCTGCCGCCATGCCGGTACATCATCTCCATCGCCTGGCGCGCGCAATCCGCCGCGTAGGTGGAGGCCAGGCGGCAGCGCGCCTTTTGCTCCAACGTTGGTTCCTGTCCGGCGGCGATCGTGTTCCAGATTTCGGCGATCATCGCGCTGCGGTAGCCCCGCCCGGCGTTCAGGATCGAATCCGCCCGCCCGACATCGTCCTGCACCTGCGGGTTATCGCACAACCGGAACGTCCGCCCGCGCGGCGTCTTTTCCAGCGCCAGCGCGATCAACGCCTCGATCCCCGCCCTCGCAATGCCGGTGATGACGGAGGAATGGTGCGGGCCGACCCAGCACTGGCTGGGCAGAGCGTAGGTGATCCCCGGCCAGCGCGACCACTGGTTGTCCAGCGGCACGCCGATATGCGGGCACGACCGCCGCTCCGGCAAGAACACGTCCGTCACCGTCCAGTCGAAGCTGCCGGTCCCGCGCAGCCCGGCGACGTCCCAACTGCCGGGCACGACGGTCGCCTCGGAGCGGTCGAACACGCCGCGCCAATACAGCGGCCGTCCGTCGGGTCCGCAGCGCGGCGTGCCGTTGTCCATGATCTGGAAGCTGCCCAGCATCCAGGTGCTTTCCTGGCAGCCACTGCCGAAGGTCCAGTGGCCGGTGACGCGATAGCCGCCTTCGACCGAAATGGCCTGACCGCCGCCCTGCACTGCGGTGCCGGCCATGACCGACGGGCGGTCGCCGTGGATTTCCTGCACCCCCTCATCTGGCAGGCCCAACGTGACGAGTTGGCCGATGCCGTTGTTGGCGATGTTCCAGCCAACCGAACCCACGCCCTGGGCCAGCAACTCGACGACGCGGGTGTAGGTCAGCGGGTCCACCTGCAAGCCGCCCAGTGACCGGGGGATGACCATCCGATAGAACCCGGCCTCCCGCATTTGTTCGAACAGCGCGCGCGGCATGCGCTGCCCGGCCTCGATCTCCCGCTGGTATTGCCGCAGCAGCGGCTGCATCGCCGCCGCCGCCCGCACCAGAGGCTGGGCATCGATATCCGCCGGCAAACCTGTGTCTTCGACCAACGCGTCCATGGCAACCTCCGCCGGTTCAGTAATAGGCGCTGCCGCCGTTGACGTGGATCGTCTGTCCGGTGATGAAACCACCATCGTCACTGACAAGAAACAGACAGGTCGCGGCGATTTCGTCCGGCTTGCCCTGCCGCCCCAGCGGAATCCCGGCGGCGTTCGGCGTGCGCCCCTGATACCATTCCGGGTTCGCGCGCTGCGTATCGATGCTGCCCGGCGAGACCACATTGACCCGAATATTCACCGGCGCGAATTCCGAGGCCAAAGCGCGCGCAAACCCCACCAGCCCCATCTTGGCCGCCGAGACATGCGCTCGCCCGCCGCCGCCAGCGAACGCGCCCTCGCCGGTGAAGAACAGGATGCGCCCGTATTTCTGGGCGACCATCGGCTCGATCAGCGCGCGCGTCAGATACACCGCGCCATCCAGCACCACCCCGCGCACCGTTTCCCACTCCGCCTGGGTCACCTCGGTGAAGGGCTTGTGCGGCCGGATCGCGGCATTGTTGATCAGGATATCGACGCGGCCGAAGGCGGACAGCGCCTGGGCGGCCATCGCCTCCACCTGATCCTTGCTGGCGACATCGGCGACAATCGCCATTGCCTTGACCCCGAGTGCCTCCGCCTCCTTCACGACCGCATCCGCCTCGGCCTGGTTGGCGCGGGCGTTGACGATGACATGCGCGCCTTCCCCCGCCAGCTTCAGCACCGTCGCTCGTCCGATGTTGCGGCCCGACCCGGTGACCAGCGCGACTTTTCCTTCAAGCTTGCCCATTTACCCTTCCCCCTTGTCGCCGGCAGGCTACGCGCGACCGGGCGGACAGGACAAGCCAACATCCGGTTTGACATTCCCGGCCCCGGATGCGAGCACAACCTACTGAACAGTAGCTGGAGCCAGATGTGAACGACCTGCTTCCGCCGGGGGGCACCCGAGAGGCGATGAACTCGATCGAGACCGTGCTGCGTGGCCTCAGCGGCGCCGGCTACATTGCCAGCCAGCAAATCGCCACCGCGGTCTATATCGCCGACCATCTGCAAAAACCCATCCTGGTGGAAGGCCCCGCCGGCGTCGGCAAGACCGAACTCGCGAAGTCGGTGGCAACCTGGCTTGGCCTGCCGCTGATCCGGATGCAGTGCTACGAGGGGCTGGATGAATCGAAGGCGCTGTATGAATGGAAATACGGCAAGCAACTGCTCTACACCCAAATCCTGAAAGACAAGATCAGTTCGGTGATCGGGGAAACCGACGGTCTGGCCGCCGCGCTGAACAAGCTGCACGATTTCGGCGACATCTTCTTCTCCAAACACTTCCTGGAGCCGCGCCCGCTGCTGCGCGCGCTGGAAGAACCCGGCGGCGCGGTGCTGCTGATCGACGAAATCGACAAGTCCGATCAGGAGTTTGAGGCCTTCCTGCTGGAAATCCTGTCGGACTATCAGGTGACGATCCCGGAGATCGGCACCGTGCATGCGATTACCCCGCCGATCGTGCTGCTGACATCGAACAGCACGCGCGATCTGGGCGACGCGCTGAAACGCCGCTGCCTGCATCTGCATATCGGCTTCCCGGACGAAAAGCTGGAGCGACAGATCATCGCCTCCCGCGTGCCCGGCATCGATGAGCGGCTGTTGAAGCAGTTGGTCAGCTTCGTGCAGCAATTGCGGATGATCGACCTGAAGAAGGTGCCGTCGGTCAGTGAAACGATCGACTGGGCGCGCGTGCTGGTGCTGCTGCACACCGCGGCGCTGGAGGTCGATCTGGTGCGCAACACGCTGAACGTTTTATTGAAATTCGAAGCCGACATCGAAATCGCCAACAAGCAGATCGCCGGCCTCACCCACAAGGCTCGGGCGGACGCGGGGATCGCGGTTTAGTGTCGGCCGCGGTCGGCTCTGCCAGCGAGCCGCTGCGGCGGTTCCTGCAAGTGGCGCGCGGCGCGGGGCTGCGCGTGTCCGCGGCCGAGGGGATCGATGCCGCTCGGGCGCTCGACGTGATCGGTTTTGGCGACCGGGTGGTGCTGAAGGACACGCTGGGGCTGATCCTGGCGAAGACCCCGGACGAGAAGGACCTGTTCGACGAGGCTTTTGATCTCTATTTCAAGCGCGACGCCTTCACCGGTGGCGGCGCGGACGAAGACGAACGTGAACCGGCCGAGGGCCAGCCGAACCAGGGGCCGCAGGCCGGCGGCGATGGGATGGGCGGGTCCAGCGGACAGTCGTTGGGTTCGTTACTTGAAAACGATGACAGAGCATCTCTGGCCGCCGCGATGGAACTGGCGGCGCGCGAGGCCGGGATCGAGAACATCCGTTTCTTCACGCAGAAAAACCTGTACGCTCGCCGCATCCTGGACCGCATGGGTCTGCGTGCCCTGGAACGGGAGATCGAAGCGATGCGCCAGGGCGGCACGCCACAGGGTCTGACCCGCGCCGAACGCCTGGAAGGCCGGGTCGAGGCCCTGCGCGACGCCGTGCGCGACTTCGTCGAGCGCAACCTGATCCTGTTCGCCAAGGGCGAGACCGAAAAGTTCCGCGAGGAACTGCTGAAATCCGCGCGCCTGTCGAACCTGGAGCGGCGCGACCTGGATCGGATGCGCGTGCTGGTGCGGCAGATGGCGAAGCGTCTCGCCGCGCGTTACGCCAAGACACGTCGGAAACGGCTGCGCGGCGTGCTGGACACGCGGCGGACGTTGCGGCGGAACATGGGCTGGGGCGGCGTGCCATTCATCACGGTGTGGAAACAAAAACGCGTCGAGAAGCCGCGGGTGATGGTGCTGTGTGATGTCTCGGGATCGGTCGCCGCGATGGCGCAGTTCCTGCTGATGTTTTTATACGCTTTGAATGAGGCGCTGTCGGATATCCGGTCCTTCGCCTTTGCCGGGTCGCTGATCGAGGTCAGCGAAATCCTGGAAAAGCAACCGGTCGAGCAGGCAATCACCAAGATCATGGAAATGATCGGCTTCGGGTCGTCGAACTACGGCAATTCCTTCGCCGATTTTGAAGACGGCTGGATGAAGTTCGTCACCAACAAGACGACTGTCATCATCCTGGGCGACGCGCGCGGCAACCGCACCGATCCGCGCACGGAAATCATGGCGCGATTGTCGCAACGGTCGAAGCGAATCATCTGGCTGAACCCCGAGTATAAATCGGCGTGGGGCACCGGCGATTCGGACATGTTCCGCTACGCGCCCTTCTGCAGCCTGGTGACCGTGTGCAACACGCTGCGCCATCTGGAACGCGCGATCGCCGACTTGCTGGAAGATGCGGTCTGACGCCAGCGCGCGATGACGTTGACCCTCACCGCGGATGCCCTGCTGCCTGATATTCGGGGCCGGCTGGCACCAGCGCCGCGCGCGTGACTTGGGGCTTGTGTCCGCCATATTGTGCGATTATGTCTGACTCCACACGGAGCAATCGGCATGGACGGTTTGGAAACGGCGACCCAGCTTCGCATTCAGCACGCCCGGGAAGCGCTGTCGCAAGCCGGTGTCCTGGACGGAGCGAAGAACACGCGCATCACCGTCCGCGTCCAGGACAGGCTGTTGGAACTCGCGCGCCAGCGAAGCGGCTTGTCCAGTGACTCCGACCTCGTGAATGCCGGCCTCGCGCTGCTGGCGGCGCAGGACAATTTTGGCCTGTGGCTTGTCGGCCAGAAGGGCAAGCTGTCAGACGATTTCGATATTGGCCGCTGACATCGCGATCGCCGCCCATGCGGCGGTGCCGGTATCGGCGCGGACCCTGCGGTACCGACCCCGCACGAACTTGCCGATGGATCCGACCGTGGTCCGATCGACAGAAACGCTGCTGCTGGACACCACGGTCTATATCGACGGCGCGAAGCCGCTCGGCTTGCCGCCAGGGATTGTCGCACTGCTCGCCAGCCATCCAGTCCGGCACTCCGCGCTGTGCATCGGGGAGCTTGCATTCGGTTACGGGAGCCTGGACCCCGGCCATCCGGCGACGACGCGCAATCGCGCGCTGATCGCCGATTTGCTCGGGCGGGTCGAGATGACGAACGTCGTTGCGCTCAGTGCGGCCGGCTGGGCGAAGGCGGGGTCGCTGGCGGGTGCACTGTCGCGGATGCAGGGGTTCGCGCACGATCGCCGAAGGGCATTGCTGATCGACGCGGCGCTGTTCGTGACGGCGCAAGAGGCCGGGTTGACGCTGGTCAGCGGCAATATCAGCGACATGGATTTGTTGCTGCAGGTCGGGGGCGAGGCAAAGCTGCTGCTTTACGACGTCGGCCCGCCGGTCAGTGCCGGAAGTGCCGCATCCCCGTGAACACCATCGCCAGCCCGGCCGCATCCGCCGCGGCGATCACCTCGGCGTCGCGGATCGAGCCGCCCGGTTGGATCACCGCCGTCGCCCCCGCTGACACAGCGACCTCCAACCCATCGGCGAAGGGGAAGAACGCGTCGGAGGCGACAACACTGCCCTGCGTCAACCGTTCCGGCAGGCCGGCGGCCTTGGCGGCTTCCTCGCTCTTCCAGGCGGCGATGCGCGCGGAATCGACCCGGTTCGGCTGCCCGCCGCCGATGCCGACCGTGGCGCCTGCCTTGGCATAGACGATCGCGTTCGACTTCACATGCTTGCAGACCCGGAAGGCAAACAGCAGATCGGCCAGCTCCGCATCGGTGGGGGCGCGGCGGGTCACCACCTTCAGGTCGGCTGCCGTCACCCGTCCGGAATCCCGTGTCTGCGCCAGGAAGCCGCCCGCAAGGCTGCGGAAAGTCAGGCCCGGCGCCGCCGCATCCGGCACCCCACCGGTCAGCAGCAGCCGCAGATTCTTCTTGCGCGCCAGAACCGTGCGCGCGGCGTCGTCGGCGTCGGGGGCAATGATGACCTCGGTGAAGATGGCGGCGATCTTTTCGGCGGCTGCACCGTCCAGGGTGCGGTTGACCGCGACGATGCCGCCGTACGGCGAGACCGGATCGCAGCGGAACGCCGCATCCCAGGCCGCCGCCAGACTGCCGGCGGAGGCCACGCCGCAGGGAGTCGCGTGCTTAATGATGGCGACGGTCGGGTTTTCGAACTCGGCGACGCATTCGAAGGCGGCGTCGGTGTCGTTCAGGTTGTTGTAGGACAGTTCCTTGCCCTGCACCTGCACCGCGGTCGCCACACCCGGACGAGCGCCGCTGGCATAGAACCCGGCGGCCTGGTGCGGATTTTCCCCATAACGCAAGGTCTGCCGCAACACCCCGGCAACCGACAGCCGCTTAGGGAAGGTCTCCTCGCGCCGATCGGCGAACCAGGCGGCGATGGCGCTGTCATAGGCGGCGGTGCGGGCATAGGCCTCACCCGCCAGCCGGCGGCGCAGCGCCAACGTGGTGCCGCCCCGGCTCGTCAATTCCGCCAGCACCGCGCCGTACTGGTCGGGATCGGTCAGCACGGTGACAAAGTCGTGGTTCTTCGCCCCGGCGCGGATCAGCGCGGGGCCGCCGATGTCGATGTTCTCGACGCAGTCCGCATCCGGCGCGCCCTTCGCGACGGTCGCCTCGAACGGATACAGGTTCACCGCGACCAGATCGATCGGCGCGATGCCGTGCGCCACCATCTGCGCGACATGTTCGTCCAGGTCGCGGCGGCCGAGGATGCCGCCATGGATTTGCGGCACCAGGGTCTTCACCCGCCCGTCGAGGATTTCCGGAAACCCGGTATGCTCCGCGACCTCCTTCACCGGCACCCCCGCCTCCCGCAGGGTTCGCGCCGATCCGCCGGTGGACAGGATCTCCACCCCGCGTTCGGCGAGCGCCTGAGCGAAGGGCACCAGGCCCTGCTTGTCGGACACGGAGATCAGGGCGCGGCGGATCGCGATCAGGTTGGTCATGACGGGGTCCCGGGGTCTGTCAGCGGCGCGGGATAGACCCTCCGGGGGCTGGCGAGAATAGCGAATCGCGCTGGGTGGTCCATGTCTGCCAGTTCGGGTTCGGTCAATGGCAGGCTAACCGTTACAGACCCAGGAGTTCCAACGTTCGCGCCAGAACCTTGCCCTCGTCGTATAGCTCGACCGCCCGCGCCCGTCCCGCCAGGCCCATCCGCGCACGCAGCGCAGCGTCCCGCGCCAACCGTCCCAGCGCCTCGGCAAGCGGCGCGACCGTCTTTGGCGGCACCAGAAAGCCGGTCACACCTTCCACCACCTGTTCGCGCGGCCCCTGCACGTTGGTCGCGACCACCGGCAGTCCCGACAGCATGGCCTCGATCACCGACATCGGCAGGCCCTCGAAGTAGCTCGGCAAAGTGAAGATATCGGCCGCTGCGAGCACGTCCGGCACGTCCCGCCGGTAGCCCAGCAGCCGCAACCGATCGCCCAGCCCGGCGGCGGAGAGATGGGCGACCATGTCCTCGCCCCGGTCGGACGCAAGCCGCTCGCCCACCACCCATAATTCCGCCTCGGGCAGGGTCCGCATCGCCGCGGCGAGTTCCCGGTAGCCCTTCTGCAACACCAGCCGCGACACGGCGACGATCGCCACCCGGTCCGGCGCGGCGCCCAGGGCCTGGCGCACCCGAGCCCGCCTGGCCGGGTCAGGTCGGAACAGGGCGGGATCGCGGCCGTTGCCCAGCGGGATTGCGCGCGAGGTGATCCACAGGCGGCGCGCGTCGGCGGCTTCCTCGGCCGATACGGTGAAGAACAGGTCGGTGAACGGGGCCGCCACGAATTCCATCAGGTAGCCGATGACTTTGCGTGGCCAGGGACCGGTCTGGTTGAACAGGAATCCGTGGCAGGTATAGGCGACACGCGGCACGCCCGCGATCTTCGCCGCCAGACGCGCCAGGAAGGCGCTGATCGGCATGTGCGCGTGCACAAGGTCGGGTTTCTCGGCCCGCATCATCGCGACCAGGGACCGGAAGGCGCGCAGATGCGCCAAGGGTGACAGCCGGCGTTCGAAGGGGACGGCGACGATGCGGAAACCCTCGTCACGGACTTCGGCCAGCAGGGGACCCTCGGCACAGGCGCCCATCACCTCGTGACCGCGTGCGCGGATGGCGCGCATCAGCGGCAGCAGGAAGTGCCGGAGGGAGAAATCGACGTTGGTGATTTCGAGGATTTTCATGGCCGGGAGCCGGCGGGCGGGGGCAGGGCCCTGTTCCCCCTCCCCTTGAGGGAGGGGGTTAGGGCCAGCGTTTGGGTTCCGCAATAGTTAAACGCCCTGTTCCCCCTCCCCTTGAGGGAGGGGGTTAGGGGGAGGGGGCTCGGCAAGAACAAGCTCCGTTGTCTCAGGCAGCGTTCGACCGACCCCTCCCCCCAACCCCCTCCCTCAAGGGGAGGGGGAGTAGTCGGGCTCCGACGCAATCCGCCCGTCACGCCACCTTGGTGATCGCCCATTTGACCTGCTGCGGACCGTCCGCATAACCCGTCAGCACCACCTGTTCGCTGCGGCGCGGTTCCGGCCCGCCCAGATAGATGCTCTCCTCCAGTGCCATGCGCGCGCCATCGGCCAGCAGCCGCCAGCCGCTGCCGGACCGCAGCCGCATCAGCACCGTCTCGCCGTCCTGCTGCAAGCTCGCTTGCACGTCCGGATGCAGATGGAACCGCAGGGTGAAAGGTTGCGGGGAGGCGGCCTCGATCACGTCCTCGCCGCGGATGTCCTCGCCGCTTTCCGCGACATACAGCCGCCGGCGATGCACCGCGCCGAAGGCGGGTTTCCAGCCGTCGTGGCTCGCTTCCAGCCAATGCGCGCCATTCGCCTCCTGCCGCTGAGCCTCCACCACCACGGGGCGGCGGCCCAGGCCATGCGGCTTCAGCTCGCTGCTGTTGGTATCGGCAATCACCAACGTGGAGTGCGCGGCGGTCGCTCGGGCGGCGTCGTGCCATTCGGGCGGGCCGGCGGGAATGGTGCCGCAATTCACGATCAGCCGGTCCCGCCCGATCGAGACCTCCATCGACAAAGTGCCGGCATGGGCGAAGCGGTCCAAACCCGGCGGCGGCGGAACGCCACAATCGACGATCACCACGCTGCGGCCGGCCGCCAGCCGGTGAAACCCGCCTTCGTTCAACGCCGAGGGACCACGACCCCCGCGGCCCGCCTGGGTCAGCACCAGATCGATCAGTGCGGCGGTTTCCTCGGTACTGCCGTTGAACAGCGCGAGACCGCCATCGTTGTGCCGCAGCACCCGCAGCGCTGGCGCCATGCGCTCGATCGCGCTGGTCAGCGACGGCGGCGGCTGAGTCTGCGAGGCCTGCAGCAGGGCCCGGATTTCCGTCAGCTCCTGCAACGCGGCCAGATGCGCGGCGGGGCTGCGTTCGGCGTGGCAGCCGTCCGGCAGCACCTGGCGCGCGATCTCCTGCGGCAGGAACCGCAGCGCTCGGGTCAGGAAGCCGGCGTGGTCGGGCAAGGCGACCGCTGCGGCGATCAGGCCTTTCAGCGCGGTCAGCGAACGAGCATCGATTTCCTCGGGCGGCAGGGCGGCCGACAGGGCGCGCGCATCGGCGACCAGCCGCGCCATCAGCCGCTGGCGCAGGGCGTCATCGGCGGTGGCGGCGAAGAAATCATAGTGGCCGAGCCAGGCCCCGATGCGGGCGCCGATGACGTCAGGGCGGTGCGCGAGCGGCAACGTGATGTTGGCGCCGATCCAGTCCGCGACCAACGCCCGCGCGCGCAGACGCGCCGCGTCGGTGCCGAGTGCGCGCAGATCGCGCAGCCAATTGAAGCCGTGCAGCCCGGACAGGAAGGGATCGGGCGCGGTGATCCCGGTCCAGCCGCCGGGCTTCAGAGGGCGAACGGCGCCGCCGATTTCCAACTCGCCGCGCAGCAGACGCGCGCCACGGGCGGGATCGCCGGGCCAGGGATCGCGGACGGGCAAAGCGGGCGCATCCGGCACCCGCCCCATCCGCAGACTCGGCAGGCGCGCGAAGGCTCTGCGAGCGTCACGCAGCCAGCGGCGCGGGTCGGAGCCGCTCATGCGACGCCGCTCCGGCGGCTGGGGGTGATTCGGACTCGCCTTGTGGTAGTGGACGACATGCTGCCGATCTAGGCATGGGCTTGGCAGCGGCACAAGCCGGTTCAGGTCCGCACCAGCCGAGCCGCGAAGAAACCGTCCATGCCGCCGCGGTTGGGCCAGAGGCCGGGATGGGTGCGCAGGAAGCCCTCCGCGGTCAGCGCTTCCGGCAGGGTAGCGAGTTCCGCGGCGGTGAAGGGATCGTGCCGCAGCCGGCCGCTGGCGGTGGCGGCGGCGATCCGGGGCGCGGCTTCGTCGGGTTGCAGAGAGCAGACGGCGTAGATCAGGCGGCCTCCGGGACGCAGCATGCCGGCGGCGGCGGCGAGCAACTGGTCCTGGGTTTCGGTCAGTGCCAGGACGTCGCGCGGGCGCTTCAAATGGATCACGTCGGGATGGCGCCGGATGGTGCCGGTGGCGCTGCACGGCGCGTCCAGCAGGATGGCGTCGAACAAGGCTGGCGGGGTCCAGGTCAGCGCGTCGGCCCGCAGGCAGTTTGCGTGCAACCCCCAGTGGCGGAGATTTGCGGTCAGGCGTTCGAGCCGGGACGGCTCCCGTTCCAGCGCGGTGACGATGGCACCGGTGGCGGCAAGCTGGCCGGTCTTGCCACCGGGCGCCGCGCAGAGGTCGGCGACCTGCTCGCCGGGCTGGGCGGCGAGCAAGCCCGCCGGCAGCGCCGCCGCCGCGTCCTGCACCCAGAGCGCGCCTGCGTCGAAGCCGGGGATGTCGGCGACGCGTGTGCCGGCGGGATAGCGCACCGATCCGGTTGGCAGCGGCAGGGCATCGGGCGGCGGTGCGGTGCCGGGGCGCAGGGTCAGGTCGAGCGGGGCCTCGTTCTGGTGGGCCGTCGCGATCACGCGGGCGTTGGCGCCCCAGGCCGCCCAGAGCCAAGGCGGCGTGTCGAGGCGCGGGCCGTCCAGCGACTCCATCGTCTGGATGCCGGCCTCGGCGACGCGGCGCAGCACGGCGTTCACCAGGCCGGTGAATTGGGTCAGTCCGCGGGCGCGGGCGAGAGCGACTCCGGTCGTGACCGCGGCATGGCCGGGTGTGCCCAGCAGCAGCAGGCCCGCGGCGCCGATGCGCAGGACGGTGCGCACGGGTTCGGGGGGCTGCTTGCGGAGGTAAGGTTCCAGCACGGCATCCAGGGTGCCGGTGCGGCGTAGCACCGCGGCGGCGAGGCGGTGCGCGGCGGAGCGGTCGCGGCTGTCCATTCCGGGCAGCAGGTCGAGCGCGGCATCCAGCGGGCGGCGCTTCTCCAGCACGGCGGTGAGCAGGTCGAAGGCGGCCTCGCGGGTCGGGTCTTGCATGGCGGGTGACATGCGCCCGCGGGCGGGGAGTCTCAAGCCCGGGTGGGGTTTGCAAATTCCGGCATGATGTAGCGCGCGCCACAAGAACGAAAGCGGCACGCTCCTGACAATAGAGGAACCGCATGGCCGAGACCGAGACGATGATCGAACTGGCCGCCAGGCGTTTGTCGTTGGCGAGATAGAGTTGCCGGGTCAGGATCCCGGCTGGCCCGAGACGTTCCGGCGATCCGTTGAAGTAGCGGGCGAACAGCGAGACCTGGTGGACATAACCGCGCGCGGCGTGCGCTGCGGCCTGCCACGCGCAGACGTCACGGTAAGGTGGGGCCGTCGCACGCACGACGCCCTTCCCCTCGACCTTGGTCCGCTTTGTGGCCCAGGCGCGCAAGCTGCGGCGAAATGCCGCCTCATCGCCGTTCACCCCCCCTCCACCCCCTGCGCCTCCACCCCCTGCGCCTCCACCACCGCCAGCGCACTCAAATTCACGATCCCCCGCGCCGTCACACTGGGCACCACCACGTGGATCGGTTTCGACATCCCCAGCAGCATCGGCCCCACCGGCAGCCCGTCCGCCGCGGCCTTCAGCAGGTTGAACGCGATATTTGCCGCGTCCAGAGTCGGCATGATCAGCAGGTTCGCCGTCCCCTTCAACCGGCTGTCCGGCACCGCTTTGTCGCGGATCGACTCGACCAGCGCCGCATCCGCATGCATCTCCCCATCGATCTCCAATGTCGGCGCCCGCGTTCGGATCATGACCAGCGCCTGCCGCATCTTCCGAGCCGAGGCACTGTCGCTGGCGCCGAAGCTGGAATGCGACACCAGCGCCGCTTTGGGGACCAGACCGAACCCGCGCACCGCCTCGGCGGCCAGCAGGGTCATTTCGGTGATCTGCTCCGCGGTCGGGTCGATCACCATGAAGGTGTCGCAGATGAACAGCACGCCGTTCGGCACGATCAGGCAGGACAGGGCATAGACCCGGTTCACGTCCGGCCGGCGCGGAATGATCGGCAGGATGTACTGGATCTGCCGCCACCACGCCCCCGTCCCGCCACAGATTGCCGCATCCGCCAGCCCCGCATGCAGCAGCATGGCCGCGGCAACCGAGGGCCGTGTGCTCATGCGCCGCGACGCCGGATCGGGTGGGGTGCCGCGCCGCCCTGCCAGACGCTGGTATGCCGGGATCAGCGGGTCGAACACTGTGTGGTCCTCGGCCGGGTCCAGCACCTGCACCGGCCCGGTCAGGTCCAGGCGCAGGCCCATGTCTTTCACCTTGGCTGCGATCACGTCCCGCGACCCCAACAGGATGGGGCGCGCGATGTTGTCATCGACCAGGGTTTGTGCGGCGCGCAGGACGCGTTCGTCCTCGCCCTCGGCGAAGACGATGCGTTTCGGGTCGCGGGCGGCGGATTCGAACACCGGCCGCATCAGGTAGCCGGAGCGGAACACGAAGCGCTCCAGTTCCCGCTGATACACCGCGAAATCGCGGATCGGCCGACGAGCCACCCCGCTGTCCATGGCAGCACGAGCCACCGCCGGGGCGACTTCCAGGATCAGGCGGGGGTCGAACGGGCGGGGGATGATGTAGGCGGGACCGAACACCGGCGCGGTGCCGCCATAGGCCGCGGCGACGACCTCGCTGGCCTCGATCCGAGCCAGGCGGGCGATCGCTTCGACCGCG
>Ga0302157_10005300_pt1 | contig 13717 bp, 13 predicted proteins | sample I_Bog_N3_3_FD_193502 | JGI IMG/M metagenome (GOLD analysis project Ga0302157, IMG submission 193502) | Peat permafrost microbial communities from Stordalen Mire near Abisko, Sweden - I_Bog_N3_3 | ecosystem: Environmental > Terrestrial > Soil > Wetlands > Peat | place: Sweden: Abisko, Stordalen...
TGAGAAACATCCCGGTGACGAGGGTGCAAGGAGAAGGTGTGAGGATCTGGAGACGACCGGCGTCGATCGCCAGCGCGATGCACCTTCACGCGAGCCCTCCCCTGACGTCGAGCCTGGTTTGGGACCTCGGTGACCAGTACTGCTCAGCGCGTGGCTGCACCCAGAAGACCGGGCTGGCCTGCAGCTATATCGACCGCAAGGAGCGGCCCTGTCCCACCGGTTGGTGCCCCGAGCATCGTTACGTCACCCAGGGGGCCGTCTTCTGCCCCTCTCACGGGAGGCTCCTCGACGGCACGACCAACGAGTTCCGCGAGGGCGCGCGGGTGGATCTCGGCAACGTCGTGCCGGTGGTCCTCTCCTGGACCGCTCAGGAGGTCGACGCCGAGATCTCGGCGGCGATGCTCCAGCTGGCCCTGGAATGGCACCAGGCTCTGGTGCTCGATCCCGTGCACTTCGGCCTCGTGGGTGTGCACCGGTTGCGCACCTGGGAAAGGGCCTGGAAGATCTGTGAAAACCTGGGGCCGACCCTCCGGGTGGCGATCGTCATCGAGGAGGCCGAGCCCGGCATCGTCGAGGCGCGCGTCAACGCGCGTCCGGTGCTCCGGCTGCTCGTGCCCTGGCACGAGAGCCACGGGTTTGGCGAGCGGCCGGCCACGGCCGAGGCCGCCGGTGCGGCGGTCCTCAACTTCCGGGAGCGGCTGCTCGCCGCCCTCATCCGCGGCATCGCCGAGTGGCGCCGGGACAACATCGGCAACCTCGAGTCGGACACGAGCCTCCGCGGCCTGGTCTGGCACACGCCCTCCGGCTCCCAGGGGTCGTCCCACCGTCGCTGAGCGGCGATGCACTCGCGGGTGTCGTGCCAGCGCACATCCGTTCGCTATACTGACGGGCAATGAACTCTGCCGCCCGCGGTCAGCCGCCTCGGGCCTTCGTTTGCCGGTCCTGCGGCTGGGCCAGCCCCAAGTGGCAGGGCCGCTGCGGAGGGTGTGAGGAGTGGAACACTCTGGCGGAGGCCACCGGACGTCCCCGCACCGGTGGGGGTACGCGCCCACCGCTTCGGGCGGTCCCGCTCGGCGAGGTCGGGACCGGCCACGCAACCCGCCGCGCCACCGGGATGGGGGAGACGGACCGGGTGCTCGGGGGTGGACTGGTCGAGGGCTCCCTGATCCTGCTCGGCGGTGACCCGGGCATCGGGAAGTCGACCCTGGCCCTCCAGCTCGGCCACGGCATCGGCTCGGCGAACGCCCCGGCCCTCTACTGTGCCGGCGAGGAGTCGCCCGGCCAGCTCGCTCTCCGCGCGGCGCGGCTGGGCTGCCTCGACGATCGCGTGGTGGTCGTCGGGGAGACGACGGTCGCAGGGTGCGTGGAGGCGATCACCACCCTGCGCCCACCCCTCGCCATCGTCGACTCGGTGCAGACCCTCCACGACCAGGACGTCCCCGGGCACCCCGGCAGCCCCTCCCAGGTTCGGGCGGCGGTGGCCCGGCTGATGGAGTGCGCAAAGGAGAGCGGCGTGCCCATCCTCCTGATCGGTCACGTCACCAAGGACGGCGCCATCGCCGGCCCTCGGACGCTGGAGCACATGGTCGACGTCGTCCTCTTCCTGGAGGGCGACCGCCACGGGGAAAACCGCCTCCTCCGCGGCCTCAAGAACCGCTTCGGCCCCGCTTCGGAGCTTGGCCTCTTCCGCCTCGCCGAGGGCGGGATGCTGGAGATTGGCAGCGCCGGGCGCGCCTTCCTCGACGAGCAGAGCCTGAGCATCCCCGGCAATGTCCTCACCGTGACCTCCGAGGGCTCCCGGGCTCTGGTGGTGGAGGTGCAGGCGCTGACCGTACCGGTCGGCCACGCCATGACCCGGCGCACTGCCTGGGGGTTTGACCCGACCCGGCTCAACCTGCTGGTCGCTGTCCTCCAGAGGCGGGCGCGGCTGCCCCTGGGCCAGCGCGACGTCTTCCTCAACTGCGCCGGCGGGGTGCGGCTGGTCGAGCCGGGCGTCGACCTGGCCGCAGCCCTCGCCGTCTGGGGCGCGGAGACCAATGCGGGATGGGACCCGGGCACCGTCGCCATCGGAGAGGTGGGGCTGGGCGGGGAGGTCCGCCGGGTACGCTGCCTCGAAGCGCGTCTCGCCGAGGCGGCGGCACTCGGGATCCGCCGTGCCGTGATCCCAGCTGGGCAGGAGGAGCATGCTCCCCCCTCCATTGAGTGCCACCCGGTGAGCGACCTCCAGGGTGCCGCCCGGCTTCTGGTGGCCCTGCCGGGGCGCCCGCGTCCGGCCCGCAGGATGCCAAGCTGGATGCTCGAGGCGCCTGAAACCGTCGCGTGACGAGGAGCGCTAACCGCGGGCGGCCGTCCCCGCCCTGTGTTTCAATCGGCCCATGATCGTTCCGCCTACCCGGGGGGTTCGACGTGCCCGCACCCTGGCTCGTCTGGTGGGGGCCGTGGTGGGGATGGTCGTCGGGGTGCTGTACGGCGGGTACATCGCCCAGCAGGCGTTTGGCCACACCTCTCTCGTCGATGCCGACGGCGCGGTGCTGGCGGTGCTCCTCGGCACCGGGGTCGCGGGGGCGGCGGCACTTGCTCTGGCGGCGCCGCTGCTCACCGTCGAGCCCTTCCTCTGGTTGGAGAACATCCTCGACACGGCGCCGGCCGGCCAGCTGGTGGCGGCCCTGGCAGGGGGCACGGCAGGCCTCGTGATCAGCACCCTGGTCGCCGTCCTCCTCCTCCCCCTCCCCTGGGGGCTGGGCTTCGTCATCTCCGGTTGCGTGGCGTGCTGCCTCGTCTACGTCGGCGTCCGCACCGGCACCCGCCGGCGCGACGCCTTCGCCGAGGTGATCCACCGCTCGGCGTCCCCGACCCATGCCACCGACGATCCGGCCGCGCAGGACGGAGCCCCCATCGTCGTGGACACCTCCGTGCTCATCGATGGGCGGATCGGTGACGTCGCCGCCACCGGCTTCATCCAGGGACGCCTGCTGGTCGCCCGCTTTGTCCTCGAGGAGCTGCAGAGGGTCGCCGACTCGGGCGACGCTCTGCGCCGCTCGCGCGGCCGCCGGGGGCTGGCGGTGGTGGAGGAGCTGAAGCGGCAGGTCCACGTCGCCTACGAGGTCGTCGACGAGGACTTCCCGGGCACACCGGAGGTCGACGCCAAGCTCGTCAAGCTGGCCAAGGCCCGGGGGGCCGCCCTGATGACCAACGATTTCAACCTGAACCGGCTGGCTTCCGTCCAGGGCGTCCGCGTGCTCAACCTCAACGACCTCGCCAACGCCCTCAAGCCGATCGCCAGCTCCGGCGAGGGTCTCGACCTCACCATCGTCAAGGAGGGGAAGGAGCTGCACCAGGGCGTCGGCTACCTGGAGGACGGCACCATGGTGGTCGTCGAAGGAGGTCGCGAACACCTCGATCGCCAGGTGCACGTGACCGTCACCTCCGTGTTGCAGACCCCCGCCGGGCGGATGATCTTCGCGACCGCCGCCACCGAGCCACGGCCGGCGGCGGAGGGACGGCCCCGGCCGGCGCCGCGCTCCACACGGGCGGGCAGCCGCTGAGCGTCGCGATCATCGTGCCGGCGGCGGGGCGCGGCGAGAGAGCCGGGATCGACAAGGTCTGGGCCGACGCCGGAGGACGTCCTCTCATCGTCCACGTCCTCGAGCGGATCGCCGCCGTGGGCTCGGTGGACGCTGTCATCGTCGTCTGTCCCGCGGCTCGTCACGCCGCGATCTTTGACGCCGCCCGCGCTCTCGGCATCTCCGGGGTCCGGTGCGTGCCCGGTGGCGCGCGCCGCCGTGACTCGGTGGCGGCCGGGCTGGCCGAGGTCGGCGACGCCGAGATCGTGGTGGTCCATGACGCCGCGCGGCCCCTGGTGTCGCCAGGGCTGATCGAGGCCGTCATCGCCGCCGCTCGCGTCCACGGAGCCGCCACCGCGGCCATCCCCTGCGTCGACACCATCAAGCGGGTGGAGGGGGGGATGGTCGTCGAGACCCTGCCCCGCGCGGCGCTGGTCGCGGTTCAGACTCCCCAGGCTTTCGCCGCACCCCTGCTGCGCCGGGCTCACGACGTCCAACCCGAGCTGGACGCCTCGGACGACTGCCTGCTGGTGGAGCGACTGGGAGAGCCGGTGGCAGTAGTCCCGGGCGAGGTTGGCAATCGCAAGATCACCCACCCCGAGGACCTCGTCTGGCTTCGCGGTGAGCTGCAGGGGAGTGGTAATCGATGACTCTTCGCATCGGCCACGGGCTGGACTCCCACCGCCTGGAGCCGGGACGGCCGCTGATGCTCGGGTGCGTGCCGGTGCCGTCGGACCGGGGGCTCGCCGGTCACTCCGACGGCGACGCCGCCGCCCACGCCCTCGCCGACGCCTGCCTCGGGGCGGCGGGGCTCGGAACCATGGGTGACCACTTCCCCTCCGGCGCCGAACGCTGGCGCGGGGTCAGTGGCCGCGAGTTCCTGGAGCTGGTAGCCGCCAAGCTGGCCCAGACGGGGGCCCGGGTGACGAGCGCGGAGGTGGCCCTGGTCTGTGCCCGGCCGCGGCTCGCCCCGTTCTTCGCCGCCATGGGGGAGGCGATGTCCGCGGCGCTCGCCACCCCGCCCGGCACCGTCACCGTCACCGCGACGAGCGGCGATGGGCTCGGGGCGGCCGGTCGGGGTGAGGGCATCCTGGCCTCCGCGGTCGTGCTTCTCGAGGTCGGCTGACCGATCGCCCGAGTGCGGCAGGCCCCGAGGGGCCGGGGTCTCTGACGCCGGCATCGACGTCCAGAGCCGCGATCGCTAGTCGGGGGGCTCCGTGGTGACGATCGCCGAGAAATGCACCCCGCCCTCGCCGACCAGCCACAGCCGCAGTGTGCCGCCCTCCACTTCGGACACCACCCTGACCTGATCGCCGAGGTCCATCGGGTGGCGGTGTTCGCACTCGGCCGCCACGGGGATGCGGCCGGGCAGGTGGCGGGCCAATTCGTCCTCCACGGCCTCCCAGTACGCCGCGTTGTTGACGTGGCCCATGACGTCCATGTCGCTGGCGCGGGTCGCCCAGGGACGGGCCTCGGCGGTGGCGGGTGGCGCCGGATGGGAGAGGCGCCCCGACACGCGGCGTTCACCCGGGTCTCCCCAGACTTTATAGAAGAGATCCGGCAGCGGCGTCAGCCGCCCGCTCGCCTCATCCACCGCCGCCCACAGCACCGCCGCCTCCAGCCGGCCGCCACTGCTGCCACGCGCCGAGGTCCGGCGCTCCGCCCAGCGTGGGCCGATGCCGCTGCAGAAGGTGACGTACGCGATCCGCTCGAGGTAGCGCGGCCACCGCTCAATCGCGATCGCTGTCCGCCGCACCACCCAGGCGACCGGCTCCGCGATCATCCCCGAGTCCACGCTGTGGTCGGTCGCCACGTCCTGGAGGTGGCGGGCCAGGGCGTCGAGCCGGAGACGGCCGTGCTCGTCGGCGTCGCCCAGCCGGACCAGCCGGCTGGCCTTGAAGACCAGGGTCTGCACGCCCGGAGCAATGTCGGTGGCGCGTAGCACGCCTCCCTGATCGTCGACGCTCACGGGGCACAAAGTAGCCGATCGGCGCGACCACCCGCTCGCCCGGATATCCTTGATCGCCCGTGAGTCTTCGCCTCCACGACACCTTGACCCGCCGGCTCCAGACGGTCACGCCCCTGGAGCCGGGCCACGTGCGCCTCTACACCTGCGGCCCGACGGTCTGGAACCGTGCCCACATCGGGAACTTCCGCACCTTCCTCTTTGAGGATGTCCTGCGCCGATGGCTCGAGCGCAGCTTCCCGCGGGTCACCCACGTCATGAACCTGACCGACGTGGACGACCGGCTGATCCACAACGCCACCGAGCACCACCAGGGGCTGGCGGAGGAGACCGCCCCCTGGATCGAGCGCTTCTTCGCCGACGTCGACACCCTCGGCATCCGCCGGGCCCACCACTACCCGCGGGCCACCCTGTACATCGAGGAGATGGTGAGCCTGATCGAGCGCCTTGAGGCGAAGGGGGTCACCTACCGGAGCGAGGGGGGGATCTACTTCCGGATCGCCGGCTTTCCGGCCTACGGCAGGCTCTCCGGCATCCCCGCCGCTGGGCTGGTGGCCGGGATGAGCGGCCGGGTGGATGCCGACGATTACACCAAGGAGGACGCCCGCGACTTCGCCCTCTGGAAGACGGTGGGGCCGGACGACATCGGCTGGGACACCCGCCTCGGCCGGGGCCGCCCCGGCTGGCACATCGAGTGCTCAGCGATGAGCATGGCGCTGCTCGGTGAGAGCCTGGACATCCACTGCGGCGGGGTCGACAACATCTTCCCCCACCACGAGAACGAGATCGCCCAGTCCGAGGCGGCGACCGGGAAGCCGTTCGTTCGGATCTGGTGCCATGGCGAGCACCTGACCATCGGCAAGGAGAAGATGGCCAAGCGCTTCGGCAACTTCCGGACCGTTCCTGACCTGCTGGAGGCGGGCTATCGCCCCTCGACGATCCGCTACCTGCTCATCACCGGCGCCCATTACCGCCGCACCCTCGAGTGGGACGAGGCGCCCCTCCGGGCCGCTGACGAGGCGGTGGGCCGGCTGACCGAGTTCCGCGACCGGGTGGCGGGCCTCGGGACCGGGAGTGGCGGCGAGGAGATCGGAGCACGCGCCACGGCCGCCGCCGACGCCTTTGCCCGGGCCATGGACGACGACCTCAACGTGCCGAAGGCGGTGGGACATCTCTTCGGCGCCATCCGAGACCTCAACCGGCTGCTCGGTGCCGTCACCCCGTCGGCGGCGGTGAAGCAGCAGCTGCTCGACCTTGTCGAGGAGGCGGATGCCGTCCTCGGAGTGCTGCCCCTCGTCGATCGGGAGCGTGCCGCGTCGGTTCTCGGTCCCGAGGACGAGGAGCTGCTCGCCGCGAGGGTCGCGGCACGTGCCGCTCGGGACTTCGCCGAATCCGACAGGATTCGCGCGCACCTTCTCGAGCGCGGCATCATGGTCGAGGACACCGCTCAGGGACAGCGCTGGAAGCGCGCCTGAGCGTCCTTTTCGAGGCGGATTTCTCAGGTGGACATTCTCTACGGGCGCAACCCGGTGCGCGAGGCACTTCGGGCAGGGCGCGCTGCCCGCAAGCTGGTCGTCGCCGAGGGGCTTGGGGACGAGCCCCGGCTCCGGGAGATCATGGAGCTGGCCGCCGGGAGGGGAATCCCCATCGAGATGGCTGCGCGCAGCCGGCTCGACGACATCACCCATACCGAGCATCACCAGGGGGTGGCCGGCTACTTCCACGGAAGGCCGCCGCAGCGGCTGGAGGACATCCTCGAGAGCTGCCGGCCACCGGCGCTTCTGCTCCTCCTGGACGGGATCCAGGACCCGCAGAACGTCGGCGCCCTGATCCGGAGCGCCGAGGCGGTCGGCGCCGACGCGGTGATCGTGCCGGCGCACCGGGCCGCCGGGCTGACCCCCGCCGCGGTCAAGGCATCGGCGGGCGCCAGCGAGCACCTCCCCTTCCTCAGCGTCCCCAACCTTGCCCAGGCTCTGGCCAAGATCGGGGAGGCCGGGATCTGGCGCGTCGGCCTGGCTGCCGAGGCCGATGTGCGCTACGACCTCGTCGACTACCGGGAGCCCACGGCGATCGTCATCGGCGGGGAGGGGGAGGGGTTGCGCCAGCTCACCCGCCGGAGCTGCGACCGCCTTGTCTCGCTGCCCATGGTGGGCCGGGTGGCCTCCCTCAACGCGGCGGCGGCGGGTGCGGCCATCCTGTACGAGGCATTCCGCCAGCGGGGCTTCGCGTCCCGATGAGCCGGGTGGTCGTGGACGGGTACAACATCCTGCACGCGTGGCCCGAGCTGGCCAGGGCGATGCGCACCGAGAGCCTGGAGGAGGCTCGCCGGCGCCTGATCACCCGGCTCGCCGAGTATCGGGCGACCACCGGCAACGAGGTCCTGGTCGTCTTCGACGCCCGCCACCGCTCGGCGCGGAGCATCGACCGGGAGATCGTCGAGGGCGTCGAGATCCGCTACGGCAACGCTCACGAGAGCGCCGACCACGTCATCGAGCGCCTCATGTATGAGGCGTCCCGGCGCGGGACTGTCCTGGAGATGATCCTCGCCACCGACGACCATCTGCAGCGCGACCTGGTCCGGGGGATGGGCGTGCCGACCATGGGCTCCCAAGCCCTCCAGGCCGAGGTGGCGCGGGCGGAGGGGGAGCGCTCCGGGGAGATCCGGCGGCGCGACGAGAAGGGAGCGGTCTCGGATCGTCTGGAGAGCCGCATCGACCCCGAGGTGCGCCGCCAGCTCGAGGCGATCCGGCGGGGGGACGCCGGCGGTGGAGCGGGGGAGGGGCACATTGATGGCGGTCCGGCGGCGCGCCCGGGTCCGGCCCGAGATCAGGGGCCCGGGGAGCGCCCGGCTCCCGGCGGTCGTCGACTAACCTAGGTAGCCGCCCGGGTGTTGCCCTCAGGCAGCGCGGCACCCAGCTGGCCGACGTAGCTCAACGGTGGAGCGGCGGTTTTGTAAACCGTAGGTTGGGAGTTCGAATCTCCCCGTCGGCTCCGGACATCGGCTCCGGACATCGGCTCCGGATTCCGAAACTGACGTCGCATTCCAGCCCGGTTGCCGGCCGAAAGCGCCTCCCCGCGCGGCCCCGGCTGGGGCTGGTGGACCCGGCCCGACTGCGGGAGAATGGGGGCAGGCGGGTCAGGCGCCTGGCCGTCAGCGGCCATCGGGTACCATCTCCCGGTTCGGTGCCCCAGCCCAAGTGGCTCAGAGGTAGAGCAACGCCTTGGTAAGGCGTAGGTCGTGGGTTCGATTCCCACCTTGGGCTCCATTTCCGTTACCGCACACGGCCGGTACCCAACTGATGGTTGCGCGGGCAACCAATGCGCAGCGGCGCCCCCACACCCGTGCCCTCATGCTCGATGCGTCCATCTGCCCGCTCGGGTTCCGCTTGACCATCCATCACTCGCCCGGCTTCGGGAGCGTGAAGAAGAACGCGGCACCGCCATCCACGCTGCCCTCCACCCACACGGAGCCCCCGTGGCGTGGGCCGAAAAGTCCTCAGGTGTTCGTTTGGTCGGGCGGAACCACGGCGGGATTCGGAAGCGAAGCGGCGGCGATGTCCGAGTGCGGCTCTTTCGGGCAGTGGGCGCCGAGCGTATACGCTGTCATCGACAGTGACCCGTACGTATAGCCATCCACGAGCACATCAGCGGTCGAGTCTGCGGCGCCCGCCAGGCCGGCGATATACAGCAGCGGGATGAAGTGGTCCGGGGTGGGGACCGCGTCATGGAAGTCGGCGTGGTCGCGCACGCCGATGATTCCCGCTGGTGAGGTGGTCAGATGTTCTCGGGCTGCGTCGTCAAAGCGGTGTGCCCAGTCGAACCCGCCGTCAGGCTGGTTCCAGTCGATGCGACGCAGATTGTGGACGACGTTCCCGCTGCCGATGATGAGCACGCCGCGCCGGCGCAGTGGCGCGAGCTTGGCACCCAGCTCGAGGTGGTACTCGAACGGCCTGTCGGCGTTGATGGATAGCTGGACGACGGGGATGTCGGCCTTGGGAAAGGCGTGCAGGAGCACTGACCACGTGCCGTGGTCGAGGCCCCAGCTGTCGTGGTCGAGCCCAACCCAGGTGGGCTTGACGATCTCGGCGATCTCCTCGGCGAGGGCGGGATCACCGGGGGCGGGGTAGTCCACCGCGAAGAGCTCGTCGGGGAATCCGTAGAAGTCGTGAATCGTCTTTGGCCGGATCATGGCGGTGACGGCCGAGAGGTTCGCGTACCAGTGTGCGGAGATCACCAGGATGGCGCGTGGCCTGGGGCTGGAGTTGCCGAAGGCTCGCCATGCGTCCGTGTAGCCGTTGTGCTCGAGGGCGTTCATTGGACTTCCGTGACCCAGGAACGCCGCCGGCATCGTCTCAGAGGTCATCGGTCCGAATCTCTCCGTTCACCGGGGCTTCATCAACTGCAGAGCGATGATACCGGCCGGCCGCTCTGGCCGCCCGGGGCATCCGGCGAACGTTCCGGCGCCGCCGAACGTCCTCCGCATGGATGATGGAAGGGTGGTGCGGGGCGACGCAGGGGGGCATGACGACTCGGGTGACACCCGTGGGGGAGCGCCTGCTCCAGACCCGACCACTCCGCTTTCGCGGCCGGTGCGCGACCACGACGCCATGCACCCGGTCCGGCACCTCCGCCGCGGCGGGTGGGACCCGGCCGATCCGTTCGCGGCGCCGGAGCCGCCCGGCGGCCCGGCCCGGCCCGTCGCTGGCCCTGCCCTCGCCCGGGCCCAACGCATCACCCTGATCGCCGTGCTGGGGCTGGCGGTCGCCGTCGGCGTGGCCTCAGGCGCTGTCGCCCTCCTCACCCAGAGCCACCCGGCCGCCCTTCCAGGCCCCACCGCCATCGTTCCGGCCGCGCCTGCCGGTGACGGGATCGGGAACCTTCGCATGTTCACCGCGCGCACCGGGTGGGCCCAGCGGTTGGACGGCGGTGCCGTCCTGCACACCACGCGAGGCGTGCAGCACTGGACGGCCGCCTCTCCTCCGTCGGGGGACCGGATCCTGGCGGTGGCGTACGTGAATGCCGTGACGGCCCGGGTGCTCACCGTGTCGAGCGATGCGGGGTCCCAGACTACGGTGGACACGTGGGGCACGAGGGACGGCGGAGCCACCTGGAGCAGTAAGGGTGACTTCGCGGTCCAGGGCTTCGCGCCGGCGGCCGGCGGAGCCCTGGACTTCATCGACCCGGAGCACGGGTGGTACTCGCAACTCGAGGCGGCGGTCGGGTTCGCGGGCACCGCGCTCTTTCGCACCGTCGACGGAGGCGCTCAGTGGAGCGAGGTGGCGGTGAGCGGGAGCGGCACCCCGGCAGCGAGCGGGGCCGGGGTCATCCCGAGCGCCTGCGACGCGCTCACAGCGACCTTTGCGACGGCCACCACGGGATGGCTGACCGGCAGTTGCCTGAGCGCGGCGGCGCCTCTCTATGTCACCCACGACGGCGGCGTCACCTGGGCCACGGAGCCGCTCGGTTCGCTTCCCGCCTCCGCGGCCGGGGGGACCTCCTTTTCCCCCGCTTTCACCTCGGCGCAGAGCGGCACCCTGCTCACCGAGAACCAGAGCCTGACCGGAGTCAGCACCTCTCTCTTTGCGACCGCGGACGGGGGTATCTCCTGGCTGCTGCGCTCCACCAGCGTGGGGGCGCCGGTCGCGGACGACTTTCTCGACGCCGATCACGGCTGGCTGGTCACGGCCGCTGACGGAGCGGCCGGTGGCACCGACCTCTACGCCACCGCCGACGGAGGCACGACCTGGACGCGCGTGGGCGCCTTCCCCTACACCGGCCTGAGCGTCGACTTCCTCACCACCACGCTGGCGTGGGCGGCGGGCGACCTCGGCCAGCAGGACGGCGGGCCCGCTTATGTCGTCCAGACCGGCGACGGGGGGCGCACCTGGACGGGGGTGGTGCCGCAGCTCGCGAGCCCCTCGCCGTCACCCTGAGCCGGCCGCAGCACCCTATCCGGGGCTGTCCTCCCCGTCGCTGGGCTCCGGGCCCTCCGCCTGGTGGCGGAACTGGGTCTGGTACAGCTGGGCGTAGAGGCCCTCGCGTCCGAGCAGGTCGTCATGCGTCCCCTGCTCGACGATGCGGCCCCCGTCGACGACGAGGATGAGGTCGGCGTCGCGGACCGTCGACAGCCGGTGGGCGATGACGAGGGACGTGCGGCCCGCGAGGGCCACCTTGAGCGCCGCCTGGACCGCCGCCTCGGACTCCGAATCGAGGTGTGCGGTGGCCTCGTCGAGCACCACCACGTCGGGAGCCTTGAGCAGCAGCCGGGCGATCGCCATCCGCTGCTTCTCCCCACCGGAGAGCCGGTATCCGCGGTCGCCGACGAGTGTGTCGAGCCCCCCGGGCAGGCTCTCGACCAGCGGGAGGATCTGCGCCTCCGAGAGCGCCGTGAGCAACTCCGCCTCCGTGGCGCCCGGCTTCGCGTAGCTGAGGTTGGCACGGATGGTGTCGTGAAACATGTGCGCGTCCTGGGTGACCAGGCCGATGCCCGCGTGCAGCGATTCGAGGGTGACGTCGCGCACGTCGAGACCGTTGATCCGCACCGCGCCGCCGAGCGCGTCATAGAGGCGGGCGACGAGGTGGGTGATGGTCGTCTTGCCAGCACCGGAGGGGCCCACCAGGGCGACCAGCTGTCCCGGCTCGGCGCGAAAGGTGACGTCCGAGAGCACCTGCGTGGAGGGCGCATGCTCGAGCACGGCGACGGATTCGAGGGATGCCAACGAGACGTCCTTCGCGTCCGGGTAGGCGAAGGCCACATGGTCGAATTCGATCGTTGCCGGACCCCGTCTCAGCGCCACGGCGCCGGCGCGCTCGGTGATCATCGAGGGGAGGTCGAGCACTTCGAAGACCCGGTCAAAGGAGACCAGCGCGGTCATCACGTCGACGTTGGCGTTGGAGAGCTGGGTGAGTGGGCCGTAGAGGCGGTTGAGGTAGGCGGTCATGGCGACCAGGGTGCCGACCTGGAGGGTGCCGTGCAGGGAGAGCAGTCCACCCCATCCGTAAACGAGGGCCGTGGCCAGCGCGGCGGTGAAGGTCAGGGCCACGAAGAAGACACGGGCGTAGATGGCCTGGACGACGGCGATGTCACGCACTCGTCCGGCGCGGGCCGAGAAGACGGCGTCCTCCTCGCCCGCCCGGCCGAAGAGCTTGACGAGGAGTGCCCCGCTGACGTTGAAGCGCTCGGCCATGGTGGTGTTCATCTCGGCGGCGAGCACGTAGCCCTCCCGCGTGATGGCGCCCAAGCGGCGCCCCATGTAGCGAGCCGGGAGCGCGAACAGCGGCAGGATGGCGAGCGCGACCAGCGTGATCTGCCACGACAGGATGAACATCGTCGTCAGCACCATGGCCACGCTGAGAGCGTTGCCGACCACCGAGGAGAGGATGTCCGAGGTCGCCTGCTGGGCACCGAGGACGTCGTTGTTGAGCCGCGAGATGAGCGCCCCCGTCTGGGTGCGGGTAAAGAAGGCGATCGGCATTCGCTGGATGTGCGAGTACACCCGGGTTCGGAGGTCGTAGATGAGGCCCTGCGCGACGCGCGCGGAGCAGAGCTGTTCGCTGATCGACAGCGCCGCGTCGAGGATCGCCAGGCCGGCGATGACCAGCGCCAGCGTGACGATGAGGTGGGAGCTGTGACCCAGGATGCCGTTGTCGATGATGGCCCGGTAGATGAGCGGGTTGGCCACTCCAATGGAGGAGTCGACGATGGTCAGCCCAAAGAAGAGGGCGAGGATCCCCCGGTAGGGCTTGAGGCTGCCCAGGATCCTGCGGAACGTGCCCTTGGGGACCTTGGTGCCCACCACCGAGGGGTCCCGGATGAGCGAGCGCATGGGACCCCCGCGGCCGCCGCCCATGCCCCCCCCGCCGCCGAAGCCGCCGCCGGGACGCATCATCGGATCACTTCTCCCTCTTCGTGGCGGTCACCCGTCCGGACCGAGCCACGGTAGCTCAGCGGAGCGCCCGCACCATTCTGGGCAGAGGTGGGGCGGGTCGGGTCGGGGGAACCCACCTGTTCCCCGCGGGCGCCGGATTTGGGGCACGGCGAACCCCCGGCGGGCACTGGTCGCAATCACGGGCAGAGGGCCGGGATGGGCAATCGAGCCCGCCGTCATCTGACACCCATTTCACAGAAACGTGCGTGGCGTGACGCAGATGATCGCCGGGTGACGCGGAGGACGCGGGCTTTCAACGC
>Ga0302157_10005306_pt1 | contig 13708 bp, 9 predicted proteins | sample I_Bog_N3_3_FD_193502 | JGI IMG/M metagenome (GOLD analysis project Ga0302157, IMG submission 193502) | Peat permafrost microbial communities from Stordalen Mire near Abisko, Sweden - I_Bog_N3_3 | ecosystem: Environmental > Terrestrial > Soil > Wetlands > Peat | place: Sweden: Abisko, Stordalen...
GCGTGCCCGTCGCCTTCGCGCTGATCGCCGGCGTGCTGGTGGGAACCGCGTTCACCCCGATCAGCTTTCAGTCGATGATCGCGCAGTTGTTCAACGGCATCGATTCGGAAGCGCTGATGGCGATCCCGTTCTTCCTGCTGGTGGGCGAGCTGATGACCTCGGCCAACGTGGTCATCCGCATCGCCGAACTGTCGCAGGCGCTGGTGGGGCATGTGCGCGGCGGCCTGGCGCAGGTCACCACCGTGTTCTCCATGTTCTTCTCCGGCATGTCCGGATCCTCCTCGGCCGATGTCGCAGTGCTGTCGCGCACCATGGCGAAACCGATGGCAGCCGAGGGCTACCGGCCGGAATTCACCGCCGCGTTGATCGCCGCCGCTTCCACGATCGCGGCCCTGGTGCCGCCCTCGATCATGGCGGTGGTGTATGGCGCGATCGGCAACGTCTCGATCGCCGGATTGTTCCTGGGCGGCATCGTGCCGGGGCTGTTCATCGGTTTCGGGCTGATGATCTATTGCTACTTCTTCGGCCCCGCCGGATTCCGCCGCCCCCGTGCGACCCTGGGCCAGCTCGGCACGGCGGGACGCGCGGCCGCACTGCCGATGATGATCCCGGTGATCCTGCTGGGCGGCATCATGACCGGCTGGTTCACCCCGACCGAAGCCGGCGTGATCGCCATCGCCTATATCCTGCTGATCGTCATTCCCTGTCTGAACCCCGGGCATCTGAAGAACGTGCCGCGGGATTTCGTGCTGGCCGGCATGATCTATTCGCTGCCGCTGATCACCATCGCCGCGGCCACCGCCTTCGGCTGGATGCTGGCCTACCTGCGCGGCCCGATCGTCGTCGCCGGCTGGATCGGCGCGATCGCCGGCGACGATCCGCATCTGACCATGTTCATGCTGGTGCTGGTCTTCGTCATCGTCGGCGACTTCATCGAGCCGGTGCCGGCGATCATCATCTTCATGCCGGTGGTCAACGCGCTGACCGACCAGGCCTCGATCAACGCGGTGCATATGGGCGTGGTGCTGATCGTCACGTTGGCGTTCGGCTTGATCACCCCGCCCTACGGCCTCGCTTTGCTGATGGCATCGAAGTTCCTGGATGTGCGGTTTTCGTCGGCGCTGCGCGCGTCATTGCCGATCTATATCATCTTCTTCGCAGCCATCGCCTTCACGATCTTCGTGCCGGAGGCGGTGTTGTGGCTGCCGCGCCATGCCTTCCCGGAATCGGTCGGCTGCTTCAAGTCGCCGATGGGGACGGGGTATATCTGTCCGTGAGTGCGACATCGATATAAAACTCGGCCAGCGGAATCGCCGCCCCGATTTCCGGCAGATCAAGCACCGCATCCGGCCTGGACAGGATTTCGGATGCCCACCGGTCGCCATCACGCACGAACATGATCGCGGCCATGTGGCTTTGCGCCAGGATCACGTAACGCCGAACCGACGGGGTGGCTCGATATTCGGCATTCTTGTCGATCAGGTCGGTGTTGGGGTTGCCCTCACTGAGCACCTCGAACACGATCACCGGATCGGTCACGACGGTCGCGCGCGGGGGCACCGGCGTGCATACCACGAAGGCGTCGGGGTGGCGGATCCGCCCGGCCACCCCGATTTTCAGGTTGCTGCCGAATGGCTGGCAGGGCTTGCCGCGCAGGCGGACCGTCAAGGCGACCAGGATATTGCGCTGAATGGCGTCATGCGCCGCCGTGCCGCCGGTCATTGCGACCGGCTCGTATCCGTCGAATTCGAAGCGCAGTTCCTGCCGCTCCTCCCATGCGAGAAACTGGTGCAGGGTCATTGGTTGTTGCCGCGCGATACTCATGCAGGCCTTTTACCACGTTCAGACGCCCCTGTCCCGGGTCCGGGGCTTGCCACCGGCCGGTTCGTGGCATACCCGGACAAGCCAGGCCGCGCCATGGAGCCCGCAATGACCGACGATGTCGTCATCACCCTCGCCAATCACGTGCTGGAGGTCCGCTTCAACCGGCCGGACAAGAAGAACGCCCTGACGCGTGCGATGTATGAAGCCGTGGTCGAGGCCTTCACCGGAGCGGATGCCGACCCGGCGGTGCGGGTCGTGCTGCTGACCGGGACCGGGGACACGTTCACCTCCGGCAACGACATCAAGGATTTCCAGCAACGCGCGGCGAGCAATGCGACCTCGGCCGCGTCGCCCTTCCTGACCGCGCTGGCGTCGCTGACCAAACCGTTGGTGGCGGCGGTGAACGGGGCCGCAATCGGGGTCGGCACCACCATGCTCGCGCATTGCGACCTGATCGTCGCGGCGCGAACCGCGCGTTTCGTGATGCCCTTCACCAGCCTGGGGCTGGTGCCGGAGGCGGGCAGTTCCCTGCTGTTTCCCCGCCTGCTGGGCCATCAGCGCGCCAGCGCGCTGCTGCTGCTGGGCGAGCCCATGGATGCACAAACCGCTTTGGAATGGGGCTTCGTCAACCAGGTGGTGGACGATGCGGCGCTGATGGACACCGCGCGCGCTCTGGCGGGGCGGCTGGCGGCTCTGCCTCCGCAGGCGGTGCGGCAGACCAGGTTCCTGATCCGGCAGGGTGCGCCGGACGTGGCCGACCGGATCGTCGAGGAACTGGCTCTGTTCCGCGTGCGGCTGCAATCGCCCGAAGCAGCCGAGGCCTTCGCGGCTTTCGTGGAGAAGCGCCGGCCGGACTTTTCCCGCTTCGCGTGACCGGCCGCGGCATCCCGCCAAGACCCGGCGGTGGAATTTTGCGTGACTTTTTTCCTCGCCTGATGTAGTGTTCCGTCCACCGACCAACTGACCGGATGCCAATGAGCATGAAGCCTCCGCCTGACGACATGACCCGCCTCGAACGCCTGATGGACCTCGCCCTCGGGGTCATGTCCGACGCCGCCCCCGATCTTCAGGCAAGCGACTGGTCTCCATATCGGACCCGGTCCGCCCTGGCCGCCGGCGATCCCATCAGCGAAATGCACACCACCCGAGCGATTGCCGCGCATCTCGCGGCGATGGATTGTTACCGGCGCCTGGCTCAACATGACCTGACCTTTGATATCGCGACCAAATTGCGCAAGACGGCGGAAGGCCTGTCGAAGCTGGCCGTGCAATCGATCGAGGCGCTGCGTCAGCGCCCGCCTCGGGTGCAGGTCGCCGCGACGCCCGGTCCGGAGGCAGCCGAACCGGCTGCGGGCGAACCATCCGCCACCGGCCGGGGCGTTCGCTTCCGCGTCATCGAGGGCGCACGCCGAGATTGATGTCCTGGATGAATGCAATTCAGGCAGAAATACCTCTGCCCGATTTTCGCGCCCGCCGGCGCAGGGCCGCCAGTCCGCCCAAACCGGCCGCCAGCAAGCTCAGCGACCCCGGTTCGGGCACGGCCGCGACGCCAAAGTCCAGGGTGAAGCCCGCGGCGGTGCTCACCAGGGTGAAGGCGATCTGCGCATCGTAGCCGCCGCCCTCGGTGTCGGCTGCGACCACCAGCGGGTTGTTTGCCAGCCATGCGGTGATATCCGCCAGGTTGCTATCGCTCCATTCCTTTGTGAGCACGGTGATGCCGAACTCCGACACGGTCAACTGGAAGTCCGACACCGCACCGCTGCCGCTGGCGCCGGCCAGGCCGACGACCAGCGATGTCGGCACCACGCCGGACGGGGCCGCATAAAGGTCGAACTGCGCGAAACCGGTTTCGGTCAAGGTCGTGCCGCTGCTCGCACCGGCGAAGCTCGCCACCCCGAGAAGGCTGGTTCCCGGTCCCGTCAGCGCGCGCAAGGCCGCGGGACTGCCGGCCAGAGCCGCGCTGACCTGGTCCGGATCGGGTGCCCCGGTGACCGAGGCGACCGCGTTGTATCCGAGCCCAGCCGCCACGCTGGCGGTCGTGGCCGGTGCGCCGGGGCCGCCATTCGCCATGGCCGCGGCGCCCATGCTGGTCTGGCTGGCGTTGCTGACCGTCGCATTGGCGCTCACGGTCAGGTTGCCGAGGGCGGCCACCGACTGCGCCGCTCCGGTCGATCCCGCTGCCCCCGTCGCATTCGCGCCCGCCATCGCCAGCGCACCGGTTTGGGTTGACGCGGTGGCGCCGGCGCTGGCCTGGCTGCCGGTTGCCGCATTCGCCGTAGCCACACTGGCAGCCGCTCCGCCACCGCTGCCGGAACCGCCACTGGCGGTTGTACTGGCCGACGCCGGACCGGAACCGGCGGTCGCGGTGCCGGTGGCGTTGGCCGACCCCGCCACACCCGGGGCGCCGCCCGCCGCACTGTATCCGCCCCCACCGCCAGTCGCCGAGACGGTCAGGCCAACGGTGCCAGCCGAGGCCGTGACGGCGCCGTTGGCCGAGGCCCCACCGCCGGCGGCGCCCGCGATCGGCGCGCCGCTGCCGTCGAGCGCATTGCCGCCCGCGCCACCTTGCGCCGTCAACGTCGCGGCCACGGACGCCGATTGCGGATCGGTCAAGGTGAGGTTCGACACCGCCTGTCCGCCCGCACCCGGCGTGCCGTCATAGGAACTGCCGCCCGAACCGCCACCCGCCGCCGACTGCAAGGTCACCGCACTGCCGGCAGCGGCGTCGGTGCCGACCGCGTTGGTCATGGTGCTGGCGCCGCCCGCACCGCCATTGGCGCCGCCATAGCCGATGCCGCCGGCGCCGCCGTTCTGCGCGGCGGAGGCTGACAGGCTCGCCGGCCCGCCGCTGCCGGTGATGAAGCTGCCGGCGCCCGATCCGCCGGTGCCGCTGGCACCGATCGCCGCGGTCATCGCCGCACCGGTCACGCTGCCACCCGCACCGCCGCTGTTGCCGCTGTCGACACCGGCGCCGCCGGCGCCACCATAGGCGTTGCTGAGCACACCGACCGAACCGGAGGCGTTGGCCGCCGTGGTGGACTGGCCGACACTGCCGCCGGCGCCACCATTGCCGGCTATGATCGCGTTGCCGCCATTGCCGCCGACGGCGATCGCATAGACCGTCGGTTCGGGACCGGCGCCCGGCGCGCCCTGCTTGTAGGATGACGCGCCCGCGGTGCCGCCCGCACCGCCGCCCAGCGCCCCGTCGCCGCCCGAACCGGCGCTGGCATTGGCGATCGCATAATTGGCCAGGCCGCCATAGGACTGGGCATTGGCCGTGGCCGAACCGCCGGCGCCGCCCAATGCCGCCGGGGACACCCCGCCTGCCCCGCCGACCGCCAGCGCCGAGGCGTTCGACTGGCCGATCGTATTGGTGGTGACCGGCGCCGCGGCGGCATTGCCACCGGCTCCACCGTTGCCGCCGGCGCCGCTGCCCACCGCCGCGCCACCATTGCCGCCGGCGCCGCCAAAGGCCTCGGCCACACCGGTGGAATCGGGCGCCGCGTTGAGCGTCATCGCCTGCGTGGCATTGGCAGCGCCCCCGGCCCCGCCGGCGCCGCCATTGCCACCCGCCGCGGCATCGCCGCCCACGCCGCCGTTGCCGCCGGTCGCGTCGGCGATATTCACCGAATCGGTGGCTGGATTGAGGGTGACGGGGTTGGCCGCGGCGGTTCCGCTGGCCCCATCGGTACCGGTTGGGGCGGCGAAGGTGCCGGCGGTTCCGTCGGCGCCATCGGTGCCGAAGACCGAGATGGTGCCCGCCGATGCGGTCCCGCTCAGCAGTCCGAGCAGCACGGCAAACCCGGCGGCGCACCAGCCTGGCGCGCTGCGGACACAGTGCCCAATCCCCATCTTCGCGATCCCCGGCCAACTCTGTTCCAGTTTAGGATATCGGAACAGATTTGCGAAATTGTTTCAACCCGTGGAGGGGCCGAACCGGCGAAGGCCGTCGGGTCTATCGCCAAGGGTCACCCACCGGCCAGACCGTGCGCCTCGGGGAAGAACAGGTCCCGCCACGATCCTGGCTGGTGCTTGATCCGGCCGACCCGGTGCATGAACGCGACGAAGGTCATCGCCTTCGGTGTCGTGGTGTAGTCCACGTCCGGGTCGCTCACCCAGTCGGTGAAGGTCGCCTGATCAACCTTCTTGTCGCCGGTCATCGCCAGATAGGTCGCCGCCGCCGCTGCCGGATCGGCCTTGATCGCGGCGTTCGCTTCCTCCAGCGCGGCGAACATCGCCGCACACAGCGCCGGATTGGCATCGTGGAACCGCTTTGTCGCCAGCACGAGACCGTTGGTGTGCCGCTCCCCCACCACATCGTACGACTTCATCACCGCGCGGATCCCCGGCGCAACCCGCTCATAGTAATAGAACGGCGAACTGGCCAGGTGACAGTCGATCTCCGACAACCCGCCGAGCAGCGCTGCCATCGCATCGGGATGCGGCAAGGTGATGGTCAGCGGGTCGAGCCGGTCGTAATGATCGAACCCCCATTGCTTCGCCGCGGCGATCTCCAGGCTGAGCGCGTGGCCGGTGAGCTTCACCCCCGGCAGGGCGATCTTGTCCGCAGCCGTCAGGTCGGCCACGGACCGGATCGCCGGATTCCGGGTCATCATCACAAACGGCATCGATTGCAGCGCACACAGCGCTCGGACTTCCTGCGGCGTGCCGGCGGTCTTGTCCCACAATGTCGCCAAAGTCGGCACCCCGGGGCCGATGAAATCCGCCTGTCCCGTCAGCAACGCATCGATCTGCGCCGCGGGTCCACCCAAGGTGGACCATTCCACCTGCAACCCGGTCACCCCGAATCGGGCCGCGTGTTTTTCCATCAGGCCCTGCCGCTCCATGACCATCATCGACAGGTAGCCCAGGCCATATTGTTTGGAGATCCGCAACACCGGCGCCGCACGGCCGGGCCTGGCCAGCATTGGCAGACCCAGCAGTGCGAGACCCAGGCTTCGTCTTTGCATAGCACCTTCCCCCATGCCGCCGGACAGCGCCGGCGGCACCGCGTCAGGGGACCTCGGCGACGGCGATGATTTCCAGATCGGCGACCAGTTCCTTACCTTTGGTTTCCGGTCCCAGCAACAGCGCGACGACGAAGCTGACCAGGGCCAGCGACGTGCTGACGAACATCGGGATGGCAAATCCCATGCCCATATCGACGGCGAAATACGTCAGGATCGGTGTCAGGAAGCCCGCCACCACCGCGCCGAAATGATAGCAGAACGCCGCCGCCGTCGCTCTGATTTCCGTCGGGAAACGTTCATTCGCATAGCTGGGGTTCTGCCCGTAGATCGCGCCGGCGAACAGTCCCTGGATCGAGAAGGCGATGGCGATCGTCGTATAGTCTGTGGTGAGCAAATAGAATGGCGTGACGAAGAAGCCCAGGATCGCCGGAATGATCATCGCCCAGCGCCGGCCGATCTTGTCCGCCAGACCGCCCCACACGAAGCTGGCCAGGAAGGTCAGCCCGTTGGAAAATGCCAGCGGCCAGCCCACCGCCGAGGCCGACAGATGCAGATCCTTCGTCAGGTACGTGGCGAACAGGCCGAAGATCGAGTAGTAAACGGTAAACGCGCTTGCCAGCCACCAGCAGGTGGACAAGGTGTTGAGGATCACGCCACGGCGGAAGATCGCGGCAAGCGGAACCCGGACCTCGGCGTGCTGCTGCTTCTGTTGGCGCTGGTTTTCCAGCCAGACCTCGGGCTCCTTGACGTAGAATCGGATCCAGACGACGGACAAAGCCGGCAGGACGCCAATCCACAGCATGCCGCGCCAGCCGATCACGTCGAACAAGGTCGCGTACAGCACCGCGGCGACCAGATAGCCCAACGCCCATGATCCCTGCAGCACGCTGGCCATCAAGCCGCGGGAGCGGATCGGCCAGCTTTCCACGGCCAGAGCCGCACCGGCGGGCCACTCCGCGCCCATGCCGATGCCCAGCAAGGTGCGGAAGATCAGCAGAAAGATGAAGGTGGGCGAGAATCCGGCGATGAAGTTGCACGCTGAATACCACAGGATGGAGATCATCAGCGGCGCGCGCCGGCCCAGCCGGTCTGCCATCCAGCCCGCGGCGATCGCGCCGACGAAACGCATCCACATGGTCATCGAGCCGACCAGCACGACCAGATAGAGGTCGGCGTGGAATTCCTTGGCGATCGGCACCAGAAGGAACAGGAAGACCGTGAAGTCGAACGCGTCCAACGTCCAGCCGAGCCAGGCGGCGATGAAGGCGAACCAGTTGTCTTTGGTGGGTTCCTTCCACCAGGGTCCGGTTGCGGAACGGGCGTATCCAGACATGATCGGTAGACTCCCCTGTAACATTATTTCAACGGAACAGATTGCGCTGCCTGCGGCTCTGTGTCCGCTGGCTGAATTGTGGCTGGGTCCATGCGCATCCGTCAAAGACTTTTTGCCCGCTTGCCAGCCGCACCGCGGGGGCACAAATAATGGGGGGAAGCAAGGAAGGATGGCGGACGATGGACTACGACCTGTTCGTGATCGGCGGCGGTTCCGCCGGCGTGCGGTGTGCTCGTATTGCGGCGGGGCATGGGGCCCGCGTCGGCATCGCCGAGGAACGCTTCTGGGGCGGCACCTGCGTCAATGTCGGCTGCGTGCCGAAGAAGCTGCTGGTGCAGGCTGGCGAATACGGCAGTTGGGCGGAAGACGCCGCGGGCTTCGGCTGGAGCATCCAGAAGGGGCCGCACGACTGGGCCGGATTGCTCGCCGCGAAGGACCGCGAGATCAACCGGCTGAACGGCATCTACCGCCGGCTGCTGGACGGGGCGAAGGCGCAGGCCTTCGACGCGCGCGCGGTGTTCCTGGACCCGCACACCCTGGATGTCGGCGGCCAGCGGATCACCGCCGAACGGATCGTCATTGCGACCGGCGGCAACCCCGAACGGATCGGCATCCCTGGCGCCGAACTGGCCATCATCTCGGACGATACGTTTTTTCTGCCGAAGATGCCCGAGACCATCGCCATCGTCGGGTCAGGCTATATCGCGGTGGAGTTTGCCGGGATCTTCCAGGCTCTGGGGGCCGCGGTGCATCTGATCTACCGCCAGCCGCTGCCGTTGCGCGGCTTCGACCAGGATTTGCGGGAGGGTCTGGCCGAGGCGCTGGCCGCTCAGGGCGTGACCCTGCACCCCGGGTGCGTTCCGGAAGCGGTGGAGGCGGACGGTGAGCGGCGCATCCTGACCTATGGGGGCGGCAAGACGCTGAACGCCGATATGGTGTTCTTCGCCACCGGCCGCCGGCCGGCGACCGCGGCGCTGGGGCTGGACAAGGCCGGTGTCGCCATCAACAAGGCCGGTGCGGTGGTCGTCGATGCCGGACTGCGGACCTCGGTGCCGCATATCTACGCGATGGGCGACGTGACCGACCGGGTCAACCTGACGCCGGTTGCGACCGCCGAGGGGCATGCGCTGGCGGATTCGCTGTTCGGGAAGAACCCGCGCAGCGTGTCGCTGAAGAACGTTCCGTCAGCGGTGTTTTCGAGCCCGCCGATCGCGACAGTGGGGCTTTCCGAGGAACAGGCGGCGGAACTGGGCCCGGTTGATGTGTACGTCACGAAGTTCACCCCGATGCGGCACACTTTGTCGGGGCGCAACCGGAAGACCTTGATGAAGCTGGTGGTGGACCAGGCGAGCCAGAAGGTGGTGGGCGCGCATATGCTGGGCGAGGATTCGCCGGAGATCATCCAGGGCATCGCGATCGCGGTGGTGATGGGGGCGACGAAAGCCGACTTCGACCGCACCATCGGGATTCATCCGACGGCGGCGGAGGAATTCGTGACGTTGCGAACCCGCACCCGCATCACCGTGGCGGCGAAGGTGGCCGCCTGAGGCGCCGTCATACAATCTCTCCCCCTCCCCTTGTGGGAGGGGTCGGTTGGAGGTGGCCTGAGACGACGGCGCTTCCACTTGCGGAGCCCCCTCCCCCTGCCCCCTCCCACGAGGGGAGGGGGAAAGATTGAGCCATGGCCTCACACTTATCCCGATGCCGCTGGGGACAGACTCGGCCACGCGGCGGGGGCGACTAACGAAACGTGTTCAACTGCATCGCCGCGACCACGGCGTAATCCTTGTACGCCCCGATGTAATCGATGAACAGCACGTTCGGCCGCTTCGCGTTCGATGCGCTGACGGTTCCGTAGCTCATCCATTGGTTCATGTTGGGCAAAAGCTGCGGATCAGCCTCGGCCGCCAGGGTTGAAATGCAGTCGCTGCCCACGGTCAGGTCCCACGTGCTGAGCGTCAGAGTCCAGGACAGCAGAAATGATTTCTCGACGCTGTGTTTGTAATTGTTGAACTTGTCCGTCTGATCCTCGATCATGTCATCCAGATCGTCGGAGTTGGCAAAGTTATCGTACACCACCATGTTGGCCGTCACACCGGACGGCGGATCGGTCGTGTCATCGAGGTAGCCGAATATGCCCTGGGCGGTATTGACCAGCGACACTGGAAAATCGTTATCGCCCTGCTGGCCAAGATCGAACACCGCCAGCACCCGGTTGCCGTTCCCGCTCAGGGTGTGCAAGGTCTGCTGGTTGAGGTTGATGGTTGCATTGGTCGAGGTGAACAGGTAACTGCCGAGCGTGTTCTTTACGGTAGAGACCAGATTCTGGAATGCGGTGTTGTCCAGCGTATCCAGCATCCAGGTACCGAGTTCCTGGTTGATGGCGCCAAAATGCGAGAACTTCAGGATCACGCATTCGTTGGCCGGCTGCACACCGGTGACGCTGTCGGTGGACTGGAAATAATCCACCACCTCCTGCAGCGCATCATTGAGCGACTGGCCGGCGCTGCCGTACACGCCGCCAACCTTGTCGCTCCAATGCGACAAATAGAACCCCGACAGGGTGTCCCATGTCGCTGGCCGCAGATCGAAATAGCGCGAACCCGCACTGAGCTGACCGCCGATCGTCAACGTCTGCGTCTGGGTGTTGCAAGCGTCGCTGCCGTCGGTGGACAACGTCAGCACAGCCATGCCGGCGTCATGGGTGCCGGGCATGGACAAGGACGACAGGGCGAGGTGCTTCACCTCATTCCAGTACGTCGTCATCCAGCTGCTGGTATAGCCGCCGAAGTTGATCGCATTGACCACGGCGGTGGAAAGCTGCTCCTTTTGAGTCTGCGACAGGTTGTTGCTGGAAATGGCCTGGAAGTAGGTCGCAGCCAGCGTGTCGCCGAATACGTAACCGAGATCGACAATGGCAATGCCCATCGACATGTTGTCGGTGCTGATCGGCCCGATTTCATACGGTGGCGCCTTATGCGACTGTGGCGTCGCGGTGGTCACGCCGGTGAGCGCATGCCATTTCAAAGCAGAAGCCGCGGTACCCGGTATCGTATTCGAAGACGCAATGGCCAGGACGCAATACTGCGGCTGGGTGGCACCCTTGGAGCGGACGGACAGATAATGCACCGAACCGTTGTCCGACGTGGCGTAAACGTCGATCACCGTCTGGCCTTCATTCGTGCTGAAGGCATAGTTCTGTTCGGCGCCGTCGTCCTCGTCTGAACTACCCGTGAAAAATTGCACGGTGACCGGTGCCGTCATCAGCCGCACGAGGGTCGGGAAATTCCAGATATCCATCTGGCACGGGGCGGGACTCGAAACCGGCACCAGATTGTCGCTCGTCAGGTTGGTGATGTAGAGCGTGCACCGATCGGGCATCGCCTGCCTCCTGTTTCACCGCGATGCGGCGCCCCCCTGCCACAGGAACAACCGCCCGGCAGACCGTCAGAGCCTATGGGGTTCGTATCTTGGTGGCAAGCGATGAAACCGGGATTTGGCGATGACCGATGCGTGACACCGGCCGGCCGCATCGGCCCGCGTGATCACCAATGGCGCGTTCGGGGGGCAACCTGATAGCATGGGTCCTCCGATCAAGGCCCGCCATGGACAGCCTGACCCGCGAACCAACCGGCCTGCGCACACGCCACCGCCCCCGCGTCTGGCTGACGGCGCTGCTGTGCCTGCTGGCCGCGGCGGGGATCGTGTACGTGGTGTGGTTCTGGCCCGCTGCGCCGGCCGGCAAGGGCGACCGCGACCGCGATGCGAACCTGCCGATCCCGGTGGTGGTCGCGACCGCGGACCGGCGCGACGTCCCGGTGTATCAGGACGGCCTCGGCACCGTGCAGGCCTATTACACCGTCACCGTGCATACGATGGTCGATGGCCCGCTGCTGTCGGTGAATTTCCGGGAAGGTCAGGCCGTCCACAAGGGCGACGTGCTGGCGCAGATCGATCCGCGCAGCTTCCAGGCCGCGCTCGACCAGGCGGTGGCGAAGAAAGCCCAGGATGAGGCGCTGCTGGCCAACGCCCGCGTCGATCAGGCGCGCTACCAGAAGCTGGTCGCCAACAACTACACCTCGTCGCAGCAGGCCGACACGCAGAAATCGCTGGTCGCGCAACTGGAGGCGCAGGTGCGCCAGGACCAGGCGCAGACCGACACCGCGCGCACGCAACTGTCCTACGCCACGATCGTCGCGCCGATCGACGGGCTGCTGGGGATCCGCCAGGTGGATGCGGGCAATATCGTGCATGCGGCGGATACCACCGGGCTGGTGGTGCTGACTCAGTTGCAGCCGGTTTCGGTGCTGTTCACGCTGCCGCAGCAGACCCTGCCGGCGGTGGCGGCGGCGATGCAACACGGCGCTCCCGCGGTGCTGGCATACGCCCAGGGGCCGAACGGCAGTGCCGCGAAGCTGCTGGATACCGGGGTGCTGGCGGTGCTGGACAACCAGGTGGACCCGACCACCGGCACGATCAAGCTGAAGGCCACCTTCCCCAACCACGATCTGCTGCTGTGGCCGGGCGGGTTCGTCGGTGTGCGGCTGCAGGTCGATACCGCGCGCCAGGCGGTGGTGGTGCCGCCGGCCGCGGTGCAACGGGGGCCGCGCGGCGCCTATGTCTTCGTGGTCGATGGCGACGGCACCAAACGCCAGCCGGTGACGGTCGGCTACGAGGACCAGCAGGCCGCGATCATCGCGGAGGGGCTGTCCGGGGGCGAGCGTGTGGTGGTCGATGGCGCCTCGCGCCTGTCGGACGGCAGCAAGGTGACCATCGCGCCGCCCGCCGAGACCGCGCCATCCGCCAACCCGGTCAGCGCCCCCGGCACGCGGCCCAACAAGGCGGGTTGACGTCCGCCGCCGATGAACATCTCCGCCCCCTTCATCGCCCGCCCGGTCGCGTCCTGGCTGCTGGCGATCGCGATTCTGCTGGCGGGCGGTCTCGGCTACCAGGCGCTGCCGGTCTCAGCTTTGCCCGAGGTCGATTTTCCGACCATCCAGGTGGTGACGCAGTTGCCGGGTGCGGGGCCGGAGACGGTGGAGACCTTGATCACCGCCTCCCTGGAACGCCAGTTCGGCCAGATTCCGGGGCTGACCACGATGACCTCGCAGAGCGCCGAGGGCACCAGCCAGATCACCTTGCAGTTCGATCTGGGCCGATCGATGGATTCAGCGGTGCAGGACGTGCAGGCGGCGATCAATGCCGCGGCCGGGACCTTGCCGGTGACTTTGCCGTATCCGCCGACCTATTCGAAGGTCAATCCGGCCGACGCGCCGATCCTGACCCTGGCGCTGACCTCCGCGTCACGGCCGGTCGATGTGGTCAGCGACGCCGCGGATACCCTGTTGCAGCCGAAACTGTCGGAGATCGATGGCGTCGGCCGGGTCACCGTGCAGGGCAACATGCGTCCGGCAGTGCGCGTGCGGGTCGATCCCGCTCGTCTTGCGGCCTATGGGCTGGCGATGGAGGATGTGCGGCTGGCGGTCGCCGCCGCCAACGTCAACGGCGCGAAGGGCGGGTTCGACGGGCCTCGGCTGGCCTTCGCGCTGGGCGCCAACGACCAGTTGGTGGATGCGGCCGC
>Ga0302157_10005313_pt1 | contig 13695 bp, 14 predicted proteins | sample I_Bog_N3_3_FD_193502 | JGI IMG/M metagenome (GOLD analysis project Ga0302157, IMG submission 193502) | Peat permafrost microbial communities from Stordalen Mire near Abisko, Sweden - I_Bog_N3_3 | ecosystem: Environmental > Terrestrial > Soil > Wetlands > Peat | place: Sweden: Abisko, Stordalen...
GCGGCTGCGCGGCGGCCGGCGCGGCAGCTGCGGCGGTTGCGCTGCCCGGATGCAGCGCCAGCTGCTGGCCGACGGCGATCCGGTAGTCTGGTCCCAGACCATTCCAGCGCGCAAGATCGCGGTAGTCGAGGCCATGGCGCCACGCAATGCTGTACAGCGTGTCGTGCTCCTGGACCGTGTAGCTGTCCGCGCTGCGCAGCGGGGCATCAGCACAGCCGGCGACCAGCAGCGCAAGGAGGGCGCCGGAGAGGAGCGCGCGGATCTTCACGCTGCCGACGGCGACGCTAGCGCTGCAGACCTGACAGCAGCGGCACAAAGCTCACCGGCCCCAGCGTCTCACTGCGCACCCCGGATTCGGTGCGGGTATGGCGCAGCAGTTCCTGGCGCCCCTCGGGGCCGACCGGAGCGATGAGCCGGCCACCGACCCGCAGCTGGTCAAGCAGCTTTACCGGCAGGACCGGCGGTGCCGCGGTCAGCAGGATGCCGTCGAAAGGCGCGCGCGCGGCCCAGCCGACATGGCCGTCGTCGAGCCGCAGATGCAGAGTGCGCGCCTTCAGCTCACGCAGCGTCTGACGCGCCCGGGTCAGCAACGGGGCGATCCGCTCGATCGAGAAGATTTCGGGAACCAGCGTCGCGAGCACGGCGGTCTGGTAGCCGCAGCCGGTGCCGATCTCCAGCACCTTGTCGAGCGGGCCTGCCGCCAGCAGCGCCTCGGTCATGCGCGCGACGATGTACGGCTGGGAGATCGTCTGGCCGAACCCGATGGGGAGCGCCGTGTCCTCGTAGGCCCGGCTCGCCAGCGCCTCGTCGACGAACAGGTGCCGCGGTACGTTGCGGATGCGATCCAGCACGCGCTCGTCGCGGATCCCCTGCTCCTTGAGCCGCTGGATCAGCCGCTCGCGCGTACGCGCCGAGGTCATGCCGATGCCACTGAGCCGGGAGCTCTCCATGCGCCGAGGGTGCTCCGCGTGTCCTTAGCCGCGTTCGAGCCAGCGCTCGATCGAGGGGATCGCCGCGTGGCGCGTCAGGTCGATCTGCAGCGGCGTGATCGACACATATCCGTTCGCGACGGCATCGAAGTCCGTGCCGGGCCCGGCGTCCTGTCCGGCGCCTGCGCCACCGACCCAGTAGACGTCCTTGCCGCGGGGGTCCTGCGCGCGGACCACCGGCTCGCTGCGATGCCGATTGCCGAGGCGCGTGACGCGCAGGCCGCGGATTCCGCCCTCCGGCAGGTCCGGCACGTTGACGTTCAGGATCATCGCGTCCGGGGGCGGTCCCTGGATCAGCCGCGCGACGAGATCGGCGGCGACGCGCGCGGCGCTCGCGAAATTGCGCGGCGTTCCGGCCTCCATGCACAGCGACACGGCGATGGCGGGCAGGCCGAGAAAGCGCCCCTCGACCGCCGCGGCGACCGTCCCGGAATACAGCACGTCATCGCCGAGGTTCGCACCGTGGTTGACGCCGGAGACGACCAGATCATGGTCATGGTCGAAGAAGCCGGAGACGGCCATATGGACGCAGTCCGTCGGGGTACCGTTGACGAAATACGCGTTGGGCGCGTACTCGGTCGCCCGCAGCGGCACGTCCAGGGTCAGCGAGTTGCTGGCGCCGCTGCGATTGCGGTCTGGAGCCACGATCGTGATCCGTCCGTGCGCACCGATCGCATCGACCAGCGCCGCGAGCCCCTCGGCCCGGTAACCATCGTCGTTTGACAGCAGGATCTTCAAGAGAGCGAATATACTGGATGGGCGTTGGGGCGCATAGCGGAACGGGTACAACAGGCATGGTCAAGCACAGCGGATTGAAGCCGGATGGCACATCCGACAGCGACGTGTTTCGTGCAGCGATGCAGGACGTGCGCCCGCTGCCTGCCGGCAAGGCACGCGTGAGACCGAAGGCCGCGCCGGCGCCGGCCGCCCGCAAGCTGGCGCGGCGCCTCGCCGCCGCTGCGGCGACTGCGGAACTCACCGCGGCGCTGCCGCTCGTCAGCAGCGAGTCCGGCGCGGACGTTGCAGCGCAGGAGATGCTGTCTTACCGCCGCCCCGGCGTGCGCGACCAGGTCGTGCGCCGACTGCGCCGCGGCCTGATCCCGCGCGAGGCGGAGCTCGACCTGCATGGCATGAACCAGGCCGGTGCCCGCGAGCTGACGGTGGAGTTCCTCGACGGTGCACGCACTGCAGGATTGCGCTGCGTACGGATCATCCACGGCAAGGGACAGCGGTCGGCGGGTCGCGGCGCGGTGCTGAAGTCGGCGCTGAACGGATGGTTGCGACGGCACCCGGACGTGATGGCCTTCACCTCGGCGCGGCCGATCGACGGCGGTACCGGCGCCGCCTACGTGCTGCTGCGCGCCTGATCAGGCGTCGAGCAGTACGACCGCCTGCGCGGCGAGCCCCTCGCCGCGGCCGATGAAACCCAGCCGCTCGGTCGTCGTTGCCTTGATGTTGACCTGACCGCTGTCCACCCCTAAGTCAGCCGCAAGATTCGCCGCCATCGCCGCGCGATGCGCGCCGATCCGGGGTGACTCGGCCAGTACGGTGATATCGGCATTGAGGACCCGCAGGCCTGCCTCGCGTACGCGCGCCGCCACCTCGCGCAGGAACACGCGGCTGTCGGCGCCGCGATAGCGCGGGTCGCTGTCCGGGAAGTGCTGGCCGATGTCGCCCTGCCCGAGCGCACCCAGCAGCGCATCGCACAGCGCGTGGATCACGACGTCGCCATCGGAATGCGCGATGACCCCGCTCTGATGCGTGATGCGCACGCCGCCGAGCGTGACGAAGTTGCCGGGGCCGAATGCATGGACGTCGAAGCCTGAACCGATACGCATCTGCGTGCCTCCCCGTGAGCCCAGGATCCGCGCCGCCGCGTCGAGATCCTCAGGCTGCGTGACCTTGATGTTGAACGGCGATCCGGCGATGAGCCTCGGCGCGGCGCCGCGCCGCTCCATCGCCTGCGCCTCGTCAGTGACGGTGAACCCTTCGGCCTCCGCCGCTTCGAGGGCCTCGCGCAGCGCCGCGATGCGAAACGCCTGCGGCGTCAGCGCGCGCCACAGGCCGCGCCGGTCGACGGTGTCGGCAACCTGGCCGGAATGCTCACGCTTGATCGTATCGACCAGCGGCGTACCGAGCACGGCACCATCAACGCCCGGCGCCAGTACGTCGATCAGCGCGGCGAGATCCGCACGCGCGAGGCATGGCCGCGCCGCGTCATGGACCAGCACCCAGTCATCGGGCGCGGCGCGGCCCGCGAGGGCGGCGAGCCCGCGCAGCACCGACTCCTGGCGACTGTCGCCACCGACGGTCGTGACGATGCGTGCGAGGTCGAGCTGCGCCGCCAGCGCCGGCCAGCGCGCATCGCCCGGCGCCAGGGCGACGACGACCCCGGCAATACGCGGTTCATCGAGCAGCGACTGCAGCGTCCACCTGACGAGCGGCGCGCCGAGCAGCATGGCGTACTGTTTGGGCTCTGCGGCATTGAAGCGCGCCCCGCGCCCTGCCGCGGGCACGACGGCCCACACGCGCGGGCCTGAAACTACGGGGCTCATTGTGCGCGGGCGGTCAGCGGACGCGAGGCGGGGCCGGTGGACGGATTGGGCAGCGAGGGTTGCGCAGGCGCGGTCGCCGACCTGACCACCTGGAAGAACGTCTCGCTGCGCGCGACCATGCCGAGTTCGCTGCGGGCACGCTCCTCGATGGCCGCGAAGCCGACCTTCAGATTACCGACCTCTGCGGCGAGCTGGCGGTTGCGTTCGCGCTGTTCGCGGTTTGCGGCCGCCTGCGCAGCCAGTGCCGCCTGCAGCCGCACCACTTCGCGGCTGCCCTGGTCGGACATCCACAGGTGGCATTGCAGCAGGACTGCCGAGAGCGCAAGGATGACCACAAAAATCCTCATGAGGTCATCAGCTTACCACGAACTCTTAAGAAACTGGTACGGCCAGCGCCCGCCCCCCCGGATAGACCGCCCGGCTGCCGAGTTCCGCCTCGATGCGCAGCAGCTGGTTGTACTTGGCGACACGGTCGGAACGGGACATCGACCCGGTCTTGATCTGGCTCGCCGTGGTGCCGACCGCGAAGTCCGCGATCGACGTATCCTCGGTCTCGCCGGAGCGATGCGAGATGATCGAGGCGTACTTTGCCTCGCTCGCCATGCGGATCGCGGCCAGCGTCTCGGTCACCGTGCCGATCTGGTTCAGCTTGATCAGGATCGCGTTGGCGATGTCCTTCCGGATGCCCTCGGCAAAGATCTTCGTGTTGGTCACGAACAGGTCGTCGCCGACCAGCTGCAGCTTCTTCCCGAGCTTCTGCGAAAGGATCGACCAGCCGTCCCAGTCACCCTCGCTCATGCCGTCCTCGATCGTCACGATCGGATATTTTGCCGCCAGCGCCGCGAGGTAGTCCGCGAATTCCCGCGACGTGAACTTGCGGCCCTCGGAGGCCAGATCGTAGAGGCCGTCCTTGTAGAACTCGGTACTCGCCGCGTCGAGCCCGAGGTAGATGTCCTTGCCCGGCCGGTAGCCGGCCTTCTCGATGGCCTCGATGATCACGGCGAGCGCCGCCTCGTTCGAGGGCAGGTCCGGGGCGAAGCCGCCTTCATCGCCGACCGACGTGTTCAGGCCTTTGGCATGCAGGACTTTTTTCAGCGCATGGAATACTTCCGCACCGTAGCGGATGGCTTCGGAAAACGTCGGCGCGCCCAGCGGCAGGATCATGAACTCCTGGATGTCGACGCTGTTGTCGGCGTGCGCCCCGCCGTTGATGATGTTCATCATCGGCACCGGCATCGTGAGGTCCCGCGTGCCGCCGAGGTAGCGGTACAGCGGCAGCCTGCGGCTGCCGGCCGCGGCATGCGAGGCCGCCAGCGAGGCGGCTAGCATGGCGTTCGCGCCCAGGTTGGACTTCATCTCGGTGCCATCGAGCGCGATCAGCTTCGCGTCCAGCGCTGCCTGGTCGGTGACGTCCAGTCCCTTGAGCGCTGCGCTGATCGGGCCGTTGACGTGTCCCACGGCCTTCAGTACGCCCTTGCCACCATAGCGCTTCGGGTCGCCATCGCGCTGCTCGAGCGCCTCGCGCGATCCGGTCGATGCGCCCGAGGGCACCGCGGCGCGGCCCCTGACTCCGGACTCGAGGATGACGTCGGCCTCGATCGTCGGATTACCGCGCGAATCGATGATCTCGCGCGCATGGATGCTGGAAATTCGGCTCATAACAGGGATTCCTCGAAGGGTTGCTGCTTCACTGCGCGATCGATCCCGACCAGTGTCGCCAGCAGCGGGCGCATGCGCGCAAGCGGCCATGCGTTGGGCCCGTCGGACAGTGCCTGCGACGGGTTGGGATGGGTTTCCATGAACAGTCCGGAGATGCCGGCGGCAACCGCGGCACGGGCGAGGACCGGGATGAACTCGCGCTGGCCGCCGGAGGAGTCGCCGCGACCGCCGGGCAGCTGCACAGAATGCGTGGCGTCGAAGACGACCGGGCAGCCCGTCGCACGCATCACCGAGAGCGAACGCATGTCGGAGACCAGGTTGTTGTAGCCGAACGAGAATCCGCGCTCGCAGACCATGATGCCGGTATTGCCGGTGTCGCGCGCCTTGTCGACGACGTTCTGCATCTCCCACGGCGACAGGAACTGGCCCTTCTTGATGTTGACCGGCCTGCCCTGGGAGGCCACAGCACGGATGAAGTTTGTCTGACGGCACAGGAACGCCGGTGTCTGCAGGACGTCGACCACCGCGGCCACCTCAGGCAAAGGCGTGTCCTCGTGGACGTCGGTCAGGACAGGCACGCCAATCTCGGTGCGCACCCGTTCGAGCGCGCGCAGGCCCGCCTCGAGCCCTGGGCCGCGGAAGCTCTTCTGCGAGGAGCGGTTGGCCTTGTCGAAGGACGCCTTGAAGATGAACGGTACGCCGAGCTCGGCAGTCAGTTCGCGCAACCTGCCGGCGACCTCGATGATCAGCTCCGCACTCTCGATGACACAGGGTCCGGCGATCAGGAACAGCGGCCTGTCGGGACCGACCTCGAAGGACAACAGTCGCATCAGGCCTCCGGGACGATCAGGCCGTCGCCCTGCCGGGCTGCAGCGAGGCACGGAAAGCGCGTGCGGCGCGGACGAACCCGGTGAACAGCGGATGCCCGTCGCGCGGCGTCGACGTGAATTCCGGATGGAACTGGCTCGCGACGAAGAACGGATGGTCGGGCAGCTCGATGAATTCCACGAGGCCGTCGGCGGAGAAGCCGGAGAAGTGCAGTCCCGCCGCCGTCAGTTCGGCGAGGTAGTTGTTATTGAACTCGTAGCGATGGCGATGGCGCTCGAAGATCGCGTCCCTGCCGTAGATCGACTGCGCAAGCGAACCCGCGGCGAGGCGCGCTTCCTGGGCGCCGAGGCGCATACTCGCGCCCATGTTGGTTTTCTCGTCACGCACCTGCTGGCCGCGGGCGAGGTCCTGCCATTCCGTGATCAGCGCGATGACCGGGTGGCTGGTCGTGCGGTCGAACTCGGTGCTGTTCGCGCCCTTGTAACCGAGAACGTTGCGCGCGTACTCGATGATCGCAAGCTGCATCCCGAGGCAGATGCCGAGGTAGGGAATGCGGTTCTCGCGCGCGTAGCGCACCGCCTGGATCTTGCCCTCGATGCCGCGGTCGCCGAAGCCGCCGGGCACCAGGATCGCGTCCATGTGCGCGAGCGCCGCAGTGCCGCCGCGCTCGATGTCCTCGGACTCGAAATAGTGGATGTTGACCCGGGTACGGGTCTTGATGCCGCCGTGCATCAGCGCCTCGTTCAGCGAGATATACGAGTCGCGGATCTGCACGTACTTGCCGACCATGCCGATGTCGATCGAGGCCTCGGGGTTCTGCTTGGCGGCGACCACGGCGCGCCAGTCGGACAGGTCCGTCGGCGGAACTTCGAGCCGCAGCTTGTCGACGACGATGTCATCGAGGTCCTGTTCGTGCAGCAGCATGGGAATCTTGTAGATGTCGTCGGCATCGACCGCGGAAATCACGGCGCGCTCCTCGACGTTCGTGAACAGCGCGATCTTGCGGCGCTGTTCCTCGGGCAGCGTCTGGCTGCAGCGGCACAGCAGGATATCGGGCTGGATGCCTATACCCCGAAGTTCCTTGACCGAATGCTGCGTCGGCTTGGTCTTGATCTCACCGGAGCCGCCGACGATCGGCACCAGCGTCAGGTGCATGTAGAGCACGTGGTTGCGCCCCAGCTCGACGCCCATCTGACGGATCGCCTCGAGAAAGGGCAGCGACTCGATGTCGCCGACCGTACCGCCGATCTCCACCATGCAGACATCGGCATCGCCCGCGCCCAGGCGGATGCGGTATTTGATCTCGTCGGTGATGTGCGGGATCACCTGCACGGTCGCGCCGAGGTAGTCGCCACGCCGCTCCTTGGCGATGACGCGCTCGTAGATCCGCCCGGTCGTGAAATTACTGTTGCGCCCCGTCGTGGTGTGCACAAACCGCTCGTAGTGCCCGAGATCGAGGTCCGCCTCGGTGCCGTCGGCGGTGACGAACACCTCGCCGTGCTGGAACGGGCTCATCGTGCCCGGATCGACGTTGATGTAGGGGTCGAGTTTGACCATCGCCACCTTGAGGCCACGCGCCTCGAGGATCGCGCCGAGGGAGGCCGCTGCGATGCCCTTGCCAAGCGAGGAAACCACGCCACCGGTGACGAATACGAATCGAGTCATGTCAGGTCACCGCCGCATTGTTAACGCCGTGGGAATGCAGTCGGTCTGGACCGGCCACGGGCGTGATGTTAAATCTGAAAATAAAGAATGTTCGACGGGAAATCAGATTAGCAGATTGCCTCGCCGGCAACAATCGAATCAGCGCGCGGCGCATCAGCTGAGCGACGGCGACTGGTCCCATACGAACGCCAGACCTGCCTCACCGGCCGCTGCGCGCGGCGCAGCACAGAGCCACAGGTCAGCGACGGCCACCAGCGCATCGCCCCGGTAGATCAGCGGCAGCGCGTCGCGCATCCATGGCAGGACGCCGTGCGCCTGGCACAGGTGCTGCAAGGTCTGCGTCCGCCCGGCCGCCGCCGGCCGCAACCGCTCGCCTCCCGCCCGCGGGCGTACCTCGAGCAGCCCGGGCGCTCCCCGGGTCGCGAGCCCGTCAGGGCGCTCCACGGCCCGCAGGCTGCCGAGTCCCTGCCCGAGGGCCAGCGTCGGTTCGCGCCGCCAGTCCCAGGCGCGCGTGCCCTGCAGTCGCGGCAGCTGCGCGGGGGTCAGAAAAATCCGGTCGCGATAGCGGCGCAGCGCATGCTCGCCCCAGGCGACGACGGGCAGGTGGTCCGCGCGCGCATCGAGCATCTGCCGCAGCGCCTCGTCCAGGCGCGCGGTGGAGGGTGGCAGCGCCCCGGCCAGAGCCGACCAGCGGCGCAGGAGCTGCAGCTGCCGTGCCTGCGGCAGGCGCCGCAGGCGGCGCACCGATAGCGCTGCGCCGTCGCGTACCGGCACCAGGTCCAGGTCGGCCTGCCGCTCGAGCTGCTGCTGCGCCTCGGCGCTGTGCCCGGCGGCGCGGGCGAGTCCGGCGACGGCGCCCGGCCAGCGCTGCAGCAGCGCGGGCCACAGGGCCGCGCGCAGGTACACGCGGTCGAAGCGCAAATCCTGGTTCATCGGGTCGGTGACCGCTGCAACCCCCTGTTCCGCGGCAAAGTCCTGCAGCTCGTCGCGCGTCACCTCGAGTAGCGGTCGCAGCTGCCAGCCCGCACCCAGCTCGCGCACCGGCGGCATGCTCGCGAGGCCGCGGGGCCCGGCGCCGCGCAGCGCCTGCAGCAGGAAAGTCTCCGCCTGGTCGTCGCGCGTATGCGCCGTGAGCAGGCATTCACCGGCCTTGAGCTGCGCGGCGAGCGCCGTATAACGCGCGTCGCGCGCCGCCGCCTCCAGCGACGCACCCGCCGCCGCATCCACCGTCACGCTGACGACGTCGAGCGCGACGCCGATGCGCGCGCACAGCGCCTGCACGTGGTTACGGAACGCGCCCGCCGCGCTCTGCAGTCCGTGGTCGATGTGCACGGCCCGCAGCGGCAGGCTCCGGGGAAGCGCCGCGAGTGCGGTGACGAGACAGCTGGAATCGAGGCCGCCGCTGACGCCGGCGACGAGACCCGTCGCAGCGGCGGGCAGGATGCGCTCGAGCGATTGAGCAAGGTCGGCGGCCCGGAATGCCACGCGCTGCGGAACCGTTCAGTGGTCGGAAACTGCGATCAACGCACAAACGCGACGGATCGCCTCTTCCGGCAGATCGCGCCAGCACGGCAGCCCAAGCTGGGTTGCGGCCAGCATCTCGGTGACCGTGAGCGACAGGCGCGGAAAATCGGCAAAGGCCGCGTTGCGGTGCAGGCCGCTGCCCCACCACTGCCGCGTCGCGATGCCCGCGCCGGCCAGGCGCTGGACGGTTGCCTGCAGCGTACCGGGACGCAGGCCCACGATGCAGGTCGATGAGGTCCACTCAGTGCCGAAGCCGGCGCCGAGCGTGACGCCGGCGGCCGGCAGGTGGCGGACGTAGGCCGCGCCGACACGCAGGAAATCCGCCCGGATCGTCGGCCACTGCGCAAGCGCCGCGAGCCCGACAGCGGCTGCGTATTCGCTCAGCTTGCCGTTCAGCGCCACCACCGTCGCCTCGCGCGACCCCAGGAAGCCGAAATTCAGGATCCTGCCGATGCGCTGCAGAAGGTCTTCGTCACCCGACGCGACCAGTCCGCCCTCGCCTATCCCGAGGACCTTGGTCGCATGCAGGCTGACGACTGCCGGCACACGCGAGCCGCGCAGCGTGTCAAACGCGGCGGCGGCATCGATCGCCACCGCGAGCCCGGTGTCGTCGCGGAACCGGTCCCAGGCCGGGATGTCCATCGGCTGCCCGAACGGCATGACCGGCATCACGGCGCCCACCGCAGCCGGCGCCGCCGCGAGATGCGACTCCATCGCCGCGGGCAGCAGTTGCTGGGAGCCGGCATCGACATCGACGAACCAGGGCACGAGGCCGGCGATCAGTGCCGCATGGGCCGACGCGACAAAACTCCATGCAGGCATCGCACACAGGCTGCCGCGCGGCGCGCCCTGCGCCATCAGCGCGGCGGCGAGGCCGAGCGTCGCACTCGAACAGCAGACGACCGGAATTCCGTGCAGGGTAGCGCTCAGTTCAAGCTGGAATCTCTCGTTCAGCGGCCCGAAATTGCTATACCAGCGGTTGGCGTCGATCTCCTGCAGAAACGGCAGGATCGACTCGGCACGCGGCAGGCTGGGCTTCGCCACCGGCACGTCCATCGTGCTCGCGCGATCCGTGTACGCGTAGTGCAGCCGTACCTTTGATTCGGGTGACATCATGAGCGGACTCAAGGATAGCACCCCGCATCGGCAAAGGAACCTGACCTATAATCGACGGCGATTCCTCCGATGACATTGCGGGAGATGGCAGCGTGGCAGGTTCCCCGGATTATCTCGCCCTGGTCAGGCACTACGAGGCCTGCTTTGCGGCCAATGGCGACACGCCGCAGGGCGTCGACTGGCCGAACGCGGCAGGCGCGCGGCTCCGTTACCGCATCATGGCGGAGGTGGTGCGCGAGACCGCTGCCGTCGCTCTGCTGGACCTGGGCTGCGGCGCCGGCCACTTCCTCGAATATCTGCGCGACCGCAACTTCGACAACATCGCCTATCAGGGGCTTGATCTGTCGCCGACCTTCGTCGACTTCTGCCGCCGCAAATTTCCGGGCGTGCCCTTCACCTGCGCCGACCTGCTCGCGGCGGGAACCACGGTTGCCGAAACCGACTATGTCGTCATGAACGGCGTGTTCACGGAGCGCTGCGGGCTACCGCAGGAAAAGATGTTCGAGTTCACGTGCCGGATGCTGGAACAGGCATTTCGCATCGCCCGCAGGGGCATCGCCTTCAACCTGATGTCGAAGCACGTGGACTGGGAAAGGGACGACCTGTTCCACCTGCCTTACGATCAGATTGCGGGCTTCGTGGTAGGCTCGCTGTCACGACACCACCTGATCCGCGCAGACTACGGACTCTACGAATATACGGTGTACGTCTACAGGGACCCTCTCTAGGAAGCGTATGGCAAATATCGTGCTTTTCGGCGTTGGCGAAGTGGCGGCGGTCGCGAAGTACTACCTCGACCACTTCAGCGAGGATCGCGTCGTCGGCTACACTGTCGACGCAGCCTGGCTCAAGGAGGACCGTCACGATGGCTTGCCGGTCGTGGCGTGGGAGAACCTGGAGAGCCGCTTCCCGCCCGATGCCGTCAAGCTGCTGGGTCCCATCAGCTACCAGCGCCTCAATGACTTCCGCCGCGACCGCCATCTCGAGGGCAAGGCACGCGGCTACAGTTTCGCTTCCTTCATCCACCCGTCGACGCACAACTGCGCCGCGTCCATCGGCGAGAACGCCTTCATCCTCGAAGGCTGCACGCTGCAGCCGTACTGCCAGATCGGGGATGGCGCCATCCTGTGGAGCGCGGTCCATATCGGGCACCATTGCCGTATCGGCAATTTCGTATTCCTCTCGTCGCAGGTCGGCCTCTCCAGCGGCGTCGTGATCGAGGATTGCTGCATGATCGGCGGCCAGGTCGGAATCATCAACGGTATTACCGTCGGCGCCAGCAGCTACATCGAGTCGCGCGCAGTCCTGCGCCGCAACGTGCCGCCGCACAGCGTGGTCCGCCATCCGTTCGACGTGCCCACCGGTTACGACAGCGATCGGCTGAAGTCGAAGCAATTCAAGTAACGGGACCCTGACCCACGTGTCACGCAGCGTAGCGGTGATGCAGCCTTACCTGTATCCCTATCCGGGATACTTTCGCCTGCTGGCGGCCAGCGACACCTTCGTGATCTTCGATGACGTACAGTTCATGCGCCGTGGACGTGTACACCGCTGCGAGACGGCCGCAGGGCAATGGCTGACGCTGCCGCTGCGCCACCAGCCGCGCGAGACGCTGATCGGGCAGCTGGAGTTCGCGGAGAACGCGCGTGCATCGTTCGATCAGCGCCTCGCGCGGCACGGGATACCGAGGACGGCCGCGGACGCGGACGCCGCGGCCGTCTGCACTCACCTCTATGGGCCGCTGGGTTCCGTCGTCGACTTCCTCGACGCGGGTCTCAGGCTGATGGCGCGCATCCTGCACCTGGACGTCGAGATCATCCGCAGCTCCAGCCTGCGGATCGACGCGGAGCGCGGCGGCGAGGCGCGGATCATCGCGATCGTCAGCGCCCTCGGCGGGACGCGCTACGTGAATGCGCCCGGCGGCCGGGCGCTGTACGACGCCGCAGCGTTCGCGCAGCGCGGCCTGGAACTGCGCTTCCTGCCGCCCTATGCCGGACGCCATCCGTTCCTGCTGCCGGCGATTCTGCACGGGGGCGCGGCCGGCGTACGCGCGGAAATGCAGGACGTAGCGCTCGAGTCATAGCCGGGCGCGTACTCGCGCGGCATCGTTCACACTACGCGCAGCGCCGCGCAGAACGTGGTCAGCGACAGGATATGGCGGCGCAGGTGCCGGTTCATGCGCGACTGCAGCGGCGCCTCTGCGAAGCGCGCGAAAGCCGCAGGATCGGTCAGAAAATGATGGCGATCGATCTCATCCTGGCGCAGGAAGTGCATCGCGCGCACGTCCTTTTCGCTGGGCACGCCATGGGCGAGCACCTTGTCCTCGTTCGGACAGTTGTATTCCAGTCCCAGCGGCACGACCTCGAGTCCGCGGTGCGCAATGGCCAGACTCATCGCGACCTGGTTGGCAAAATACTCCCTGCCCAGCGGCGCAAGCTGCGCTCTGGCAACCTCCGTGTACGGGTCGATGTCGGCGACAACCCCTTCCCATCCGCCGCCATTCATGACCACGAAGCCGGCGTTGAAGTACGGCGGTGCCCCACCACGGTAGTCGCTGTCGACGAGGGAGTAGCGGCACTCGAGCCGAGGCTCCGCCAGACCCGCAGCGGCAAACATCCTGCGCCACTGCTCATCGTTCGCAGCCGCGTCGCCCGGAAACGGCGAGTAATGGGCCATGCACCCGGCTACCGCCGGCGGCGCGTCGACCATCCGCTCCAGCAGTTCGTCGAATCGCCGCATGACGCAGACGTCGGCATCGCAATGAACCACGATGTCGGCGTGCCGGTCGCGCGGAAACCGGTCGCGCATGAATCCGGGAAACCTGAGGCCCCTGGCGCCCGCCGGCGTGCCGTCATCGACCGAACTGTCCGGTGCCGATGCGAACCAGCGGATCGGGTACGCCTCGGCCCAGGGGTTTTGCCGGGCTACGGCGCCGATGTCCGCCTGGTCACCGACCGCGACGATGACCGGGGCGGAAGAATACGGCTCGCCGAGCGCTGCGAGCGATGCCGCAGCCAGCCGGACGTTCGAGAAGAAGGAGCGCGTGGGTGCGATCGGAATGCGAAACTCGAGCGTGCGGCTCATCGGCCTCTCAACCCCCCGCGCCGCCCGGCAGCCGCGCCCAGCCGATGCCGGTCCTGCCGAAGCCGTTGCCGTTGTAGAGCATGATCAGGTCCGGGCCGCTGGGCAGCACGCAGCTGTAGGCCTGCATCCAGTCGTCAAAGTCGCCGGGCTGCGGCGGATTCTCGAAATGCACGGCAAGCGGTGTTCCCGTCACCCGTCCGCTCGCGGCGTCGATGCGCACGTGCGCCATGCGGTAAGGGGACTCGCCGCCTTCGCGGTAATCGCTGCCGCGCCGG
>Ga0302157_10005316_pt1 | contig 13687 bp, 14 predicted proteins | sample I_Bog_N3_3_FD_193502 | JGI IMG/M metagenome (GOLD analysis project Ga0302157, IMG submission 193502) | Peat permafrost microbial communities from Stordalen Mire near Abisko, Sweden - I_Bog_N3_3 | ecosystem: Environmental > Terrestrial > Soil > Wetlands > Peat | place: Sweden: Abisko, Stordalen...
AGCCGAAGAGCCCCACGCGCTCGCCCGGCTGCACGCCCGCCACGCGCAGGCTGCGGAAGCCGATGATGCCCGCGCACAGCAGCGGCGCCACATGCTCGTCGTCCAGGCCGGTCGGCAGCGGATAGACAAAGTCCGCCCGCGCCAGAGCGAACTCCGCATACCCGCCGTCGACGCTGTAGCCGGTGAAGGTCGGGTGGTCGCACAGGTTCTCCATCGCGTGGGTGCAGAACCAGCAGGTGCCGTCGGTGCCGCCCATCCAGGAGACGCCCACCCGCGCCCCCACCGGCAGCTCGGCAGTCGCGCCGTCGACGATCTCGCCGACGATCTGGTGGCCGGGAATCAGCCGCGGCCGCAGCACGGGCAGGTCCCCCTCCACAATGTGCAGGTCGGTGCGGCACACCCCGCAGGCTATGACCTTAAGCAGGACATATCCCGGGAGAAGGTCGGGCTTTGGGGCGTCGGCCAAAGTCAGGTACCGGCCCTTCGCCGCATTCGACGTATCAAAGATGGCAGCGCGCATCGCTGGACCTCCTCTCCCGGGTTGGATGCACCCGCTTCCGCCCCCGCATCCTTCAATCGGGCGAAATCCTGTCAAGCCCCCTGCGACCCCCAAAATCGCCTAACTCATTGAATAATATGTGAGTTATTTCTTGATAAATCTTGGCGTAGTATTACCGCGGGTTTGCTAGAATTAACTTATAGGGTCAAGAAAGAGAAGTTCCCAGGGCTGCAAACGGCACAAGCCGATTGTGGCCTTTTGCTTTGCCTCGAAGCTCAATAGAGACCCGCCTTAACTCGCAACTCACCAACGCAGAACTCTTAACTGAACAGAAACCGGCACCTAACCCCAGGAGAATGAATACTTTGCCGATAAAGTCTCTCGAACCAATACTTTACCCCCGGGGTCACCCGCTAAACCGCTGATTCCAAAGACCCTCCGGAAAATAAGAGTAGGGGGTGGGTCCAACGGCGCTAGGCGAATCGCCGCCCGAATCGCTCCATCATGTTCGCGTAGACCTCGCGAACGCGGAACAGTTTCCACGCGATCACGCCGACAACAACCGAGACAATCACAGCGATCGCAGTCTGTATCGGCAGCGAAAGCGTCGCGCTGTGCGGCAGCAGCACGACTGCCGCGAGCAATCCAGCGCCGCACAGCAGCACGAGCCGCAGAATGCTCGCCGTCTCAATCGTATGCATAGGCGCGAACAGCTTGCGGTTCATCCCGATGAGCCGAACCAGCTGCAACGTCTCCGCTGCGAGCCATGTCCACAGAAACCCGACAACGCCCGCATAGTGGATTGCACCCACCGAAACCAGCACCATCACCACATAGCTCGCGAACATGGTTCGCGCCAGCTCGATGTGCGTGTTGGTGGAGAACTGGAACTGGAATTTGTGCTCCTTCAGGCTGATGACCATGGAAAGTGCCGAACTGAGCACGTAAGGCGTAACCGCGAACAGCGTGCTCACGCCGTGGTGGTGAGCGCCGTGATGTGCGACCCACAGCGTAATCAGCACCGGCGAAAGCATCAGCACAGCGAGGTTCACCAGCGCAATCAGGAAGAAGACCACGCGCTCGGAGATCTCGTAGAGCTTCACCAGCGCAGGCCAGTCGTTGCGGCCGAAGAGGTTGGTAATTTCCGCGCCCATGGACTGCGTGACCATCGAGAGCAGTTGCCTCGCCATGGAGAATATCGTCCGCATCAGCGTAAAGCCTGTCACCGCAATCGGACCCACAACCCGCTGCAGTATCAGCAACGGCGCTTCGTACGCCAGAAAGGTCGACATCATGATCATGCCGAAGTAACCGCTGGCCTTGAGGATTCCCGGAATCGCAGCTCCATCCCAGTAGCGCAGCGTAAGGGAAAGCTGTGGCGCTGTCCGGCGCAGGTCGATCAGCACGCCCATCAGGCAGACCAGCAGACAGACCAGCTGAATCGCCGCCAGCGCCGGAAAGCTAAGGTGCAGCACAACGCCGATCAGCAATCCAATGGTGCTCAGCAACGCCTGTATGTTGTTCCATTGGCTGCCGCGATACGCCATCGCGACGACCATGAAGATTCCGCCGAGATAGCCGAACAGGATGGTGAACAGCAGCTCCAGTGCCAGCAGATACAGCGTCATCTGCACCACGGAACGAGGCAGATCGAGCCGCAGCAGCGTGTCAAAGGGAATGACGAAGAAGCACAGGCACAAAACCGCCGCAACCACCACGATGCCCAGCAGCAGGCGCATCGCGGTCGACTGGCGAATGCGATAACCTTCCATCTCGCCACGCTGATAGCGCACCGCGAGGTCCTGGTTCATGTACGTCTGCACGCCGAAGTTCAGGAACCCGAGCGCTGAAATCGCGCCGGAGAGCACAATCCACTCGCCGAAGCCCGCGAGCCCATAGAGATGGATGAAGATCGGCGGCAACACCAACTGCTGCAGGATGGAGAGCAATCGCCCGGTCAGAATCGCTCCGAGGTTCTTGAGGATACGCGGCAAGGTGCTCATCGAGGCGAGGGTCTCCGAACGGTCGTTCCGGCCTGAAGTTACAGGTTGGAGCCTGGGCGCGAGCTCCGCGCACAGTGTATCGCTTCGCTTATCCTCAAGAGCGTGCCTGAACTCCCTGAGGTCGAAACCGTCGCCAACGGCGTAGACGCACGCGTCCGCGGCCAGCGCATCGTCAGCGTCTGGACCAGCGGCAAACCGCAGACCTTCAAGTCACCGGAGAGCGAGATCGCCGCGACCCTCACCGGCTCGCGCATCCTGCGCGTCCACCGCGTCGGCAAGACCATCGTGATGGACGTTGCGCGCGGCTCAGGCCGCAAGCTGGACGCGCAGTTCCTCATCCATCTCGGGATGACAGGCCGCTTGCTGGTCTCGCAGGCAGAAGTCCCCTTGCCTCCGCACACGCATGCTGTCCTCTCGCTGGCGGACGGACGCGAGCTGCGCTTCGTCGATCCGCGCCGCTTCGGCCGTCTCTCCATCGCCGCCGAGACGTATCTCGGTCCAGGAGCAGAGCCGACGACGATCTCCGCGGAGGACTTTGCGGCGCTGTTCCGTGGCCGCAAGCTCGCCATCAAGGCCGCTCTGCTGAACCAGTCGATTCTGCACGGAGTCGGCAACATCTACGCCGATGAGAGCCTCTTCCGCGCCGGAATCCGCCCGCGGCGAAGCGCTGGAAGATTGACCCGTGCAGAACTCACGCGCCTGCATGCGGCGCTACAGAAGGTCCTCGCTAAGGCGATCAAGCTGGGAGGATCGTCGGTCTCGGACTATGTCGATGCGGACGGAATCCGAGGCTTCTTCCAGCTCGAACACATGGTCTACGGCCGCGCCGGAGAGCTGTGCAAGGTCTGTAAGACACTGCTGCGTAAGGCAATTGTCGGCGGAAGAACCACGATCTATTGCCCGAAGTGTCAGCAATAATTAGCGCCCGATGGCCTGCTCCGCAGCGACAGCCGCTCCCACAACGCGCACGGTCTCGTCGTCTTCTACGGCCTCCAGCGCATAGCTCTGCAGCGGACTCATCTTCACCATCTGGTGCAGATAGTCCTTCAGCATATTCAGGTCAAGGAAGCGTACGTTGTAGCCGGTGAGGAAGAACTTCCCCGCGCCGCGGAAGTGGATGGAAGTCGCCGTCGCGGCAGCCAGCGCCTTGTGCCACAGACGCTTGAACTCCAGGCAGCGCGGATCTGGCTTGGCGCGATTGGCCGCCTCGAAGACCTCTTCAGGCTCCATATCGAGGAACCGCAGCCGCATCGCGCGGTGTCCCATGATGCCTTCCAGGTGTCCGCGACCGCCGCAGCCGCAGAAGTTCTCCTTGTCGTCCAGAGTGATGACGCTGTGACCGCCTTCCCAGACGCCTTCGCTGAAGGGATACACGCCATAACCGATGCCTGTTCCGATGGTCCAGACGCGGATGAAGCTGTCCAGCTTGCCGTGCTGACTGGCCAAACCCGCGGCCACAGCGTCGGCATCGTTCAGCACGTTCACCTTCGCGGTCATTCCCTGCGCTGCGAGCGCCTCGGTGATCTTGTCCTTCACACGCGCGCCCTTCAGTTGCGGCAGGTTCGGAGCCTCTTCCACCACGCCTCCACGAACCAGTCCCGGAACAGCTACGCCAACGGCCTGGATGGAATCCTCGTGTCCCTTTGCCGCTTGCAGAACCAGCTTGCAGATGGACGCGAACACCTCTTCGGCGGGCATCTCCACCATGGAGTTGTCGTCCTCGGCGTCCTGCGCCACGGACTGAGGTGGAAGACTCAACAGAGCCCCGGAGAGTTTATGGTCCACAATCAGGCCCGCGTAAAGCCGCTCGGCCAAAATCACGCCGATGGTCTTCATGCTCGCGGAATTCGCTTTGCTCTCGCTCATGTCTCCGGCTTTCTGCTGTTGGCCTCGACCTTCATCAGATGCACTATCGGCCCACAAAGCGCATATCAGGTCTGTGAAAGTAGCTGGGTTAAGGCTTGGTCGTCAAACGATCCCCTTCAGTCGAGCTTGGAGACACGGTTCAGCCCGTTGAACGCGGCCACCTTGTAACACTCCGCTAACGTCGGATAGTTGAAGACTGTGTCCACAAAGTACTCCAGCTTGCCGCCCAGAGCCATCACCGCCTGGCCAATGTGCAACAGCTCGCTGGCGCCTTCTCCGATGATGTGAACACCCAGCAGCGAGTGGGTCTCACGGTGGAAGATGATCTTCAACCGACCGGTTGTATCGCCACGGATTTGTCCACGCGCAATCTCGCGGTAGTATGCAACACCAACCTCGTAGGGAACGTCCTCCTCCGTGAGCTGCTCCTCGGTCTTGCCGATAAAGCTGATCTCCGGAATGGTGTAGATGCCGTAAGGATAGAAGCTAGGGTTGGAGACGATGCTGTCGTCACCAAACGCACGCGCCGCGGCGATTCTGCCCTGCTCCATGGAGACTGACGCCAGTGAAGGAAACCCAATCACGTCGCCCACAGCAAACACCGTCGGCGACTTAGTGCGAAAGTCCTTGTCCACGGGAATCCTGCCGCGAGCATCGGCTTCAACTCCGGCATTGGCGAGGTTCAGTTCATCCACGTTGCCTTGCCGCCCAACTGCATAGAGCAGCGCATCCCCTTGCAGCTTCTTCTTGGACTCCAGGTTTGCGACGACGAGGCCCTCGCTCTCCTCGACCGATTCCACCTCTTCGCCCATGCGCATGGTCACACGCGCATCGCGGAGGTGATAACTCAGTGCCTCAACGATCTCCTGATCAGCAAACTCCAGCAGCCGCGGACGCCGCTCAATCAGTGTCACGCGCACACCCAGCGCGGCGAACATGCAACAGTACTCCACGCCGATAACACCGCCGCCGACAATAATCATCGTCTTGGGCAGATTCGGAATATCCAGAACCTGGTCCGAGTTCACAATCGTCGTTCCATTGACAGGGACCTTCGGAGAACTCGCCGGCTTGGTTCCAGTGGCGATCAGCACATTCTTGGCTTCATACACCGTTTCGCCCTTGGTATTGGTCACCTTCACATGGTTGGCGTCCACAAAGCTCGCCACGCCGACCAGCATCTCGATGTTGTTGCGGGAGAGTTGCGCCTCGGTCACGTCGATCTCGGTCTTGATCACATGCTGCACACGAAAGGCCAGATCGGCCATCGTGATGCGCTCTTTCACCCTGTAGTTCATGCCGTAGATCGACTTGTAGTTGTAGCCGGAGAGATGCAGTACAGCCTCGCGCATGGTCTTCGATGGAATGGTCCCAGTATTGATACAGGCACCGCCGACCACCTCCCGCATCTCGACCAACGCCACTTTCTTCCCCAGCTTGGAACCATAGATTGCAGCACGCTGGCCCGCGGGTCCGGAGCCGATCACGATCAGGTCGTAAACACTAGCCATAGGCGTTTCCGTACGTCTCCAGAGAAGATCATCGCCCCGGAACGCCGCTCGTAAAGATTCCCTAAGCGGCGCGGAGCCAACCATGTCTATCATAGCCCGGTTTCGTCAATGCCTCTTCGCTCAACCTCCATAGCGAACTACACTGCTTATGTGCTTCGTTGCGCCATCACCAGCGGCTCGTATCTCATCGGCAGCGCACGCCGATGGGCTGCTGACGGCGTCGACTTCGTTCAGCTTCGTGAAAAAGAGATGAATTCCGGCGAACTCGTCGCCCTCGCGCGTACGATCCTCAGCGAGGTCGCCGCGGTTCCCGAAGCGCAGACTCGGCTCCTTATCAATGGCCGGGCCGATGTCGCGATTGCAGCCGGCGCGGCGGGTGTTCACCTGACCTCACATCCCGAGGAACTGACGGCGGAGCAGACCCGCATGGTCTTTGCTGCTGAGGGCGTTGCCGAGCCGCTCATCAGCATCTCCTGCCATACGCTGGACGAGGTGAAGCGCGCTCACAAGGCTGGTGCCGACCTGATCCTCTTTGGACCGGTCTTCGAGAAGCGCATCGCCAACCAGCGCATCACCGACGGCAGCGGGCTGAAGGCGCTGGAGTCCGCCTGTCGAGCCGCTGAGGGAACGCCGATACTGGCGCTGGGCGGCGTGACGCTGGAGAACACCTCCGCCTGCCTCGCCGCAGGCGCTGCAGGGATTGCCGCGATCCGGCTGTTTTCCTGACTTGACCTTCAGTTGCATGAAGCCATTATGGTTCCTTCCATCCTGGTTTCATTGACGCACACCGCTCAACGCCCTACGCTTGATTCATGCTCATTGCCCCCGCACAACTCGTCGATGAACCCCTCAAGCTCGACGAGACCCTTCGCGAAGGCGCTATCGACTACGCTCCCGACATCCGTCAGGTAGGCCCGCTACGGCTCAAAGGGCAGGCGGAGTTGATCGTCGAGCACCGTGGACCGAAGGACTTCGTGGATGATATCCGTCTGCGCGCGCACTACAGCGGTCGGTTTTCGCAACTCTGTGCCCGCTGTCTGGAGCCGGTCGAGCAAGCCCTGGAGGGCGACTTTGACCTCATCTTCCGGCCCGAAGGCGTCGATGCTGAGGCCGGAGAGCGCGCTATTACTGAAGATGAGACCGAAATCGGGTATTATGAACAGAGCGGCCTGCTGCTGGAGGACGCCGTGCGCGAGCAGGTGCTGTTGACTCTGCCCGGACGGACGCTCTGCCGGGAGGACTGCAGGGGACTTTGCCCGCACTGCGGTATCAACCGCAATCTCTCATCCTGTGAGTGTACGGAAAAGCCGATTGATCCCCGCATGGCTGTACTCGCTGGGATCGCAGTCACCGGCAAAGCCTAGCAATTCGGTAAGACAGTACCACCAAGATTCGGTCCGGCGATGCCTTGTGCTTCGCGGCCACAGACAAGAGGTTCACCATGCCTAACCCAAAACGGCGCCATTCCAAGCAACGGACCGCCAAGCGCCGCAGCCACGACTTCCTGACGCCAACCGGCGTCTCCAACTGCCCGAACTGCGGCGAGAAGAAGCTGCCTCACCGCGCCTGCAAGAAGTGCGGCGAGTACAAAGGCCGCGCCGTGACAGCGGTCAAAGACGCAGCGTAGTCTCATCCCTTTCCCTGTGACAGCCCAAATCTGATGCCGATCGACATCGTTCTCGATGCCATGGGGTCCGACAAAGCCCCCGAACCGGAGATTCGCGGCGCCATTCTGGCCAGCCGACATCTGGGTTTGCGCGTCCATCTGGTCGGGCCGGAAGAGTTGCTGCGTCCAAAGCTGCGTGAAGGTCTGCGTCTGCATGCGGGGCGCAAACGTCTGCCTATCTTCATCGTCCAGGCCAGCGAGTGGATCAGCATGGAGGACAAGGCCGCGCAGGCGGTACGCTCCAAGCGCGACTCGTCCATGCGCGTCGGCTTGAAGATGGTCCGTGAAGGACGCGCTGCCGGGTTTGTCACTGCAGGCAACACAGGCGCTGCAATGGCAACGGCCAAGATGGTGCTCGGCTCGCTGGCGGGTGTGGATCGGCCGGCGCTGGCCACAGTGCTTCCCACCACAACAGGGCTTCCTTGCGTTCTGCTCGACGTGGGCGCGAACGTCGACTGCGACCCGGAGAACCTCGTCCAGTTCGCGGTCATGGGCCACATGTATGCCCGCAACGTGCTGCACATTGCCTATCCGCGGGTTGGACTGTTGTCCATCGGCGAAGAGGACTCCAAGGGCAACACTCTTACCCGCGATACGCTTCCGCTGCTGCGCGCTCTGCCCATTCACTTCCTGGGCAACGTCGAGGGCCGCGACCTATACAACGGGCATGCGGACGTCATCGTCTGCGACGGCTTCGTCGGCAACGTAGCGCTCAAGACCAGCGAAGGCCTCGCCAAACTGGTGCGCTCGTCGCTGCGCGAGAGCCTGAAGTCCACAGTGACCTCGCAAGTGGGCGCGCTGCTCTCGCAGAAGGCCTTTGCCGCCTTCAAGAAGCGGCTGGATTACTCCGAGTACGGTGGAGCGCCGCTGCTGGGCGTGCGCGGCGTCTGCATCGTCGGCCATGGTTCTTCCAACGAACGCGCCATCATGAACGGCCTTCGCGTCGCGGCGGAGTTCGCCGAAGCCGAGGTCAACGCGGGCATCGAATCGGCACTCGCAGCCCGCTGAGAGTTGCCGTTCCGCAACACGAGCAGAGTACGATGGAACTGCATCGCAAACCCTTTGAGGTCAAGCTGTATGTCCAGTCCCAAGTACCTCGATCCACCGCCCGCCGCGACCCGCGACAAGGCATCGTTTGAACTGCTGCGCGTCTGGGTCGCCGAACAGGGCCAGCACGTCAGCCTGCGCTCCGGAACGTGGGAAGATCCCTTCGCCTGGGGAATCGTGCTCGCCGATCTGGCGCGGCACATCGTCCATGCCGAATCCCTGCAACGCAAGGAGCTCGATCCGGTTGCCTTCATGGAGCGGATGCTGGAGGGCTTTCAGGCCGAGATCGACTCGCCCACCGACGAGCCTGAAGGCGAAATCACCCAGTAGTTCACATCACCCGCGCAACGCGCTCCAGTTCGGCCTGAATGCACTCTGCCGTGCAGCCTGGAACCTCAATCCGTGAAGCTGCGGTCCGCGCCTCCAGCGAGGAGACACCGTAACCTCGGCCGCTGAGGAAGTTGGTCACAATCTCCGCAGCCTGGAAGGAATCCACACCTGAGCTCAGCAGTTCGCTGCGCAGCGTCAGCAGATCGGTCGGCGTGAACCTCTCTACGAAAGCCCGGTCGTCGTTCGGGCGGTCACCCTGCGGAATGACAGGTACATCGCTCATCTCGGGCTCCTTGCGCATTTGCTATTGTTGCGCTGCTTGTCAGATTAGAGACCGGATCCAGCCTGCAGGTTGCAGAGAGAACCATAGAGATTGCGCCCAGTCAACAATATGGGACTCAGTCAGCCCAGAACGGGACGCGCTATGCTGTCTGTGATGACCTCAGTTCCCACCACACCACGCACTCTTGATGGCCTTGCCATCGCCGCGGAGATCAAGTCCGAAGTCGCCTTGCAGGTTGCAGCGGCCAAGCGCGAGGGCTATCAGCCTGGACTCGCTGTGGTGCTGGTCGGCGAGGTCCCTGCCTCGCAGATCTACGTGCGCAGTAAGGTCAAGACCTGCGCCGAACTAGGCATCTACTCCGAGATGCACACGCCCGCGGCGAGCGCGACCACCGAAGATCTGCTCGCGCTGGTCGACTCGCTCAACCACAACGACGCTATCGATGGCATTCTCGTCCAGCTACCGCTGCCCGCGCATGTGGACACTGCGCGTCTGCTCGAGGCCGTGACTCCAGCAAAGGACGTTGATGGCTTTCACCCGATCAACGCAGGCCGCTTGCTGAACGGCTCGCCGGACGAGCAGGTGCTCGCGCCTTGCACACCAGCGGGAATCCTGGAGATCCTACGGCGGAGCGGGATTGCCATTGCCGGCGCGCGAGCAGTCGTGCTGGGGCGCTCGAACATCGTCGGCAAACCCGTCGCAGCGATGCTGATCAACGCCTCCGCAACTGTCACAGTCTGCCACTCCAAGACCCGCGATCTCGCCAGCGTGACGCGCGAGGCCGACATTCTGGTCGCGGCGATCGGCAGAGCAGGATATGTCACCGCAGAGATGGTTCGGCCCGGTGCGACTCTGATTGATGTGGGCATCAACCGCATCGAGACCGAAGCCGAGCTCAACCGCTTCTTCCCCAACGATGCAGCGCGGCGCGAGAGCTTTGCCAAGCGAGGCTCGACCATCGTGGGAGACATCGATCCCGCAGCGTTTGCCGTTGCGGGCGCGTTTACGCCGGTTCCCGGCGGAGTTGGCGCGCTGACCATCGCCATGCTGATGTCCAACACCGTGAAAGCTGCGCGCCTTCGCCGCGCCGGAAGCTAGCCGCGATGCTGCGCGTTGGCCTTACCGGTGATCTGGGCAGCGGCAAATCCACCATCGCGGCGATGCTGGCCGCGCGCGGAGCGAAGGTCTTCTCGTCCGATGAGATGGCCCGCGCGATGATGTCTTCCGGCGAGAAGGTTTACCGCCAGATCGTCGCGCACTTCGGGCCTGACGTGCTCGCAGCGGACCAGACGCTCGACCGCCGCAAGCTCGCTGCGCTGGCCTTCGACCCAGCGCATCCGCGCATCGCCGAGTTGAACGCTATCGTGCATCCTGCGGTGATCGCTGCGCAGGCCGAGCAGTTCGCAGCGCTGGCGAAGACGCATACGATTGCCGTCGTCGAGTCGGCGCTGCTCTTCAGCGCCAGAGCATCCGCGGACCAGAAGCCGTGGAACGAGCGCTTCGACCGGATTCTGCTGGTCACAGCTACTGAGCACGACAAGATTGCGCGGTTCGTGGAGCGAGTCGCTCAAGGGCGCAAACTCTCCAGCGCCGAGCGCTCTGCTGCGGAAGCCGACGCGAAGCGGCGACTGCGCGTTCAACATCAGACTGCGGAACACGCTGCGGAGTGCCTTGTGCTGCACAACGACGGTAGCCTCGCCGAACTCGAGCCGCAGGTGGAAGCTGCATGGCACGAGCTGGTGCAACTGGAACGCGCTACTTGGCAGGGGACCCCCCTACTATAATTTTCCGGAGGGTCTTTGGAATCAGCGGTTTAGCGGGTGACCTCGGGGCCAAAGTATTGATTTGCGACACTTTATCGGCAAAGTATTCATTCTCCTGGGGTTAGGTGCTGGTTTTTTGTTCAGTTACGAGTTCTGAGTTGGTGAGTTCCGAGTTAAGGCGGGTTCTTGTTGAGCTTCGAGCTATGAGCTAGCGAGCTTTGAGCGCAAGAAAAGCCGCAAGCGGCTTGTGCCGGTCGCAGCCCTGATGAGTTCTCTTGTTTAACTCTCTGATTTAATTATAGCGAGCGGACGATAGATATACGCCAAGATTTTGCAATCTATTTTTGGCATATTTTTCAATGAGTTATGAGATTTTGGGGGTCGAAGGGGGCTTGACAAGAATTTGGTCGTGAGGCGATGTGCGGGGGCGATGGGTTCTGATGAGCTTAGAGCATAGAGAGGTCGAGATAAGAGGATAGGCAACGGATAGGATGGTCGGATGTCCACGAATCCTGTCGCTGACAAGTTCCTCGAGTATGCCGCCACGCGCCTCCAGCAGTTGGAGGGGCAGATTCACATCTGCATTGCGCAGCTCTCCGAGGAGCAGATGTGGCGGCGCGGCGGCGAGCATGAGAACTCGATTGCCAACCTGTTGCTGCACCTGGAGGGCAACCTGCGGCAGTGGATTCTGCACGGCATCGCCGGGCAGCCGGACGTGCGCGAGCGCGATGCGGAGTTCACGCTGACGCCGGTAGCAGCGAAGGACGAAGTGCGGGTGCGGTTCTCCGCGACGCTGAGCGAAAGCTGCGACGTTATCGCCGGGCTGGCGCCGGAGCGGCTGCTGGAGGTGATTGACCCGCAGCCGACGGGCACATGGCGGCACGCGACCATCCTGGAGGCGATCTTCAAGGTGGTGGGACACGTGGATCACCACGCTGGCCAGATCATCGTGCTGACCAAGCAGATGGTAGCGGGGGATTTGGATTTGAGCCTGCCGCGCAAGCGGTAGCTAGTAGCTTAGCTGTAGGTTGCCAAGTAATCGCGGAAGTTAATAGCGATACCGCCAAGAGCAGTAATCCTGCTCGCCAAATGGAAATCCGACGTGATAACAACGGCTTCAGTATGAAAGTCAATCAAACCGCAGTCAGTCAGACCAAGTGAGAAAAACTCTTGTTTGGTGGCAAGTTCTCCTGCGGGCCGGTACCGCTCAGGAGAACTTTCAATGAATCGCACAAGAGCATGTTTCATATCCTGTCGACGGTGGGCTGGAGCCTGATCGACAAAATTGTCTGCTTCTGAGAGCACATGGGGAGTAGTAGCAATCTCTCGGAATGTACTCAGCAGGCCGTTGAGGACAACAGCGTCCTGGGACGAGAACTGAGACACTCGTTTCCATCGCAGCAGGGTCAAATCCACACTGGCGACCAAGAACAATAAGAGGACGTTTGTGTCCAAGACAGCGGTCCGCGTGGCAAACATATCAGGCGGCCAGCATCCCGTTGCGGACGCCGACAAAATCGCCGTTGTTGGCCTTGATACGGACCGTCTTGTACTGGCGAAGGGGAATAGGACTTGCCGATTCTAACGGCATATAGGAGAAGGTCACCGCCCAAAACTTCTCATCCTCTGATATCTCCACCTCTTCAAGACGCAAATCTGCAATCTGGTGTGGTTCTTCGAACATTAGTTCAGGAAGGTAGGCTCGGGCCTGTTTGACGGCATCCTTTACTTGCAACATGGAGGACTCCTTCTTTCTTACTGCATCAGTATAAAATGAAGCATGGGCGCGAGCGGGTACGCTGCGCGCACTTCCCCCCAAGCAGTAACCCCCGGAGTCCATCCGTCGTGAGTCAGAACAGCCCTGCCAAGCCGTCCGCCAGCCGTCCGTCCGCCGTCATCTTAGGAGCCCAGTGGGGCGATGAGGGCAAGGGCAAGATCGTCGATGTTCTGAGCGAGAAGTTCGACATCGTCGCGCGCTATGCGGGCGGGCACAACGCCGGGCACACGGTCATCATCCACGGGAAGAAGTTCGTCTTGCAGCTTATCCCCTGCGGCGTGCTGCGGCCGGAGTGCAAGGGCGTTATCGGCAACGGCGTGGTGTTGGACCCGATGGCCTTCCTGGCTGAGGTGCAGAAGCTGCGCGAGGCCGGGTTGCAGGTGGACGGCCAGTTGTTTGTCTCCAACCGGGCGCAGGTCATTCTGCCCTACCACCGGATGATCGAGCTGGCGGCGGAGACCGCGCCGGGGCGGCAGACCATAGGGACAACGCGGCGCGGCATCGGGCCGGCGTATGAGGACAAGATTCATCGCAACGGGCTGCGGGTGGTGGACCTGCTGAACACCTCGCTGCTGCGCACGCACATCAATAATGCGTGCCATGAGAAGAACACCATCGCGCATGCGCTCTTCGGCACCGAGCCGCTGGACCCCAAGCAGATGTATGAGGAGTATGCGAAGGCCGCCGAGCAGATTGCGCCGTTCGTGACCGATACGGCCTACCTGCTGAACAAGGCCATCGACGCGGGCGAGAATGTGATGTTTGAGGGCGCGCAGGGTGCGCTGCTGGACATTGACCACGGGACGTATCCGTTTGTGACCAGCTCGTCGGCCACGGCGGGCGGCGCGGTGACCGGAACCGGAGTGGGGCCGACGCGGATCGGCACGGTCATTGGGGTGACTAAGGCCTATGTGACGCGGGTGGGCGAGGGGCCGTTACCGA
>Ga0302157_10005322_pt1 | contig 13679 bp, 13 predicted proteins | sample I_Bog_N3_3_FD_193502 | JGI IMG/M metagenome (GOLD analysis project Ga0302157, IMG submission 193502) | Peat permafrost microbial communities from Stordalen Mire near Abisko, Sweden - I_Bog_N3_3 | ecosystem: Environmental > Terrestrial > Soil > Wetlands > Peat | place: Sweden: Abisko, Stordalen...
AGTTTGTTCGTCCCCGGATCCAACGCCGGTGGGGCGGCCGGATCGGGGATCTGCTTCACACAGACCACTACGTTCATGGCCGCATTGTTGACGAAAAACGCCTCTTCGACCAATCGACCCGCGATCCCTGGTCAGAGGAGGCGGCGTCACGAGCGGTCCCGGGTCCCGTCGCGGCCCGGCGTCGGTCGGGCCGCGACGCTCCCATCCGCCCTGGTCAGCCCACCACGGACCGGGCCAGCCGCACATCGTCGGTAATCACCGTGTCCACACCCAGCGCCGCCATGGCCTCGAGGCCGGGACGGTCGCTCACCGTCCAGGCCGCCACCGCCAGCCCGGCCCGGTGGGCCCCGTCCACCAGGGGGGCGGTCACGAGCGCCCTGGGAAGATGGACGGCCGTGCAGGACCGCTCCAGGGCCCCGGCCACACACAGCTCCGGGTCGAACCACGGGGCCACCAGCAGGCCGGTGGGGACGGCCGGGGCCGACCGGTGGAACGCCGACAGCGCCTCGGGCCAGAACGACGACACCACCACCGAGGCCTCCCGGCCGGCCGCCACCACCAGGTCGGCCACGGCGGCGGCCAGGTGGTCGTCCGGGTCGTAGCCCGGCTCGCCGGGCAGGTCCTTCAGCTCAATGTTGACCGTCAGCCCGGCACAGGCCTCGAGGGCCTCGGCCAGGAGCGGTACCTGGGCCGGCAGCTCCCGGGCATCCAGCCCGCAGATGGGCCCGAGCCCTTCGACCCCGGGGTCGTGGTGGACCACCAGGGCGCCGTCGGCGCTCATGCGGACGTCGAGCTCCACGCCGTCGGCCCCCAGGCGGCGGGCCCGGTCGAACGAGGCCAGGGTGTTCTCGGCGATCCCCGAGCCTGCATCGGCGCTCCCCCGGTGAGCGTGAACGGCCGTGTTCGGCACCGGTCCGGCCTCCCTCCGATCGGGCGTCCTCGGCACGATCCGCACGTCAGAGACCGTGCATCGGGTGCCGAAACTGCTTGCAACCCAAGGTGCCGGTGATTACTCTAATGAACGAACCCTGAACGGCCGGTGACACTTTGGCGCCGAGCCATGTGAAAACGATCACAAACGATGATCGGGCTCACTGACGGGTATCTCTGAGGGACGAAGACGAGGACGGAGGGATCAGCGTGGCTCTGATGTGGAACCGTACGGTCGAATGGGACGACGGTGATTGGAGGCTCTCGGCAGCGTGCCGGAGCACCGAACCCGATCTCTTCTTCCCCATCGGGACGACCGGGCCCGCTGTCGACCAGATCGAGGCGGCCAAGCGGGTCTGCCGGGGCTGTGACGCCCAGGAGCCCTGCCTCGACTTCGCCCTGGCCACCAACCAGGAGTCGGGCGTGTGGGGCGGGACCTCCGAGGAGGAGCGGCGCAAGCTGCGCAAGGCCTGGCTGGCCGCCCGTCGTCGGGCCTCCTGAACGCACCCAGCCTCCCACCGACCCGGTTGCGGTCGGCCCGGCACCGCTCGAGGCCCAGGTCAGGGACCCAGGTCTGATCTCGAGGCCCAGGTCAGGGACCCAGGTCGGATCTCGAGGCCCAGGTCAGGGACCCAGGTCGGTGGCCGAGTTCGCCCGGTCAGAGGCCGACCTTGTGCGGTTCCTGGACCGGGACCTCGATAGCCACCACCGTCCCCTGGACCCCCGGGGTGATCTCGTTCCGGTTGCGCATGGTGATGACGCCGTCCATCTGACTGCGGACCAGGTCACGCACGATCGACAGGCCCAAGCTCTGGGTCTCGTCGATGTTGAACCCCGTGGGCAGGCCGGATCCGTCGTCGACCACCTCGAGGGTCAGGCCCATCAGGTCGTTGCGCAGATTGACCTGGATGTGGCCGACCGGCTGCTGCGACGCCGTCGTGCCCGTCTCGTCGTCGGCCCGGTCGAGGAAGGCGTGCTCGACGGCGTTCTGGAGCAGTTCGGCCAGCACCACCGCCAGTGGTGTGGCCACGTCCGCCGGCACCTCGCCCAGGACACCGACCACCTCGAAGGTCAGCGGACGGGACAGGACCACCGAGTCCTCGGCCATCCGGATCAGTGACGTCACGATCTCGTCGAAGGGCACCTGGTCACCCGGGTCGCGGGACAGGATCTCGTGGACGATGGCGATGGACCGCACCCGGCGCTCGGCCTCGAACAGGGCCACCCGGCCTCCCCCCGGGGGCAGGCGCCGCGCCTGCAGCCGCAGCAGCGCCGAGATGGTCTGGAGGTTGTTCTTCACGCGGTGGTGCACCTCGCGGATGGCGGCGTCCTTCGACAGCAGCAGCCGGTCCAGGCGGCGGACGTCGGTCACGTCCCGCAGCAGGACCAGGCACCCGGTCACCTCGTCGTCGGCCAGCAGCGGGATGCAGTGCAGCAGCACCGTGACGTCGGGCCGCCGCTCGACCTCCTCGACCACCGGGAGCGCCGAGGCCAGGGCCCACTCGATGGCCGACTCCTCGATGCCCAGATCGGTCAGTCGGCGCCCCTCGATCTGGGAGTACATGCCCATGCGGTGGAGGGCGTTCGTGGCGTTGGGCGAGGCGTAGCGCACCCGGCCCTCCTCGTCGACCAGGACCACGCCGTCGCCCACCCGGGGCGCCTCCTCGGTGGCCACCTCCTCGCTCGGGAACGGGAACGTCGACTCCGAGAGCATCACCGCGAACCGGTCGAACAGGTCGCGGTAGGTCCGCTCCAGATGGCCGGGCCGGCGGCCGGCGCCGGCCGACAGGCGGGCCAGGACGGCCACCGTGGTGCCCTCGCACCGGACCGGGATGCAGTGCAGCCGGACCGGCTCCTCCCCCTCCTCCAGCAGCATCTCCCCGCGGGTGACCTCGCCGGTCTCGATGGTGAGCACGGCCAGGGGCCAGTCGGCGGCCCCGGCCGGCTGGCCCACCAGGTCGTGCTGGACCACGGTGGCGCTGTTGGACGGCCGCATCTGCCCCAGGATCACCAGCTCCAGACCGCGCCCGTGGTGCTCGCGGGCATCGACGGCCATGGGCGCCAGCAGCACCAGGTCGGAGAAGGAGAGGTCGGCCAGGATGCCCCAGGTGCCGAGGAGGCGCTGGAGGTGGGCCAGCTGGAAGTCGTCCAGGTTGGTCCGTTCGAAGGCCAGCTCGGCCGGAGTGGCCACGGTCAGCCCTCCTCGGGACGTTGCACGGGGACCCGGTGGGCACTGCGGTCCCGGAAGCCCTGGAGGTGGGTGACGCCGGCGGACAGGAGCAGCCCGCGCAGGTCGTCGGCCCGGTCCGCCACGTCGGGCAGGGAGTGGGCGTCAGAGGCCGTGGTCAGCGGCACGCCGGCCCGCACGAACCGCTCGAGCAGGGGAGGCGCGGGGTACTCCTCGCCCACCGGCTTCCTCCACCCGGCCGAGGACAGCTCGGCGGCCATCCCCGACCGCACCGCCGCCTCGGTCATCCGGTCGTAGAACTCGTCGGGCACCGCCGGCACCCGTCCGGCGATCTTCACCAGGTCGGGGTGGGCGAAGACGTCGCACACCCCGGACTCCCCCAACTCCTCCATGGCCCGGGTGTACTCGTCCCAGACGGCGTCCACGTCACGGACGTCCCACTCGGCCAGGACCAGCGGGTCGTTCAGGACGTCGAACCGCCAGGTGCCCAGCCAGTGGACCGAGCCCAGCAGGACGTCGAAGGGATAGCCGGCCAGCAGGTCGGCCACCTGGTCCATCCGGTCCTGGTAGAAGTCGACCTCCAGACCGAGCACGACGGGCAGCCCCTCGGCCTTGACCGCCTGGACCACCTCCACGTACTCGTCCAGGTCCACCCGGGCGTGGTGGTCCCAGTAGGCGGCCATGCCAGGGCGGAGCGCCTCACCGGGCAGGTCGTCCCAGAACCCGCCCAGGCGGTCGCGGGCCTGGGTGAACCGGAAGAGGTGCTCGGTGAGGGCGATTTCAGTGACGCCGTGGGCCACGGCGTGCTCGCAGTACTCCGTGACCTGCTCGATGGTGGTCCGCGCATCGCTCTGTGCGTGCGGCCAGAGGTGGAGGTGGTAGTCGAGCACTGCGCCGGCCCCCTAACCGGCGTGCCGGATCAGGGTCACGCCGTCCCGGACCGTCGTCTGGGCCACCACCACCCGCGGGTCGGTGGCCAGCGCCTGGTTGAACCGGCGCAGGGCCTCGGTGTCCTCGCTGCGGTCCGACGGCTCGAGGACCCGGCCGCTCCACAGGGTGTTGTCGGCGGCGATCAGCCCCCGGGGCGCCAGCTTGGGCAGGACCGCCTCGAAGTAGTGGGGGTAGTTGGACTTGTCGGCGTCGATGAACACGAAGTCGAACGGCCCCTCAAGCCCGGCGATGGTGTCGAGGGCGGGGCCCACGACCACGTCGATGACGTCGGCGAAGGGGCTGGCGGCGATGTGGCGGCGGGCGAACTCGGCATGGACCTCGGAGATCTCACAGCTGGTGATCCTCCCGCCCGGGACCAGGCCGGGGGCCATGGACAGGGCCGAGTACCCCCCGAAGGTGCCGATCTCCAGCACCCGGCGTGCCCCGAGGGCGAAGACGAGCAGCTCGAGGTACCGACCCTCGAGGCGGCCCACCATCATGTGCGGCGACGGGAGGGTGCGGTGCAGGTCGGCGGCGAGCTCCTCGAGGTAGGCGGGGGGTGCCGTCGTGTGCTCGGTGGCGTAGGCCTCGAGGGCCGGGTCGACGATGTCGGTCACCGGTGCATCGTAAGTCAGCCCGGGACGGGCGTCGGATGGGTGTGCCGACGCCGGCTCAGTCCCAGATCTGCTCGCCGAGGCGGTACAGCCCCCCGAGGTCGTAGAGGTCGGTGTCGAAGAACGGGACGGTGGCCAGCACGTCCGGCATCACCGACAAGGTGGCCTGCTCCTCCATCTCACGCAGGGCCACCACCTGGAAGTTGAGGTAGCTGTCGGCCACCTCGTTGAGCACCCGGACGATCTGGTCGGTGTCCCCCAGGGACGGGTCGACGGCCAGCAGCGTCGGCGCCAGCGCGGCGGCCAGCTCCTCGCTCCGGTCCTTCAGGGCCTCGGCCACCTCGGTCCCCTCGGAGCCCCGGAGGTAGCTGGGCAGGACCTTGTTGAGCACGATGGCGCCCAGGTGGAGCTTCCGGGCGTTCAGCTGCTCGGCGAAGAACTCGGCCTCCCGCAGGGGCACCGCCTCCAGGGTGGAGACCACCATGAAGGTGGTCCGCCGGTCGGACAGGAGCCGGCCCACCGACTCGGACCGCTCGACGAAGCCGTCGTACATGGACTGGAAGAGGATGAAGAACTCGGAGATGTCACCGAGGAATTCCGTACCCAGGATCCGGTCGGCGATGGTGTAGAAGGGCTTGGTCGCCACATTGACCAGCCGCGACCGGTAGGGGACGATCAGCCACCGGAGCAGGCGTGAGGAGAAGAAGTCAGCCATGCGCTGGGGGGCGTCGAGGAAGTCCAGGGCGTTCCGGGTCGGCGGTGTGTCCACCACGATGAGGTCGTAGTCGCCGTCGGAGTGGATCTCGTAGAGCCGCTCCATGGCGATGTAGTCGTGGCTCTGGACGAACCGACCCGAGATGTTCTGGTACAGCGGATTGGCCAGGATCTCCTCACGGGTCTGGCGGTCCGGGGCGTGACGGCGGATGAGGGCGTCCCACGACTCCTTGGTGTCCAGCATGGCCGCCCACAGCTGGCCCCGGGGCTTGATGCCGGCGGCGCGGAAGGCCTCGTCGGGCACCCGGTGCTCGGTGTTGCCGATGCCGTCGAGGCCCAGGGCGTCGGCCAACCGCTTGGCCGGATCGATGGTCAGGACGAGGACCTTGCTGCCGTGGCGGACGGCGGCCATGACCGCGGCGGCGGCGGCCGTGGTGGTCTTGCCCACCCCACCGGGGCCACAGGCGATGGCGATCTCCTTGGTGGCCAGCAGACCGTCCATCGAGCCGCTGCCGGCCGGGCCGCGTGACCGCCGCTCCACCCGGCCCCGTCCGCGCTCCCCCCGCTCCCGATCGGCCCGCTCGGCCCGCTCGGCCCGCTCGGCCATCAGTAGCCCAGCTCCTCGCCCAGTGACGCCGCCACCTGGCGCGTGGTGCGGAGCCCGTGCGACCGGGTGAACAGGTACGGGAGGTACAGCATGGGCACCGACTCGTCGATGCCCTGACGCAGACGGACCAGGTGGGTGGACCGGGTCCGCCGCATGGTGACGGCCAGGCGGGCGGCGTCCAGGACCGGGGCGGCATCGGCCCCGACCAGCGCGTCCAGCCGCTCGGTGGGCAACTCCGAGCTGAGGGCGTCGAAGACCTCCTCCTCCTGGCGGCCGAACAGCTCGGGGAGCACCCGGTTGACCACGACGGCCGACAGCTGCACGGTGGTCTCGGCCTTGATCCGCCCGGCCAGGTCGATGGTCTCGTTGACCGGCATCTCCTCGGGCGTGCACACGGCCACCAGGCCGGTGGTGCGGGGGTCGGACAGGATGTCCAGCATCCAGTCGGTCTGGGACCGGATCAGCCCCACCTTCACCAGGTTGTTGATGGCCTGGGGTGCCGCCAGCTGTCCCACGATGTGGCCGGAGGCAGGTGCGTCCACCACGACGAGGTCGTAGCTGCGCTCCCGGACCTCGTAGCAGAGCTTGCCCACGGTGAGGATCTCGCGGACCCCGGGCGCCGCGGTGGCCACGAAGTCGAAGGCCTTGGCCAGTGGCCCGATGCGCCCGACCACGGGAATGCGCAGCTGCAGCTTCAGGTACTCACGCAGCGAGGCCTCGGTGTCCATGGTCATGGCGAACAGGCCGGGCAGGATCTCCTTCTCGTGGAAGCCGGTCGGCGGCGCCTCGTAGAACCCGGCCACGTCCCCTTTGGCGTCGACCTCGCAGATCAGGACCCGCTTGCCCCGCGACGCGGCGAACAGGGCCAGTGCGGAGGCCACCGTGGTCTTGCCCGTGCCGCCTTTTCCGGTGACGAAGACCAGCTTGAGGTCGAGCAGGTCGCTCATCGACCCCCCGGGGGCGTCCTGCCGAGGACGGGGGCCGGGCCCGACGGGGCCACGGGGGGCCACCCGTCGGGTGCCATGCTGGAGCCGCCTCGCGGAGCGGGACGGACCGGGAGGATCAGGAGATCCCGAACCCGACCCGGCGATCGGACACGGGCGGGTCGACCTCGACGTAGGCCACCTTGGCCACCGGCACGCCCACCTGACGGCCCTTGCGGTCGGTCAGCCAGAGGATGGTGCCCTCCGCGGCCAGGGCGGATTCGATGTCGGCCAGGACTTTCTCGCGATCCGCATCGTCGGGCAACTCGATGTCGAGTTCCTTCATCGATTGCACGATTCCGATACGTACGTCCACCTGGCACGCTCCTCTCCGATGGGGGCCGGCGGTCCTGCCGGCCCTGACCGACGATACAAGGTCACAGCGCCCTGGCGTCCCGCAGTCACACCTATCGGGCACACTGGGCTCCATGGATGATCGTGTGGCGCCGGGCCCGGGTGGCGGGGACGGGCATGCGGTTCCCCAGCCCAGGGACGTGCCCGACGGGCCCCGGGTGGGGTCGGACCCCCTGGTCGGGGAGAACGAACGCAACCGGCGGTGGGCCGCGACCATGGCGGGCCACGGCAGCTCGGACGGCCACGGCGGCCCGAGGGTCACCTACGCCCACGCCGACAGCCACACGGGAACGGGAACGGGCACGGGCGCGGCCGAGCCCACCGAGGGGGTGGACCGCGCCCGGCGGGAGGCCATCGAGCGGGACCGCCTGGCACCCGGGGCCACCCGGGCCGACGGTGCGGGCGACCGGGCCAGGCCGGAGGAGCCCGACCGGTGGCGGACCTGTTTCGAGCGGGACCGCGACCGCATCCTGCACGCCACTGCCTTCCGGAGGCTGGCCGGCAAGACCCAGGTGTTCGTCTTCCCCGACGACCACCAGCGCACCCGCCTGACCCACGCGCTCGAGGTGGCCCAGGTGGCCACCAGCGTGGCCCGGGCCTGCTCGCTCAACGTGGCGCTCACCGAGGCCATCGCCCTCGGCCACGACTGTGGCCACGGCCCGGGTGGGCACGCCAGCGAGGACGCCCTGTCGCCGTACCTCGACGGAGGGTTCGACCATGCCCTCTGGGGTGCCGACGTGTCCCTCGCCCCACTCAACCTCTGCCGCGAGACGCTGGACGGGATCCGCAACCACTCGTGGTCCCGTCCCGCCCCCGGCACCCCCGAGGGCGAGGTGGTCAGCTGGGCCGACAGGATCGCCTACGTCTGCCACGACTTCGAGGATGCGGTGAAGAGCGGCATCGTGACCCCGAGTGCGCTGCCGGCGCTGGTGCGCGAGCGGTGCGGCGACCGCCGCAGCCAGCAACTGGGGACCTTCATCGACGCGCTGGTGCGGACGGTGCTGCAGACGGGTCGCATCGGGATGGAGGACGACATCGCCGAGGCCCTGGCCGCCTTCAGGGCAAGCAACTACGAGCACATCTACCTCCGCCCGAGCTCGGTCCACCAGGGCCGGGCCGTCGTCGCCGTGCTCCGCGCCCTGGTCGACCACTTCGGTGACCGTCCCAACCTGATCCCGGTGGGCGGCTCGAGGTCGACCGACTTCACCGGCGGCGAGCCCGGTGCCGTCCGCGAGGCGGTTGCCTATGTGGCGGGCATGACGGACCGGTTCGCGTTCAGCCAGGCGGTCGCCCTCCTCGGATGGGACCCGGACAAGCTTCCCGCCGGCATCGGAGTGACCAGGCGCCTCTCGTGACCGGCACCGGCCCCGGACGCTCGACGAGTTGCCCCCTCCAGCCGGTCCCAGGAGCAGGGTCTCGTGAGCAGGGGGCCAGGAGCAGGATCCCAGAGGCAGGTCCCGACGGAGACCTTTAGGATCGGGGGCCAGGCGGGACGCTCGCGATCGTGCCAGGAGGTCACCATGGTCACCCGTACGTCAACCGAACCCCCGGCGTCCGATTCCGATTCCGGAACGGGCCACGGACCCCCGTCCGGCCCGGAGGGATCCACCGATGTCCTCGGCGGTGGAGGGCGGCCGGATGCGCCGGCCCGGCCCGCCGCGGGGCCCGCTGCGGCCACCGCCGGTGCCGGCCACGGGGGCGGAGCCGCTGCCGGTGCCGGCCACGGGGGCGGAGCCGCCGCCGCACTCGAGCCGATGATCACCGCCATGGTGGGGTCCGACGTGCCGGTCCGCTTCGAATTCTGGGACGGGAGTGCCATCGGTCCGTCCGATGCCGTGGGGACCCTGCAGATCCGCTCCCCCGACGCCCTCCGCCGGATCCTGTGGTCGCCGGGCGAGCTGGGCATCGCCCGGGCGTTCGTTGCCGGCGACATCACGGTCGACGGCGACATCTACACCCTCTTGCGCGTGCTCCACGACGCGACCCCGGCGGAGCTGCGTACCGTCCGCCTGCGTACCATTCCGTCGATGATCGGGGTGGCGGCGCGCCTCGGAGCCCTCGGCCTTCCGCTGCCGGCGCCACCCGAGGAGTGCCGGCCGGCCGGCCGGCTCCACTCGCCGGCTCGGGACGCTGCGGTCATCAGCCACCACTACGACGTCGGCAACGACTTCTACCGGCTGGTCCTCGGCCCGAGCATGACCTACTCGTGCGCTCGCTTCGTCGGCCCCGACTCCACGCTGGAGGAGGCCCAGGCGGCCAAGTACGAGCTGATCTGCCGGAAACTGGGAATGGACCGGTCGCCGGGGATGCGACTGCTGGACGTGGGGTGCGGGTGGGGATCGATGGCCATCCATGCCGCCCGTACCCACCAGGCCACGGTGGTCGGAGTGGCCCTCAGCCGGGAGCAGGTGGACGAGGCGCGTCGCCGGGTGTCCGAGGCCGGGCTGGACGACCGTGTCGAGATCCGCCTGCAGGACTACCGCGACCTGAGGGGAGAGCAGTTCGACGCAATCTCCTCCATCGGAATGTTCGAACACGTGGGGGCCTCACGCATGTCCCGTTACTTCGAGACACTCCACGACCTCCTGGCCCCCCGGGGCAGGCTCCTCAACCACGCCATCTCCACCCCCGGCGGCTCGGTCCTCGGCCGGCGGTCGTTCGTCGGACGCTATGTGTTCCCCGACGGCGAACTGGTCGACGTAGCCGTGGTGATCCGTGCCATGCAAGAGAGTGGCTTCGAGGTCAGGGACGTCGAGTCCCTGCGGGAGCACTACTCGAGGACCCTCCACTGCTGGGTGGCCAATCTCGAGCAGCACTGGGAGGAGGCCGTCCGTCTGGTCGGGCTCCCGAGGGCCAACATCTGGAAGCTCTACATGGCGGCCTCCGCCAACGGATTCGATGACGGGGGCCTGGCCGTCCACCAGGTCCTCGGAGTGGTCCCCGAGCGGAACGGGACGAGCGGGATGCCACCCACCCGGAGCGGTTGGGGCTGAGGTCGGGGGCGTCCGGGCCCTCGCCCGGCTCTCTCTCCCGGCATTGTTTTCCGGAATGACCTGACATCGGTACGCACCATCGAGAAGTGGGACCGGGGAGGAGCGTCCCTCGCAGGCCGCCGAGCCGCACGGGGGCCGCTCCGGAGCGGGTCAGGACCTGAGGGTCAGCTCCTGGCGGTAGACGCGGGCCGGTCCGAGGTCGAGGATGGACCGGGCCAGGCCGTCGAAGGCCCTGGCGGCCTCGCTGTCCGGCTCCGAGACCATGATGGGGACGCCCACGTCCCCCCCGGCACGGAGCGCCGGGACCAACGGGACCTGGGCGAGGAGCGGCACACCGAGTTCGTCGGCGAGCTGCCGGCCCCCACCGGCACCGAACAGTTCGTAGCGGGTGCCGTCGTCGCCGGTGAACCAGCTCATGTTCTCGATGACTCCCCGCACCGCCAGCTTGAGCTTGCGGGCGGCGTAGGCGGAGCGCTGGGCCACACGCCCGGCGGCGGCCTGCGGGGTGGTGACCACGTAGACCTCGGTCTTCGTCAGGTACTGGCCCAGCGACAGGGTGACATCGCCGGTGCCCGGGGGCATGTCCAGCAGGAGGAAGTCCGGCTCGCCCCAGTAGGCGTCGACCAGGAACTGCTCGAGCGCCTTGTGGAGCATCGGGCCCCTCCAGATGACCGGCGTGTCGTCGGGCACGAAGTAGCCCATGGACAGGCACCGGACACCATTGGCCGTGGGCGGCACCACCAGGTCGCCGATGATCATGGGGTCGGCATCGACCCCCAGCATCTTGGGAACCGAGAACCCGTAGACGTCGGCGTCGAGGATGCCGACGTCGTAGCCCATGCGGGCCAGGGCCACGCCCAGGTTGACGGTGACCGACGACTTCCCGACCCCGCCCTTGCCGGACGAGATGCCGAGGATCCGGGTCTTCGATCGGGGCAGCATGAAGCGGTTGGGGCGCCCCTCCTCGTGGCCCAGTTGGCCTCCGTGGGCGTGGCCGTGGTCGTCGGGGGCGTGCTGGGTGCCACCCTCGACGGGCTCGCCGCGGAGCAGCATCCGGAGCCGGGCACGGGGCTCCTCCCCCATCAGGACCGTCTCGACCACCACGTCATCCACCCCGGACAGGCCACCCACCGCATCGGTGACCCGGCGTACCAGTTCGTCGACCTGGGGGTACTGGGCCACCGGCAGCGGGATGTCCAGGGTCACCCGCTTGCGCTTGACCCGGACCGGGCCCACCATCCCCAACTCTCCCAGCGGACGGCGCAATTCGGGGTCGATCACCGCCTCTGCGGCCACGGTCACCTGGGACTCGTCGATGGACATGCAACATCTCCTCGGGGAATTTCGCCGTCACCGGTACACTAGGGGACGTGCAGAAGGAGCTGGACGGGCCGATCGGGGTGATCGGGGCCGTCGCGGACCAGGAGCGGGGCCCGACCATGGACTCCACCGAGGCGGACAACCAGTTCTCCGCCGCGGTGACCGCGGTCACGGCGGCGTTCGGCGATCCGACCCGTCGGGAGATCTACCTCTTCGTCCGCTCCAACCCCGGCACCACCGCCTCGGAGGTGGCCGCTCGGTTCTCGCTGCACCCCAACGTGGCCCGCCACCACCTCGAGCGCCTGGCCAGTGGTGGCTACGTCGAGGTGACCATGGAACGGGTCGCCGGAAACGGGGCCGGCCGCCCGTCGAAGCGGTTCCGGGCCGTCGGCAACGACCCGACGCTCGACCTCCTCACCCGTCGGGACGACCTTCTGGTCCTCCTGCTCCAGGAGGCCCTCCAGCTGCTCGGGCCGGTGGCGGCCGAAGGCATGGCCGAGCGCGTGGGTGAGGAGTACGGCCGGACCCTGGCCGGACAGATGTCGCCCGGCGACAGCCAGCGCTCCCTGCGCACCGCCATGCACGCCATCGCCGACACACTGACGGCCCACGGATTCTCCGCCCACGCCGAGGACCAGGGTTCCTCCACCGCCGTGGTGGCGGAGAACTGCCCCTTCGGGAACGCCGCCTCCCAGTACCCGGTGCTGTGCGCCGTGGACCGCGGCATGGTCAAGGGCCTGTTGGCCGGCCTGGTCGGGCAGCGCGACGGGGAGACCGTGCCGGTCGTGCTGTCGTCGTCCCGGGCGCGGGGCGACGACGCCTGTGCCGCCGTGGTCTGACGACGAGCCAGTGGCCCGGCACTACCTCGACTGGGCGTCGACCACGCCGCTCCGGCCGGCCGCACACGACGCCATGGTGGCGTGGCTCGACCAGGCTCCGGCCGATCCGGGCCGCATCCACACCGAGGGGCGCATCGCCCGTGCCGCGCTCGAGGAGGCGCGGGACCAGGTGGCCGCGCTGTTCGGCGTGCGGCCCCGCCAGGTGGTCCTGACCTCGGGGGCCACCGAGGCCATCAACACCGCGGTGTGGGGCGCCACCCGGGCCGACAGCGGTCCGGTGCTCTGCGCCGCCGTCGAGCACTCGGCGGTGCGCGACGCATCGGCACGGGCCGCGCCGGTGGTGCCGATCGCCGTCGACGGGGTCGGCCGGATCCACCCCGCCGCGGTGGAGGAGGCACTGCAACGGTGCGGGGCCGAGCACGGACGACGGCCGTCCCTGGTGCACTGTCAGTGGGCCAACCACGAGGTGGGCACGGTCCAGCCCGTGCGTGAGGTCCTCGACCGCTGCCGCTCGACCGGCGTGCTGGTGCACGTCGACGCCGTGGTCGGTGCCGGCCATGGTCCGCTCGACCTGGGCGAGCTCGACGCCGATCTGGTCTCGGTGTCCGCGCACAAGCTGGGCGGGCCGGCGGGCATGGGCGCCCTGGTCGTGCGCCGGGGTCTGCGGCTCGATCCCCTGCTCGTGGGGGGTGAGCAGGAACGCGCCCGGCGGGCCGGGTTGGAGAACGTCCTCGGTGCCGTCGGCTTCGGCGCCGCCGCCGCCGCCCTGACCGGGCCCGGTGTCCTCGACGGGGAGGAGGCCGGGGCCCGGCGCCTGACCGGGGCACTGGCGCAGGCGGCCCTGGACGTCGAGGGGGTGCGGCTGTTCGGTGACCCGGTGGACCGGGCCGCCCACATCGTCTGCCTCGGTATCGACGGCGTCGAGGCGGAGCCGGTCCTGCTCGGCCTGGACCAGGCCGGGATCGCCGCCCACTCCGGCTCGTCGTGCTCGTCGGAGACCCTCGAGCCGTCGCCCGTGCTCGAGGCCATGGGGGTGGACGCCGAGCGCTCCTTGCGGCTGTCGGTGGGGTGGTCGACCACCGAGGACGACGTGGCCGCCTTCGCCGGTGCGTTCGGGAACGTCGTCGGTCGGCTCCGCTCCCTCCGGAGCTGACCGGAGCCTCCGGAGCTGACCCGGAACCGAGGGGCCCCGGGGCCAGGCAGTAGG
>Ga0302157_10005323_pt1 | contig 13675 bp, 7 predicted proteins | sample I_Bog_N3_3_FD_193502 | JGI IMG/M metagenome (GOLD analysis project Ga0302157, IMG submission 193502) | Peat permafrost microbial communities from Stordalen Mire near Abisko, Sweden - I_Bog_N3_3 | ecosystem: Environmental > Terrestrial > Soil > Wetlands > Peat | place: Sweden: Abisko, Stordalen...
CCGCGCCCCGATCCGGCGCCCACCGCTCAATCGCGATAGCTGCGATCCTGGCCGTCGAGCAGGGCCTTCATCTGCTCGAAATGCTCGGCGGCCTGGGCACCTTCCTGCTCCCAGGCGAGCGCGGTTTTCTCCGCGATGTCATGCGGCAGCACGCGCAGCGGCTGTCCACTCGCATGGGCCAGCAGCAGCGTACGACAGGCGCGCTCGAGGTGATAGAGCGTATCGAAGCCCTCGGCCACGGTATCGCTGACCACCAGTACGCCGTGATTGCCCATCATGAGCACGCGTTGGTCGCCCAGCGCGCGCGTCAGGCGCAGCCCTTCCGCCACGGTGTCGGCCATACCGCCATAGTCGGTATCGATTGCCACGCGGCGATAGAAGCGCGCACTGGTCTGGTCGACCGGCTTGATCTGCGGATCGGCGAGGCAGGACCAGGCGGTAGCGTGCGGCGGATGCACGTGCAATATGCAGCGGGCCGACGGCAGCTGCGCATGCATGGTGCCGTGGATGGCCCATGCGGTCCGATCCACCGGCAGTTCGCTGTCCGCCATGTGCGCCTGCGCGTCCAGCAGCAGCACATCGGACGCGCGCATGCGGGAGAAGTGCCGCCAGCGCGGGTTCATCAGAAATTTGCGTCCGTCGGCAGAGGTCGCGACGCTGAAGTGGTTCGCCACCGCCTCCTGCCAGTCGAAGCGCGCAGCCATGCGGCACGCCGCCGCCAGATCGACGCGCAACTGATGCACGCTGGAAATCGCCGCGCGGTCGATGCCGTCGGCGAGTGGGCGCAGCACCTGGACATCACTCATGATTTTCACTCCGGCCCCCGATCGATGGGGATATGGGCGTGTACGCGCTGCAATTATGCGCCGCCTGCATCCAGTGCGCTGACCGGGCATGCGGCGCGCACCGCGCCCCAATGACGTGCGCGTACTTGCGGTGGGCGTGACGCACGCCGTGGCGCACGCCTGCTGCAGGCAATTTTAAGTCATTATTTTGTCGTTGTTTTTTTGCAGATGTGCGCGTTTCAAGGCGCAATTTGCCGCGCGGCACGCGGCTTGCAGACGCAACAGTGCAATGTGCGTCTAGGGTTCCGGCCGGAGTAGTCCGGTGCTGGTCCGAGAGAGGCAGTCCCAGCCGATGACAGGTTGGGATACACGGCGGGACAAAAGCCCGGGAGATCCGCGCGGGGAGGCGAAAGGCCCTGGGTTGGTCTCTGCTTGTCACACAGGGACCCCAGATCAGCTTCAAGTCTTCCTGCAGTGGCGCCACTGGCGCGATTGATTACAGGGAGAATTCAATGACGATACGTCCTCGCGCATCACGTCCTCGCACGTCGGGTTCTGGCGCACCACAGCCTCTGTGCATGGATCCGCGACGCCGACTGCGTCGATACGACACGGTTACGGCGGTCACCGCGGTCACGGCGGTCACCGCGGCGGTGCTCACGGCGCTGTATGCGACGCCGGGCCTGGCCGATGACAGCACCCAGAACTCGATGGCCCTGGATGAGGTCATCGTGACGGCGACGCGTCGTGCGGCATCGGCCCAGGACCTGCCGATCAGCATCACCGCCGTGAGCGGCGCGACGCTCGATGCGGCGGGTATCGAGGATACCGCCGAGCTGGCGCATTCGATGGCCGGCGTGAACGTGACGGACAAGGGTCCGTTCAGTGGCGTCAACGGCTCGGGCCTGATCATCCGCGGACTCAACAGCGAGCAGACCTCCGGCCAGCTGGGTCTCGCCACGCCGGTGGTGCCGCCGGTGGCCACCTATGTGGACGACACGCCGCTGTTCTTCAACCTGCGGCTGCAGGACCTCGACCGGGTCGAAGTGCTGCGCGGCCCGCAGGGCACCCTGTACGGCTCAGGCTCGCTCGGCGGCACCATCCGTTACGTGCAGAACGCTCCGGATCCTTCCGGCTTCGATTCCAAGGCGGAAGTCGGCATCAGCGATACCTACCACACGCATGCCCCGAATGAAGACGTCAAGGGCATGCTGAATCTGCCGTTATCGGACACGTTTGCAGTGCGTTTGAACGCCGGCTGGTCGTATGACGCCGGGTTCATCAACCAGCCGAATCTCTATGTACTCAATGCCGCCGGCGAGCCGGTATCGGCGCAACCGGGCAATGTCTTCAGTCCGCCCGAGAAGTATTCCAAGGACGGCGTCAATTCGTACATGTACAAGGACGCACGGATCTCGGCATTGTGGAAGCCGAGCGAGCAGTTCCACGCCCAGCTGTCGTATTTCTACCAGCTGGCGACGGCCGATGGCTTTCCGCAGGTGGCCACCAACAGCGCCGCCTACAACATGCCCATCGGCGCCGTCGGGCATACCCCGACCTGTTGTACCGACCCGGCGCCGGTCGCGCAGCTCTACAATTCACCGGTCCCTGAGGGCGCCGGCACGCTGTCGAACGCCGACAATGCACTGGCGGGTGCGCACGACGCAGTGGACCTGCTGGCGCTGACGCTGGAATACGACCTGGGCTTCGCCACCCTGACCTCGAACAGCTCCTTCGCCAACCACGTTAATCATTCGAGCGATGACCTGACGGCTGTCTATACCAATTTCAATTTTTACCAGAGCATCTACGGCCAGGACCCGCGCTCGTTCATCATCGGCCATGACGAACTCGCCGACAGGCCGTGGTCGGAGGAGGTGCGCCTGGCATCGAAGCAGGGCGGGTTCTTCGACTGGGTGGGCGGACTGTTCTACAAGAACGAGAAGACCATCATCCAGGAACACGAATACGAGCCCGGTTATCTCGATTTCTACAACGGCTGTTCGGCGATCTACGGGCAGGCGACGCTAACGCAGGTGGTCAACAACTATGCCAGCTACTGTGGTGTCGGTGAGACCGCGTATACCCCGGGTACCACCACCTATGTTGATGGCATCCCGATCGTCAAGGACCAGACCTACATCGGGGATTTCGAGACCAGGTACACCGACCTGGCCGCCTTTGGCGAGGTGACCGGCCATCTGACCTCGCAGTGGAGCCTGACCGCCGGCGGTCGACTGTTCAAGCAGACCCTGTCCCAGGCGCAGCAGACCGGCCTGCTGTTCGACGGGGCCGGACCGCTGTTCGCCCCGAACTTTCCGATCGCCAATTCATCGTTGAATGACTCGTGGCGCAAGGCCACCTGGAAGGGCAATCTCGCCTACCAGATCGACAAGACCAACCTGGCGTATGCGACGTTCTCGCAGGGATTTCGTCGCGGCGGCGTCAACGCGCTGCCGCCGGCAGAACCTGCCTTCGGCTACGTGACCCCGCCGGCCCTCACCAGGCTGCAGCCGGACACCGCCGATAACTATGAGATCGGCGCCAAGGGCACGCTGATGAACCGCTTCCGCTATTCGGTCGATGCCTACGATATTCAATGGCACAACCTGCAGGAGGGCGTACAGCTCACGCCGCTGGTGCTGCCCGCATCGCTCAATGCCGGCGATGCCTACAGTCGCGGCGTGGAAGCCGAGTTCTTCGCGCGGGTGACGGAGCATTTCAACGTGCAGCTGGACTACACCTACGACCAGACCAAGCTCACCTCGCTCAATCCACTGTTCGTCTATCCCAATGCGGTCGCGACGCCAGCGGCGGTCGGCAGCGAATTGCCAGGAACACCCAAGAACAGCGTTGCCCTGGATCTCGAGTACGGACACGTACCGCTCGCCGGCGGTTACCTGATGTACGCGATCAGTGGCCACTACCAGAGCTCGCAGACCTCGGCGCTGACCGCAACCGAGATCGACGTTGCCGGCTATACGATGCTCGACACCCGCCTGACCTACCAGCGCAGCCACTGGCTGGGGACGCTGTACGTACGCAACCTGACCAACATCCTCGGCATCAGCTCGTATGCGGATCCGGCCATCTACGGCAATCGCTCCGAGGCCGTGGTGTCGCAGCCGCGCACGATCGGTATCACGCTCGGTTATGCGTTCAAGGAATGGTGAACGGCAGGTGCGCCTGTGCGTAGCTGACGTCCGGACGTGACGTCGGTAGGTGACGCGCGTCGATGAACAGCGTACAGATCCTCGACCGGCTGGTGGGCTTTGCGACCGTCAGCCGCGATTCGAACCTGGGATTGATCGAATACGTGCGCGATTTCCTGGGCGCCCGGGGGATCGAAGCCCGGCTGTACATGGATGCCGCCGGGCGCAAGGCAAACCTGTACGCGAACATCGGACCATCGGAGCGCGGCGGCGTACTGCTGTCCGGGCACACCGATGTGGTGCCGGTGGATGGCCAGCCCTGGAGCTCCGATCCGTTCCGGTTGCAGGAACGCGGCGCGCGTCTGTATGCGCGTGGCGCGGCCGACATGAAGGGTTTCCTGGCCTGCGCACTGCGCGCGGCGGATCGCGCCAGCTCCCGGCCGCTGTGGCTGCCGCTACAGCTTGCGTTTTCCTACGATGAGGAGGTCGGCTGCCGGGGGGTGCGCTCGCTGCTGGACGACATGGCCGGCTGGAAGCACCTGCCCAGGTTCTGCATTGTCGGGGAACCTACGCTGCTGCGCACCGCGGTTGGGCACAAGGGCAAGACCGGCTTCAAGGCAACCTGCCACGGCCGTGCGGCGCATTCGGCTAACCCGTCCAGGGGCATCAACGCCATCCACATGGCGAGTAACCTGATCGAGCACATCCGGCGGCGACAGGCGCGCATCGAGGCCAGCGGTACACGAGATCCGGGGTATGAAATCCCCTATACGACACTGCATGTCGGTACCATCCAGGGCGGCAGCGCGCTGAATATCGTGCCGGCGCGCTGCGAGCTCGAGTTCGAGATTCGCAACCTGCCGGCGGATGATCCGGCGCTGCTGGTGGGCGCCATCCGTGCCGACGCCGATGCGATCGCCGATGCGATGCATGGCGATGGCAGCGCGCTCATCGATCTGGAGCCGACCCAGGACTATCCGGGCCTGGATACGCCCGCCAACGCCGAGGTTGTGGAACTCGCTACGGCGCTGACCGGCAACCGCGATCGCATCAAGGTCGGATTCGGCAGCGAGGCCGGCCTGTACAGCGGCCGGCTTGGCATACCCACCGTGGTATGCGGGCCCGGCTCGATCGACCAGGCCCACAAGGCGGACGAATTCGTCGCCATCGACCAGCTGCAGCGCTGCGATGCGATGATGGATGCGCTGCTGGATCGACTGGCATAGAGTAATGGGATGATCCGAACAGGTGCGCAGTACCTCGATTCCATTCGCGATGGGCGCGAGGTCTATGTCAATGGCGAGCGCGTCGGGGATCTGGCCAGTCATCCGATGCTGAAGCCGCTGATCGATATCCGGGCGCGTATCTACGACATGCAGCACGAGGCGGCCACTCAGCGCGTGCTTGCCTACCGCGAAGCGGACCAGTGGAACGCCATAGCCAACAAACTGCCGCGCACGCAGCAGGACTGGTGGTTCAAGCGGCGTGCAACCGACACCATCCTGGAGGCGATCGGCGGCGTGGTGACACGCGTTGGCGATGAGACGGTTGGAGAGATGTGGTCGCTGTTCGACGGCCAGGACGTGCTCAACGAGGTGGACCCGCAGTTCTCCGCCAACATTCGTCGCCACATCGAGGCGGTGCTGCATGCTGATCCGTTCCACGTGTCGGCCAATACAGATCCCAAGGGCGATCGCTCCAAGTCGCCGCAGGAGCAGGATCCGGACATGCTGCTGCATGTGGTGCGGGAAACCGACGCCGGTATCATCGTGCGCGGCGCGAAGTACGAGACCGCGGCGGCGTACGCCAACCAGGCATTCACCAAGCCGACCATCGCCAACTGGGGCAATGCCGCACTGTCGGAATATGCGGTCGGATTCGTGTGCGACCTGGGGTCGCCGAATCTGAAATTCATCTGCCGCTCAGGGTTCGCGGGTCGCGCGCCAGCGGCGGATTACCCGCTGTCGAACCGCTTCGATGAGATCGATGCGCTGGTAATCTTCGACGACGTGCTGATCCCGTGGGAGAACGTGCTGTTCTACCGCCACACCAGGGCGGCGACTTTCATTCGCGCGACGCTGCATCGTTACTCGGCGTTCGCGTTCGTGCAGCGCAACCTGAAACTTGCCGACATGATGATCGGCGCCGCGCTGTTCAACGCGCGGCAGACCGGGCTCGACAAACAGCAGGCGGTGCAGGAGAAACTCGCGCAGCTGGCGGTGTACCGCGAGGGCATCAATGCGCACCTGACCGCGTCGATCGCGCTGGCGGAGCCAAGTCCGGCGGGCCTGCTGATGCCGAACCAGTCGCTGCTGTACTGCGGACGCGTGCTGGCGTGCTCGCAGCTGCATCAGATGATGCATATCGCGCGTGAACTGTGCGGCGGCCAGATCTGCCTGACGCCGGACGCGGCCTCGTTCGAGGCGCCGGAGACCAGGCCGTGGCTGGAAAAGTACTACAACGTCAACGAGCACTGGGTAGCGGATGACCGTCGCAAGCTGCTGGCGCTGGCGCGCGACCTGCTCAATTCGGACTACGCCGGGCATCGGCTCACATTCCAGCTGTTTGCCCAATCGCCACCGTTTGCGCATCTGGCGGCCGTGTACCGTAATTTCGACTGGGAAGGGCCGCTGGAATTCGTGCGCCATGCCGCGCAGCTGTCCGAGCGGGTCATGCCCAGGAGTGACAGGGCGCCCGGTGATCCGGCGGTCGTCCAGTGGTTCAGTGAGCACCCCGATGCGACGACTGCCGCGTCTGCGGCGCCGGTCGGCGCGGCCCCTGTGGCCGCGACGCCTGCGCCTGCTACGTCTGCGCCTGCGAGCGCTGCCGACGTCGCAGCCTGACGCCACCTGGACGGCAGCCAACTGGACGGCGGTCCATCGACGTACCCGTGCATACCCGCATCCGCAAGTTCAATACCCGCGATACCTACCCGGAGCAGAAGCTCGACAATGATCTTTGCCAGGCGGTCGTGGCGCGCGGGCGCATGGTATTTCTACGCGGCCAGGTCGGGCAGGATCTCGACTCGGCGCTGAACGTCGGCGTCGGCGATGCCGCGGCCCAGGCAGACCAGGCGATGAAGAATATCAAGCAGCTGCTGGGTGAAGCCGGCGCCGAGCTTGCGGACATCTGCAAGATCACGATCTACCTCACCGATGCACGACTGCGTGAAGCGGTGTATCGCACCGTGGGCGCCTGGCTCAAGGGCGTGTACCCGGTGTCCACCGGCATCGTGGTGGCCGGGCTGGCGCGTCCGGAATGGCTGGTGGAGGTGGACGTGATCGCGGTGATTCCCGATGAGCGCTGAATGCTGAGTTCTGAACGCTGAGCACCGGGCGATGACATTCTCGATCGTCGCGCGCACGCAGGCCGGAGCGATGTTCGGCATGGCGATCGCCTCGTCATCACCGGCGGTGGCGGCGCGCTGCCTGCATGGCCGCGCTGGAATCGGCGTGGTCGCGACGCAGAACATCACCGATCCGTCGCTGGGACCAGGCATTCTCGATGCGCTCGCGCGTGGCGCTGGCGGCGCGGCGGCACTCGAGCAATGTCTTGCGACGACGCGCTACGCCGCCTATCGGCAGCTGCTGGTCCTGGGACGCGACGGCCCGCCGGCGGTACATTCCGGCGCTTACGCCCTCGGCATCGTGGCCTCGGCGATCGGCGCCGATGCGGCGGCGGGCGGCAACCTGCTGGCCCGCCCGGATATCCCGGCGGCGATGCTCGCGGCCTTCGATGCGGCTGGCGGGCATCTGGGTGCGCGCTTGCTACAGGCCTTAGCCGCCGCCGTGGCGCGCGGCGGGGAGGCCGGACCGATCCATTCCGCGGGCCTCCTGGTCGTCCGCGACGTCAGCTGGCCGATCGTCGACCTGCGGGTCGACTGGAGTGAAACCGATCCTGTGGCGGGGCTCTCCCGCCTATGGGATATCTACGCGCCCCAGATCGAGGACTACGTGCGCCGCGCGATCGATCCGGCGCATGCGCCTGGCTTCGGAGTGCCAGGCAGTGCCTGAGCCGCAACCAGCGCGCGTGCCGCCATCGCCAGCCGATGCGCTCGCACACGTGGAGCGCCAGCTTGCTGCCGATCCTGGCAATGCGCGCTTGCTGATCAATCGCGGGCAATGCCTGGTGGCGCTCGGGCGGCTGGCTGATGCGCGGCTGGCTGCCGCGACGGCGCAAGGTCGCGCCGCGGGCAATGCGCTGCTGCTGGATGCGATCGGTACCCTGTACCGTCATGCCAACGATCAGCAGCGTGCGCTGGCGGCTTACAGCCAGGCGGTGGAGCTGGCGCCGGACAACGCGCACTTCCTGTTCAATCGGGCGACCGTGCGGCGCTTCCTGGGACAGTTGCCCGAGGCCGAAGCGGACTATGACCGCGTGATCGCGCTCAATCCGGCCGACTTCGAGGCCTACCGCAACCGCTCGGAGCTCCGCACCCAGAGCGCCAACAGCAACCACGTAGCCGAGCTGGAACGCGCCGTGGCCGCACTGGAACGCGATGTGGCAACTAGCCAGGCGCATTGGCAGGGACAGGTGCAGCTGCGGTATGCGCTGGCAAAGGAATTCGAGGACCTGGGCGACTACGGCAAGTCGTTCCAGCACTTGCAGCAAGGCGCCAGGGTACGACGAGCGCACCTGCGGTACGACGTCGCCAACGACCTTGCGACCGTGGATTGGATCATCGAAGCGTTCCCTGCGACCGCGTCTACATCTGCGACCGCGTCTACATCTGCGGCAGTGTCCACACCTGCGGCAGCGTCTGGCGCGACGCCCGACCCAACGGCTGGCGCAGCCACCGCTACTGGCACAGTCGCCAGCGACGCTCCGATATTCATTGTTGGCCTGCCGCGCAGCGGCTCAACCCTGGTCGATCGAATACTGGGCAGCCATTCGCGCATCCGGTGCGCGGGGGAACTCAAGCACTTCGCGCTCGCTGTTGTCGATGCCGTGCGCCAGCTCGACGCCGTGCGCCAGCAGAACGGTGGCGCAACGTTGTCGCGCAGGGAGCTGGTGGCGCGCTCGGCCAGCCTCGACTTCGGCGCGCTCGGGCGCGATTACCTTGATCGCGCCCGGGGTGAGGTGGCCACGGGCGAAGTGGCCGCGGGCGAAGTGGCCGCGGGCGAGGTGGCCGCGGGCGAGGTGGCTGCCGGGGTCCGCTTCACCGACAAGATGCCGTTGAATTACCTGTACTGCGGACTGATTGCGCGCGCGCTGCCCAACGCCAGGATCGTGCACGTGAGCCGCCATCCGATGGCTGCCTGCTACGCGATCTACAAGACGCTGTTCCAGGACGGCTATCCGTTTTCCTACGACCTGGGGGAGCTGGCGCAATACTATGTCGGCTATCGGCGCCTGATGGCGCACTGGTCAGCAATGATGCCGCAGACGATCTATCACCTGAGCTACGAGGATCTGGTGGCGGACGTTCCCGGGCAGACGCGCAGGCTGCTGCAGTTCTGCGCCCTGGAATGGCAGGACGCCTGCGCGCAGTTTCATCTCAATCCGACGGCTGTGACCACCGCCAGCGCCGCCCAGGTGCGACGACCGATCTACGATTCCTCGCTGCAGCAGTGGCGCCACTACCAGCCGCAGCTGGCTACGTTGGCGAGCGAGCTACGCGCGGCCGGCATCGCGATCGAGGATTGAGGCGGCCGGCGCGCGAGCCGGCCGCGCCTGCTCATTCCGCGGTCGGTATCTCGCGCCAGTTCAGCAGCCTGGTGGCGATGCCGCCGGTCGGGTTGGTCGGGATAACCACCTCGTTGCCCCCACTGGTACCCGCTTCCAGCGTCGCGCCAGTGGTGCTGTTGGTGCTGTTGGCATTGTTGAAGAACTTGAGGTTCGTCACCGCGCTGGAAACACTGATGTATGCCTGCGGCGTGGTCACGCCGACCTGGGTGTTGGTAATCACCGAAGTCGCGGTGCCGTAGTTGATGGCGTAGACCTCGCTCACGCCGCCCGGATTGCAGGCGTTGCCGGAGGTCAGCAGCGAGCTGAATGCGACCACGCCGTTGTAGGCCACCGGGTTGGTCACGACGCGCCAGCCAATACCCCCGCTGATCCCGAGGTCCAGATACCAGCCGCTATCGGTGCTCGGGACCGTGACACCGGTGGTCACGGTCGCGTTCGTGACCGGCACCAGGTTGTTGCGCGTGATCGGCGTGGCGACGGTATTGAAACTGCCCTCGGTGCCATCGATGATCGCGTAGAAGGTCTGGGGATTCGCGGAGGTGATGTCCGTGGTATTCAGCAACTGACCGGTGCCCACTAGCACGTAGCGATACAGCGTGACGGGTGAAATTTCTATCAGCGGCGCCGTGGTGATCGGCTGCGCATTGTTGGACGAGTCCTTGAGCGTCGCCAGCAGCGTTGGCGCAGGGTACGCTCCCGTCGTTGCCGTGAGGGGGAAGCGCCACAGCTGGCCGTTCAGGTCGCCGACATAGATCGAGTCGGCGGTGTCATCGCTGTAGTCCTTCACGTAGGCTGACGCCTGTGTGAGTCCAGTGGACGGGAGGGGAGTCCTTATACTCTGGATCAATGCGCCGTTCGACGGATTGACCAGGTACAGGTAGCCGTAGCCGTCGCTGTTGTCGTATCCCGAGGTCAGCGCCACCACCCAGCCCCACTGTGCGGTCTTCACCACCACCGGCGCACCAAAGCTGTAGCCCATCGTGGCGGCGGTGAACTCCCATTTGACGTTGGCGGCGACCACGGTTTCAGTGGTCATGCTGGCTGGATTGGTGACGTCGATCGCGTAGTAGCTTTTGCCGCCCTTGCCGAGCCCGCCGACCAGCAGCGTGCGCCAGTTGACCGTGCCGGTCGCCCCACCGGTGTGGCCGAGGTCCACGTCGAACGCCAGCGGCGTGGCATCGACGTAGTAGTGATGCACGAAGCTGGGATTGCCGAGCGCCGCCAGGCCGTTGACCTGGGGCGTGCCGGTCGGTCCCGCGAACACGGCACTTGGAATGTAGGCAAACTGTTCCACGCCGGTCGTGCCCACGAAGGCATGCAGCATGCCGTCGTTGGCGGCGGCGTACACCATCGTCGGCCGAGTGCTATAGGTCGACTGAAAGGCCGGGTAGCCCGGATCGTTGGCCTGCGAGAAGATCTGGCTGGGCGTGGCCACTGGCGTGAGGCTGGCGTCGACAATGTCGCCTAGAAACAGCGTGCGTGCCCGCAGCGACTGCGTGCTGCCGCTGGCCGTGGAACCCACCTGGTTGGTGGTGTCGCCGCGCAGATAACTGAGGTACTGCGTGCTGGTGGTGGAGGTCGAGTAGCTGGGCGAGGCGAGTGTCGCCAGCAGTGCCGCGCCGCCACCCGTCGCGCTCAGGCTGGTGGCCTCGAAAGGCACGCCAACACTGCCGTTCCAGGTGGCGATGTGGCGTGCGGTCGACCAGCCGGTGCCGGCGAGTTGCGTCTGCAGCGTGTTACTGGTGGTCCACAGCGTCGTGCTTGCCGCGGTGTTGACGCTGCCGTCGCTGTTGAACACCAGGTTGCTGGCGGTGATCACGCTGGTCCAGTTGGCGGAATTGTACTGCGCTGCAAACGACTCGACGCCGCTGGTGGCGACGGTGGTCTGGGAGAACGAGAACGCCGTGGTGAATGCCTGGATGGCATTCGAAACACTGGCAAAGGCCGAGGTCAACGAGGACACCATCAGCCCCGCATTGCCGGCCGGGAAATAATTATCCGGCAGGTACTGCTGTTGATTTAGATTCGGGCCCATTTCGATGCAGGCGGGTGTGCCGCAGGCGTTGCTGGTGGTATCCCACCAGCCGAGCGTCAGCGGCGTGGTGTTGGAGAGGCTGTAGCCGGCCGGCACGGCGAAGCCACCGTACTTGGCGGCGAGGTACGCAGGATTCAGGTTGTCCGGATAGCCGTACTCCTCGACGTCCACCCAGTAGGTGTTGATCGTCTGCGTGCCGGTGAGGTCCGGACGGATGTCGAGCACGTGCGTGCCGTAGGCGAGGCCGGCGATGAAATAGGTGGAATCGTCCTGCGCGTTGCCGCTCACGTAGGACCACAACGGCGTCTGGGTGATGCCCTCGAGCTTCTGCAGCTCGCTGGTCCAGGTGGCGGCCTGGTTGAAAGAGTCGGCCGCTACGGCTGCCGGCAGCGTACGGCCAGGTATGGGCGAGGGGGGGCTGAAACCGCCATTACCGCCGACATTGTAATCAAAGTGCGTGTGATCGTCGGCGATGCCGAGGATGAAATTCTTCTGGCAGGAGTAGGCGATCGGATCCGTCCAGGTCGCCACCGCGGGAAACCCGTCCAATTGGATGGCTGTGGTGACCGGCGCCGGTTCCGTCTGGGGGGTCGACCACTGAGGCACGTCGCCCAGATTCTCGTAGTAGCGAACCGCGGCATAATAGAGTTCGCTGAGGTTGTCGCCGCTGATATAGGTGTCGGTGTTGAGACTGGTGTTGCCGCCATTGACGACAGTGGCGTTGTACTCGCCGAACCTGTTCAGGTATTCGATCACGCCGCTTTGCGAGACCCCGCTGCCGCTGGCGCTGGTGGGATCAGGGTTGGTCAGTTGAATTCCCGTGGTTGGGCTCCACTCGGCCAGGGCGTTGGTGATCACCGCGTTGGACAACGGTACCGGATAGGTCGGTCCGATGTAGCCCATCGGCTCGCGCAACACGCCGCCCTGCTGGTAGTAGCCGCTGCCGCCGAGGTACCCGAGCGCGGCGTAGCGCATCTGGTTGGCATACTTCTGCATCAGCCCTTCAGGCTTGTAGTAGCTGCCGTACTTGACGCAGTTCGCCTCCAGGCCCGCGGTGCCGAGGATGCTGGTGTCGCAGACGCTGACGCGGATGTAGACCCGGAACACCACCGATTGATTCGGGACATTCGCTCCGGACAGATTGTTCTCCAGGTCATAGACGTAGGGACTCGCAGTCGCCGATTGCGTCACACATGGTTGATTTGGACTGCTGGGGCAATTGTTCGTGCCCACGTACGCGTTGTAGTACCCGTTGGCCTGGGTGCCGTTATAGGTGCCGGAGAACACCATGGCGTCGCCGTTGGCAAAAATGGCGGAATTGAAGTTTGCCCAGGTGCTGAACGGCGTGACCTTCGATATCAGGGAACTCGGCAGATTCCCATTGGCGCTGTTCTGGTCCGTACCGCGGTACGGGAACTCCGCACTGGCGAACGGGTAGACCCCGGCAGCGGCGTTTAGAGTCGAGTTATAGACCTGCCCCTGGTTCGAAGCCCACGCCTTTTCCAGCACAGTCTGGGGATAGGCAGCCTGGTCGACACTGCGAAAGCCACCGGTCAGCGCCCAGCGAAACGGGTCGATGGTCTGCATCGTCGCCCAGTTCATGAAGTTGCCGCTCCACATGCCCGAGCACTGGTGCTTGTAAGTGCCGGTGCCGAAAGCGGCGGGCACAAAGTAGCTGCCGGACCCCGCGACGCTACTGCCAGGCTCCGCAGCCGTGGTGTAGGAGTAGTTGTAGCACTTCACCGGATCGAAGTACCCATAGTACGTAGAGGCGTCGGCATAGTTGCCGCCATTAGCCACGCTGATGGCGGTCGGATACTCGACCGACAGCACCAGCGCCAGGTTGCCCGGCACGGAAACGGAGCTGAAAACGGGCTGGTCGGCGAGGGCGGTGGGGGTCTGCGCGACCGCCGGCAGCGATCCGACCACGAGGCAGAGCAGTGCGGCGAGGCCCACTGCCGCGGCGCGCCCGGCGCCGCCGCGGCTGGCGCCGACGCGGCGGATCAACAGATCGA
>Ga0302157_10005328_pt1 | contig 13667 bp, 10 predicted proteins | sample I_Bog_N3_3_FD_193502 | JGI IMG/M metagenome (GOLD analysis project Ga0302157, IMG submission 193502) | Peat permafrost microbial communities from Stordalen Mire near Abisko, Sweden - I_Bog_N3_3 | ecosystem: Environmental > Terrestrial > Soil > Wetlands > Peat | place: Sweden: Abisko, Stordalen...
CCTTGTCCTGCGCGGATGTCTCGGGACCGAGCACGAAGCGGAGCTGGTGGTCACGGTCGTGCTCGGTGGGGGGGGTGGCCACGATGTGGGCGATGGCCCGACCCACGGTATTGAAGAAGGTGGCCCTGGTGGCCCGCACGTCGGGGAGGAAGTTGGAGGCGGAGAATTTCCGACGCAGGGCCAGGGTGGCACCGCTGTGGAAGGCCGGGAGCACCGCGGCCGACAGGGCGTTCCCGTGGAACAGCGGCATGGCCGAGTAGAGGACGTCAGCGGGAGTGAAGCCGACCCGCGACGCGGCCCGGGCGGCCCGGCCCTGGGTCATCCGGACCGCCTTGGGCCCCCCGGTCGATCCCGAGGTGAACAGGAGCAGGTAGAGCTGGTCCGGGGTGGGCTCGGGGAGCACCGGACGGGCCTCGTCCCCGCGGGGCCGGAGACCGGCGAGCCGGTGGGCGTAGGAGCTGTCGTCCACCACCACGAGCCGGTCGGGGGCAAGGCCCAGGTCCAGCCCCTCGACCAGCCCCCGCTGGGTGGAGTCGGTGACCAGCAGCTGGCAGTCGGTTCGCCCGATGTCGGTGGCCAGCTCCTCACCCCGGCGGGTGGGGTTGACCCCGACGATCACCGCGCCGGCCAGGGCCGCGCCGGCCAGCAGGAACAGGTACTCGGGGATGTTCTCCAACAGCACCCCGACGTGGAAGGGCCCCTCCCGGCGCAGGGACACGAGGAGTTCGGCCCGGAGCTCGGACTCGGCCACCACCTCCCGCCAGGTCCAGGCCTGCCCCTCGAACAGGACCCCGGTGGAATCGTCCCCGGCCCGCAGTCGGACCAGTCGGGCGGCGGTGTCGGCCGGGGGGGCCGCCGCGGCGGGGTCGGGTCCGGTCATGTCAGCATGCCCCCGAGCAGATCGAGGACGGGATTGTCCTCGATGGGCAGCATCGGCGACTTGCCGGCGTCCTGTCGGAGGATGCTGATGCGGGTCATGATGGCGGCACTCCTGATCATGGCCAGAGTCTCGTACCACCCGAGGTCGAGGACCACCCGTCCACTCAGCTCCTCGAACCGGGCCACCGTGGCCCGGCGATCGGGGAATCCGTCCGCTCGCTCCCCGAACAGGGCGTGCTGGGTGAAGTCGAGGTTGGTGAACCAGGCCAGGTCGTGTTCGGGGGCGCCCACCGTCGTCATGTCCCAGTCGAGGACCACCCGAGGTCGGAGTCCGTCGTCGAGCACCGTGTTCTCGAACCGGACGTCCCCCCACAGCAGCGCTCCGGCCGGTTCGTCGGCCGGTCGGTGGCGGCGGCACCAGTGGAGGGCGGCGACCAGGGCCGCCACCGGGTGGCCGTGGGTGGACCACGACAGGTACTCCTCCCAGTAGTCGAGCTCGTCCCCGTTGTGGCGGCGGGGAACGTCGGGGGCGCCGTCGGGATCGGCCCGGTGGACGGCAGCCAGCGTGGTCAGCAGGCCGTCGTGGACGCGGGCCCGTTCGGCCGTGCTCAGGCTCGACAGCCAGGGGTCGAGATGGGCCAGGGGCCCGATGACATGACCCTCGATGCGGGACATGAGTATGAACGGGGCCCCCATCCAGTGGGTGTCCGGCTCGAGTACCGGGTCGGCCACGGGCACGCCGACGCGGGACGCGGCCATCTGGGCCTGCCACTGCGGGCGCAGGTCGTAGTCGGCGAAGGTCCCCGGCCCCCGGGGCGCCATGCGGACGACCAGCCGACCGAGGTGCGCCGCACCGTCGGCGGTCCAGTGCGCGTCGGCGAAGATCGTCTCACTGGAGTAGCCGGCCACCGGGCGCTCGAGCCCGGTGATGCTCACGTCGGCCAGGCCGCGGGTGACGGTGAGCCACCGGGCCAGGCCGGCAGCGACGTCGGCATCGGAGACGGCGCCGTCGGACGGGGTCATCGTCCCCTCCCGGGTCGGGTCGGCCGGGACGGGGACCGATCAGAGCCCTCGTGCATCGCCCCGGTCACCGGGACAGCACGAGGGGCATCCGGGCCGCACCCCGTACCAGCGTCGACGCCACGTACTCGGTCGGGCCCGTCAGCTCGTAGTCGGGATACCGGGCCAGCAGCTCCTCGAAGAACACCCTGGCCTCCAGCCGGGCCAAGGCTGCGCCCAGGCACAGGTGCTCCCCGAAGCCGAAGGCCAGATGGGTCGGCGTCACCGGACGGCCGACATCGAAGCGGTCGGCGGTCGGGCCGAACACGGACTCGTCCCGGTTGCCCGACGCGTAGAGCATGACCACGAAGTCGCCGGCGGCGACCGGGCGGCCACCCAGCTCGACGTCGACCGCGGCGGTGCGCCCGAAGGCCTGGATGGGCGTCACCCACCGGAGGAGCTCCTCGACGGCACCGCTGAGCGGCACGGAACCGTCGGCCAGCCGGGAGCGCTGGTCGGGGTGGTGGTAGAGGGCCTCCATCCCTCCCGACAGGAGCGTCCGGGTCGTCTCGTTGCCGGCCACCAGCAGGGTCATACAGAACCCCATGATCTCCAGTCGGGTCAGGGTGCGCCCGTCCAACTCGGCCGATTTGAGGATGGCCAGGAGGTCGTTGCCGTCGGTGGCCGGTGAGTCCACGTGGGCCATGAGGAACGCGGCCATCTGCCCGATCTCGTCGGGGGTGCCCGGTGCCTCCCCCTGGTCGGGGGAGGCGATGATGGCGTCGGACCAGCGCCGGAACGCCTCGCGATCGGCATCGCCCACGCCGAACAGCTCGGCGATGATGGCGATGGGAATGACCGACGCGATGTCGTCGACGCCGTCGATGGGCTCCCGCCCCGGGCTGGCGTCGAGCACCTCGGTGACGGTCCGTCGGATCGCCCCCTCGAGCGATCCGACCGCCTTGGGGGTGAACTGGCGGTTGACCACCTTCCGGTAGAGGGCATGGACCGGTGGGTCGAGATGGAGGATGGAAAAGGCCCCCAGTCCGTCGGATCCTTCGGCTCGCAGAGGGTCGTTGATGAGGACCCCCCGGCCCGACACGAAGCGTTCGGGGTCCCGGCTGACGGTCCGGATGTCCTCGTAGCGTGTGACCGCCCAGCTCCCGTCAACGGTGGGGAAGACCGGTGCCTGGTCCCGCAGGGTGGCCAGGACCTCGAAGTAGTCGGGACGGAGGTAGAACCCGGGCCGGGTCAGGTCCAGCTGGAGGTCGGCCAGGTCGGCCAGGTCGGCCACGGGGGGCTCCTTCGGAACATCGGCGACCGGCCTACGGGGTCGGGAGCCCGGGTCGCTCCGTGCGGGAGCCGGGACGGCCGCGCCGGTCGGTCTTGCCTGTGGGGCCGCAGTTTCGTACAGTGTTCAACTCGACGTCAAGTGTGGTGCCGGACGGTCTGCGGTGGCGTTCCAGGAGGGGCCATGCGTGCAGCGGTGATGATCGAACCGGATCGGCCCCTGGAGCTCCGGGACCTGACGCCCCGCCCCCTGCGGCCGACCGAGGTCCACATCCGGGTCGACGCATCCGGGGTCTGCCACTCCGACGAGACCATCCGCCGCCAGGGCATGGGTGGGCTGGCCCCGGTCATCCTGGGCCACGAGGGAGCGGGGACCGTCCTCGAGGTGGGCGCAGAGGTCCGCCACCTGGCCCCCGGCGACCGGGTCATCGGGGCCTTCCATCCGGCCTGTGGGTCGTGCTGGCACTGCGTGCGGGGACGGACCCATCTGTGCGACCAGATCATCCATGTCGCCACCCAGGCCCACTGGACCGATGACGTCAGCGGCTCCCGGACCTGGTCGATGAGCGGGCTCGGCACCTTCGCCGAGGAGGCGGTGGTGGACCAGATGTCGGTGGTATCGGTGCAGACGGATCTGCCCGCCGAACAGCTGGCCCTGGTGGGGTGCGCGGTGATGACCGGGGTGGGAGCCGTCATCAACACGGCTCAGGTCGAGCCCGGATCCACCGTGGTGGTGCTCGGGTGCGGTGGCGTGGGCCAGTTCGTGGTCCAGGGTGCACGGATTGCCGGCGCCGCCCGCATCATCGCCGTCGACCCGGTGACCAGCAAACGTGACACCGCCCGGGCCAACGGGGCGACCGACGTCGTCGACCCCACCACCACCGATGTGGCCGGGGCGGTCGTCGAGCTGACCGGCGGTCGAGGGGCGGACTACGCCTTCGAGGTGGCGCTGTCGGGCCCCACGCTCCGTCTGGCCTACGACCTGTGCCGAAGTGCCGGCACGGTGGTGGCGGTCGGGATGCCCCCCACGGGCACCACCATCGAGTTCGACGGCTACCAGCTGTTCTCCACCGAGAAGCGCCTGGTGGGGTGCTACTACGGCTCCGGTCAGGTCCGACGCGACTTCCCCCGTCTGGTGGCCCTGGCCGAGACCGGGCGCCTCGACCTGGGCGGTGCCGTCACCCGCCGGATCCCCCTCGACCAGGTGAACGGGGCGTTCGACGCCATGGCCGCCGGTGAGGTCATCCGTTCGGTCATCGTGCCCGGCCGTGAGGGCCCATGACCGGTCCACCCGAGGGGACGGTCGTGCGACCGGGACCGGAACGCGCCTGGCGGTACGGCCAGCTCACCCGGGAGGACGTGGTCGACGCCGGCCTCCGCCTGACCCGGCGCAGCGGGTTCGCCCATCTCAGCATGCGCCGGTTGGCCGCCGAGTTGGGCAGTCCGTCCATGAACGCCTACTACTACGTGCGGGACAAGCGTCACCTCCTCGATCTGGTGGGAGACGCCGTGCTGGGGGAGGTCCCGGTCCCGCCCACCGACCTCCCGTGGGAGAAGCGGCTCACCCTGTTGTTCGAGGGCGGCCGCGAGGTCCTGCTCCGCTACCCCGGAGTCGCCCAGCACCTCCTCCGGCGCACCGCCGGCCTCCCCAACGAGACCCGGCTGTACGAGGCGATCACCGGGATCCTCGGGGCGGCCGGATTCGACCGGGCGGTGAGCGACCGGGTCCAGCGGCTGATGGCGTACCTGCTCTTCGGGGCGGTGACCTCCGAGCTGGCCACCGCCGAGGCGGCCGACGACCCCGGCACGTTGCGCTTCTCCGACGATCCCGAGGTCTTCCGCTTCGGCCTGGAGCTCCTCGTCGACGGACTGCGACGGCACCTCGGAGGGCCGGGGGCGCAGCGACGGGCCCCGGGCTGACCGGCCCGACCGGCGATCGGTGCGCATTTACATATTTTAATGGATATGTAATGCTGCGGGGAGCATGACCACGCAGAGCACGAGCGCCGAGCTGATCCTGGCCGCCACCCGCCGGGCCATCCTGGCCAAGGGCCCGGGGAAGCTGACCCTGTCGGAGGTGGCCGCGGCGGCCGGGGTGTCCCGGCCCACCCTGTACCGCTGGTTTCCCACCAAGGCCGACCTGTTCGCCGCCCTCACCGAGTACGAGCGGAGCCAGTTCGACCAGGGCCTCGAAGCCGAGATCGCCGCCCACCGGTCGCCGGCCCGGCAGCTGGATGCCGCCCTGCGCTTCCTGGTCAACTATCTGGACGGGTCGTTGGGCCCGGATCCCATCGGCGTCGACCCCGCCTTCGCGCTCCGGTCGCTGAGTGACTCCCTGCCCACCCAGGTCGAGACGCTGGTCCGCCTCCTCGGCCCCCTGCTCGAGCAGGTTCCCGCCGTGGCCAGCCGGGCGCTCAGCCGGGCCCAGGTGGCCGAGATGTTCCTGCGGGTGGCCTACTCGCACTACCTGGTGCCCCACCCCTACCCCGCCGAGCTGTTGGCCACCCTGCGCACGCTGGCCGGCCTGCCGGCCCGCTCCTTGACCCGGGCGGCCGGGTGAGCCCGGGGGCCGGGCCGCGGGCGGCGGGCCCGCTCACCCACCTCGAGCGGCTGGAGGCGGAGAGCATCCACATCATGCGGGAGACGGTGGCCGAGAGCGAGCGCCCGGTCATGCTGTACTCCATCGGCAAGGACAGCTCGGTCATGCTCCACCTGGCCCGGAAGGCCTTCCACCCGTCGGTGCCGCCCTTTCCCCTCCTGCACGTGGACACGACCTGGAAGTTCCGGGCCATGTACGAGATGCGGGAGAAGATGGCGGCCGAGAGCGGCATGGAGCTGCTCGTCCACCAGAACCCCGACTGCGTCCGGCTGGGCATCAATCCGTTCGACCACGGATCGGCCGTCCACACCGACCTGTGGAAGACGGTGGGCCTCAAGCAGGCCCTGGACCACTACGGCTTCGACGCCGCCTTCGGCGGGGCCCGCCGGGACGAGGAGAAGTCGCGGGCCAAGGAGCGGATCTTCAGCCTCCGGAGCGCCCAGCACCGGTGGGATCCCAAGCAGCAACGTCCCGAGCTCTGGCGGACCTACAACGTGCGTCGCAACCAGGGGGAGTCGATGCGCGTCTTCCCCCTGTCCAACTGGACCGAGCTCGACATCTGGCAGTACATCCACCGCGAGGGGATCCCCATCGTCCCGCTCTACCTGGCCGCGCCCCGGCCGGTGGTGGAGCGCAACGGCGTGCTCATCATGGTGGACGACGAGCGGATGCCGCTCGAGCCGGGGGAACGGCCCGAGCAGCGCAGTGTGCGCTTCCGGACCCTCGGGTGCTACCCGCTGACCGGGGCGGTCGAGAGCACGGCCGGCACCCTGACCGAGGTGATCCAGGAGATGCTGCTCGCCACCACCTCGGAGCGGGAGGGCCGGGTGATCGACTTCGACGCGACGGGGTCCATGGAGAAGAAGAAGCAGGAGGGCTACTTCTGATGGCCATGGCCAAGGAGTCGCTCATCGCCACCGACATCGATGCCTATCTGGGCGTCCACGAACGCAAGGGCATGGTCCGCTTCATCACGTGTGGGAGCGTCGACGACGGCAAGAGCACCCTCATCGGCCGACTGCTCTACGAGTCGCACCTGGTGTTCGACGACCATCTGGCCGCCCTCGAGGTGGAGTCCCGTCACGTGGGCACCCAGGGCGGTGATCTCGACTTCGCCCTGCTGGTCGACGGCCTGGCCGCCGAACGGGAGCAGGGGATCACCATCGACGTGGCCTACCGGTTCTTCGCCACCGAGCAGAAGAAGTTCATCGTGGCCGACACACCGGGCCACGAGCAGTACACCCGGAACATGGTCACCGGCGCGTCCACCGCCGATGCCGCCGTCATCCTCATCGACGCCCGCAAGGGGGTGCTGACCCAGACCCGTCGACACAGCTTCCTGGTCGCACTGCTCGGTATCGAGCACGTGATCGTGGCCGTCAACAAGCTGGACCTGGTCGACTACTCCCAGGAGGTCTTCGACCGGATCGAGTCGGACTACCGGGCCTTCGCCGCCGAGATCGGCCTGACCGACATCACCTGCATCCCCCTGTCCGCCCTGCGTGGGACGAACATGGTGGAGCCCAGTCCCGACACCCCCTGGTACACGGGACCGACGCTGCTGGCCCACCTGGAGGGTATCGACGTGGAGGACCGGTCGGCCGGGGGTGCCTTCCGGATGCCCGTCCAGTGGGTCAACCGGCCCGACCTGGACTTCCGGGGCTTTTCCGGTCTGGTGGTGAGCGGCTCGGTCCGGCCGGGAGCACCCGTGCGGGCCCTGCCGTCGGGCCGGAGCACGACGGTCCGGCGAATCTCGACGTTCGACGGCGACCTGGAGGTGGCGGTGGCCGGGCAGTCGGTCACCCTCGTCCTCGACGACGAGATCGACGTCAGCCGGGGTGACCTGCTGTGCGCCGACGATCAGCCGGCCGAGATCGCCGACCAGTTCGAGGCCCACGTCATCTGGATGCACGATGACGCCCTGCTGCCGGGGCGGCCGTATCTGGTGAAGGTCGGTGCCTCGCTGGTGGGCGCCACCTTCTCCCAGCCCAAGTACAAGGTCAACGTCAACACCCTGGAGCATCTGGCCGCCCGGACCCTGGAGCTGAACGAGATCGGTGTGTGCACGGTCACCACCGACCGCCTGGTGCCCTTCGACCCCTACACGACCAATCGGGACACGGGTGGCTTCGTGATCATCGACCGGCTGACCCATGCCACGGTGGGCGCCGGCCTCCTCCACTTCTCGCTCCGCCGATCGCAGAACGTCCACTGGCAGGCCATGGAGGTCGACGCGGCGGCCCGGGGTGCCATGAAGGGCCACCGGCCGGGAGTCGTCTGGTTCACCGGCATCTCCGGTGCGGGCAAGTCGACCATCGCCAACCGCACCGAGCAGCTGCTGCACGCCCAGGGCGTGCACACCTATGTCCTGGACGGCGACAACGTCCGCCACGGTCTCAACCGGGATCTGGGCTTCACCGAGCTGGACCGCATCGAGAACATCCGCCGGGTGGCCGAGGTGGCCCGCCTGATGGCCGACGCCGGACTGGTGGTGCTGGCCTCGTTCATCTCGCCGTACCAGGCCGAGCGCCGGATGGCCCGGGAGCTGGCCGGCGAGGGCCGGTTCTGCGAGGTGCACGTCGACACCCCGCTCGAGGTGGCCGAGTCCCGCGATCGCAAGGGCCTCTACCAGAAGGCCCGGCGGGGGGAGCTGGCCAACTTCACCGGCATCGACTCCCCCTATGAGGTTCCCGAATCGCCCGAACTCCGCATCGACACGGACTCGGTGTCAGCCGAGCAGGCGGCCGAGGCCGTGGTGGAACAGCTGCGCTCCATGGGCATCCTCCCGTGAGGGGACCGGGTGCCGGGCCCAGGCACCGTGCGACGTGATCATCGGAGCATGACGACACCAAGGGGGATGGCATGGAGATGGACCTGTTGGTCGAGACCGCACGTGAGCGCGCCGGTTCGGACGACTTCGGCGGTGACTCGTGGCGGGAGGGACTCGGGGTCCTGGTGGAGTCCCTGAACGCCGAGGCCGCCCTCAACGAGATGGGCGAGGCGGCGATGACCGAGCAGATCATCGGCTTCCTGGTCAACCGGCTGCACATCGAGCAGTGGTACGCGGACTTCCCCGAGATCGACGACCAGCAGATCGTGGCCCCGCTGTTCGGCATCGGGCTCCCCCGGACGGGGTCCACCGCCCTCAGCTATCTCCTGGCCCAGGACCCCGCCCGGCGCACCCTCCGGGTGTGGGAGGCGGCCGAGCCGTGCCCCCCGCCGGAGACGGCCACCGAGCACACCGACCCGCGCATCGCCGAGGCCCAGGCCGGCGTGGAGTTCACCAACGAGATGTTCACCGGCTTCGCCGAGATGCTGCCGAGCGCGGGCGACGGGCCCCAGGAGTGCCTGATCCCCATGGCCTTCGAGTTCCGCTCGCTCATCTTCGAGGGGATGTCGCTCATCCCGAGCTACAGCGCGTGGCTGCTGGAGTGTGACATGGAGCCGGCCTATCGCTATCACCGGCGGGTGCTGAAGCTGTTGCAGTGGCGGTGCCCGCCCGACCGGTGGTGGCTCAAGACCCCCTCGCACATGCTGTCGATCGACGCCCTCACCAGGGTGTACCCGGACGCCCGGTTCGTCATGACGCACCGGGACGTGGGCAAGGTGCTGCCGTCGGTCTGTGCCCTCTACAGCACCCTCAGCACGATCCTCACCACGCGGCCCGACCCGTTGGCCATCGGCGCCCACAGTCTCGAGGTGTGGCGGACCGCCCTCGAGCGACTCATCGCCTTCCGAGACCAGGGGAACGAAGCGCGCTTCCACGACCTCTCCTTCGAGGCGGTCCAGCGCGACCCCATCGGTCAGGTGGAAGGTCTCTATGCCGAGCTCGGCGACGACCTCAGTGACGACGCCCGCCGGCGCATGGAGGCGTGGTGGGCGGAGAGCTCCAAAGACCGCTCGGGTCCGGGGATCTATGCGGCCGAGGAATTCGGCCTCGACCCGGCGGTGATCGCCGAGCAGTTCGCCTTCTACTACGAGCGCTTCACCGTGCCGGTGGCCGGTTCGTCCTCCCCATCGGGTGCATCAGGCTCGTGATGCCACGGACCCATCGAACACTCAGCAGTGGTAGGACACAGACACAGAGGAGCAGGACAGATGGATGAGTCAACCCAGAAAGTGACCGACGGCACGGCGTGGCGCGAGTTCTGCGACCTCCTGGCCGACGCGGGCGAGGCCATTCTGGCCGAAGGCAATCCCACCGACCCGCTCGACCGGGCCGAGGGATTCCGGATGCTCACCCGGCTCCTCCGCGGGGCCCTGGAGAGCAAGCTCGAGTACGGGCGAGCCACCGAGCCCGAGCTGGTGTGCACCTGCCACGAGACGATCAAGATCGTGGGCGAGAATCCCGACAACCACTACCTGGGATCGTCCCTGGACGGGAAGTACGACTACCGGATCTGGGGCACCCGTGGGGACGCCAAGTGGATCAGCTTCAACCTGTTCTCCGGGGCGGGATTCGGAGGCGGGGGGCCCGGCACCGGTGCCACCATGCACGAGGAGCAGATGCACATCGAGCCGGACGGGAGCTTCGAGGTGATCATCTCCCAGCGGGAACATCCGGGCAACTGGCTGCGCTCCGAGGCCGACACCCGGAGCCTGGCCATTCGCCAGACCTTTCTGGACAAGCGGCATCAGCGCCACGCCGAGATGCACATCGAGCGGATCGACGACCTTCCCACCTCGAGGGATCCGCTCACCCCCGAGGAGCTGTACCTCTCGCTGATCTACGCCGGCTTCTACGTGAAAGGAGTGGCTCAGATCGGCGCCCAATGGGCGACCCGGCAGTCACAGTGGCCGAACGTGTTCACCGACGAGGCCGAGCTGCCCGAGACGGACAAGTTCAAGGACCCTCAGATCAGGTGGCACCAGGCCTACTTCGACCTGGCCGAGGACGAGATGCTGATCGTCGAGGTCACACCGCCGGAGTGCGAGTACTGGATGATCGCGCTCCACAACCACTGGATGGAGACCCTCGACTACGTGCACCATCAGTCCACCCTGAACTGCCACTCCGCCGAGCTCGAGCCCGACGGTAGTGTCCGGTTCGTCGTGGCCCACCGTGATCCGGGTGTGCCGAACTGGCTCGACACCGCCGGCCATCGACGGGGAACGGTGGGCGTCCGATGGGTCGGACCTGACGTGACGGACATCCTTCCTTCGACCCGGGTGGTCACGGTCGGCTCCCTGGGGTGAGCGACACGCTCGGGCGGGCCCGTTCGTCGGGCGCGTCCTCATCCCGACGACCTGGTCGGTCGGAGCGTCGGCAGCCGGGCCGGGACCGGCGGCCGGTCCTAGGCGAAGTCCGACCCACCGTCGACGTTGATGTTGGCCCCGGTCATATACGTATTGCGGGCCGACGCCGCGAAGGCGATGACGGGACCGATTTCGGCCGGATCGGCGGCACGGTCCAGGAACACGTGGTGACCGAATCCCTCCTTGATGAACCGCATGATGTCCTTCAGATCATTCTCGTCGACGCCGGGCATCGGGGCGAGGGCCGCCTTGAACGACTCGGAGGCGAAGGTGCCGGGGCTGACCGTGTTCACGAGGATGCCGTCGGGTGCCAGCGATTGCGAGAGATTCTTGGTCAGGCTGGTGAGGGCCGACTTGGCGGCGGTGTAGGCGACGAGGGGTGGGGATTGATGCTTCGTCGACATGGCCGACACATTGACGATGCGTGCCCACTCGGCGCGGCGCAGCAGCGGGAGTGAGGCCCGGATGGTGCGGACTGCGGCCAGGGTCAGCCCGTCGAACACATCGTGCCACTCATCGTCGTCGTAGGTCTCGAACGTCTTGAGCCCACCGTGCATCGGTCCACCCGCGTTGACCAGGGCGTTGAGGTGGCCCCAGCGCTCGCCCACCTGGTCGACGGCGGCATCCACGGACGTGGCATCGAACAGGTCGGTGGCGATGCCGACGGCATCAGGCGAACCCAGCGTGAGGAGAGCTTCGCTCGTCTCCCGTAGGGCGGCTTCAGACCTCGCCAGGACGGCCACCCGGGCGCCGTCGGCGGCGAAGCAGTCGGCTGCTGCACGTCCCATGCCTGTCGTGCCGCCGGCCACGATGACCGTGGCATTGGCCAGTCCTAGATCCATGATCGGTGCTCCTGTCTGCAGGGTGAGTTGTCGGTATCGATGCAGCTCGGAAGGTCATTCCGGCTGCGTCCGGGAGTGCCGGAACCGGACCTCCCACGTCGTTGACGATGCGCGTGCGGCCGCCGTCGAGCGAGCGGTGAGCTCGACTCCGATGGCTCAGCATCGTGTCGCCAGACTCGCGCTCGTCCCCCGGATCTCCCACTCGGGCAGCATTACAGTTAGAAGTGCACATGTAAAGCCGCAGTACGGACGCTCGGCAATCCGAAGACCGCGGGAGAAGCTCCGCGTCAGCGGCTGAGGACTGACGGGGGGCAGTCCCCCGACCGTGCATGGGGGCACGTTCGACACGACGCCGATCTGGCGCCCGGCCACCGTGGCCTCCACGCGAGGGCGTGCACTACCGTGGATTGGACGTGGATGGGAGATGAGGACCATGGGCAGGGGGTGGACATCGCGGGTCGCTGTCGCGAGTGCGTTGGTGGTGGTCGGCGCCGGACTGGCTCCGGTCGGCGCCATCGGCCCAGCTGCCGCCGGAACTCCCGTCCCCGGCGCACCCAATTGTCAGATGTTCCCTGCTGACAACGTCTGGAACACCGACATCTCGGGCCTTCCGGTCGACTCCCACAGCGCAGCATGGCTCGCCAGCATGGACAGTGCCACCACCCACCTGCACCCTGACTTCGGCCCGTCGGGGGACCCCTCGACTCCCTACGGCATTCCCTACACGGTCGTGTCGCCACTGACTCCCACGGTCTCCCTCACCTTTGGCTACCCCGATGAGAGCGACCCCGGCCCCTACCCCTTCAGCGCCTCCACACCCATCGAGGGTGGTGCCGCGTCCACGGGTGACCGCCATGCGCTGATGGTCGACCCGTCCACCTGCACCCTCTACGAGCTCTACGACGCCAGGTACAGCCCGACCGGATCGACGGCGGGCTCGGGGGCCATCTGGAACCTCGGTTCGAACGCGCTCCGCCCGGCCGGCTGGACATCGGCGGACGCCGCCGGCCTGCCCATCCTGCCCGGTCTGCTCCGCTACGACGAGGTGCTGTCGGGATCGATCACCCATGCCATCCGAATGACGGCCGAATCGACCGACACGTCCTATCTGTGGCCGGCCCGTCATGAAGCGGGGTCGGCGGGCAACCCCGACCTCCCGCCCATGGGCGCACGGTTCCGCCTGAAGGCGAGTTACGACATCTCGGGGTACTCGCCCCAGGCACAGGTGGTTCTGCGCGCCATGCAGCACTACGGGTTGATCCTGGCTGACAACGGCTCCAACTGGTACTTCGGCGGAACGGCCGATCCGGCCTGGCCGGTGGCCCTGGTCGACGAGCTCAAGGAGGTGCCGGCGAGCGCGTTCGAAGCGGTCGACGAATCCTCGCTCATGATCAGTCCCGACTCCGGTCAGGCGCGACAGACGGAAGCCGTCGTTGCCTGCTCCCCCGGCCCGGGCTACCGCATGGCGGCAGCCGACGGCGGCGTCTTCTCGTTCTGTGAGCCATTCCACGGCTCGATGGGCGGCGTCCACCTCAACCGGCCGATCGTCGGCATGGCGTCGACCCCCGACAGGGGTGGCTACTGGCTGGTGGCCTCCGACGGCGGCATCTTCAGCTTCGGGGATGCCACCTTCCACGGATCGATGGGCGGCGTCCCCCTCAACCAGCCCATCGTGGGCATGGCGGCCACGCCCGACGGCACGGGCTACTGGCTGGTGGCCTCCGACGGCGGCATCTTCAGCTTCGGGGATGCCACCTTCCACGGATCGATGGGTGCCGTCCCCCTCAACCGACCCATCGTCG
>Ga0302157_10005332_pt1 | contig 13656 bp, 11 predicted proteins | sample I_Bog_N3_3_FD_193502 | JGI IMG/M metagenome (GOLD analysis project Ga0302157, IMG submission 193502) | Peat permafrost microbial communities from Stordalen Mire near Abisko, Sweden - I_Bog_N3_3 | ecosystem: Environmental > Terrestrial > Soil > Wetlands > Peat | place: Sweden: Abisko, Stordalen...
GACGACCGTGTCGGGTCCCCCGCTCGCCGGCAGGGAGCCCCTGACCTGCGTGCTGACAACCTCGATCGCCTTGCCCGCCTCGCGCTCAGTGCGGGTCTCGCCGACGCAGACGATCGCGACGAGGCCCGCCTTCAGCCCCGCCTCGGCCTTGGCCTTCACCGCCGCGTCGGTCTCGCCGTGATATTGCCGGCGCTCGGAATGGCCGACAATCACGTATTGGGCGCCGGCGTCCTTGATCATCGACGCGGCGATGTCGCCGGTGTAGGCGCCGCTCTCCTTGGCGTGGCAGTCCTGCCCGCCGAGCGAGACCTTGCCGCCTTTGAGCGTCCACGCCGCCTGCGCAAGCAGGGTCGCCGGCGGGCAGACCGCGAGTTCGGCGGCGCCCGCCTTGCCCGCGTCGACCGCCTCGCGCATCGCCTTGATCTCGGCCAGCGAGGCCGACAGGCCGTTCATCTTCCAGTTGCCCGCTACGAGCGGGCGCACGCCAGGGGTCATGGTTTGCCTTCCAACAAAGTCTCGGTGAAGCTGAGGCGGGGGCGGATTATCACCCCCGTCGGTCCTATGCAAAGCCTGCCGGGGGCGCTAATTAGGCCCCGAAGCCCGCCGGCGCCATATGCCCACGCGCGCGCAATCGCGATTTGAGGAACGTCAAGATCCATGCTCGAGGGAATGCGCCGGATTTCGCAACATTGGATCGGCCGCGCTATTTTGACGCTGCTGTTCGGCCTCCTCATCTTCAGCTTCGTCATATGGGGCATCGGCGACATGTTCCGCGGCTTTGTCTCTGACAAGGTGGCGGAGGTCGGCGGCCAGTCGATCTCTGCGCAGCAGTTCCAGAACTCGCTGCAGTCGACGATGTACCGCATCCAGACCCGCACCCGCCGCAGCCTCACCAGCGCGCAGGCGCGCGAACTCGGCATCGACCGCCAGGTGCTGGCCAACCTCATCGCCGACGCGGCGCTCGACGAGCGCGCCAACCAGCTCGGCCTGGCGATCTCCGAGACCTCGATCGTCGATGCGGTGCGCTCCGACCCCAGCCTGCAGGACGCGACCGGCCATTTCAGCCCTGAGCGCTTCGACCAGGCTTTGCGGGATTCCGGCTTGAGCGAACGCGGCTTTTTCGTCGCCCAGGCCAGGACCTACATGCGCCAGCAGATCGAGTCGCCGCTCATCGACGGCTTCGAGGCGCCCAAGCCGTTGGTCGACATGCTGGCGCGCGTCGAGGCGCAGACCCGTGCGATCGACTATCTCATGCTGCCGTTGAGCGCGGCCGGCGACATCCCCGCCCCCGCCGAGGACGCGCTCAAGAGCTATTTCGAAGAGCGCAAGGCCGAATACCGCGCCCCCGAATACCGCGCGCTCGACATCCTGCTGGTCGATCCGACGACCCTCGCCAACCCCGCTGACGTCAGCGACGACGACGCCAAGGCCGACTACGACAAGCTTCGCGACACGCGCTTCACGACGCCGGAGAGGCGCAAGCTGCAACAGATCGTCTTCCCCGACCAGGCTTCGGCCGACGAGGCGGAAGCGAAGATCAAGGCGGGCGCGAACTTCGACGACATCGTCAAGGCGCGCAATCTCACGCTCGGCGACGTCGATCTCGGCGAAACCACCATGGCGGCGATGTTCGACAAGACCACTGCCGACGCGGCCTTCGCGTTGCCGGACGGCGGCGTCAGCGAAGTGATCAAGGGCCAATTCGGCCCGGCGATCGTGCGGGTCGCGGGCGTCACGCCGGGCGTCGTGAAGAGCTTCGACGAGGTCGAGGACACGTTGAAGAAGGAGATCTCCGCCGACCGCGTCGCCGGCCAGGTGCAGACGATCCACGACAAGATCGAGGACGCTCGGGTTTCGGGCAAGACCCTCGTCGAGGCGGCCAAGTCCGTCGGCATCGAAGCGCGCTCGATTCCTGCGGTCGACGCGCAGGGCCGCGACGACCAGGGCGCTGCGCTCAACCTGCCCGACCAGGCCGAACTGCTCGCCGCCGCCTATGCCTCCGACGTCGGCGTCGACGACGCGCCGCTGCAGACCGCCAATCGCGGCTGGCTGTGGTTCGACGTGAACAAAGTCGATCCGGCGCGCGACCGGACGTTCGCCGAGGTCAAGGACAAGGTCGAGAAACAATGGCGCGCCGAGGCGGTCGCCAAGGCGCTGGCGACCAAGGCCGACGACATGGCCAAGCAGATCGAAGGCGGCGCAACGGTGCAGAGTCTCGCGGCGAGCGCGGGCGTCGAGGCGAAGTCCGCCGCCGACCTGCATCGCAACGGCGGCGGCGACCTCGCCGCGAGCGTGCTCAACGCCGTCTTCACCGTGCCGGCAGGCGGCGCGGGATCGGCGGCGACGCCGGACGGCCGCGTTGTGTTCAAGGTCACCGCCGACGCGACCCCGCCGACCAAGTTCGACGACCCCGCAGTCAAGGGACTGGCGGCCCAGCTCACCGAGGGGCTGCAGGTCAGCATCATCGCGCAGTACGTCAGCGCGCTCGAGCGCGAGCTCGGCGTCAAGATCCACGACAACGTCCTGCAGTCTGCGACGGGCAGTTGAGGCCGGCGCGATGACGACGATGAGCGCGACCGACTACGACGATTTCGCCCGCCGCTACGGCGCCGGGCGCGCGTGCGTGGTCATGACGACCCTGGTCGCCGATCTCGAGACGCCGGTCTCGGCCTATCTCAAGCTCGCCGTCGGCCGGGCCGGCAATATGTTCCTGCTCGAGTCGGTCGAAGGCGGCGCGCAGCGCGGCCGCTATTCGATGATCGGCCTCGACCCCGACGTCGTCTGGCGTTCGACCGGCGCAGGCGCCCAGATCAATCGCCGCGCGCTCGTCGATCCCGACGCGTTCGTCCGCTGCCCCGGCAAGCCGCTCGACGCATTGCGCGCGCTGCTCGCCGAATCGCACATCGACATGCCGTCCGGACTGCCGCCGATGTCGGCGGGCGTGTTCGGCTATCTCGGCTACGACATGGTGCGCCATATGGAGCGGTTGGCGCCGGCCAAGCCCGATCCGATCGGCGTGCCCGACGCGCTGCTCGTGCGCCCCACGGTGATAATCGTCTTCGACGCGACGCGCGACGAGATGGCGGTAGTGACGCCGGTGCGTCCGGCGCCCGGCGTCGTGGCGCGCGTCGCCTACGAGGGCGCCCAGGCGCGGCTCGACGCGGTGGTGGCGGCGCTGGAAGCGCCGCTCGACCACAAGCCGCCGGAGGTCGACCCGACGCTGGTCGCCGCGCCGGCGACCTCGAACACGACCGAGGCCGAATATCTGGCGATGGTCGCCAAGGCGAAGGACTACATCGCCGCCGGCGACGCGTTCCAGGTCGTGCTGTCGCAGCGGTTCACCAGTCGCTTCGAGCTGCCCGCCTTCTCGCTCTATCGCGCGCTGCGGCGCGTCAATCCGTCGCCCTACCTTTGTTTCCTCGATTTCGGCGGCTTCCAGATCGTCGTCTCGAGCCCGGAGATTCTCGTCCGGGTGCGGAGTGGCAAGGTCTGCATCCGGCCGATCGCCGGCACGCGCCGGCGCGGCCTGACGGAGGGCGAGGACGAGGCGCTCGCGCGCGAGCTCATCGCCGACCCCAAGGAACGCGCCGAGCACCTGATGCTGCTCGACCTCGGCCGCAACGACGTCGGCCGCGTCGCCAAGATCGGCTCGGTCAAAGTCACCGACCGCTTCTTCATCGAGCGCTACAGCCACGTCATGCACATCGTCTCCAATGTCGAAGGCGATCTGCGCGACGATCTCGACGTGGTGGCGGCGCTGGCGGCGGGTTTCCCGGCCGGGACGGTCTCCGGCGCGCCGAAGGTGCGCGCGATGGAGATCATCGACGAGTTGGAGAAGGACAAGCGCGGCATCTACGCCGGCTGCATCGGCTATTTCGGCGCCGGCGGCGAGATGGACACCTGCATCGTGCTGCGCGCCTCGGTGGTCAAGGACGGCAGGATGCATGTCCAGGCCGGCGCCGGCATCGTCTACGACTCCGTGCCGGCGAGCGAACAGACCGAATGCGTCAACAAGGCCCAGGCGCAGTTCCGCGCAGCGGAGGAAGCGGTGCGTTTCGCGACGCGAGCCAAGCGCGGGCAATAGCGCCCGCCTGGTTTGACGCTTCGCGGTTCTCCCCCTTCGCCAAGCGCCGGTCCTGAGGATCAGAGGGGGAGAGCGGCGTGCCACCTTATCTCACCGAAGCCACCGGCTGGATCGCTTGCGTCCTGGAAGTCTACGCCTTCCAGGAAAAGACGATGATCCCGCTGCGCGTGGCCGCCGTGTTCGCCTGCCTGTTCGGCTTCGCCTACGGCTATTTGTCCCACGCCTATCCCAGCATGGCGGTCAGCATCGCGCTTCTGCCGCTCAATTTGTGGCGGCTCAAGGAATTGCGCCGCCTGATCGCCGATTCCGGCGCTTCGGCGATCCGGCAATCCGACTATGAATGGCTGCGACCGTTCATGCACTGCGCGGACTTCCCAGCCGGCCACGTGCTCTTCCGCAAGGGCGAGGTCGGCAGTGAGGCCTTTCTTGTCGGCGCGGGCGACGTTCGCATTCCCGAACATGACGCCATCGTCGGCGCAGGCGGTCTCTTGGGCGAGATCGGCCTGCTGACCGAAGGACACGTCCGCACGGCTTCCGCGATCTGCCGGACGGATGTTCGCGCCTGGAAAATCAGCTTCGCCGAATTGGAGCAGCTGTGCCTTCAGGATCCGCAATTCTGCCTGCACATTGCGCGCATCATCGTCCAGCGGTATCAGGCGAACCTGCAAAAGGGCGCTTCCGAACCGCCCGCCCCGGCGGCGGCGCCGGCCCCAATCTGATCGGCGCGGCGTTGACGCCGCAGGGCGTCCGACCCGCCACAGGGCGCCTTCGATCTGTCATCTGAATCGCTTTTCATGCGCCTGAGGTCTTGATCTATTTCCGCCCTGCGGGGGAATCGTCTTTTCGCCCTCGGCGCTGATCGGCGGCGAGAGACGGAGCACGTGCGCGCGAACAACTCGGGGGAATTTGTGAACATCGGCGTCGACGTCATTCTCGGCTATGCGGCGGGCGGTTTCGGCATCTACGCCTTCCGCGCCAAGACGATGATTCCGCTGCGCGTCGCCGCCACTTGCGGCTGCGCGCTCGGCCTCGCTTACGGCGCCATCCGCGGGGCGCAACCGACCATCATCGTCAACGTCGTCATGCTGGCGCTGAATCTCTGGCGCTTGGCGGAGATGCGCCGTCTCATTGCCGATTCCGGCGCGGCGGCGGGCGCCGACCCGTCGCGGCCGGAAGGCTATGACTGGTTGAAGCCGTTCATGCACCGGGTCGAGCTGCCGGCCGAACACGTGTTGTTTCGCAAGGGCGACGTCGGCGCCGAGGCGTTCCTCATCGGCGACGGCGAAGTCCATATTCCCGAATACGACGCCGTCGTGCGGCCGGGCGACCTGCTCGGCGAGATCGGCCTGCTGGCGACCGACAACAAGCGCAGCGCGACCGCCGTCTGCCGCACGCCGGTGCGCGCCTGGCGCGTCAGCTATTACGAGCTCAAGGAGCTCTGCCTGCAGAACCCGCAATTCTGCCTGCATCTGGCGACCGTGATTGTGCGCCGTTACGAGCACAATCTGCGCCACGCGCACCGCGAGGTCGAGGCGCCGGCCTGAAACAAGGGAGCCCGCATTTGATCGTCCAGGCCTGCATCAACGGCGCGCGCGAACAGGGCTTCCGCCCCGCCCCCTCACCTGATCGGCGGCGCGTATTGCAGGCCGCCCTGGGTCCACAGCGCGTTGAGGCCGCGGCGGATCTTGATCGGCGAGGCCATGCCGAGGTTGCGCTCGAAGCTTTCGCCGTAGTTCCCCACCGCCTTGATGATGCGATAGGCCCAGTCGTTGGTCAGGCCGAGGCCGGTTCCGAAGTCGCCCTCGACGCCGAGCAGGCGGCGGATCGACGGATTGTCGGACTTCAGCATCTGATCGGCGTTGGCTTGGGTCACCCCGAGTTCTTCGGCGGTGACCATCGCGTAATGGGTCCATTGGACGATCTGGAACCATTGCACGTCGTCCTTGCGCACCGACGGCCCGAGCGGCTCCTTCGAGATGATCTCGGGCAGCACGATGTTGTCGTCGGGGACCGACATCTTCAGCCGTTCGGCATAGAGGCCGGAAGCGTCGGTCGTGTAGGCGTCGCAGCGGCCGGTGTCGTAGGCCTTGGTGGCCTCGTCGTCGGTGGCGAACACCACCGGCTCGAACTTCATGTTGTGGGCGCGGAAGAAGTCGGCGAGATTGAGTTCCGTCGTGGTGCCCTGCTGGACGCAGACCGAAGCGCCGTCGAGCTTCAGCGCCGAGTCGACGCCGAGCTTCTTGCGCACCATGAAGCCCTGACCGTCGTAATAATTCACGCCGGTGAAGAACATGCCGCCGGTCTCGCGCGACAGCGTCCAGGTGGTGTTGCGGATCAGCACGTCGATCTGGCCCGAGGCGAGGATGGTCGGCCGGTCCTTCGCGTTGACCGGCAGGTATTTGACCTTGTCCGGGTCGTTGAAGATCGCGGCGGCGATCGCGCGGCATTCGTCGACGTCGAAGCCTTTGTAGCGGCCCTGATCGTCGGGTTGGCCGAAGCCGGCGAGGCTGGGATTGGCGCCGCAGATCAGCTCGCCGCGGGCCTTGACCTGATCGAGCGTCCCGGCGGACGCCGCGCCGGCGGCCGCGAGCGCGACAGCGGCGGAGAGAAGCGTCACGAACCTGCGCATGCGTAAGCCTCCTGTCAGTCACGGAGCCGCGAGCATCGCGGGCAAGCCGCGCGGAAGTCAATCGCCGCGCTTCGCGCGCGCGGCGAAAGCTGATAGGTTCCGTCCGTCGCGTCTCGCTCTCCAGGCCGCCTCATGCGCGTTCGTCCGCTTCGTCCGGCCCTCGTCCTGTTCGTCGCCGTCTCGCCCGCCTTCGCGTCGCCGGCGACGCCCGACGGCGTGCGACAGCTCGAGGACGCCTACGCCGCTTATTTCACCCGCGCCGTGATCGACAAGGGCGTCGTCACGGTGACGCCCGACGGCGACGACTACGTCGTCGCCTGGGATCTCGAAAAGGGGATCGCGCTGCTCGGCGCCGATCCCGGCATGGCGAAAGCGGCGCGCTTCTCCTATCGGCTGACGCCGACCGCCGACGGCGCCTGGCGGCTGCTTGCGGACGCGTTCCCGACCCTGACGATCGACGCGCCTGCCGACGCCGGGCGGATGACCGGAACCTTCGAATTGCGCGGCTTCGGCCTCCAGGGCGCCTATGACCCCGCCGAGGCCGACTTCCTGCGCGCCACGCTCGGCGTCGACGTCGCTCACGCAAAATTCAAGGTCGCCGGGGCGGATCAGACCGCCGACACCGATTTCGCCGAAACCGGCGTCGCCGCCGAGACCCGCGCCAAGAGCGCGAGCGGCGGCGGCGGCGTCGACGTGGCTTCCGTGCAGCACATCGCCTCGTTGACCGAGACGATCGTCGCAACCCCGACCGGCGGCTCGCCGCAGGCGCTCACCTATTCGATCGGCTCCGGCGTTGGCGAGGCGACGCTCTCCGGCCTGCGCGCGGCCGAGATCGCCGATCTGTGGAAATACGTCGTCGCCCACGCCGACGACACGCTGACCGGCCACGATTTCGGCGACAAGCTGCGCGCCGCGCTGCCGCTGTGGAAGGACGTCAAGGCGGTCGGCAAGCTCACCGACGTCGTCATGAAAGCGCCGTTCGGTCAGGCGAAACTGAGCTCGCTCGGCGAAACGATCGGCTTTTCCGGCCTGACCGCGCCGGCGACTGCCGAATTCGGGATCGACCTCGAGGGCCTGACGATCGACTCGCCGCAGGCCCCCGCCTTCGCCGCCAAGCTGACGCCGGCCTCGTTCAGCTTCGATGTGAAAGCATCCGGCGGCGGCCTCGACAAGGCGGCCGAGATCGCCCTGAACGACCCTTCGTTCGCAGCCAACGGCGATCTCTCGCCCGAGGCCCAGGACGAGATCGACGCGGCGCTGCTCGCCGGCGACCCCAAGCTGATCCTCGCGCCGGGGCGTCTGACAACCCCGGCGCTCGATCTCGCTTACGAAGGCGAGGCCTCTGCGGTCGGCGGCGCGCCGCACGGCCGCTTCACGGTCAGCGCCGATGGTCTCGACAAGGCGCTGGCGTTGCTGCAGGAGGCGGCCGGGACAGACCCGGAAGCCGAGGCGGCGATCCTCAGCCTGACCTACGCCAAGGGTCTGGCGAAAGCCGGACCGGACGGTCGGCTGGTATGGATCGTCGAATTCGATGGAACGGACGTGACGGTCAACGGGTCGCCGCTGCCCACGGGCAAGTGAGGGCGGCGGGGTTGCGTCTACGCGAGACGCCGAAAGCGCGACGACGGGCCGCGCGACGCCGATGGCGCCTTGCGTTGCGCCGCGCTAGAACCCCTGCGCCATGAGAAATCTCGACCCCGAAGCCAAAGCCCGCCTGCGTCGCCGTTCCCGCCTCGTTCATCTCGGTCGCGACGGCGAAGCCTCGCAGGGCTTCGTCAACGTGCCGCCCTATCGCGGCTCGACGGTCGTCTATCCCGACGTGGCGACGTTGAAGAGCCGCGGGCAGCGTTATACCTACGGAACTCACGGCACGCCGACCACCGACGCATTGTGCGAAGCCTGGAGCGATCTCTCCGGCGCGGCGGGAACCGTGCTGGTTCCCTCGGGCCTTGCGGCGATCGTCGTGGCGCTGATGGCCGCGGTGGAAGCCGGCGGGCACCTGCTGGTGACCGACTCCGTCTACCAGCCGACGCGCATCTTCTGCGATGACGCGCTGAAGCGGATGGGCGTCGAGACGACCTACTACGATCCCCGCCTAGGCAAGGAGATCGCCGCGCTGATGCGGCCGAACACCAAGGCGGTGTTCGTCGAATCGCCGGGGTCGCAGTCGCTCGAGGTGCAGGACATCCCAGCCATCGCCGAGGTCGCGCACGCCGGCGGCGCCTGCGTCATCGCCGACAACACCTGGGCGACGCCGCTGTTCTTCTCCCCGCACGCGCACGGCGTCGACATCGCGATCGAGGCCGGCACCAAGTACCTCTCCGGCCATTCCGATCTGCTGCTCGGTCTCGTCACCGCTGCGCCCGACTGGTTCAAGCGCCTGCATCGCGCCGTCGATTCGATGGGGATTCCGCCGGGACCCGAGGACGTCTTTCTCGCGCTGCGAGGCCTGCGAACCCTGGAGCTGAGATTGCGCGAAGCCGAACGCCAGGGGCTGGCGCTCGCGCAATGGCTGGAGGCGCGGCCGGAGGTGCAGCGCGTCTTTCATCCCGCGCTGCCCTCCCATCCCGACCACGCCTTGTGGCGGCGCGACTTCTCCGGTTCGTCCGGCCTGTTCAGCCTCATCCTGAGGCCCGTCTCCGAGCGCGCGGTCGCGGCGCTGCTCGACGGGCTCGAATTGTTCGGCCTGGGTTATTCCTGGGGCGGCTATGAGAGCCTGGTCATTCCGTTCGACTGCTCGGCCTACCGCACGGCGACGCGCTGGGCGCCTGTTGGGCCGGCGCTGCGCTTTTCGGTTGGGCTCGAGGACATCGACGACCTCAAGGACGATCTCGAGCGCGGCTTCGAGCGGCTGCGCGCGGCGTCCTGAAAATCAGGCGCTGACGCGCGCCGCGCGCCGCAGCGCCTGCGGCGGCTGGCCGAAGGCGCGCAGGAAAGCGCGGCGCATCCGTTCGGGATCGCCGAAGCCCGTCTCGAAGGCGATCGAGTCGATCGGCGTGCGGCCGCCTTCGACCTGTTCGCGCGCCGCTTCGACGCGCAGCCGCTCGACCGCGCGCGCCGGCGTCACGCCGGTTTCCTCGGCGAAGCGGCGGGCGAAGTTGCGCGGGCTCATCGCCGCGCGCCCGGCCAGACGCTCGACCGTCAGCGGCTCGCCGAGCCGATCGCGCGCCCAGCCGAGCAGCGGTCCGAAGCGCCCATCGGGCCGTTCCATTTCCAGCAAGGCCGAGAATTGCGACTGGCCGCCGGGGCGCCGGCGGTAGACGACGAGCTGCTGGGCGACGCGCCGCGCGATCGGCTCGCCCAGATCCTCGGCGATCAGCGCCAACGCGAGGTCGACGCCGGCGGTGATGCCGGCCGAACTCCAGATCTTGCCGTCGCGCACGAAGATGCGGTCGGGTTCGAGCCGCACGTCGGGATAAAGCTGCGCGAACCGCCGGCTGCGGCTCCAATGGGTCGTCGCGCGCCGGCCCGCGAGCAGCCCCGCCTCGGCAAGGAGGAACGCCCCCGAGCAGACGCTGGCGACGCGGCGGCAGTCGCGCGCCGCATCGCGCAGATAAGCGAGGATCGCCTCGTCCTTCAGCGCCTCATAGGCGCCGAGCCCGCCCGCGACGACCAGCGTGTCGAATCTCGGCGCGTCGGAAGAGCCGATCGCCGTCATCGTCGCGCCCGACGAGCTCGCGACCGCGCCGGGGTTCCTGGCGACCACGCTGAGGCGATAGGCGTCGCGGGCGTGCGCGGCGCCGATCTCGAACACGGCGATTGGCCCGGCGGCGTCGAGGATCTGGAACTGGTCGAAAACGAAGAAGCCGATCTGAAGCGTCATCGCCGCCCTGCCCGCTTTGGCGGATTTCGAGGAAACCTTGTCATTTCCGCCAGGAGGCTAACCGCCCATGCTCGCGCCGTCAAACCGAGGGAGCGCCGCGATGGCCGAGCCGGAATTTCTCATCGTCGAATGCATCTATTCGGGCATGACCCAGCTCGATTTCACCGGCCCGCATACGGTCTTCTCGCGCATCCCCGGCGCAAGGACGATCGTCGCGTCGGAACCCGGCGGGCCGATCGAATCCGACGGCGGGCTCGTCTTCGCCGGCACGCGGCGCATGGCGGAGATCGCGCGCTGCGACCTGCTGTTCGTCCCCGGCGGATACGCCGCGACCGAAACCGCCAACGACGAAGTCTTCCTGCGCGAGTTCCGCCGCCTCGCGGCCAGCGCGCGCTACCTGACCTCGGTGTGCTCCGGCTCGCTAGTGCTCGGCGCGGCCGGCCTGCTGAAGGGCAAGCGCGCCGCCTGCCACTGGGCGTGGCGCCATCTGCTGCCGCTGTTCGGCGCGATCCCCGACCCGGCGCGGGTCGTGCGCGACGGCGCCATCATCACTGGCGGCGGCGTCACCGCGGGGATCGACTTCGCCCTGGTCGTCGCGGCGGAGATCGGCGGCGACGCGCTGGCGCAGTCGCTTCAGCTGGCGATCGAATACGCGCCCGCGCCGCCGTTCGACGCAGGCCGGCCGGAAACCGCGCCCCCCGGCGTGCTCGCCGCCGTGCAGGCGCGAATGGCGCCCCAGCTCGCCGAACGCACAGCGGCGGCCGAGCGGGCCGCGGCGCGTCTCGAACGGGCATGATTTCGCATAGGATACGCAATGGCGGCGGCGGTCCATGTCGAGGGTCACGACCTGACGATCGCCGATCTACGCCGACAGCAGAACCTTCCCGACGTTCTTGCGGTCTTGAATGAAATGATGAGCCGCAGCGGCTTCTTCGAACTTGAAGTCTCGCGCGATCTTGGGCTTTATCACGCCCTGCCCCCACAAGCCCATCAGCTGATCCATCCAAAGCCGCATCCGCTCGACTTCACCCCACATGTGACCCAGATTGACGCCGAACACCGCCTTGTTGGCGTTCATCAGCGAGAGCGGATTGAATTGGAGCCAGGGCGTCTGGACCAGTGCGAGCGCCATGCCCAGATATCCCCCGGTCTTGTTGGACGCTGCTGACGAGAGGCCGAACATGCCCAGGCGGCCGGTCGGCGCGAGGAGGCGATAGCCCTTCTTCAGGGAGTCTCCGCCGACCGCATCAAGGATCAGCTCGACGCCTCGCCCGCCAGTGATCTGACGCGTGCGCCGCTCGAAGTCCTCGGTCCGATAGTCGATCAGTTCGTCGGCTCCCAGCCCGCGCAACTCACCGTGCTTTGCAGCCGATGCAGTTCCGATGACTTTCGCCCCGATGTGCTTGGCGATCTGGGTTGCGGCGATGCCGACGCCGCCCCCGGCGGAATGTATGAGGACTGTTTCGCCCGCCTTCAGAGCGCCCATCGCGACGACGAGCTCCCGTGCGGTCAGGTAGTTCACCGGGATCGACGCGCCTTCCTGAGCGGACATGTTGGGCGGCCGCGCGAAGACCTGGGCTTGCGGCGCGCAAACCACGTCGGCGTAGCCGCCGAACCGGGTCAACGCGAATACGTCGCGACCGATCCAGCTTGCGTCGACGCCATCGCCGATCTCGTCAATTTGCCCCGCGACTTCATAGCCCGGCACGACCGGGATCCGAGGAAGGTCCGGATACAACCCAAGGCGACCCATAATATCGGCGAAATTGATCCCACTGGCTTGTACGCGAATCCGCATCTCGCCGGCGCCCGGTCGAGGATCCGGGGCTTCCTTGACGACGAGAACTTCGGGCGGGCCGGCCTTGGAGATCCATATCTGGCGCATGGCGAGACACCGGAATGCGGACACGTTGGCAATGACCGACCAAGCTATATCTCTCAATTGATCGCCAAGACAATCGCAAGCGAAGACGGGTCAATCGAGGCTCGATGTCAGATGAGTTTCGTTGCATGGCCGGGCGCCGGGCAGTCGTGCTAGGCAGGAGGCGCGCGGCGACCGCCGCGCGCTCCCCGTCCCAGCGACCGCCCGGGCCCATGCGCGATTTCCTCATCGACACCGACACCGCCTCCGACGACGCCGTCGCGATCCTGATGGCGCTATCGGCCCCGGACGTTCGCGTGTTGGGGTTGACGACCGTCGCCGGCAACGTCGGCGTCGAGCAGGCGACGCGCAACGCGCTGCTGACCGCCGAGTTCGCCGGCGTCGAGGTTCCGGTGTACGTCGGCGCCGCGGCGCCGCTGCTGCGGGTTCACGGGGACGCGCACTGGTTTCATGGCCGCGACGGCCTCGGTGATCGCGGCTACGCGCCGCCGCGCCGCGCGCCTGAACGCGAGCATGCGGTCGACGCGATCCTGCGTCTTGCCGATCGCGCGCCGGGCCTGACGCTGGTGACGCTCGGACCGCTGACCAACGTCGCGCTGGCGCTGGCGCGCGACCCGGGCCTCGCCAAGAAAATCGGCCGTTGCGTCGTCATGGGCGGCGCGCCGTGCTGCGAAGGCAACGTCACGCCGGCGGCCGAATACAACATCTGGGTCGACCCGGAAGCGGCGCGCATCGTGTTCCGCTCCGGCCTGCCGATCGAGATGGTCGGCTGGCACGTCTCACGCGGCGCCTCGGTGCTCAGCGAAGCGGAAATCGCCGATATCGTGGCGCTCGGCACGGCCAAGGCGCGCTTCGCCATCGATTGCAACGCGCGCGCAAAGCAGGCCTATCACGTGCAGACCGGCGAGACCGGCCTGTCGCTCGCCGACCCGACGGCGATGGCGGTCGCGCTCGATCGCACCGTCGGCCTTTCGTGGAGCCGCCATGTCGTCGAGATCGAATGCGCCAGCGAACTCACGCGTGGCATGACGGTGGTCGACCGCCTCAATGTCGCTGCCGACGACAACAATCGTCAGACTTGGCGCGCGGCGCTGGCGGGCGGCGCCAAGGCCGACGTCTGCTGGACGTTCGACGGCGCCTGCTTCAAGGCGATGCTGAAACGCGCGCTGTCGACATAGACCGTTCCTTTCGCGGCGTGGTGGAAGCGGCAGACGTTCGGGAGATTTCCGGAGGCGCCA
>Ga0302157_10005335_pt1 | contig 13650 bp, 13 predicted proteins | sample I_Bog_N3_3_FD_193502 | JGI IMG/M metagenome (GOLD analysis project Ga0302157, IMG submission 193502) | Peat permafrost microbial communities from Stordalen Mire near Abisko, Sweden - I_Bog_N3_3 | ecosystem: Environmental > Terrestrial > Soil > Wetlands > Peat | place: Sweden: Abisko, Stordalen...
GACGGATCGCCGGCAGGGGTTTTCTCAGCCAATAGTCCGGCAGATGCAGCCCGGCCTTCAGCTTTTGCGCCAAGGCGGGGTCGCCGGCGACCAACAGGGTCAGCCGCTTGGCCCGGCAGAGCTTGGCCAGGCGGATGCCCAGGGCTTGGCGATGGGCGGCGTCATAATGGCGCAGGATCACCAGCGACCCGGCGGGCAATTTGCCGGCCGCCACCAGGGGATCGGGCAGGCGGGTTTCGTCGGTCAGCAGGACCAGCGGCGGCGGTCGGCGGCCTTTGATCCGCCGACGGCAGCGTAAATTGAGCATCAGGCTTAAGTCTGCTAGGGTCGCCATGAGCGCAATCTTAACATGGACCGATCCCCTTGACCGATCTCTCTCATGACGATGTCATCGACAACTGGCGCTTGGTTCAGGCCGAACTGGCCGAAGCCGCCCAGGCCGCGGGCCGTCACCTTAAGGATGTGCGGCTGGTGGCGGTCAGCAAGACCCATCCAGCAGAGCGCATCGCGCCGCTGCTGCAAGCCGGTCAGCGGCTGTTCGGTGAGAACCGGGTGCAGGAGGCCGAGGGCAAATGGCCGGCCCTGCGCCAGCGCTGGCCGGATCTGCGGTTGCATCTGATCGGACCCTTGCAGAGCAACAAGGTGCGCGAAGCGGTGGCTCTGTTCGATGTCATCGAGACGGTGGATCGGGAAAAACTGGCCCGGGCCCTGGCGGTGGAAATGGCTCGCAGCGGGCGGCGGCTGGAGTGTTTCATCCAGGTCAATACCGGCGCCGAACCGCAGAAAGCCGGGGTTCTGCCCGAGGATGCCGATCGTTTGATCGGTCTATGCCGTGACGATCTGGGATTGTCGCTGGCGGGGCTGATGTGCATTCCCCCGGTGGAGGAAGACCCGGCCCGCCATTTCGATCTGCTGGCCGAGATTGCCGTGCGCCATGGTTTAAACGGACTTAGCATGGGGATGAGTGGAGATTTTCCCGCCGCCATCGCTCACGGCGCCACTCATATAAGGGTCGGGACGGCCATCTTTGGCAGACGGCCGCCCCTGATCTGACGCGAAACCCTTAGTAATTATAGGCAGGCACCGGTCCCGGAACATAGTTCGAGGAGGGGCTGAACTGCGCCATCGCGGTCTTGGGCGTGTTGTTATAAGAACGAGCCTGATCTTTGCCCGAGGAGAAGAGCGAACCGATCGGGATCGACAGAGTGCCCAGCAGCGATTCCGATCCCGGATTGCGGCTGGTGATGTCGGCGTTGGACATGTGATAGAAGGCCACACCGACCCGATAGGCGTCTTCGAAGCGGTAAGCGATTTCGGCGCCTTCACGGAACTCGAAGCGCGAGCCAAGGTTGAAGCCGCTGCCGCCGTAATAGCCGATGTTCGCCGACGGCGTCAGCACAATATGCTTGCCGAAGTAGATGTCGGTCAGGAAACCGCCATAGGTATAGAAATCGCCATCGCCCGCTGCCAGCGCGCCGGCCTGGGGCTTGAGGATCCAAAGGCGATAGTCAGACCGAAAGGTCAGGTCGACTTCCGGCTTGCTCAGGTTCTGACGCATGGCTTCCCAGCCGCCGGCACCAAGGGTGATGTAGGCGGGATCTTCGGCCCGAGCAGGCGTTCCGGCAAAGGCTGAAAGGCAAAGCCCAATGGCCAGAGCCGGCAGAGAAAATTTGTTCAACGGGCGCATGCGATTCCCCTCCGCATGAATAGACGGTCGGATAATAAGAAAATAGCTGACTCTAAGATAGAGCTATTATTCCGCATAAATTTTTAACGCGCTGTCGCTTCCACAAAGCTTCAGCAGCTCCAGAAGATTTTCGTAATCCAGAGCGATGCATCCTTGGGTCGGTTCTCTATCTGGGCGGGCAAGATGCATGAAGATGGCGCTGCCCAGGCCCGGTAACGGCGGATCGTCGTTATGGCCCAGCACCACCACCAGATCATAAAGGTGATCTTCGCGCCACAGCTGCTCGCAGCTGGCGGGATGGGGCAGGCGGACCGGGCGGTTATAGTCGGCATGGCCGGGATCGTCGCACCAGCCGTCATTCGGGCCGATGGCCTGAACCGGCAGGGCGGTCTCTGGTCTGGCCAGGCGGTCGGGGCGGTAGAGCAGGCGGCGCAAGGGGAAGCATCCCACCGGAGTGCCGCCATCGCCCTCGCGCTTGTCGGCGACGATGCCGGACCGGCCCAGGACGCAAGGATAGATCCGGCCCAGGAAGGTCAGCTGACCTTTGGCGGTGACGACCAGCTCGGCCAAGGCGTCAGGCCTAGTTCACCGGCGCCGAGGCGGCGGCGGCATTGGTCTGAGCGGCGGCGCCATAGGCGTTGGTGCCCTGCAGGCTGTTGTATTTGTCCATGTTCTGATTGAAAGCGTCGGAGAACCAATCGTTGCCCACCGCCTGTCCGGTCCAGACCTTGGCCTGGGACTTGCCGCCGGGCAGAGCGCCGGGGCCGGTGGTGGGCATGGGCAGGCTGCCGGGCGGAGTGATGTTGCGGCGCTGAGGCAGCGGCATCAGTTTGCCGTCCGGCTGACCCGACTGCAGGCTGGCCTGCAGCGGCGAGACATCGCTGGAGGCGGCAACCGGCGTCTGTGCCGTCTGTGGAGCCGCAGCACTGGGAGTGCTGCCGCCGAAGACCAGATAGTCGCCCTGCTGGGCGGCGAAGGAATCGTTGCCGCCTTGCTTGGGCGAGGGCCTGGAGGTGGCGATAGGGGCGATGGGCGAGGCCGTGGTGGTGGGAGCGGTCGGGATGATCGGGGTGGCCTGGGGCTTGGTCGAGCTGGCGGCGCTGCCGCCGAAGACCAGATAGTCGCCAGACTTCACGGTGCCCCCGGCGGCATTGCTGGCGGCGTTCGAAGAGGTGGTGATGGCGTCGCGCGGTGCTGCGATGGGCGGCGGCGGGGCGTCGTCGTCGCTGGCGGCGGGTTCTTTCGGGGCATCATTCTTGGCGACGGCGGTGGCGCCATCGGCCTTGTCGTCGCCGAACAGGGCGGCATAGACCGTATCGCCGGGATCTTCGCCGGTGGCGTCCTCGACGCTCAGGCCGATGGTGGCCAGGGCCAGACCGATGACGCCGCCATAAAGCGTGCCGCCGGCCACATCAGCCACAGCGCCTTCGGTGTCGCCGGTCAGATGGCGATAGATGGTGTTGACGATCGGAATATGCTGCAGCGGGTTCAGGACGTCCAGGACGTCCGAGAAGCTGGGGCCGTCCTTATCGTCCCAGGCATGAACGGGGCTGTCGTCGCTGCTCTGGTTAGGAGACGCGAAGGAGCTCGCCGGCCGGGCCGGGCTGTGATCAGGGAGCTGCAGGTCACCAATCGACTGAGCCATGATGGCGGACATCCAAAAGGGGTTATTCCATCAATCGGAGATGCAGGCAGCGTGCCAATTGCGAAATGAGTGTAAATCAATGACTTATGGGGATGATTGCAGAGGCAGTGGCAGGTAAGGCCCGGCAGATTTTGCCGCCGAGTGGACTAAAAGAGATGTCCCGACCGGGTCGCCTTGGTCTGCAGATAAAGGGCGTTGTGACCGTTCGAGGGGAAGATATGCGGCACCCGCTCGGTCACGGCGATAGCGTGCCGGGCCAGACCCTCGACCTTGGCTGGATTGTTGGTCATCAGGCGGATGCTGGAAATGCCCAACAGGCGCAGCATTTCGGCGGCGGGCAGATAGACCCGTTCGTCGTCATCGAAGCCAAGCTGCAGATTGGCGTCCAGAGTATCGAAGCCGGAATCCTGAAGTTCATAGGCGCGCAGCTTGTTGACCAGCCCGATGCCGCGGCCTTCCTGGGCCAGATAGAGCAGCACGCCGCCGCCGGCCTGATTGATCTGGGCGATGGCGCCGCGCAATTGGTCGCCGCAGTCGCAGCGCAGCGAGCCCAAAAGATCGCCGGTGAAACATTCGGAATGCAGACGGGCCAGCACCGGGGCGTCGCGGTCGGGTTGGCCGATGATGATGGCCAGATGCTCGATGCCGCCATCGGCGGGGCGGAAGGCGACGATGCGGGCCTGCTCGGCGTCGGCCAGGGGCACGCGGGCCTCGGCGATGCGGCGCAAAGAGCGGGCGGCGGTCTGCTGATATTGGCGGACATCCTCGGCCGAGACGGCGAACAGTTCGGGGTGATCGCCGCTGGTGACGGCGGCGACGGCGGCGGGCAGCAGGCGGGCCAGCTTGGTCAGCTGCACGGCGGCATCCAGCCAGGCCGGGCCATCACCGGGCAGAACCACCAGACCGGAGGCAGGCTCGCGGCGATCCAGAGGATCGGCCAGGGAAAGCACGTCGGAAGAGTCCAGGGCGCGACCCTGCGGAGCAATGCGCACGGCAGAGGCGCTGTCACCCAGACCCAGCACTTGCGCGCGGCGCGCCGTCAGGACGGCGGCGGGGTCAGAGCCGGCGGTTTTGCTCAGACGGGCCAGGGCCTCGTTGGTGGCTCCCTCGGCGGCCATGACCAGAGCGGAAGCGCCATCCTCGGCCAGCAGGCGGACCAGACCGCCACGGCGCAGCTCGGCCAGGGCGCGATCCACCGCCACCAGCCCGTCGGGCGGTAGAGGGAGGGTCACAGGCTTGAGGATCAGGGGACGACTCATACTCATCTTTCGGGCTACCGCCGGGGATGCGGCGCACCATATCCGGTTTCAAGTCCGGGAAAAAGGGGCAGGCGGGGTTCCGCCGAAGACATATATAGTTTAGCATCCTGCTCTACGCTGCAAGACCGGCGCGAAAAAATGGCGGCAATCCGCAAAATTCTGTTCATTCATCAAGACGAGCTTCTGGCCCGCACCCTGTCCGAGCCCCTGGCGGGCCAGGGCTATGGCCTGTTGTTCGCCCATAATCTGGACGAGGCCTTGGATCTGGCCGACGAGGCCGAGCTGCTGCTGATCGACGGCTCCGCCGATCCGCTCACTCTTTGCCCGCTGCTGAAAGACGAAGGCGTCGCCGCTCCGCTGCTGCTGCTGGCGTCATTGAGCACGCCCGAGGTGGCTTGCGTCGATGAGCGCATGGCCAAGCCGATCCGCCTTTCCCAACTGGCGGCCCGCATCGAGGCCTTGCTGAACCGGCCCATGCCGGTGGAGACCTTGATCCGCTTCGCCGGTCTGACCCTGCATCCCCTGGCCCGGCTGGTGGAAACCGAGCAGGGTCGGCGGATCCCCCTGACCGAGAAAGAAACCGCCATCCTTACCCACCTGCATCAGGCCGGACCGGACGAGGTCGGGCGGGAGGAGCTGTTGGGCCAGGTCTGGGGCTATTCGGCGGAAGCTTCGACTCATACGGTGGAGACCCATATTTACCGTCTGCGCCGTAAATTGGGGGAAAGTGCAGTGATGACGGGGGCGCTTGGCTATCGACTGGGCAGGGATGAGGTTTAATTTTCTGCCTATTTTCGGGTCATATTGGCCTTTTCCCCGATATTATCGATTAACAGCCTAATATTTAGGCCGCACTGCCTAAGCCTTGTGCATTTTGGAAGGGAGCCCTGCAGGAATCTCGCAGCTGCGAAGGACGGGACTCGTGTACTCATAGCGGGTCAAGAATTTGATCACATTGAGGTTCCAAAATGTTCTCCCTTTTCGCCGAAGTCTATCTGGTCGCCATGCAGCCCCGCGAGCCTTCTTATGTCTCTTCCAAGAGCAAGCAGCATGCTTCGTTCCGCCAGGGCTTCCAGCGCATGATCCGCGCCATCCACAGCCACACCATCCGCACTCAGGGCTGATCTTTCAGCTCCAGCAGGACGGGAACATGGTCTGAGGGCGGAGTGTTGCTTCGGGTTTCCTTCATGACTTTTGCCTCTCCCAGTCGGGATTCCAGCGGCGGCGTCACCCAAATATGGTCGAGACGCCGACCGCGGTCGGCAGTCGCCCAATCGGGCGAGCGATAGCTCCACCAGCTATAAAGATGTTGTGATGGCGGAATGAACCGCCGCACCCCATCGATCCATCCCAAAGACGCCTGCATCTGGGCCAGCCGCGCCACTTCGGCGGGGGTATGGCTGATGACTTTCAGCATCTTCTTGTGGGACCAGACATCGGTTTCCAGGGGCGCGATGTTGAAATCGCCCAGGGCCACCATGGGCTTGGCCGGGTCATGGCTGGCGAACCATTCGCCCACATGATCGATGAAGGCCAGCTTGTGGGCGAACTTCGGATTCAGCTCCGCATCCGGCACATCGCCGCCCGCCGGGATATAGAGATTATGCACCTCGATCCCATCGACGGTGGCGGCCAGATGGCGGCAGTCCTCTTTCCCGCAGAATTCCTGGGTATAGACATTGCTCAGGGGCCGCTTCGAGAGAATGGCAACGCCGTTGTAGCTTTTCATGCCCTTGAAGGCGACATGCTCGAAGCCCAGGGCCTTGAAGGCTTCCTGGGGGAACAGCTCGTCCACCACCTTGGTTTCCTGCAGGCAGAAAACATCCGGGCGCAGATGGTCGATGATGGCTTGCAGCTGATCCAGCCGCAAACGCACGGAATTAACGTTCCAGGTGACGAGACGCAAAGGGGAAATCCTTATGGGAAATAGCTGTCCTCATGCTGAGGAAGCCCGAAGGGCCGTCTCGAAGCATGGGTTGGGAGGGCCTTGCGGCCCTTCCTCAGGCTGAGGCGTTTACACCACGCTGAAGGCGTGAGCCCCCACACCCTCGATGCGCATTTCCACCCGGTCGCCCACGAACAGCGGCCCGATGCCGGCGGGGGTGCCGGTGAAGATCAGATCGCCGGCGGCCAGGGTGACATAGGTCGACAAGGTGGCGATGATCTCGGGCACCGACCAGATCATCTGGTCCAGAGTACCGTTCTGCTTTTGCACGCCATTGACCGACAGGGTGATGGCACCCTTGGCCGGATGGCCGATGTCGGCGGCGGGGGCGATGACGCCGATGGCGGCGGAGGCATCGAAGCCCTTGGCCATGTCCCAGGGACGACCGCCCTTCTTGGCCTCGGCCTGGAGGTCGCGCCGGGTCAGATCGCAGCCGACGGCATAGCCGAACACCAGCTCCAGAGCTTTCTCGACGGGAATATTGGCGCCGCCGGAGCCCAGGGCCACCACCAGCTCGCCTTCATAATCCAGGCGCTTGGTCAGGGGCGCATAGGGCACCGTGGGTTCGGAGGTCACGGCGTCGGCCGGCTTGGTGAAGAAGCATGGCGGCTCGCGGCTGGGGTCGCTTCCCATTTCGCGGGCATGGTCGGCATAGTTCTGCGCCACGCAAAGAACACGGCGCACAGGATAAAGAGCGCCGCCGGCGACCGTCAGCACGGTGGGAGCGGCAGGGGGGAAGACGAAGCTGGCCATGGATTATTCCGCCTTAGCAATGAGGAGGTCTTGGCGCTGATTATAGCCGAGAGAGCTCTACATAGCAAAGAGGGGGGCTAAAATAGGAAAGGCGCCCGGTCAGGGGGGAAACCGGGCGCCATGCTCCTATGACAAGAGCCGGGGGGCAAGGCAGGGGAGACCTCGACACCCCGCGACCGAAGACCATTGCGGCCTTGATCGTCTAATAGGGGAGATGGGTCGGCCCCGTCTGAGCTGCAAGGCTTCTATACCACTGGACCGAAATTCAATACGAAAGGATAGGAGACAAGCCGAAAAAAACCTTTTTACCGTCAGGCCAATGAATTGATCTGATGTAAGTCTTTCAGCCTTAGCGCAGCCTCCGCCGCTTGGCCTCGCGCTTAACGCGCTCTTGATACCGGCCAACGAGTCACATCAGGTGTTGGCCGTGGTTATCTTCCATGAGTCGAGAGATCGAGGGCCTTGGCGGCATGGGGATCTTCGAACTTGAACATGGCGTTATCCAGGGGAATGCCCTGCTGCGGCTCGTAGAGCGAGACGGTGGTCAGTTGATTCTGGGCATCGACCACCTTCCACTGGCGCATGGCGAAGGGGTGTTCGGTGAAGACCAGAGTGATTTGCCCCTGCGAGGGATCCTTGCGGTGGGTGACGGTGATGTTCAGAAGGTCGGGGGCATGGGTGATCTTCACCAGCTTGAGATCGGGACCATCCAGCTGCACCTGATCGCGCACCAGGATGCCGGCGATGCTGCTTTCCAGATCGATGTAGCTGACCTGCTTCAGCTGCTTGTCATAATAAATCAGGAAGCTGCCGTTCGCTATGACCTGGATCGGCGAGGGTTCGTCGTAATCCAGGCGCATCCTGCCTGGGCGCGACAGATAGATGGTGCCTTCGACGCTGTCTCCGGCGGGGGAGATCTGGGTGAAGCGGGCCTTCATGGTTTTGATGGTGTTCAGATAGTCCTCGGCCTGACCAACATCGGCCTTATCGTCGGCCAAGGCCGGAGAAGCCAGGGCGAGAAGAACGGCGGTGACGCCGGCAAGGCGGGTAAGAGCGGACATGGGGACTCCTGAAGAACCTGATGCTGTGGTGTTATGGCCCGGCATTATGGCGAAAGCAGGACGGTTTTAATCCAGGCTGGAGTTCCGCTTCTTTTCAGCCGCCATTGAGGCGGCGGCCAAGGCGCGGAGGCGCCGCCCGGCGAGGGGCTTACGCCGCGACGGCGGCGGTATCAATCATGACTTCCCACCAGCACTTCGCGTTTGCCCACATGATTGGCCTTGCTGACCACGCCTTCGCGTTCCATGCGGTCGATGATGCCGGCGGCCTTGTTATAGCCGATCTGAAGATGGCGCTGGATGAAGCTGGTGGAGGCCTTGCCCTCGCGGGCGACGATGGCCACCGCCTGATCATAAAGGCTGTCGCCCGACGATCCGCCGCCGGCTCCGCCGCCGATGCTGTCGGGGTCGAAGCTTTCTTCTTCGGTGACGCTGTCTTCGTATTTCGGTTCGCCCTGCTGGCGCAGATGTTCGACCACGCCCTCGACTTCCTGATCCGAGACAAAGGGGCCATGGACGCGGGTGATGCGGCCACCGGCGGCCATATAGAGCATGTCGCCCTGGCCGAGCAGTTGTTCCGCGCCCTGTTCGCCCAGGATCGTGCGGCTGTCGATCTTCGAGGTGACCTGGAAGCTGATGCGGCTGGGGAAATTGGCCTTGATGGTGCCGGTGATGACATCCACCGAAGGCCGCTGGGTGGCCATGATGATATGGATGCCGGCGGCGCGGGCCATTTGGGCCAGTCGCTGCACAGCGCCCTCCACATCTTTGCCGGCCACCAACATCAGGTCGGCCATCTCATCGACGATGATGACGATGAAGGGCAGGGGCTCCAGGGCCAGGGGCTGGTCTTCATAGATGGGCTTGCCGGTATCGGGATCGAAGCCGGTCTGAACGGTGCGGGAAAGCGACTCGCCCTTCTGCTTGGCTTCGACCAGACGCTGGTTGTAGCCCGAGATGTTGCGAACCCCCAACTGGCTCATGGCCCGATAGCGGTCTTCCATCTCGCGCACCGCCCACTTCAGAGCCACCACCGCCTTGCCGGGCTCGGTCACCACCGGGGCCAGCAGATGCGGAATGCCGTCATAGACCGACAGCTCCAGCATCTTGGGGTCGATCATGATCATCCGGCATTCTTCCGGCTTCAGCTTATAGAGCAGCGACAGGATCATGGTGTTGATGGCCACCGACTTGCCCGAACCGGTGGTGCCGGCGATCAGCAAATGGGGCATGCGGGCCAGATCGACCATCACCGGCTGGCCGCCGATGTCCTTGCCCAGCACCAGGGTCAGGCGCGACGGAGCCCGCTCGAAGGTTTCGGAATCCAGCAGTTCGCGCAGGAAAACCGTCTCGCGCTTGGCGTTGGGCAGTTCGATGCCGATGACGTTGCGGCCGGGAATGGTGGCGATGCGCACCGACAGGGCCGACATGGAGCGGGCGATATCGTCGGCCAGACCGATGACCCGGCTGGTCTTGGTTCCGGCGGCAGGTTCCAACTCGTAGAGGGTGACCACCGGGCCGGGGCGGACCTTGACGATCTGGCCGTTGACGCCGAAGTCGTCCAGCACGGATTCCAACAGCCGGGCGTTCTGCTCCAGAGAATCCTGGTTGATGCCCGTGCCCTTGGACGGCGGCGGTTGGGTCAGCAGCTGCGGCGGCGGCAGTTCGTAAGAATCTTCGTCGGGCAGATGCAGCTTGCCCTGAGCCTGGGTCTGGGCCCGCTTGCCCGGCTGTGCCCGCGGCGAGCGCGGAGCCACCAGGGGCTCGGGCCGTTCGATGGGGGGCAGCGGCTCGTCGAAATCTTCGTCCGGATCGTCCTCGGCGCGATAGCTGGGGGCGAACAGGCTGGGTTCCTTGCGCGGTGCGGCGGCGGCTTTGGCCACCGGCTCGGGGCGCAAGGAGGGTTCGCGGCGGATGGGCGCACCCGGCTCGGGCCGTTCCTCGGCCTCGGGGCGGGCGAACTTGGCGCGCAGGGTTTCCGGCAGGGCGGCGATGCGGCGGCGGGTTTCGTTCCAGGAGCGGAACGTGTCCCGGGTCGAGCGACCGACGGCTTTCCACTCGGCCCAGGACAGGCCCAGGCTGGTGATGGCGCAGATGACGCCGAGGATGCCGCTGATCAGGGCCATGACCCAGCCAAAGGCCTCGGCCCCGAACAGGGACAGGGTGGAGGTCAGGCCATCCAGCAGCAGAGCGCCCGCCGACCCGCCCAGGTGACGGCCGGCGGTTCCCGGCAGATGCAGACCGGCGGGGACCGGCACGGCGGCCAGACCGATGGAGACCAACAGCAGGCCCGAAAACAGCAGCAAGGCCCGCAGCCACAGCTTTTCCATGGGATGGCCGCTGACCATCAGCCGTCCGCCCCACAGCAGCAGAGCGACGGAGGGCAGCCAAGCGCCCACGCCCACCAGCTGCAGCAGAACGTCCGAGATATAGGCCCCCGGCAGGCCGATCATATTCTGGGTGGCCCAGGTGGGATCGGCGGCGGTGTTGAAGCTATGGTCCTTGGAGTGATAGGTGGCCATGGCGGCGGCCAGCATCAGGGACAGCGCGACCAAGCCGAGGCCGACGCCCTGCCAGGCCCATTGCTGGAACAGGGCCGACATGCCTTCGGGCAGAAAACCGCCGCCCTTTTTCTTCTTTTTGCTGGACGGCGCTGCCATCAGGCCTCCGTCAAAACGTCAGAGAAACGGGTCATGGCATCGCGCACAATCTCCAGGTCATGGACCAGGGCGACGCGGATATAGGGCTGGCCGGGGTTGACGCCATCGGCTCCGGGCCGGGCCAGATAGGCTCCGGGCAGCACGCGGATGCCGGCCTTTTCCCACAAAGTCTTGGCGGCCTGTTCGCCATCGCCCACGTTGAGCCACAGGAAGAAGCCGCCTTGCGGGCGGTAAAAGCCCATGCGGTTGCCCAGGATGCCTTGGGCCACGTCGAACTTGGCGCGATAGGCGGCGCGGTTGGCCGTCACATGATCCTCGTCCCGCCATAAAGCCGCCGAGGCGGCCAGGATCGGCGAGGGGATGGTGGCTCCGGCATAGGCCCTAAGGCGCGCGAAGGGCGCGATCAGCTTAGGCTCGCCAGCGACAAAGCCGGACCGCAGCCCCGGAGCGCTGGAGCGCTTGGACAGGGAATGGAAGACCAGCACATTATCATAAGACCCGCCCAACTCGCGGCAGGCCTCCAGGGCTCCGGCTGGCTTGGCCGCATCGGAATCATAGATTTCCGAATAGCATTCATCCACCGCCAGCACGAAGCCCCACCTGCGGGCCAGAAGCACGGCGTCCTTCAGCTGGGCCAGGGTGGCCACGGCCCCTTGGGGATTGCCGGGGGTGCAAAGATAGGCCAGGGCGGTGCGCGACAGAATTTCGTCGGGCAGGGCGGCGTAATCGGGCAGGAAGCCGGTTTCTTTGGTCGCGGGCACGAAGACCGGCTCGGCTCCGGCCATCAAGGCGGCTCCGGCATAGACCTGATAGAAGGGATTGGGCAGCAGCACCACCGGCGGTTTGGCCCCCGGCTTGGCTTGCGAGACCACCAATTGGGCGATCTGGTACAGGCCTTCGCGGGTGCCGGCCAGGGGGATCAGCTGGCTGTCAGGGTCGAACGAGCCTTCAGGCAATCCAAAGCGGCGCATCAGCCAGCCGCCGGCGGCCTTGCGGAAGTCGGGGCTGCCGGCCATGGGGGGATATTTGCCCCATCCGGCGCTCTCGGCGGCCAGGATTTCGGCGACGAAAGCCGGCGGGCGGTGCTGGGGCTCGCCGATGGACATAACCAGAGGCTCCGCCCCCGGTTTGCCCTGCAGCAGGGCCGTCAGGCGCTGGAACGGGTAATCGGTCAGAAGATCGAGCCGCGGATTAACCATGGTAAAGGCGTGCACCCTTCGTGCGTAAAGAACGGAACGAGGACAGTTTTAACTGAAATCTCAGCGAAGTGCGCTGATTTCTTTTCCTGTCCCGTTTGTACGTCCGAAAGGGAACAGGTCACACCGCCTTGATATCCGACAGAACCTTTTCGACGCTGGAGCGCAGGCCGGTTGCCTGTTCCGACAGCTTTACGGCGATGGCGGTCATGGCCTCCGCCTGATGATGGGAGTCGGTCGCCGCGTGGGCGACGTCGTCCATGGTGCCGGTGAGCTGGTCGTTGGCCGAAGCAGCTTCCCGGATATTGCGGGCGATTTCGTTGGTGGCGGCAGTCTGCTCCTCGACGGCGGAGGCGATAGAGGAAACGACGCTTTCGATATTCGAGATGGTGCGCGAGACCTCTTCGATGGACTGGGCGGCGGCCAGTGTCGAGCCCTGAATGCTTTCCACCTGGGAGACGATCTCGCTGGTGGCCTTGGCGGTCTGATTGGCTAGATTCTTCACTTCGCCGGCGACCACCGCAAAGCCTTTGCCGGCGTCTCCGGCCCGTGCGGCTTCGATGGTGGCGTTGAGGGCCAGAAGATTGGTCTGGCTGGCGATGTCGGTGATCAGGGTGATCACCGCGCCGATCTGCTGGGCGGTTTGGCCCAGGGTCTGCATCACGTCTTGGGCCCGTCCGATGCCGCCGACCGCGTGACGGGAAATATCGGTGGTGGCGGTGATCTGGCGGGCGATTTCCTGGGTCGAGGCGCTGAGTTCCTCGGTGGCGCTGGCAACGGTCTGCAGATTGCTGCTGGTGGCCTTGGCGCTGGTCAGGATGTAGCCGCTGCGCTCCTCGGTGCGCAATGATGTGCTGGTCAACGTGTCGGCCACGCCCTTCACCTCGCCCATGGTGGCGGTCACCGATTCCATCATGGTGGCGGCGTTGGCGTCAAAGTCCAGCAGCAGCTTCATGCGCTTGCGGGATTTTTCCAGGCCTTTTTCCTGTTCGGCCTGTTTGAGGCGGTCGCGCTCTTCGATTTCCTCGATTTTTCCGCGCAGCGTGGCGATTTCGGATAAGGGCTCTGCGAGCAGCGAAGCGGTCTGGGCGCGAACCAGCAGCAACAGCAGCGGCGCTCCCACTCCCACCGCCACCAGCGTCCCCACCAGTCCGATGAAAACGCCGGCCAGCCCGGCGGTAACGGCGTAGAGGGCGGCCCCAAGAGCCAGTTTGAAGGGCAAAGAACCTTGATTGGCGGCCATGAAATTCTCCCTGACGATCTCTCGCTGTTTTTTATGTGCGCGGGACGATCGATTAAGAAAAGCTAATACTTTTCACGGGAGCCCGCAAAACAAAAGGGGCGCCTTTTGGGCGCCCCTTCTGGCTCATCCGGCTGATCGGGATCAGTCGTGGATGATTTCGCCATGGAGGGAGTAATCGAGACCTTCGACTTCTTCCTCGGCGGT
>Ga0302157_10005340_pt1 | contig 13644 bp, 9 predicted proteins | sample I_Bog_N3_3_FD_193502 | JGI IMG/M metagenome (GOLD analysis project Ga0302157, IMG submission 193502) | Peat permafrost microbial communities from Stordalen Mire near Abisko, Sweden - I_Bog_N3_3 | ecosystem: Environmental > Terrestrial > Soil > Wetlands > Peat | place: Sweden: Abisko, Stordalen...
AGTCATACAGCGCGGTGGAGTTTGCGATGGCCTCATTCATGATAGCCAGTATCGCTGCAGCGTGTGATCGGTCGCAGGTTACGACACGCATACTCGGTCACGCCCCTGGTGGCCCTAACGCATTGGCGGCGATTCAGTGCGCCTGTGCCGGCGTACCCACCCCGGGCGTGCCAGCGCCCGGGGCACCCTCAGGGCTCGTGCCCGCCTCTGGCGTGTCCCCTGGGGTCAGGCCCCTGGAGTACAGGATCCTGCCGTCGGGCGCGACCAGCACCGCATCGACGTCGTCGAGCCGGTTGTAGATTCGCAGCGCCTCGTCCGGGCCGAGCACGAACGCGGTTTTCGACAGCCCATCGGTACGCGTCGCTGTCGGTGCAATGACGGTGGCGCTGCGCACCTTGCTGGCCGAATGGCCGGTGTGGGGATCAATGATGTGGTGGTAGCGTACGCCATCCTCGTCGAAGTAGCGCTCGTAGTCGCCGGAGGTCGAAAACGCCTCGTCCACCAGCGGTATGCGCGTGATGATCTGGTCGGGATGGTCTGGATGGCGGATGCCTACGATCCACGGCCGGCCACGGCGATCGCCGATCACGCGGCTGTCGCCGCCCGCGTTCACCAGCGCGTGGCTGTAGCCGCGTGCCTTGAGTACCGCGATGCCCTGGTCGACCGCAAAGCCCTTGGCGATGCCGCCCAGGTCGATGCGCACGCCCGGCTGCGAGAAGCGCACTGAGGAGTTCTTGCGGTCCAGCAGCACGTGCCGGTAGTTGACCGCCGGCAAAGCGGCCGCGATCTGCTGCTCGGTCGGGCGCTTGCGCTGCCTGAAATCGTACATGTACCCGACGCTGGCGTAGGTGATATCGAACGCACCCTCGGTAATGCGCGAATACTGCAGCGCGCTCTCCAGCAGCCCGAACAATTCCCTGCTGATCCGCACCGGCTGTGTGGCAGCGAGCGCGTTGACCCTGGAGACCTCGCTGGTCGGCTTGTAGGTGCTCATGGTGTCGTCGATATGGCGCATCTCGTCCATTACCGCATCTATCGCCGCGTCGCCCGCAGCCACGTCGTCGGCCCAGATCTCGACGAAGATGCGCGTTCCCATGATGCCGTCGACGGTGCGCGACAGCCATTGACCGCTTTCCGGTTGCGCCGCCGCTCCCGGTTGCTGCGCCGCCGGTGCCGGAGCCGCCGGTGCCGGAGCCGACGGTGGCGCCGTCGCCTGCGTCTGCGCGTGCACCTGCCCTACCGATGCGCTGACCATCAGGCCCGCCAACATCATCCGCGGCGCGATCAGACGCCATCTCGCGCGGCTCGCATTCATGCCGGCACCGCCGCCAGCCCCGCCGCCTCGAGCAGGCCCTTCTGTGCCAGCCAGTCGCGGTTGAACAGTCGCGACAGGTATTTCGAGCCGTTATCGCACAGTATCGTCACCACGGTGTGCCCTGGCCCCAGATCGCGTGCCACGCGCACGGCGGCGGCGACATTGATGCCGCTGGTGCTGCTGACGAACAGCCCCTCCTCGCGCAGCAGCCGATACACGTAGCGCACGGTCTCGACATCCTCGATGTGCACCGCATCGTCAATCGGCGCATCCTGCAGGTTGGCGGTAACGCGACCGATCCCGATACCCTCGGTGATCGAACCACTGCCGGTGGCCTTGAGCACCCCGTGGCGGATGAACTGGTAAAGCGCGCTGCCCGGCGGATCGGCCAGCACCGTGCGCACCGCAGCGTTGCGCGACTTGAGGTACTCCGACACGCCTGCAATCGTGCCGCCGGTGCCGCTGGCGGCGACGAAGGCATCAATGCGGCCGTCGGTCTGCTGCCAGATCTCCGGGCCGGTGGTCTCGACGTGCGCAAGGCGGTTGGCGGTGTTGTCGAACTGGTTGCTCCAGATGGCGTTCGGCAGTTCCTGCGCCAGCCGTCCGGCGGTCTTCTGGTAGTGGTTCGGGTCGCTGTAGGGCACCGTGCGCACCCGGCGCACCTCGGCGCCCAGCGCCTCGATCAGCGCATACTTTTCCGGCGACTGGTTATCGGGCATCACGATCACGCAGCGATAGCCGCGCGCGTTGCAGACGTGCGCCAGGCCGATGCCGGTGTTGCCGGCAGTGCCTTCGACCACGGTACCGCCAGGCTTGAGCAATCCGCGCCGCTCGGCGTCGAGCACGATGCCACGCGCGGCGCGATCCTTGACCGAACCGCCCGGATTCATGAACTCCGCCTTGCCGAGGATCTCGCAGCCGGTTTCATCGCTGACCCGCCGCAGCCGGATCAGCGGTGTAGCACCTATCGCCCCGACGAAATCAGGCACGATACTCATGCGCGATTCAGGCATTGACCGCTCCTTGTACTACCAGCGCCTGCACCAGGTCCGCGGACTGCACGGCGCGCCGCGCCACTTCGCCGACGATCAGCAACGCCGGCGCGGCCACCTGTGCCTGCTGCGCCTGCGCGCAGATATCGCCCAGGCAGCCGGCGATGACGCGCTGTCCGGGCAGCGTCGCCTGCTCGACAATTGCGACCGGGTGCCCGGCAAGAGCCCCGTGTGCACGCAGCCGCTCGACGATCAGCGCCAGCTGCGCCACGCCCATGTAGAACACCACGGTCTGCAACGGCGCCGCGAGCGAGCGCCAGTCGAGGCCCTCTGCCCCGTCCCCAGTCGCGGTAACAAACGTGACCGATGGCGCGACGCCGCGCTGTGTCAGCGGCAGCGCCGCCGAGGCGGCAGCGCCCAGCGCCGCGGTGATGCCGGGCACGACGATCACCGGAATGCCGGCGCGCCGCAGCAGGTCGAGCTCCTCCCCGCCGCGGCCGAAGATGAACGGATCCCCGCCCTTGAGGCGCGCGACGCGCAATCCCCTGCCGGCGTACTCCAGCAGCAGCGCGTGTATGCGTTGCTGCGTGACGCGGTGACTACCCGACTGCTTGCCAACGAAGATGCGTTCGGCATCGCGCCGCACGCGCTCGAGCACCGCGTCGCTGACCAGCCGGTCGTACAGCACCACATCGCTCTGCTGCAGCAGCTGCAGTGCCCGCAGCGTCAGCAGATCCGGGTCGCCGGGGCCGGCGCCGATCAGGTAGACCTCACCGCGCGGCCGTTGCGTACCATCGGCGGCGGCGCGCAGCTCGGAATCCAGCAGCGCCTCGGCCTCACGCATGCCGCCGGCGTACACCTTGCTGGCAATGCTGCCGGCGAACAGCTGGTCCCAGAATCGGCGCCGCAGATTTATATCAGGCAGCGCACGCTGCACCCGTTCGCGCGCGCTGCCCGCCAGCCGCACCAGTTCCCCGAGTCGCTCAGGCAGCAGTGCCTCGAGCTGCGCACGCACCCGCCGTGCCAGGGTCGGGGACTGTCCGGAGCTGCCGATCGCGACCACCAGAGGGGAGCGATCGACGATCGCGGGCATGACGGCCGTTGAGGCCGAGGTATCGTCCACGACGTTGACGAAGATGCCGCGCGCGGCGCCGGCCGCCGCCACCGCATGGTTGACTTCGACCCGGTCGGTGGCCGCGATCGCGAACATTGCGCCGTCCAAATGCCGCGGCTCGAACTCGCAGCCCAGGTGCTCGATGCGCCCGGCATCGCGATACAGCGACAGCTCCGCATGCAGCAGCGGCGCGACGACCCGTACGCGCGCATGCGCCTTCAGCAGCATTTCCACCTTGCGCGTGGCCACGGCGCCGCCACCGACCACCACGGTCAGCTGGTCGCGCAGATTCAGGAATACCGGCAGATAGTCCATTGTTGGACTTTAGCCGATCGCGGGGCGGACGGCCTTGCTGTGGCGAACCGCTTTGCTGTGGCGAACCGCTTTGCTGTGGCGAACGGCTTTGATGCGGCCGACGGTTCTAGCTGACTGCGGCCGGGCGGCGCCGCGGGTGCAGGCCGCACTCGCGCGAATCGGGATTCTCCCACCACCAGCGCCCGCCACGTTGATCGCCTCCCGGCTCGATGGCGCGCGTGCAGGGCGCACAGCCAACGCTGGTGTAGCCGCGGTCGTGCAGCGGACTGTAATAGAGCTGCCGGGCGCGGATATAGCTCCAGATCTCCACCTCGGTCCACTCCAGCAGCGGGCTGATGCGCTGCAGGCCGGTGCGCTCGTCCAGCGCCACCGGCTGCGCCGCGGCGCGTTGCGGCGACTGTTCGCGCCGCACGCCGGTCACCCAGGCGCTGTAGCCCGCCACCGCGCGATTGAACGGCTCGATCTTGCGGATCTGGCAGCAGCTGACGCGCTCGCCGAGGCTGTTGTAGAAGCCGTTGATGCCGTGCTCGCGCACATAGTCCTGGAGCGCCTGGGCATCCGGGTAATACAGCTTGATGCGGCGGCGGTAGCGTCGCTCCAGTCGCTCGAGCAGCGCCAGCGTCTCCTCCGGCAGCCGGCCCGTGTCGATGCTGACGATGTCGATTTCCGGCACCTGGGTGCAGATCAGGTCGGTCAGCACCATCGCTCCGGCGCCGAGGCTGCTGGCGTATACCAGCCGGCCATGATCACGCACCCCCTGGCGCAGCAGCGCCAGGCTGGCTTCAACCTTGGCCGCAAGCGCCGGTTCGAGGCTGGCTTGTTGAGCTTCGGCCGTCTGCATAGCAGCGCGATTCTGCCCGGCGGACTCATAACAATGGCTTATAAGCAAAGCACCCGCGCTGCGCTGGCGGCAACCCTCCGCACGCCGATGTGACAAAGCGTGACCGCCGCCCTGGAGCCTCGCGGCAAACTAGCCGGCCTCGATAGTCAATTCGAACGATCACTACAGCATGAGTTCCCTGGGTCTGCGCCGTCTGCGTCAAGATGAGCATGTACGTGCGCTGACGCGCGAGGTGCACGTGCGGCTCGATCAGCTGATCCAGCCGCTGTTCGTCGCCGAGGGCAGCACCCGGCCCGAGCCGATTCCGGGCCTTACCGGGGTCCACCAGGAGAGTACCGAATCGCTGCTGCGCCAGGTCGAGCACGATCTTGAGGCCGGGGTCACGAAATTCCTGCTGTTCGGCGTACCGCAAGGGCGCGCCGAGCGGCATATCGACTGGTCGTTCACCGCCGGGCAGGTGCGCGCGCTGAAGGAACGCTTTGGCCACGACATCTGGCTCGCCACCGACGTCTGCCTGTGCTCATCGACCCCGCACGGCCACTGCGGCGTGCTCAATCCCGAGGGTGACCATCTCGACAACGATGCCAGCGTGGCCGAACTGGTGCAGGCTGCGCTGGCGTATGCGCAGGCCGGTGGCGACTGTGTCGCCCCGAGCGACATGATGGACGGACGCATCGGCGCGATCCGCACCGCGCTCGACGGCGCCGGCCTTGAACGCACCGTGCTGATGAGCTACGCGGTCAAGTTCCATTCGACGCTGTACGGGCCTTTTCGCGTCGCGGCCGCCTCGGCGCCCAAGGCCGGAGTGTCACTGAAGGACCGCGCCAGCTACCAACTCGATCCGGCGCGCCCCGGCGATGCCTGGCTTTGCGCCGAGCGCGATGTCGAGGAGGGCGCCGATATCCTGATGGTCAAGCCCGGGCTGCCGTACCTGGACCTGCTGCGCGAGCTGTCGCGCGCCATCAAGAAGCCGTGGGCGGTGTATCACGTCAGCGGCGAGTTTGCGGCGCTCGAGGCACTGGCAGCGCAGGGTCTTGCCAATCGCGCAGCCTTGCACCGCGAGATCATGATCGCCTTCCGGCGCGCCGGCGCCAGCATGATCATCACCTACGGCGCGCGCTTTGCGCGCGAATGGCTGGCGGCATGAGCGCGGCCGGCGCGCCAGGCCCGGCGGACACGGCCGCCGCGGCAAGCGCCCGGGGCGGCGGGCGCTCCGAGGAGCTGTTCGAGCGTGCGCGACGCGTATCGCCGGGCGGCGTGCATTCCCCGGTGCGCGCGTTTCGCGGCGTCGGCGGCACCCCGCGCTTCATGACTGGCGGCGCCGGCGCACGCCTGCGCGACGTCGACGGGCGCGAATACCTGGATTTCTGCATGGCGTTCGGGCCATTGATCCTGGGACACGCGGACAACGGCGTGCGGCTGGCGGCCGAGGCAGCCCTGGCGCGCGGCTGGAGCCTGGGCACCGCCGAGCCCTATAGCCTGGCGCTGGCGGAATTGATCTGCGCCAACGTGCCGTGGGTCGAGAGCATTCGCTTCGTGAACTCCGGAACCGAGGCGGTCATGTCGGCGCTGCGCGTGGCGCGAGCGGCGACCGGACGCTCGAAGATCCTGAAGTTCGAGGGCTGCTACCACGGCCACACCGACTCGATGCTGCTGCGCGCCGGATCCGGCCTGGCCGAGGCCCCACTGCCCGACAGCGCGGGACTTGCGCCCGACGTGGTGCAGGAGACGCTCATCGCGCCGCTCGACGATGAGGCCGCACTGGAGTCGATGTTCGCGCGCCACGGCAGGGAGATCGCCGCGGTGATCATCGAGCCGCTGCCGGCCAATTATGGACTGCTGCCGCAACGCCCCGAGTTCCTCGCGGCGATTGCGCGCGCCGCACACGCCCACGGTGCGCTGCTGATCTTCGATGAGGTGATCTCGGGTTTCAGGCTGTCATTCCAGGGCTACGCCGGCTTGAGTGGGGTACGGCCGGATCTGGTCACCTACGGCAAGGTCATCGGCGGCGGCTTTCCGGTTGGCGCCTACGGCGGCCGCCGCGATCTGATGGAGCTGGTGGCGCCTGCCGGGCCGGTCTACCAGGCTGGCACGCTGAGCGCCAACCCGCTGGCGATGTGCGCGGGTCTTGCGACTGTGCAGCGCCTGCTGGATGGCAGGATCTACCAGCAGCTCGAGCATCTGGGCGCGCGGCTGCAGCGCGCGCTCAGCGCCGAGCCCGGTCTCGCCGTGCAGCGGGTGGGTTCGATATTCTGGATCTGCCGCTCGGCTGGCGCGTTCGCTGCCGCGCCGATGCGCTCGCTGCAGACGCTGCCCCAGGACGCCGGCAAGTGCTTTGCGCCGCTGTTTCACCAGCTCTTGCAGGGCGGGATCTACCTGGCGCCGAGCGCCTTTGAAGTCGGCTTCCTGTCCGCAGCCCACACCGAGGCCGACATCGATACGCTGACGGCAGCGCTGCTCGCGTTCCAGTCTTCAGTCACTGGCGGTCACGACAGCCGCTGAAACCACGTCGGACGGCTCCGCCTCGGACGGCGCCACGTCGGGCGGCGCCACCTCGGACGGGCCAACCCCCTCGGCCAGCGCCGCATGGATCGGGGAAGCCACCGGCTCGGCGGCGGCCGCCGCGACGATTGCCGTGAGCAGCTGTACGCTGTGGGCGGCGACGTCGATCGCGGGCTGCTCGATTTCCCGGTCGGCATTCGGCACATCTGCGGTGTTCAGCCGCAACCACCATTGGAACCTGGGTTCCGGCAGCTGGAAGCTGTGCGAATCAGAGGTGTTGTTGCTCAGCAGCAGGCTCACCTCGACTCGCGCCTCGTCCAGCCGCCGTGCGCGGCGTACGCTCAGCAGCCGCCCTTCCGTGTACTGCCAGTCCTCGGAGCGCATCACGTCGCCGCTCTCGTCGAACCATTCGATGTCGCGCACCTGCGGCAACGGCTCGATGCGTCCGTGCTGGTAGTAGTCGCTGCGCAGGCTGCTGAATTCGCGCCGCAGCCCGATCAGCCGGGCCACATACGCCCGCTGCTCAGCGCCGGCCGGCGACAGCGCCTGCGCCCAGTCGAACCACGACAGCTCATTGTCCTGTGCGTAGGCATTGTTATTGCCCTGCTGCGTGCGCCCGCATTCATCGCCGCCAAGCAGCATCGGCGTGCCGTGCGAGAACAGCAGGGTCGCGAGGATCGCGCGCTTGACCGCGGCGCGCGTCGCCTGAATCGCGACATCGTCGGTGGGTCCCTCGACGCCCCAGTTGTTGCTGGCATTGTTATCGGTGCCATCGCGGTTGTTCTCGCCATTGGCCTCGTTGTGCTTGCGGTTGTAGCTGACCCAATCCTGGAGCGTGAAGCCATCGTGCGCGGTGATGAAGTTCAGCGACGCCCAGGGACGCCGGCCATGGTGATCGAACAGATCGGCCGACCCCTGCAGCCGCGCGGCCAGCGCGCCGCGCAAGCCCGAATCCCCGCGCCAGAAGCGCCGCACGTCGTCACGATACTTGTCGTTCCACTCGGCCATGCCGGCCGGATGGTTGCCGACCTGGTAGCCGCCAGGCCCCAGGTCCCAGGGCTCGCCGATCAGCTTGACGCGCGCCAGCGTCGGATCCTGCAGCATGGCGTCGAAGAAGCCCGAGCCCGGATCAAAGCCGTTGTGTTCGCGCCCCAGCGTCACGCTCAGGTCGAAGCGAAAGCCGTCCACGTGAAAGTGTTCGACCCAGTAGCGCAGTGAATCGAGCGTCAGCTGGATCACGCGTGCGTGCGAGAAGTTCACGGTATTGCCGGTGCCGGTGTCGTTGATACAGCGGCGCAGGTTATCCGGCAGCAGGCGGTAGTAGGCGGCGTTGTCCAGTCCGCGCATGCTCAACGTGGGCCCGAGCTCGCTGCCTTCGCCGGTATGGTTGTAGACCACGTCGAGCAGTACCTCGATGCCGGCGGCATGCAGCGCCTTGATGGCGCCCTTGAGCTCATCGGGGTCGCCGTCGGACAGGTAGCGCGGCTCGGGCGCAAAGAACGCGAGCGTGTTGTAACCCCAGTAATTGGCCAGGCCGCGCTCCGCCAGCACCCGGTCATTGACGTACGCATGGATCGGCAGCAGCTCGACCGCGGTGATGCCGATGCCCTTGAGATACTCGACCGTGCGCTCGTGCCCGAGCGCCGCCGCGGTGCCGCGCAGGGCTTCCGGAATGCCCTCGAGTCGCATGGTCAGGCCGCGCAGGTGCGTCTCGTAGATGATGGTGTCGGTCCACGGGGTGCGCGGCGGCTTGTCATCGCCCCAGTCGTATGTATCCGCCGTGACCATCGCCTTCGGCATAGCAAACGCGCTGTCGCGCCGGTCGAACGACAGGTCAACCCGTGGCGAGGTCAGCCGATAGCCGTACAGTGCATCGCTCCAGCGCAGTGCGCCGGCCAGGCGGCGCGCATAGGGGTCGAGCAGCAGCTTGTTGACGTTGTAGCGATGCCCCTGCTCCGGCAGGTACGGGCCGAGCGCACGGTAGCCATACAGCTGCCCCGGAGCGATGCCTTCGACATAGCCGTGCCAGACGCCATCGGTGCATTCGCGCAGCGTCAGCCGCTGCCGCTCCTGCCGGCCGCTGGCATCGAACAGGCACAGGTCCACCTGTTCGGCGTTGCCGGCGAACACCGCAAAGTTGCAGCCTTCCGGCGCGCAGGTCGCACCCAGCGGGTACGCGGCTCCCGCCAGCGGGGCTTTCGTCGGTTCGGAAGGCATGCACGGCGATCCTTGTTATCACCCCCCGTGGCGCAACAATACCGTGGCCAGGGGCGGCAGTGTTAGCTCGAGTGAAAACGGTTGCCCGTGCGAGGGCTCGCCGCTGGCCGCAATCCAGCCGCCGTTGCCCAGGTTGGAGCCGCCGTACAGCTGTGAATCGGTGTTCAGGATCTCGACCCAGCCGCCGGCGCGCGGTGCTCCCAGCCGGTAGTGGCTGCGCGGCACCGGCGTGAAGTTGCACACCGCAATCACCGGCGCCGAATCGGCGTGCCCCTGGCGATACCAGGCAAAGATGCTGTTGCTGTTGTCGTCGGCGATGATCCAGCGGAAGCCGGCGCTGTCGCTGTCGAATACATGCAGCGCTGGTTCCTGCCGGTACAGGCGATTCAGGTCGGCCACCAGCGTCTGCACGCCGCGGTGCAGGGGGTGCTCGAGCGCCACCCAGTCGAGCTCGCCGTCGTGATTCCATTCCCAGTCCTGGCCGAACTCCCCGCCCATGAACAGCAGCTTCTTGCCCGGCTGCGTCCACATGAAGCCGAAATAGGCGCGCAGGTTCGCGAACCGCTGCCAGGTATCGCCCGGCATGCGTCCGATCAGCGAGCCCTTGCCGTGCACCACTTCGTCGTGCGAGAGCGGCAGCACGAAGCGCTCGGAGAACGCATACAGCAGCCCGAAGGTCATGTCATGGTGGTCGAAGGAGCGATGCACCGGGTCATGCTTCATGTAGCGCAGGGTGTCGTGCATCCAGCCCATGTTCCACTTGTAGGAGAATCCCAGGCCCCAGTCGCGGCTCGAGCGCGTGACTCCCGGCCAGGCGGTGGATTCCTCGGCAATCATCAGTGCACCGGGAAATCGCTGCGCCACCGCATCGTTCAGGTGTCGCAGGAAATCGATCGCCTCGATATTCTCGCGGCCGCCATACTTGTTGGGGATCCACTCCCCGGCGCGGCGCGCGTAGTCGCGGTACAGCATCGAGGCGACCGCATCGACGCGCAGGCCGTCGACGTGATAGCGCTCGATCCAGTGCAGCGCGCTCGACACCAGGAACGCATGCACTTCGCGCCGTCCGAGGTTATAGATGGCGGTATTCCACTCCTGGTGAAATCCTTCGCGCGGATCGGTGTGCTCGTACAGCGCGGTGCCGTCGAACCACGCCAGGCCGTGCGCATCGGTTGGAAAATGCCCGGGTACCCAGTCGAGGATCACGCCGATGCCGGCGTTGTGGCAGCGATCGACGAAACGCGCAAATGCCGCCGGCGGACCAAAACTGGCCTGCGGGGCATACTGGCTGAGCACCTGGTAGCCCCAGGAGCCGCTGAACGGATGGCCCATGATCGGCAGCAGCTCGATGTGGGTGAATCCGGTCGCGATCACGTGCGCCAGCAACTGCTCGCCGAGTTCCTCCCAGTTCAGCGAGCGGCCGCCCTCGGCCGCCAGCCGCCGCCACGACCCGGGATGCACCTCGTAGATCGACAGCGGCGCGTGCAGCAGTGCGTTATTGGCGGCGCGCGCCTCGATCCAGTGCTGGTCGGTCCAGTGAAACGGCGTCGGATCCGGCACCACTGAGGCGGTGAGCGGCGGCGCTTCGGTCTGCAGTGCCACCGGATCCGCCTTGAGCGGCAGCAGGCCGTGCGGACCCAGGATTTCATACTTGTAGAGCGTGCCGATCGGCAGCCGGGGAATGAACAGCTCCCACACGCCAGCCTCGATGCGCTTGCGCATCGGATGGCGGCGGCCGTCCCAGCCGTTGAAGTCGCCGACCAGCGAGACGCGGCCGGCGTTCGGTGCCCAGACGGCGAAACGCACCCCGGCAACCCCATCGATGCTCATTGGCTGTGCACCGAGGCAACGGCCCAGCTCCAGGTGACTGCCTTCGGCCAGTAGATAGATATCGAGCTCGCCCAGCAGCAGTCCGAATGAATACGGATCCTCGGTTTCCTGCACCACGCCGCCGGGCCACTGGATACGCAGGCGGTAGGGCACGTTCGTGGGGATCACGCCGGCGAACAGGCCCGGCGGCTGCAGCGGCGAAAGCGTCGCCAGCGGCGCGCCGCTGCGATCGAGCGCCTCGACCGCCAGCGCCGTTGGCAGGTAGGCGCGTAGCACGCTGCCGTGCGCGCCCGGATGCGGCCCGAGCAGCGCAAACGGATCGCCGATACGGCCCTCAACCAGCGCCATCACAGCGGACGGGTCGCCCTGCAGTTCCTCGTCCATGGGGCATGATAGCGCAAACCCCCGCCCGCCCGGCCCGCCGTCCGGCTGACATGGGCCGTCAGACAACTGCCAGATCAGTCCGGGCTTGCGCGCTGCTGCACGTGCAGCAGCCCGTCGCTGGCATCCTGGTAGGCAACGCTGAAGGCGTCGAGGCCGCCGAGCGCGGCTTCGAGATCCTCACCTGCATCGAGGTCAAAGCTGTCGAAGCCGCAGCGCGCCAGGAAGAACAGCTGGTCGCGCTTGAGCGCCCCGCGTGCGCGCAGTTCGCCACGGTAGCCAAAGCGCTGGCGCAGCAGGCGCGCCTGCGAGTAGCCGCGGCCCTCGCCGATCTTGGGGAATTCCACCACGATCAGCTGCAGCCGGTGCAGATGCGGCGCCAGCGTTTCGACCTCGTCCGTCGGCGAGAGCAGCACGGCGACACCGGCGACAGTCGCGTTGCCGGCAGCGATGAACTCGCCCACCGGCTGCACCGCGCGCGTGCCAGCGACCAGCGGCTCGCCGGCATAGCGCACATCGTCGGCCACCAGCTCACGCCGGCGAATGATTCGTCTCATACACCCGCTCCTGGAACGGTTCGATGCCAAGGCGTCGCACCGCGTCGACAAAGCGTTCATCCTCCCCGCGACGCTCGCGCACGTAGACCTCGAGCAGCCGCGCAATGGTCTCGGCAACCTGGTCCTTGGGCACTGACGGACCGATGACCTCGCCCAGCGCAGCGGGTGCGGCCGAGGAGCCGCCGATCGTGATCTGATACCACTCCTTGCCGTGCTTATCGACGCCGAGAATGCCGATGTGGCCGATGTGATGATGGCCGCAGGCGTTCATGCAGCCCGACATCTTGATCTCGATCGGGCCGAGGTCGTACAGGTAGTCGAAGTCATCGAAGCGCGCATCTATCTGCCTGGCGACATCGATCGAGCCGGCATTGGCAAGACTGCAGAAATCCAGTCCGGGGCAGCAGATCATGTCGGTGAGCGTGCCGATGTTGGCGGTCGCAAGTCCCAGCGCATCGAGCTCGCGCCACACGTCCGCGAGTGCCGACTGCGGCACGTCGGCCAGCACCAGATTCTGGTCATGGGTCGCACGCACCATGCCGAAGCTGACGCGATCTGCCAGGTTCGCAAGCTGGTCCATCTGCGCGCCGCTGATGTCGCCGGGCGCCTCGCCGTGCTTCTTCAACGATACGAACACTACGCGATACCCCGGCATCTTATGGCGTCGGGTGTTGTAGCGCAGCCAGGCGTCGTAGGCCGGAGTGCCGGCGCTGACGCTGCCAATCGCAGGCAAGACATCCTCCAGCAGCCGGTAGGGCGGCGGCGCAAAGAAGCCGCGCATGCGCTCAACCGCCTGCGGTGTAAGTCGCGGTGCGAACTCGCGCGCGGCCTCGAATTCCTGTTCCACCTGGCGGGTGAACTCCTCCACCCCGAGCGCGCGCACCAGGATCTTGATGCGTGCCTTGTGGATGTTGTCGCGGCGGCCGTGGCGGTTGTAGACCCGCAGGATCGCCTCCAGGTACGCCAGCAGGTCGGCCTGCGGCAGGAAGCTGCGGATCGGCTTGCCGATGATCGGCGTGCGCCCGAGGCCGCCGCCGGCCAGGATCTCGAAGCCGATCTCGCCGGACGCGCCCGCCTTCAGGCGCACGCCGACATCGTGTACTTCCACCGCGGCGCGATCCGCGGGCGATGCGGTGACCGCGATCTTGAACTTGCGCGGCAGGTAGCTGAATTCCGGGTGCAGCGTCGCCCACTGCCGGATGATCTCGCAATACGGCCGCGGATCGGCGATCTCATCGGGCGCCACACCGGCGAGATGATCGGCCGTGATGTTGCGGATGCAGTTGCCGCTGGTCTGGATGGCATGCATCTCGACGCTCGCAAGGTCTGCGAGGATATCGGGCACGCGTTCGAGCGCCGGCCAGTTGTACTGGATGTTCTGGCGCGTGGTGAAGTGGCCGTAGTCGCGATCGTAGTGGCGGGCGATATGCGCCAGCATCCGCAGCTGGTCGCTCGCGAGCAGGCCGTAGGGAATCGACACCCTGAGCATCGGCGCATGGCGCTGGATGTACAGACCATTGCGCAGCCGCAACGGGCGGAACTCGTCCTCGCTGAGCTCCCCGGCCAGGAACCGGCGGGTC
>Ga0302157_10005344_pt1 | contig 13627 bp, 11 predicted proteins | sample I_Bog_N3_3_FD_193502 | JGI IMG/M metagenome (GOLD analysis project Ga0302157, IMG submission 193502) | Peat permafrost microbial communities from Stordalen Mire near Abisko, Sweden - I_Bog_N3_3 | ecosystem: Environmental > Terrestrial > Soil > Wetlands > Peat | place: Sweden: Abisko, Stordalen...
ACAGCACACATTTCGCTGAAATTATCGCCCCCAGCTGCGACGCACGCCGCTATCGCTTCGCACTGCAGCGCCCCGCGGATAGCCCGACGGGTCCCCGGGTGGCGTCGCTCGCGTCCAGCTCGTTACCGTGGGCGGCGAAGCTTCCGTCGTCAGTTCAGCGTCGCGACGACCTTGGGCGGGGATTCCAGCGTGGCGGGCGTCGTCTCGGGTGCGCGGACTATCGCGAACGACTCGCGCCGTTGCAGCGGGATCACACTCGGCAAGCGCAGCCACACGAAGGCGCGCGCGACGTACGGCTGCACCGTACCGATTGCGACGTTCTTGAGCGCGGTCTCGGTCAGTGGATATTCGAAGATGCGCCAGAAGACGACGCCCGCACCGATGCCGAAGGCGGCCGAGAGCACGCTTTCCACGATTGGTCCGAATTGATTGAGGTGCACGTGCACCGCCTGCACGACCGGCACGTGGATCAAGTAGATGCTATACGAAGCGGTGCCGATGAAGGCCAGCGGACGCAGCGAGAGCAGGCCGCGTAGCGTTCGCGACGACGCCGCGAAGAGCACGAAAGCGAACGCCGTGAATTGCCAGAGAATGCGCAGTGGCGGAAACGCGTCGCGAACGTCGGCGCCGGCGATCGGCGGATAGACGCGCTGCGGTCCGACGAACCAATCCAGCACGAGCGCCAGCGCGAGCAGTCCGATGCTCCAGCACGCGATGGTGCGCTTCGGTACCGTGTGGTTCAGCGCGAGGTCGGCCGCGACGATGCCCAGCATGAACGCCGGCAACGCGTAGAGATCCAGCGCCCCCGCGGTGGTCAACTGGAAGGCCACGATCGCGGCCGCGCCCACCACGAAAAAGGCACGCGGCGAAACGGTCCACAGCCAGAGCACGAGCGGAAACAGAAAGTACCAGCGGATCTCGACCGGCAGCGTCCAGAAGGTCACGCTCCAAAACTGTCCGCCCCGGTCGAGGAAGAGCGCCTGGGTGATCAGGTCGGAAACATTGGGAATCGCACCGCCCAGGAGCAGCGCCAGGCCGAGCACCGCAATCGCGGCGTAATACGGCGGCACGATGCGCACCACGCGCCGGCTCGCGAAACGCACCAGATCGATCGCCTCGCCCTTGCGCAGAAACGGGTAAGCCAAGCAGAATCCCGAAAGCACGAAGAACAGGTCGACGCCGTAGGTGCCGAGGCGGAAAATGAAGACGGCGGGGTGCGCCGGGGTCAGGCCCTTGCAGAAATAATGCGTGGCGTGGTAGGCGAGCACCGAGAGCGCCGCGATACCGCGAAGTCCGTCGATGTAGGCCACCCGATCGGGCACCCCGGGAGCGGTGCGTTCGTGGGCAGACACACCCTCCTGTTCGTCCGTGAGAGCGGGCGACCTTAGGCCGAGCTAGCGGCGCTGCCGATCGAAGCTCTCGCGGGAGAGGCGACGCCGGCCTGTACGCCCGCACCGAGTGGTAGCGCCTGCGGCAGGCGCAGCCACGCGAAGGCGCGAACGACGGCCGGCTCAACGCACGCCAACAGTCGCGTCTTCAGGGCGGTTTCCGTGACCGGATACTCGATCAAGCGCCAGAAGAGCAAACCGGCGCCTAGTCCCGCTGCGGCGAGAACGCCGGCTTCGGCCCAAGAGCCGCTCGGCTCGACACCCCCGGTCCGTAGCGCAATGACCACCGGGAGATGTACGAGATAGATGCTATACGACGCTCGTCCGCACAGAGCCAAGGAGCGCCAGGCCAGAATCCGCTGCGCGAGCGTGGAAACGCCGGCCGCGAGCACCCCGGCGAAGGCGACGAACTGCCAAAGCGTTCGCTGCGGCGGGAGGTAGTCGCGCACGTCGAGTTCGCGCAGCGGCGGATCGAATTTCGACGGTCCGACAAAACATTCGAGCGGCAGCGTCACCGCGCATAAAACGGCCAAAACCGTCCAGGCCGTCCGCGACGGAATGCTGCGGCGAACGACCGCATCGGCCGCGACGATCCCGAGCATGAAGGCGGGCAGCGCGTAGAGATCGGCTGCTCCGGCGGTGGTCCAGCGAAAGGCGACGATCGCCGCGACGCCGACGACCGCAAAGGCACGCGGGCTCGCCATCCACAGCCACAGCGCGAGCGGGAACATCGCGTACCAGCGCAACTCGATGGCGAGCGTCCAGAACGGCGAGCTGAGATAGTGCGGGTTGCGGTCGAGGAACAACGCCTGAGCGAGTAGCCGCCATCCGTCCTGCGGCGGAAAAACATAGTGAATGAACGGTGACGGCCCGGCCCAGAGCGCTAACGCGAACAGCGCGATCGCCGCGTAATACGGCGGAATGATGCGCACGAGCCGGCGCGACGCAAAGCGCGCGAGATCGATCTCGCCGCGTCCGCGCAAGAACGGAAAGGCGAGGCAGAAACCGGATAAGACGAAGAACAGGTCGACCCCGTAGACGCCGAGGCGAAAGACGAAGGCGAGCGGATTCGCCGGGCCGAGCGACGGACGCACCCATGCGGTCGCGTGCGTGGCCAGCACCGAGAGCGCGGCGACGCCCCGAAGCCCATCGACATAGGCCACCCTGTCGGGCAGCCCGGGGACGGTGCGGCCTTGGGCAGACACGCCTTCCTGTTCGACCGCCCGGGAAGCCGACCTTAGTCCGCGCCGGGGGCCGCGGGAACACGCGCATCTAAAAGGGATCGGGCATGCCGAGCCGCGCCTTTTACGTCACGACGCCGATCTACTACATCAGCGGGCAGCCTCACATCGGGCACGCCTACACGACGGTGTGTGCCGACGTGCTGGCGCGCTTTCACCGCACGCGCGGCCCGGCGTTCTTTCTGACCGGCACCGACGAGCACGGCCAAAAGGTCGCTGCGGCCGCCGCCGCCGCGGGTCTCTCGCCCCAGGCGTTCACCGACTCGCTGATTCCGCGCTGGAAAGAACTCGCAGCGACCTACGAGGTGGCCTACGACGACTTCATCCGCACGAGCGAGCCGCGGCACGAGAGCGCCGTGGTCAAGGTCTTCGAAGTGCTCAAGGAAAGCGGCGACGTGTACCTGGGCAAGTACGAAGGCTGGTACTGCACCAACGACGAGACCTTCTGGCTCGAGTCGAAGCTGATCGACGGCCGCTGTCCCAACCCCGAATGCCGCCGCGAAGTACAGTGGCTCTCGGAAGACAACTGGTTCTTCGCGCTCTCTCGCTACGCCGATCGACTGCGCACATATTTTAAGGAAAACCCGGATTGGGTGCGGCCCGAGCGCGCCTACAACGAGATGTTCGCCACGCTCGAAGCCGGGCTCGAAGACCTCTGCATCTCGCGCGTCAACCTGGACTGGGGCGTGCCCTTGCCCGGCGGCGGCGTGATGTACGTCTGGCTCGACGCGCTGCTCAACTACATCACCGCGCTCGATTGGGAACACGACGGGCCGCTCTTTCGCGAGTTCTGGCCGGCCGACGTGCAACTGGTGGGCAAGGAGATCGCGCGTTTCCACACGCTGATCTGGCCCGCCGTCCTCTGGGCGCTCGGACTCGACGCGCCCAAACTCGTCTTCGCCCACGGCTGGATCACCGTCGACGGCGAGAAGATGAGCAAGAGCAAGGGCAACGTGATCGACCCCTTCGACATCGTCGAGCGTTTCGGCGCGGATGCCGTGCGCTATTTTCTCTTGCGCGAAGCGCCGTTCGGTTCGGACTTCTCGATCGGCGAAGAGAAGATCAGGCAGCGCTACAATTCCGATCTGGGCAACGACTTGGGCAACCTCGTGCGCCGCTCGCTCGCGATGTTGACCAAATATCGCGGCGGCGTCGTGCCGGCCGTCGCGGCGTCGCCGCTCGAAGCGCGCTTCGCCGGCTTGGGCGAATCGGTCGCGGCGCACTTCGAGGAACTGCGTTTCCGCGATGCGCTCGAAGCGACGTGGGAGCTGGTGACCGCGCTCAACCGAGGCATCGACGAACGCAAGCCGTGGGTCTTGGCCAAGGCGGGCGACGACGCCGCGCTCGATGCGGTGCTCTACGAACTGTGCGAAGGCTTGCGCTGGATCGCGTTGCTGCTCGCGCCGTTCATGCCGCGCAAAGCGGGCGAGATCTGGACGCAACTCGGGCTCGCGGGCGCGCCCGACGCCGACTGGCGCCAAGCGCTCGTGTGGGGCAAACTTCCCGGCGGCACGCAGACGCAGCCCGCAGCCGACCCGCTTTTCCCGCGGATCGAGAGCGTCGAAGTCCCGGCGTAAAGAGCGGCGCTCGCCTAGATCTGCGCGCCCGTCGAGCGCGCGTAGTCGAGCAACTCGGGCGAGATCGGCGTGCCCGCGGGCAACGTCCAACCCGGCAGCGGGCCTTGCAGCGGCAGCGGGTGCGTCATGCGGAACGTGCCGTTATACGGATCGCGGTTGGACGGCCAACGCACGGGCCAAGGCACGGGCTCGATGCGGCTCGTGCCGTCGCTGAGCGCCACGTTGCAGCTCATGTAGTAGTAGTCCCACGCGCCCGAGGTCCAGCCTTTGATCGGCTCGCAGAGGCCTTGCGCGCTGCGCATGTCGCCCGGCACGCCGGTCATCGAGAAGTTGTAATGCTTGGGCCCGGCGGGCGCTTGCGGATGCGGAACGTAGAGCGGGTTCTCGTTGCTGCGCGCGCGCGAGATCGTCTGCGAGAGGTCGCTCTGAATCTGGGCCAGTTGTTGCTCGGAGAAGTGCGACGCCGAGGTCGATTTCTGCGGCCGCTGCTGCCGCTGGGCGCTGCTCTGGCCCTGGGCGATGGCAACCTGCTTTGGCGCTTTGACGGGCGAGGCCGTGGCCTTCTCCGGCGGCGCGGTCGGGGTCTCCGACTTCTGCTCCACCTTCACGGTCTTGGGCGCTTCGGGCGGCGCGGTGGGCAGCGTCTTGGCCAGCTCGTGATGCTGCTTTGCCGGAACGGGCACGGCCGCGGGCGGCGGCTGCTGCACCACCTGCTGCGGCACGGGCACGCTTTCCGGCGCCGGTTGGCGCGGCTGGACCGGCGTGACCTGCGAGTGGGCCGGCGCGGGCGCAGGCTTGGGCTTGACCCGCTTTTCGATCGTGAGCGAACTCGTGACGGCGACGGTCTGATCGGGCGTGGGCCGCGGGTGCGGCACGAGGATGTGCATCTTCTGCAACCAGCCCGTCGAGCCGAAGTAGAAGAGCGCGAGCAAGAGGTGCACCAGCACCGAGCCGATCAGCGCGATGCGGATGATCCGGTCGTCGCGAGGCTGCTCGTCGCTGCCGATCAGCGTCGGATGGACGGTTTCTTCCTGGTCCGTTCTCTCGTCGCTTGCGATCACGCAGCGCTACCCCCCAGGCGCGGGAACCGTGTCAAACGTGATACCATCCTAGCCGCATGTTCGACACGCACGCACACGTTCACGGCGAGAGCTTCGACGCCGACCGGGAAGATATGCTCGCGCGAGCGGCCCAAGCCGGCGTGACGCGCATCCAGACCGTCGGCACCGATCTGGCCGACAGCGCCCGCGCCCTCGACGTCGCGGCTCAGTACGGATTGGACGCGGCGATCGGCATTCACCCCCACGAGGCCAAGGACGCGCCCGACGATCTCGCCGCCGCGTTCGATGCGCTGCGCGCGGCAGCCCGGATCGCTCCGCGCGCCATCGGCGAGACGGGGCTCGACTACTACTACGACCATAGCCCGCGCGACGCCCAAAAGCGCGTGCTCACCGCCCACCTGCGGTACGCCCGGGAAACGGGCCTGCCGCTGATCTTCCACCAACGCGAGGCATTCGAAGACTTTACGAAGGTTCTCCGCTCAGAGTTCGCGCGGCCCATGCGCGGGGTCGTGCACTGCTTCACGGGCGATGCCGCGGCGGCGAGGCTGCTGGTCGACGAGTTCGGTCTACTGCTGGGCATCGGCGGGGTCGTGACGTTCAAAACCGCGGAAGGCCTGCGCCAGGCCGTCAAAGAGGTGGGACTGGAGCACATCGTCCTCGAGACCGACTGTCCCTACTTGGCGCCGGTGCCGTATAGAGGGAAGCGAAACGAGCCCGCGTTCATGGCCGCGACCGCCGCGCGGGTGGCCGAGATTCTCAACGTACCCCTCGAAGAGGTTGTCACCCGGAGCACCGCGACCGCCGCGGCGCTCTTCTCAGCGTAAACCCGGCTCCTTACGCTGTGCTGTGAGCCGGGTGTAGGAATTGTAGGAAGCGGAAACGTAAATCAGGATTTAGAATTCACCCTTAGCGCACAGCCGGTGGCTTCGCACGAGGGCATCACCGGAACGTAACTCGAGGGAGCGCTCCAACCCTGTACCGCCCGACGGACGCGATGCTGTTGACGATCGCGGCACTGCCGCTGCTCGCCGCCCTCGCATCGGCCACCGCTTCGCGCGGTGACGCCGAACGGCGCGCCGCGTTCGGAACGGGTGCCGTCGGGGTTGCGTTCGCCTTGAGCCTGGCGGCATTCGGACTGGTCCTCGCGGGCCAGTCCACCGACGGCTTTTTGCTCGGCATCGACCGGCTGCGCGGGTTGATGCTGATCCTGGTGACCGGCATCGCGACGATCGTCCACGCGTTTGCCACGCGGTACATGAATTCCGATCCGGGATACGCGCGCTTTTTCGCTTGGCTCGGAGCGGTGACCGCGGCCGTGATCGGCGTGGTGCTGGCATCGAACCTCGCGGTGCTCGCGGTCGCCTGGTGCGGGGTGAGCGTGGCCCTGTACCAATTGCAGATCCATTATCGCGACCGCCCGGTGGCGCTCGCTGCGGCGCGCCCGATGCGCGCCGCGTTCGCAATCGGCGACCTCGCGATGGTCGGCGCCTGCGCCGGCCTCGTCTGGACGAACCACACCGGCAGCATTGCCGCGACGTTAGCGGGCGCGAACGCCATGTCGACGCCGCTGCTGTACGTGGTGGTCGGGTTGTTCGCGATCGCGGCGTTCAGCAAGTCGTCGCAGATCCCGCTGCATCGCTGGTTGCCCGATACGATGGAAGCACCGACGCCCGTCTCGGCGCTGATGCATGCCGGAATCGTCAACGCGGGCGGCTTTCTGCTCGTGCGCTTTTCGCCGCTGGTCGTCGACGCGCGCGGCCTCGCCGTCGTGATTTTCCTCGCCGGCGCGGCAACGGCGTTTTGGGGTTCGTCGTGCATGCTGGTACGACCCGACGTCAAACGCGGACTGGCCTATTCAACCGTCGGACAAATGGGCTACATGATCATGCAGTGCGGCCTCGGCGCATTTCCCGCTGCGATCTTGCATCTCTTCGCGCACGGCATCTTCAAAGCCACGCTGTTCCTGGGTTCGGGCTACGCCGTCCACGATTTCAAACGCGAGTTGCGTGCGCCGGTGGAGGCCAAGAACGCCGTGCGGCATCCGCGCGCAGGCGCTGCCGCAGGGATGCTGGTGGTCGCGGCCGGCGTGGCCGTGGCCCTCTCGCCGCTCGGACGCGCGCTGCCGCCGTACGGCTGGGTGTTGCTCTCGTTTGCGACGTTGACGTGCATGCAAGCCGTCTACGCGATCGTGCGCCGCGGCACGGCCGCTGAAATCGCGGCTGCTGCCGCGCTCGTCATCGTCGTCTTGCCCGGCTACGCCGCGCTGGTCGGCGCCTTCGACCGTTTTTTGGCTGCGGACGTGGCGGCGCCGGCGCTCCTGGTTTCGCCGATCCTGGCCGGTGCCGTGGTCGCGCTCTTCGCGCTCGGGCTCATACTCAGTTGGGGCATCGTTGCGCTGCCCGCCGCGCTGCGCGATCGCGCCTACGTCTGGTTGTTGAGCGAAGGCATCCCGTTTCGCGTCCGCGCTAAACGAAACGCATGACCGCGAGCGACGCCGAGCGCGCCCAAATTCGCACGCTGGCGACGGTGGCCTTCGATCGCGTGCCGGCGGTTTGGCCGATCGGCGGCTTTATCGCCGCAAACCCGCTCGGCGGATTCGAGCAGCTCCCGTTTGCCCAGGCCATCGCGGAGATGCGCGCGCGGACCGGCGCGCGGGGGTTCTTGCCGGAATCAGACTATCGCAAACTTTTCGCGGAAGGCGAAATCTCGGAGGCCGCGCTCGACGCCTCACTCGACGACGCGCTCGGCGAACGCGGAGCGCAGACGCGTACCGTCGGCGGTCGCACGCTCGCAATACGCGATGTCGTGCGTGCGTCGCTGCTGAGCGGCGCGGTGCCGTACCGGCCGCAAAGCGGTGCGCCGCGCATCGAAACCGTCGCGGAGATCGCCGACGCGCGCTGCGGCACCACGCTCGCCGCGCAGGTCGACGAACGCACGATCTTCTGGTGCTCGGCATTCCTCGACGAAGGCGAAGCGGCGTGGCCGATGCCGCACCGCGAACTGGGCTTGTACAATGCGTGGCGCAGGCTCGCGCGCTACGAATCCGGCGACGCGAAGCATGCCGCGCTGCCCGAGGAACCCGAAGACGCAATCGCGAGCGCGCTGCGGCAACTCGGCGTGGCCCGCGGCGACCGGCGGCAATACCTCTCGCGACACGCGCTGCGCCTGCCGGGCTGGGCCGGCATGACCAAGTGGCGCGCCACGAAACTCGACGACCCGTTACGTCCCGCGCTCGTCGACTATCTCGCCATCCGGCTCTGGTACGAGGCCGCGTTGGTTGCGGCATTCGCCGAACGCGAGGGCATCGAACCGACCGCCGCCGCCTTCGCCGCGCGCTTCGGCAATGCCGGCGCCGTGCGCGACACGCCGCTCGAGAGCGACGTGCTCGCACGACTCGCGGCACGCCTCGAGATACCCGCGACCGACGACGGCTTCGAACCCGACGATGCACGCTGGTTGCTCGACGCTGCGGCAACGCTCGGCGACGAAGCCCGTGGAAGCGTCTGGCTGGGTGCGCACGAACGCACCGCCCGCGGCGACTTGTTGACGCAACTCGCGCAATCCCGGGCGGCAACGCGCGCGGAGCGGGCGGCCGACATCGTCTTCTGCATCGACGTGCGCTCCGAGGGGTTACGCCGGCACCTCGAAGACGCCGGGCCGTACCGGACGCGCGGCTTTGCGGGCTTCTTCGGTTTACCCATCGCGCTGCGCGCCCTGGATTCGGATTGGGATCAGCAAGCCTGCCCGGTGCTGATCGCGCCCAAGCACACGATCGTCGAGTACGCGCCGGACGCAGCCGCCGCGCGCCGCCAATCGCGCGGCCGGCAACTCGTCTACGAACTGGGCCGGGTGCTCGACGAGGTCAAGTCGAACGTCGCCTCGCCCTTCGTGTTGTTCGAGTCGGCCGGCGCGTTCTTCGCCGTCGCGCTGGCCGGGCGCACGCTGTTGCCGAGCCTCTTCGCGCGCGTGCGCCAAGGCCTCGCGCGGGCGATCGCGCCCCCGGCGCGCAGCGAATTCATCACCGCGAAGGAGCCGCATTCCGACGATACGGTCGGCTTCACGGCCGACGAACGCATCTTCTTTGCCGAGACGTCGCTGGCGCTCATGGATCTGCGCGCGGATTTCCCGCCGCTCGTCGTCTTCACCGGGCACGGCAGCACGACCGAAAACAATCCCTTCGAAGCGTCGCTCGACTGCGGCGCCTGCGCGGGCTACCGGGGCGGTCCCAACGCGCGGATCCTGGCCGCGTTGCTCAATCGCGACGACGTGCGCGCGGGCCTGCGCGAACGCGGCATCGACATTCCGGATGCAACGCACTTCGCCGCGGCCGAACACGACACGGTGACCGATCGCGTGCAACTGCTCGATACGCATGCGCTGCCCGCCGCGCTGCGCGCCGCGGCGAACGAGTTGCAGCGCGCGCTCGACGTCGCGGGCACGCGTCTCGCGCGCGAGCGACTGGGCGCGCTCGAGCGGGCGCCGTCGGGCTCTGCAACGGCAAGCGCCGAACGCCGTTCGCGCGACTGGGCGCAAGTCAGGCCCGAGTGGGGCTTGGCCGGCAACTCGGCCTTCGTCATCGCGCCGCGTTCGTTCAGCGAAGGCGCACATCTCGGACCGCACGCTTTCTTGCACGACTACGACATCGCGGGCGACGACGACGGCGCACTGCTCGAGGTGATCATGACCGCGCCGCTGATCGTCGCGCAATGGATCAACAGCCACTATTACTTCGCGACGGTCGACAACGAGCGCTACGGCAGCGGCACGAAGGTGGTGCACAACGTCGTGGGCCGGATCGGCGTGATGGCCGGCAACCGCGGCGACCTGCGCCCGGGCCTGCCCTTGCAGTCGCTGGCCGACGCGAAAGGCTGGTACCATCGGCCGTTGCGCCTGCTGGCCGTCGTGGCGGCGCCGCGCGCGCGCATCGAGGCCGTGGTTAGCCGCAACGCGATCCTGCGCCGCCTCTTCGGAAACGAATGGATCGCGCTCACGGCGTGGGATCCGCAGACCGAAAGTTTCTGGGAACGGACGGCGGCCGGCATTTGGCGACCGCCTTTCCCGGAGCCGTACGGGATAACGTCGAACCGCGTGGAGAAAGGAAACGCTCGATGGCCTTAGACCTGACCCCGATGAAGATGCTGCAAGTGGTTGTTCCCGGCGACCGCGTGGAGCCCGTACGCGAGTTGCTCACATCGGTCCACGTGAGCGGCTACACCGTGATTCCCAACGTCTCGGGCATGGGACACCACGGCTATCACGAGGGCCGCTTGCTCTTCAACGAACTCAACAGCCAAGTGATGTTCGTGGCGGTGGTCGCCGAGGATCAGGTCGAGCCGATCGTCGCCGGCCTCGAGGTGCTTTTCGAGCGCGGTTCCGGCGTGGTCTTCGTGTCGGACTGCGGCGTGCGGCGCTACGGCTACTTCGTGGCCGGCGAGACGGCGTAGACTGGCCCGGAGCCTACACTGGTCCGGTCGCCCGGCCGATAGTGAAGGGGACGTGCACCGCAACTCCCACATCGAGGCGATCGACGGGCTTCGCGCGATCGCGGTCCTCGCGGTGGTGCTGTGTCACATGCCGCTGGCCGGCGCGCCCCAAACCTGGTACGACTGCGGCTCCCGCGGAGTCGATCTCTTTTTCGTAATCTCGGGCTTCTGTCTGTCGTATCCGTTTCTGCGCTCGCTACACGGCGAAGGCAGGTTGAACGTCGACAACGGCCGCTTCTTCGTGCGCCGCGTGGTGCGCATCGTGCCGCCGTATTTCACGGCCATCGCGCTCTTCACGCTGCTCTCGCTGACCGCGTTCGGCTTGCCGACCGCACCCGGCGTGCATCTCGACGCGGCGGGCATCGGGCGCGAGATACTCTTGGCCTGCTCGTTTCTGACCAACCTGCCCTCGCCGTTCAACGCGTCGTTCTGGACGCTGGGCATCGAGATGCGCTGGTACCTGGTGTTTCCGTTGTTGCTCGCGCTCTACGCGCGTTCTCGGCCGGCCTTCTTCGCGGTGGGCGTCGCTTGCTACGTGCTGTATTTCTTCACGCCGTGGAGTTTCAGCGATGTGGGCACGCTGCCGTGTTTCATGCTGGGCATCGTGGCCGCCGACTTGCGCATCACGAAGAGTCCGATCGAACGCTACGCGCTGTGGGCCGCGGCTCTGCTGCTGCCGCTCGCAATCTACGCGCAGTCACAGACCGCGCGGGTCGATCATGGCGATCCCCTCTGGCATGCGGCCGTCTTCTGCTTGGTGGTCGCTGCGAGCGGCGGATGGTTCGCACGCACGATGCGCTTCAAGCCGCTGGCGCTGGTCGGCGTCGCGTCGTATAGCATCTACTTGGTGCACGAACCGATCCTCAATTCGCTCGTCGCCGCGCATATCAATCCCGAACTCGCGGCGATCGCCGCGGTGGCCTGCGGCTTCGCGTACTACGCGGCCGTGGAACGGCGCTATCTCGACAAGCGCTTCCGTACGCCCGCGGAGGCGTTGCTGGGCAAGATCTTCTCTCTGCGCGCGCTACGCGCGGTGTATAGCCGTTGAGCCTAGCCTGCAGCTAAGAGTATTATATCACGGCGCGGCCGCGTTGCCAGACGCGTTCGAAGTCGTTTGCGATCGCGGCGACCAGCGCCGGTTCGCCGATGCGCATGCCCCAATCGAGGCCCCGCGGATTCGCGCTCGTCGCGTTGGCGGAACCGGCCCAGGCTTCGTCGCCCGCAAGACATTCCTTCGGTGGCCGGTCGGCGACGCGCACCTGCGCGCCGGCCGCGCGCAACCGTGCGAGTTCGGACCGTTCGAACGCGCCCGAACTCTCGCGCGCGGCGAGCCGGTCGACGACGACGCGCACCTCGGCGCCGCTGCGCGCTCGCGCCTCGAGCGCGGTCGCAACGGGACCGGGACCGAACGTCTCGGTGGACAGACGCACCGCGCCGCCCGGCGGCGCGCGTTCGATCACGTCGGCTTCGAGCGCGAGCGCCGCGTCCTTGCGCGTCGCAAACGATTCGCTCGCGCCGCTCCGCCCGTGCAGCGCATCGGCGACGAGCGCGACGTCTTGCGGACGTTGCGTCGCGACGATGGCCGCGTCGCTATTGGCCCAATTGCGTTCGTCGAGAAACGCGGTGCCGTCGACGATCGCAGCCTTGAGGTGCAGCGGCGCGTTACGTTCCGCGCGCAGGTCGACGCGCACGCCGTGATGCCGCAGCGCCGCGGCGGTGTCGACGTTTTGCCGGTGTAGACGGCGCGCGCGCAGCTTGGAGTCTGAGTAGGGACGCGACTCCAAATGGACGGCGACGTCGGCCCCGCGGTCGCCCGCGCGCTCGAGCGCCCGTTCGAGCACGCCGGGTTTGAGCGTCCACGCCGACAGCTCGACCGAGCGCGCACGCTCCACAGCCTCGGCGACTTGGCCGAGTGAGACCGAACCCAGCGCGCTCACGCAAGCGGCCCGCTGCGCTCCGGAGCCGCCGCGGATGGGTTGGCTGCCGACGCGTCGGCCGCGACCGCCCCCGCCTGCGGGGCCGGCGCCGGGCCCGTGACGATACCCCGAATCAGCGCCCATGCCGCCTCCAGCCCCTTGCGCAGCGTGGCCTTGCCTTCAGGGCTGCCCAGAAAGGCGGTCGCTCCGGCCCGGAAACCGTGCAAGACCCGGTCCTCGGGCAGCCGGCAAGCGTCGTGCGCCGCCTTCAGGATGGTCTGGCCGTTTTCGCGGGCGCGCTGCGCCAACGCGCCCAGTCCCGCGCTTGCGGCTCGCGCGCTCGCGGCGTCAAAACCCATGGTACGTTTCCCCCGTCGTCTTCGGTAGCGACTTGCTCATCACGACTACAGGCATGAACGGCAAGGGTCGAGCCGGAAACTCAAGACCGATAGGTACATGGAAAAATCCGTCTACGTCCGCGAGATGTTCGCATCGATCGCGCCCCGCTACGATGCGACCAACCGGCTCCTCACGGGCGGCGTGGACGAGCGTTGGCGCCGCCGCGCCGTGCGCGAACTGGCCGTCCCGGCCGGCGGGCGCATCCTCGACATGTGCTGCGGCACGGGCGACCTGACGTTTCACCTGCTGCGCACCGACCCGGCCCTGAAGGTGACCGGCGTCGATTTCTGCGATCCGATGCTCGACGGCGCTCGGCGCCGGGCCGCCCAAGGCAACGTCGCCGGGGCGACCTTCGTGCAGGGCGACGTGCTGGCGCTGCCCTTTCCCGACCGCTCCTTCGACGGGGCCATCATGGGCTTCTCGATGAGAAACGTCGTCGACATCGGCGCGACGTTGCGCGAAGCTCGTCGGGTGCTCGTGCCCGGCTCCCGCTTCGTGAACCTCGACGTCTCCAAAGCGCCCAACCCGTGGTTCAGGCGCCTCTTCAACCTGTACTTCTACA
>Ga0302157_10005347_pt1 | contig 13623 bp, 9 predicted proteins | sample I_Bog_N3_3_FD_193502 | JGI IMG/M metagenome (GOLD analysis project Ga0302157, IMG submission 193502) | Peat permafrost microbial communities from Stordalen Mire near Abisko, Sweden - I_Bog_N3_3 | ecosystem: Environmental > Terrestrial > Soil > Wetlands > Peat | place: Sweden: Abisko, Stordalen...
TGCTGGTGCGGCTCGGGCAAGAAATTCAAGCGCTGCCACGGCGCATGACAAGCGGGCCCTCGTCCGAACCGACGCCGGCGCGTCTCGCGGCGATCCGCGACCAGCTCTCGCTGCTCGCGGACTATCTTTGACCCGGCGAAGCTCGCTGAGCGCATCGCCGCGCTCGAGACGCAGATGGGGGAGCCGGGCTTCTGGGACGACGCGGACGCCGCGGCGAAGCTCGGAGCCGAGCACGCCCGCCTGACGCGGCGCCTGGAGGGCTTCCGGCGCGTCGCCTCGGACGTCGAGGACCTCGAGGCGCTCGTCGAGCTGGCCGAGGACGACGAGGAGCTCGCGCGCGAGCTCGACGGCGCACTCGAATCGGTGGAAGAGCGCCTGCTCGCGCTGGAGGAGGAGCGCCTCTTCTCCGGTCCCTACGACGCAGGCGATGCGATCGTCACGGTCAACGCGGGCGCCGGCGGCACCGACGCGCAGGACTGGGCTGAGATGGTGCTGCGGATGGAGATGCGCTGGGCCGAGAAGCGCGGCTTCACGGTCGAGCTGCTCGAGGTCAGCCCCGGCGAGGAGGCCGGGATCAAATCCGCCTCCTTCCGCGTCGGCGGGGAGAACGCCTACGGCCTCTACGGCTCCGAGAAGGGCGTCCACCGGCTGGTGCGGATCTCGCCGTTTGACTCGGCCAGCCGCCGCCAGACGAGCTTCGCCGGTGTCGAGGTCGCGCCCGTCGTGGCCGACGACGGCGAGATCGAGATCCTCGACGACGACCTGCAGGTCGATACCTACCGCGCCAGCGGCGCCGGTGGCCAGCACGTCAACAAGACCGACTCGGCGGTGCGAATCACCCACCGCCCGAGCGGGATCGTGGTGCAATGCCAGAACGAGCGCTCGCAGTCCTCCAACCGCGCGACGGCAATGGCGATGCTGCGCGCGAAGCTCGCCGAACGCGAGGAGCGCGCCCGCCAGGAGGAGATCGCGCGCGCCAAGGGGGAGGCCCAGGACGTCAACTTCGGCTCGCAGATCCGCAACTACGTCGTGCACCCCTACACGATCGTCAAGGACCTGCGAACCAACTACGAGACCGGCGACGTCCAGCGCGTGCTCGACGGCGACCTCGATCCGTTCGTCCGCGCCTACCTTTTGTGGGCCTCGCGCTCGTGACCCTCTTGGCGGGCCCCTCCCTCGCCGACCTGGTCGAGAGTGCGCTTGCGGAGGATCTCGGCGAGGGGGACGTGACCAGCACGGCGACGGTGCCCAAGGACGCCTGCGCCCGCGCGCGCATCGTGCAGAAGGCCGGCGGCGTGATCTACGGGCTCGAGGCCGCGCTGCTCGCGTTCCGCTGGATGGACCCCGGGCTCTGCATCGAGGAGCGCGGTCCCGAGCGGGAGTGGCGCGAGGCGGGGGCGGTCGTGCTCGTCGTGTCGGGCAACGCGCGGGCGCTACTGGGCGCCGAGCGCACGGCGCTGAACTTTCTCGGGCGGCTGTCGGGCATCGCCACGGCGACCGCGCTCGCGGTGCGCGAGCTGGAGGGGACGACCGCGCGCGTGCTCGACACTCGCAAGACGACGCCGGGACTGCGGGCGCTCGAGAAGCAGGCCGTGGCCGCGGGCGGGGGCACCAACCACCGAGCCGGGCTCTACGACGCGATCCTGATCAAGGAGAACCACATCGCGACGGCGGGAGGCATCGCAGCGGCCGTCGCGGCCGCGCGGGCGCACGCGCCCGGCCTCGAGGTCGAGGTCGAGGTGCGCGGCGTTGCGGAGATCGACGCGGCGCTCGCCGCGGGCGCCGAGCGCCTGCTGCTCGACAACATGAGCGTTGAGCAGCTGCGCGCCGCCGTTTCGCGGGTGGGGGGACGAGCAGCGCTCGAAGCGAGCGGAGGCGTCACGCTCGAGACGCTGCGAGCCGTGGCAGGCACCGGCGTAGACTTCGTATCGATGGGCTCGCTGACGCACTCGGCCGCGGCGCTCGATCTGTCGCTGGGTCTGGAGCTACTGCGATGAAGGCGCTGCCGATGGCCGCCGAGGGCCCGGCGCTGCTTGACCCGTCGGAGATCGCCGCGCTCTCGGCGGAGATCCGCTCGCTCGCCCGGGCCCGCGACGCGGTGATCCTCGCGCACAACTACCAGCTGCCCGAGGTCCAGGACGTCGCGGACTTCGTCGGCGATTCGCTGGCGCTGTCCCAGCAGGCCGCACGCACGCAGGCGTCGACGATCGCTTTCTGCGGCGTGCACTTCATGGCCGAGACGGCGTCGATCCTCTCGCCGGAGAAGACGGTGCTGATCCCCGACCGCGACGCCGGCTGTTCGCTGTCTGACTCGATCACCGCGCCGGCCCTTGCGGCCTGGAAGGCCGAGCATCCCGGCGCGATCGTCGTGATGTACGTCAACACCACCGCCGCGGTCAAGGCGCTCACCGATTACTGCTGCACATCCTCCAACGCTGTGGCGGTCGTCAGCCACATCTACGCGACGCACGGCGAGGACACCGAGATCCTGTTCGGCCCGGACATGTTCCTCGGCGCCTACGTCGAGCGCCGCCTGGGCCGGCGCATGCACGTCTGGGACGGCGAGTGTCACGTGCACGCGGGGATCCGCCCCGCCGACATCGCGGCGGCGCGTGCGGCTGCGCCCGACGCCGAGTTCCTGATCCATCCGGAGTGCGGCTGCTCGACCGCCGTGATGGAGTACGTCGCGGCCGGCGACATCTCGCCCGACGGGGTCCACATGCTCTCGACCGCCGGCATGCTCCGCTACGCGCGCGACGCGGCGCCGGGGTCGAGTGCGATCGTCGCGACCGAGATCGGCATGCTCTACCCGCTGCGCGAGGCCGCGCCGGCGGTCAGCTTCATCGCGGCCAACGAGCGCGCCAGCTGTCGCTTCATGAAGATGATCACGCTGCCGAAGCTGCGCGACAGCCTGCGCGACGGCACCCACGAGGTGCGCGTGCCGGAGCAGATCGCCGCCGGCGCGCGCACGGCGATCGAGCGCATGGTCGCGATAGAGGGCTGAGCGCCGGGCAGCTCGCCTGCGCCGGCCTCAACGCGCGAGCGCCGGGCACCTCTCGCCGGCGCGAGCCCCCACGAGCGCACCCACTGTCTCCGGCTACCTTTCAGCTAGAAGTCGGCAGCCGCGTGCGGCCCGACGCAGGCGATCGCCAGGTTCTCGCTGATCCCTGCGGCGACCTCTGCCACCTCGCCGAAGGTGACGCTGTCGATCGCCGCGATCGCCGCGTCGGGGTCGATCTCGCCGCCATGGATGATCGCCTGCTGGGCGGCGTAGCGGGCGACGGCGCCGGAGTTCTCGAAGGCCAGCACGAGGCGACCGCCGGCGTACGCGCGGGCGCGCTCGACCTCGTCCGCACGCGGGCCGTCGCGGCGCAGCTCATCGACGATCTCGCGCATCCGCGCGTAGGCCTCGGGGCACTTGCTCGAGTCAAGGCCCGACCCGAGCTCGAGCGCCGGCGCGTCGGCGAAGCTGTGGTCGTGCGCCCAGACCGAGTAGCACAGCCCCCGCTGCTCGCGGATCTCATCGAACAGCCGCGATCCCATCGAGCCGCCGAGCAGCGTCGAGTAGATGCTCAGCGCGGCGCGTTGACGGGGATCGCCGGTATCGATCGTGGGGCGGTAGACCATCCGCAGATGCGACTGGTTGGTGTCTCGCGCTTCGACCAGCGTCCCGGGCTCAAAGGGCGGTGCGGGCTCGTATGACTGTGGCGCCGGTACGTCCGGGAAGCGGCCGAAGCGCTCCTGCAGCGTCGCCTCCGCCGGCAGGTGGTCGGTGTTGCCGACCAGGAACGCGGCTCCGCGAAGCGGCGACCACCGGCGTTCGCGGAACGCCACGATCGCCTCGCGGCTGAAGCTCTGAAGGTGCTCCTGCGGGCCGAGCACGGGGCGCCCGAGCGGATGATCGCCGTAGGCCGCGCGGTTGATGAGGTTTCCCGCCACCACCGCCGGCTGGTCGTTGGAGCGGGCGATCTCCTGGATCACGACGCCCCGCTCGCGGTCGAGCTCGCCGGCGTCGATGCGGGGGCGTGCGGTGATGTCGCTGAGCAGATCGACTGCCGCCGGCGCCGCCTCCGCTCGCGCGGTGATGTGGAAGGCGACGAGATCGTGGCTCGTGTACGCGTTCAGCATCGCCCCCATGCGCTCGGCCGTCTCGTTGACGTCGCGGTAGGTCGGGTAGCTCTCGCCGCCCTTGAAAACCAGGTGCTCGAGGAAATGCGCGGCGCCGTTCTCATCCGGGCGCTCGGAGCGTGCGCCGGCGTCGAAGGCGACCAGCACGGTCAGCGCGCGGGTGCCCGCGACGCGGATCCGGTGGACGGGCAGGCCATTGGGCGCGACGGTCGTGGTGATCTCGGGCAACGTCGGTGAAGCCTACCTGCGGCGAGCCGCTGGGCCGACCGATAGGCTGAGCCGGCTGACGATGAACGCTAAATCGACGCTCAAGCTGCTCGGCGTGCTCGCCGTGCTCGTCGTCGGCATCTGGTGGGGCGGCCATCCCTCCGATCTCCCCGGCTTCCTGCGCAGCGGCTTCGTCGCAAATCCGCAGGACGCGGTCATCAGCGAGGCGCTCAGCGACATCCAGCACGACTACTTCCACCCACTCGCGCGGACCGGGCTGATCAACGGCTCGATCGCCGGCGCCGTCGCCAGCCTGAGCGATCCCTACGCGGCCTACGACTCCCCGTCGCAGTTCAGCGCGTTCAGCAATCCCAAGCCTGATCATTTCTCGGGCGTCGGCGTGAACGTCGACACGACAGCGGCCGGGTTGCTGGTGGAGATCGTGGTCCCGCAGACGCCGGCCGCTGCGGCGGGGATCCGCGACGGCGACCTGATCACCGCCGTCAACGGCCGCTCGCTCGCCGGCCTCGCCGGAGCCGCCTCCACTGATCTGATCCAGGGGCGCGCCGGAACGAGCGTCACGCTCGCGGTCAAGCGCGGCAGCCACCGCCTCACCTTCACGCTCAAGCGCGCGGTGATCAGCACGCCGGCGCCGATCGTCTCGGACGTCGTGACGAGCTACCACGGGGTCCAGATCGGCGTGATCGAGTTGCCGACGTTCGATGTGCCGGGGATCCACGCGCAGGTCGCGCAGGCGCTGCAGTCGCTCCTCGCCCAGCACATCAAGGCGGTCGTGCTCGACCTGCGCGACAACGGCGGCGGCCTCGTCACCGAGGCGCAGCTGGTCGCGAGCATGTTCATCGCCCACGGCGTGATCGTGACCACGCGCGGTCGCGCTGAGCCGACGCAGACGCTCGACGCGACCGGGCACCCGATCGCCCCGACGCTGCCGATGGCGGTGCTGGTCAACGGCGACACCGCCTCCGCCGCCGAGATCGTCGCGGGCGCGCTGCGCGATCACCGCCGCGCGGTCATCGTCGGCACCCACACCTATGGCAAGGGCGTCTTCCAGGAGCTCCGCCAGCTCTCCAACGGCGGCGCGATCGACATCACCGTCGGGCAGTACTTCCTGCCGGACGGCGAAAACCTCGGCGCCGGGGGGCTGCGCCGCGGCGGTGGGATCAAGCCGGACGTCGTGGTCAGCGCCGCGCCGAACGCAAAGTCCGATCCGCAGTTGAGGGCGGCGCTTGCGATTCTCGCCGCCAAGGCACGTTGAGGGGCGCCTCCGCCGCGTTCCCGGCGGTGCTCGAACGGCGCGGGCGCTTCGTCGTGGCACGCGAGCTGTTCGCGCGCGAGCCGGGGCGAGGCCCGGGCGGGCTGCCGAGCGTCAGCCCGGGCGCTTCCGGCGCCGGGCCGGGCGACCTCGTGCTCGTGGCGATCTCGCCGACCCGCCGCGGTGCCCGCGCCGAGATCGTCCGCCGGATCGGGCGCCCCGACATCGCGCGCGACGTGATCGAGGCGCTGATGATCGACCGCGGCCTCGCCCGGCGCTTCGATCCGAAGCTGGAGCGCGAGGCGCGCGAGGCGAGCGGCGACGGCGAGGTCCGCCGGCGCGACCTGCGGGCGCTTGCGACCTTCACGATCGACCCGCCGGCGGCGCGCGACTTCGACGACGCGATCTCGGCTGAGCGCGCGGACGACGGGACGGTGCGAGTGTGGGTGCACATCGCGGACGTCTGCGCGTACGTGGCGCCGGGTTCGCCCCTCGATCGTGAGGCGCGGCGCCGCGCGACCAGCGTCTACGTCCCTGGCGCGGTCGAGCCGATGCTGCCGGCCGCGCTCTCCAACGAGAAGTGCTCGCTCGTGCCCGGGGAGGATCGCCTGGCTGTCAGCGTCGAGCTCGAACTGGCCGGCGCGCGCGTGGTGGCGGCCGCGTTCACACGATCGCTGATCCGCTCCGACGAGCGCCTCGACTACGACCGCGTCGATCGCATCTTCGCGGGCCGCGAGCAGGCGCGCGCGCCGTGGGCCGCCGCGCTCGCGGCGGCGCGCGCGGCGGCGCAGGCGCTCGAGCTCCGCCGCCGCGAGCGCGGCGGCCTGGAGGTGGCGGGCAGCGAGCCCGAGTTCGCGTTCGACCGCTCCGGACAGGTTCGCTCGGTGGCGATTGGGGAGCAGACCGAGGCCCACCGGCTGGTCGAGCACCTGATGATCGCTGCCAACGAGCAGGTCGCGAAACTGCTCTCGCAGCGCGGCCAGCCGACCCTCTACCGCGTTCACGAGGAGCCGGATCCGGCGAGGGTGGAGCACCTCGTCGCAGCGCTCGCGTCGCTCGGGGTTCCGACGCCGCCGCTGCCCGAGCCGCTCGCGCCTTCGCAGGCGGGCGAGCTGGTCGGTTTGATCTCGCAGGCCGTCGAGCGCCACATCCGCAGCGGCGGTCGCGGCCGCCGTGCGCTCGATTCGCTGATCCTGCGCTCGCTCAAGCAGGCCTACTACTCGCCCCGCAACATCGGGCACGCCGGGCTGCGCTCGTCGTGCTACTGCCATTTCACATCGCCGATCCGCCGCTATCCGGACCTTGTCTGCCACCGGGCGCTGCTTGGCGCGATCGGCTCCGGCGAGCAGGGCCCGGCCGCATCAGAGCTCACCGAGCTGGGCCAGTGGACCTCGCTGCGCGAGCGCGAAGCGGTCGAGGTCGAGCGAGCGGCCGACGACATCGCACGCTGCTTTCTGCTCGAACGCGAACTGGAGCCCGAGCGGATCTGGGAGGGCGAGGTCGTCGGCCTGATCGGCGCCGGCGCGTTCGTTGCCTTCGGGGACGGCTACGAGGGGATGCTGGCGGTGCGGCGCCTGCGCGGCGGCTGGTGGGAGCTCAACGAGGAGAGGACGATCCTGCGCAGCGATCGCGCGGGAGCGACGATCCGCCTGGGGGACGCGATTGCGGTGCGGGTGCGAAGCATCGACGCCGTGCGCGGCCGCGTCGATCTCGACCCGGCCTGAGCGCGTGGCCGGCGCTCGCCGGACTGGCGCGGGCGGGCACCGAGCCGCTACTGTCGGTGCATGGCGAAGGCCAAGAAGAAGGTTGGCGCAGGCGACGTTGCTTCGAATCGCTACGCGGCGCACCGTTTCAACCTGCTCGAGCGTTTCGAGTGCGGCATCGTGCTGACCGGCACCGAGGTCAAGTCGCTGCGCGCCGGCAGCGCGCAGCTGAAGGACGGATTCGCCACGATCCGCGGCGGTGAGCTGTGGCTGCGCAATGTGCACATCCCGCCCTACGCGCCGGCGAGCCGTGAGAACCATGAGCCCGAGCGCGAGCGCAAGCTGCTCTTGCACAGACGCGAAATCGACCGCCTCGGCGCCCGCGCCGCCGAGCGTGGCCTGACGCTCGTGCCGACGCGGATCTACTTCTCGGGTTCGCGCGCGAAGGTCGAGATCGCGCTGGCGCGCGGCAAGGACGTGCACGACAAGCGTGAGACGCTGCGCCGCCGCGATTCGCAGCGCGAAATCGAGCGGGGCCTGCGCGAAGCCCGGCGCTGAGCGTCGCGGCCGGCCGCGGGCGCCCCTGGCTGCGCTCGCCCGGCAGGCCGTCGGAGCTTTCGCTCAGGAGATCGTGCGGTGGATGTAGGTGAAGTGCATGCCGACCGCCAGGGCGATGATCAGGCCGATGTAGGCCGCCCCGATCAGCATCCGGTTGCGCGGCGAAACGCGGTAATAGGCGGTCTGGCCGGGCGTCGGCGAGCGGCGCTTGGTCCAGCGGTGGTAGAGGTCGTAGCCCGCCACGAGGCAGATCACAAGCAGGATCGGGTTCGGCGTGATGAACTCGATCAGCACGAGGCCGCCGAAGCCGAGGAACCACATCCAGGGCGCCATCGCCGCCATCGCGCGCCCGCCGTCGAGCGGCACGACCGGCATCAGGTTGAAGAGGTTCAGCAGGAAGCCGATGTAGCCGAGCGCCTCGAGCAGCCCGGTGTGCGTCGCCAGGCCGATGATGGCGACGACGGCGGAGGCCGCCGCGCCGAAATACGGGCCGGCAAGGCCCACGCGAGCCTCGGTGAGCGCGTCGTCGCCGAGCGAGCGCGCCCAGATCACCGCGCCCATGAAGGGGACGAACATCGGCGCGCTCGCCTTGATGCCGTGGCGTCGCAGGGCGAACACGTGCCCCATCTCGTGAATGAAGATCAGCACAACGAAGCCGACCGCGAACTGCCAGCCCCACAGCAGGCTGTAGGCAGCGACCGACACGAGCGCGCTGCCCGCGGTCGCCAGCACCTTGATCTTGGGCGCCAGCAGGAGCAGCGCCTTGAGCTTCGCGAACAGCGCGACGATCGCGGCGCCGGCCGCGCCGAGCTTCTCGCGTATCCACGATCGCCGCGGCTTGCCGAACGCCTCGCCTGCCGGCGGGGCGTCCGCCGGCGGGGGCGGCATGGGTGGCGGTTCGAGTGTCCAGCCGGAACGTGTCTCCATCGCTACGACAGTGTGGCAGGCGAGTTCGTCGGGCCGTCGCGCGCGGCTGGACGGAGCTTCGCCGGCCGCGTCGCGCCGGCGGGGCCTGCCGCGCCTGCGCGGGCGTCCCCGCGACTTTTTTCCGCAGGATGCGGATTGATCTTCGCGGGGCTCTTGCATCGCCCAGGGGCCTCTCGTATGTTTCTCCCAGACGCGGATTTGAGTTGCAAAGAGCGAGGCCACCGAGGTGTGAGGCCGCGCCACCCGGATACCGACGGCCCCCCGGGGCAGGCGGAGGAGGGTTCCTCAAGCAACTCGGTCCGCGTCGCTTTCGTTGATGGCCACGGATCTGCGCGCTACGATCCGTGCAGCAGGATCCCCGGGGACGACAGGCTTCGACGTGGTCGGTTCGTGGGGGTGGTCGCGAGTCGAGGTTCCGGGCGGCCTCGTTAATCACCCGGAAAACCAATACGTGCGGACTCTCACGAGTACGCCCTCGTCGCCTAGCAAACACTAGGACGATGGGGTTTCGGCCCTCGCAGCCTGCGGCGGGGATCACCGGAATCAGATAGCAGGCTCACCCGGCGCGGCCCGCCTGCGCCAAGCCGGGGAATAACCAGCAGGCTGGTCCCCCGCAACCCCGCCGGCGAGGCGAGCGGAGGATGAGATCAGAGCGCCGGCTACGCTCGTAGACGCCACCTTTACGCGATCGCGGACGTGGGTTCGATTCCCACCGTCTCCAGTTTTGGGCCCGAGCGCGAGGCCGCACGGCTTCGTCCTGGCGCTCGGAACGCTCAGCGTGCGGCTGGCCGGGCCTCTGCCGCGCAGCGAAGGATCGCCTCGAGCGAACGCTCGACGTCCTCGCTGGTTGTGGCCCAGCTGGAAACCGAGATTCGCATCGCGCCGATGCCCTGCCAGGTCGTGCCGCTCAGCCAGCAGGTCCCCTCGTTCTGGATGGCTGTGATCACCGCTCGAGTTCGCGCGTCGTGGTCACCCGCCTCGTCGAGGAAGCGGACCAGCACCTGGTTCAGCACGACCTCGTTGAGCACCTCGATATTTGGGGTTGCTCCGAGCACCTCGCTGAAGCGGCGCGCGTGCGCACAGCAGCGCTCAACAAGTTCAGCGACTCCCGACCGACCAAGCGAGCGAATCGCGGCATAGACCGCGAAGCCGCGTGCGCGACGCGAGAACTCAGGCGTCCAGTCCAGTTCGTCGCGAGGGCCGTCGGGGTCGGTATGAATCAGATAGCTCGCCCGGACGCTCATCGCGGCCTGCTGCGCCGCCGGGTGCGCGCAGAAGGCGATTCCGCTGTCGTAGGGGACGTTGAGCCACTTGTGAGCGTCGGTTGCCCATGAGTCGGCACGGTCGGCACCGGCGACCAGGTGCTTCAGGGCCGGGCTCGCCGCGGCCCACAGGCCGAAGGCGCCGTCGAGGTGCAGCCACGCACCCGCCTCCTGCGCGATATCGGCGATCGCCTCGAGCGGGTCCACCGAGCCTGTGTTGACGTTCCCGGCCTGGGCGCAGATGATCGTTGGCCCATCGAGTTCCGCGAGGGTCGTTCGGAGTGCATCGGACATCATCCGGCCCTGCGCGTCGGCCGGCGTCGGCACGATGCACGCGGTGCCGAGTCCGAGGAAGCGGAGCGCGCGGTCGATGCTGGCGTGGCGCTCGGCGCCGGCGAGCACGTTGATCATCGGCGCGCCGGTCAGGCCGCGCTCGTTGACGTCCCAGCCGACTCGATCGAGGACGGCGTGGCGGGCGGCGGCGAGCGCGGTGACGTGCGCCATCTGACATCCGGTGACAAAGGCGAATGAGACCGCGTCCGGCAAGCCGAGGAGCTCAGCCGCCCAGATCCCCGCAACCTCCTCGACGACCGCAGCCGACGGCCCGATCACATACAGCCCTGCGTTCTGATCCCATGTCGACGTGAGCCAGTCGGCTGCAAGCGCGGCTGGCGCCGCCCCGCCGATCACGAAGCCGAAGTAGCGTCCCCCCGAACTCGCGACGAGGCCTGGGTCGGCCGCCGCAGCAAGGAGGGCGATCACCTCCCGCGGGTCGGACGGCGTCTCCGGCAACGGCCCGCCCAGGCTCGAGCGGAGCTCGTCCACGCTTGCAGACCCGCCCACGCGTCGCTCCGGCGTCCCCTCGAGATAGTCGGCGGCGAGTCCGGCTGTCTCCTCGAGCAGCCTACGCATCGTCATGGGCGCAATCTACAGAGGGCCGGCGCCGGATCTGCGGTGCTCGCCCTCGACGGGCAGTCCGCAGGCGGCGCCGGTTGGTTCGTTCGGAGCTGCCTTCGGAGCTGCCGGCACGTCCGTCTCGAGTTCGGCCGGCAAAACGGGGTCGGCTTCGCGGCGTCGTCCCGAAGTCGGCCAGCGAGCCGGTCCGGCCGCTCGCTGCCCGCGACGCGCCCTGTTAGACGTGGATCACCTCGACGGAGGAGAACGCGGTGAAGTCGGGGTCCTGCGTCACGACCGGCACTCCGTGCCGGAGCGCTGTCGCGGCGATCCACGTGTCGTGCCTGCGGAGCTTGCGTCCGGATCGAAGCTCGGCGTCTGCGATGCGGGCGAAGCATGACGCCGTCTGGCCGTCGATCGCAAGCAAGGGGTACTCGCTTGGGACGCCTGCCGGTGTTGCGAGCCGGATTGCTCGGATCGCGGCGTCGTTGGCGGGGCGATCTCGCGGGTGTACTCGCCCCAGGTGTCGTTGATCGGGTCGCCGGGGCCGCGATGAACACCACAAAGAAGACTAAGTTTGAGAACTTATGCGCTTCTCGAGCTTGCGCCCGACCATAATGACTCTCCTCGCACGGCCGGGCCGGCTCAGGACGCGCCGTCCGCGAACGAGCCGAGCACTCGCCCTGGGACGGCTGACTCGTCTCGCGAACGCCTGAAACGGCTGCGGCGTCCGAGTTCGTCCTAACGCCGGCGCCCTCGGATGTCGATGGGTGGAAGAGGTGCCTCGATGCGTGTCCCGCGACCCTAGGAGTTCCTGAAGCTCGAGATGGACCTCTCGCGCCGCGCCTGGTGGCTCTATCTAGCGGTGATGCTCGCGGTGGGGATCGGTTATCTCGCGGGGCCGCTGGATGCCGGGCCGGTCTTCAACGTGATCGGTTTCAGCGGGTGCATCGCGATCGTGGCGGGCGTGCGGATCCACAAGCCGGAGACGCGCTGGGCTTGGTATCTGATCGCGCTCGGACAGGCGCTGTTCGTCACCGGCGACGTGCTGGCGTACAACTACCGGGCGATCTTCGCGACCGCGCTGCCGTTCCCCTCGATCGCCGATCCGTTTTACCTCGCGGTCTACCCCGTCACCGTCGCGGGCCTGCTGGTGATGATCAGGCACCGCAACCCGGGGCGCGACTGGGCGAGCCTGATCGACTCCCTGATTCTCACGATCGGCCTCGCACTCCTCTCGTGGGTCTTCCTGATCGCGCCCTACGCGCACGACGCGACGCTGCATGTGGGAACCAAGCTGGTCTCGATCGCCTACCCGCTCGGGGACATCCTGCTCCTGGGGGTCGCGATTCGCATGGCCGTTGGCGGCGGGCGGCGCAGCCGCTCCTTCTACCTGATGGTCGGTGCGATCCTCTCGGTGCTGCTGACGGATTCGGTCTACGGCTGGATCACGCTGCACGGCTCCTACCATCCCGGCGAGCTTCTCGACGGAGGCTGGATGCTCTACTACCTGCTCTGGGGAGCAGCCGCACTTCACCCGTCGATGGCGACGATTTCGCAGGCCGCCGCGCCGAGGATGAAGCTCACCTCCGTGCGGCTGGCCGGAATCGCCATCGCGGCGCTGATCGCTCCCGCAATCATGGTCGTCAAAGCCTTGACCGGTGGGAACTCGGACGACCTCGTCGTGGGCGGCACAGCCGTCGTGCTGTTCACGCTCGTCATCGCGCGAATGATGGGTCTCGCGCGCGACCAGACGGCTGTGGCGGACCGCGAGCGCACGATGCGCCGAGCGGGGGGCGCCCTCGTCGCTGCCACGACCCACGCGGAGATCGTCACCGCGGCGCAGGATGCGGCCGCTGTGCTGGCGGGCGCCGCAGCCCAGCCACTCGTGCTTGAAATGCGCCGCCGCAACGGCGAGGGATGGCTGATCGGCGCGGACCCGCGGGGTGGCGGCAAGGTGGCGCTGGCGCTGGCGTCGCTGCCCGAGGGTCTGGCCGATCGTCTGGATCGCCGCGAAGCGGTCGAGATTGCAAGCCCGGACGCTGCGATGCTCTGCTCGCGCCCCGGGGCGAGGCCCATCTTCGCTGCGCCGATCCTCGCGCAGGGGGAACTGACTGGCGCTGTCGCGCTGATGAACGCCGAAGCCGCGTCGCAGGCGACGCGGCGCAGCCTCGTCACGCTCGCCGGCCAGGTCGGTCTGGCGCTCGAGAGCGCCGCCCTGACCGCCGGCAGGTTGCGGATGGAGAGCGAGGTGCGCCTGAGCACGCTGGTGCAGCACTCGACCGACGTGATCCTCGTGATCGCGCCCGACACCTCCGTGCAATACGTCAGTCCTTCGGTGCGCCGCATCCTCGGGTATGACGCCGTCGAGTTCGTGCGCCGGCCGCTGCTGGACTACGTCGGCGAAGCGGATCAAGCGCTGTTTCGGCCAGGGTTCGCGGCGCTGGTCTCATCGGCGCCGGAGACCTCGCAGGCTTTCGACTTTGCGGTTCGCCACCGCGACGGCCGTCTGCTGCACGCGGAATGCATGATGACCAACCTGCTCGGGAACCCGCTCGTCGGCGGCGTCGTCGTCAACCTGCGCGACATCACCGAGCGCAAGCAGTTCGAAGCGCAGCTCACCTACCAGGCGCTACACGACCCGGTCACCGATCTCGCCAACCGGGCGTTG
>Ga0302157_10005361_pt1 | contig 13607 bp, 9 predicted proteins | sample I_Bog_N3_3_FD_193502 | JGI IMG/M metagenome (GOLD analysis project Ga0302157, IMG submission 193502) | Peat permafrost microbial communities from Stordalen Mire near Abisko, Sweden - I_Bog_N3_3 | ecosystem: Environmental > Terrestrial > Soil > Wetlands > Peat | place: Sweden: Abisko, Stordalen...
GCTGGGACGGGAGCGGGAAGCGCGCCGGATGGAACGCTGGCCTTCGATCCGCAAATGCACATCCAGCGCCCGGGTCTGTTGCTGGCGAACGGCGCTGTCTACCTGGCCTTTGGATCGCACGCCGACAACCCACCGTTTCATGGGTGGTTGATGAGTTACAATGCATCGGACTTGAGCCAGCAACTGAGCGGGCAAGCGACTACGCCGAACTCATATGGAGGCTCTATCTGGCAGGCAGGCGCGGGTCTGGCGGCGGACGATAGCGGCAATATCTACGCCCTTAGCGGCAATGGATTTTTCAACGGCGCGACGGATTTCGCGAACAGCTTCCTGAAATTCACTGGCGCCACGGCCACGCTCGCCGCCTGGTTTACGCCGCCGAACTGGCAGATGCTGGCCGACGACGACTACGACGTGGTGGCGGGGCCGGCGATCATACCCGGCACTCACTTGTTAGTGGGCGGCGACAAGTTCGGAGAGCTGTATCTGGTGGACGGCGACTCGCTGGGAACGGACATGACCGGCGCCGACTTGAGCGCACAGACTATTCAGGGCACGCAGTATGGCGGCATCTTTACGCTCGCCGTCTGGAGCCGGACTGACGGCGCTTACATCTATCTTCAAGAGCAGGACTTCGGCCTTATGTGCTACGAGGTGTCGGACGGGTCGTTAAATCCGACGCCGGTTTCGGTCACTCCGCCGACGGGCCAGGACGTTCCTCTCGTCGGACTCGCCATTTCCGCCAATGGCGGCCAGCCTGGCACGGGGATACTCTGGGAGACGACAGGCAGCGCCGCTGGCGGCACGTTGCACGCATTCGACGCCTCCAACCTGGCGAACGAATTGTGGAACAGCGGCCTGACAGGCGGGCCGGACACTTTGGACTCATTCGCCAAGTTCGCTGTTCCGACCGTGGTGAATGGAAAGGCGTACGTTCCGACGTGGTCGAACGTGGTCGACGTTTATGGGCTGACTCCTGCCCCGCCGCCGAGCAATCCCGTGCCGGCGGTGGCCGCTGTGATGAACGGCGCCAGCTACGGCACGGGCGCGGTTTCGCCGGGCGAAGTGGTCACGATTTTCGGCACCGGCCTGGGACCCGTCAATCCCGCCGGCATGCAGTTGGACAGCGCGGAATTCTCGACGATGCTTCTGGCCGGCACGCAAGTGCTGTTCGACGGTGCGCCGGCGCCCATGGTATATTCTTCCGCCGGTCAGGTAAGCGCGGCGGTGCCCTTCGGCCTGCAGGCGGCCACCACGCAAATCCAGGTGGAATACCTGGGCCAGACGTCGCAGGCCTTGGCAGAGCCAGTCTCGCCAGTGACGCCGGGAATCTTTTCTCTGGACGGCTCCGGCAGGGGACAAGCGCTGGCCCTCAACGAGGACGGCTCGCTCAATTCGCCGGGCAACCCGGCGTCCGCCGGTTCGGCGATCCGGGTGTACGCGACCGGCCTGGGGCAGATGTCTCCGGCTGGGCAGGATGGCCTCTTCATGGCGGGCACGGCTGTCCCGCCGCCAGCGCTGCCGGTGACGGCTCGAATAGCCGGAGAGGCGGTGGCCGTCACCTACGCCAGCCGCGCGCCAGGCCTCCTGGAGGAAGTGGTGCAATTGTACATCGGGATACCGCAACAGCACCCACTCTCAGGCGAGGTCCCGCTGGTGGTGGAGGCCGGCGGCCAGAATTCACAGCCTGGAATTACGGTCGCGGTTCGTCCGTAGCGCCGCGGCTGTTGCAAGATTTGCAAAGCTCGCGAAAAAAGTGGGCACGCAAGCGGGCGTTGGCAAGCTGAAGCATGCACTAGCAAGCGGTGTGGGATAATCGGGTGAGTTCCCCACGCTTCATGGACCGCGAATTCATCCGCAATTTCTCAATCATTGCGCACATCGACCACGGCAAGTCCACGCTGGCGGACCGGCTGCTGGAAGCGACCGGCGCGCTTTCGGCGCGCGAAATGATGGAACAGGTGCTCGACACGATGGACCTGGAGCGCGAGCGCGGCATCACCATCAAGGCCCACGCGGTCCGCTTGAATTACCGCGCCGACGACGGCAACCAATATCAGCTCAACCTGATCGATACGCCGGGCCACGTGGATTTCTCCTACGAGGTTTCGCGCAGCCTGCAAGCCTGCGAGGGCGCGCTGCTGGTGGTGGACGCGTCGCAGGGGGTGGAGGCGCAGACGCTGGCCAACACGTATCTGGCGCTGCACCACAACCTGGAAATCATTCCGGTGATCAACAAAATCGATCTGCCGGCGGCGGAGCCGGAGCGGATTCGCGAGCAGATCGAAACCGTGATTGGTCTGGACGCCTCGGGCGCCGTGCTGTGCAGCGCCAAGTCGGGCATCGGCGTACACGACATCCTGGAGCACATCGTGCACCTGGTGCCGCCGCCCAAAGGCAACTCCGAGGCGCCGCTGCGCGCGCTGATCTTCGATTCCTGGTTCGATTCCTACCGCGGCGTGATCATCCTGGTGCGCGTGTTCGACGGCTGCCTGCGCAAGGGCCAGAAAATCCGCCTCTGGTCAAACGGACAGACATTTGAAGTGGAGACGGTCGGGTACCAGTCGCCGAAGGCCACGCCGTGCGACGAGCTGAGCGCCGGCGAGGTGGGATTCCTATCCGCCAACATCAAGACCGTGTCCGATGCCAAGATCGGCGACACCATTCTCGACGACGAGTTTCCGGCCGACGAACCGCTGCCCGGTTTCGAAGAGATCAAGCCGATGGTTTTCGCGGGGCTCTATCCGGTGGAATCGCACGAGCACGGGCTACTGCGCGACGCGCTCGAAAAACTGCGCCTCAACGACAGCGCCTTCAGTTTCGAGCCGGAGAATTCGGTGGCGCTCGGCTTCGGCTTCCGCTGCGGTTTCCTCGGCCTGCTGCACCTGGAGATCGTGCAGGAGCGCCTGGAGCGCGAATTCGATATCGACCTGATCACGACGGCGCCCGGCGTCCGCTATCGCATCACCACGACGTCGAACGAAGTGATCGAGGTCGACAACCCCACCAAGTTCCCGGATCCCTCAAGCATCAAACAGGTGGAGGAGCCGATCATTCTTGCCACCGTGATCACGCGCGAAGAGTACCTGGGCGGCATCCTCAAACTGCTGGAAGAGAAGCGCGGCGAGCAGAAGAAGTTCGAATACATCGGCGGCAGCCGGGTGATGCTGACGTATGAGCTGCCGCTGAACGAAATCGTGCTGGATTTCTACGACCGCCTGAAATCGGCATCGCGCGGCTATGCTTCGCTCGATTACCACCTGGCGGGGTATCGCGTGTCGTCGCTGGTAAAGCTGGACGTGCTGGTGGCAGGCGAGCCGGTGGACGCGCTGTGCATTATCGTCCACAAAGAATTCGCTTTCGAGCGCGGCAAGGAGCTGATCTCGCGCCTGCGCAAGCTGATCCCGCGCCAGATGTTCGAAGTGGCTCTGTAGGCCGCCATCGGCAACAAGATCGTGGCGCGCGAGAACATTTCCGCCCTGCGCAAGAACGTGATCGCCAAATGTTATGGCGGCGATATTTCGCGCAAACGCAAGCTGCTCGAAAAGCAAAAGGAAGGCAAGAAGCGCATGAAGCGCGTGGGCCGCGTCGATATCCCGCAGGAAGCCTTCCTGGCGGTGCTCAAAGTGGGGAACACGGAAGAGGGCGGGTAAGTAGGTTGGCAGGCGGAAGCGCCTGCCCCACTGCTATTATCCTTTCCATGGACCTCAGCTATCCTATCGGCAAGTTCGACTTCAAGGCAGCGGTCGCGCTGGACAGGCGCGCGCAACTGATCGCGGAGATCGCCGACGCACCGGCCCGATTTCGGGACGCGGTGCGGGGCCTGGACGACCGGCAACTCAACACTCCGTACCGTCCCGGCGGTTGGACCGTGCGCCAGGTGATCCATCACGTGCCGGACAGCCACATGAACAGCTACATCCGTTTCCGCCTGGCGCTGACCGAGGACTCGCCCTCCATCAAACCTTACGATCAGTCGAAGTGGGCGGAACTGCACGACGCCACGACCGCGCCGGTGGAGGTATCGCTCAAACTGATCGACGGCCTACATCAACGCTGGGTGGCACTGCTGGGCGGCCTTTCCGATGCCGATTTCGCGCGCACATTCCGCCACCCTGAGCTTGGATTGGTGCGGCTGGACACGAACCTGGCGCTTTACGCGTGGCACGGAAAGCACCACGCCGCGCACATCACCGGCCTGCGCGACCGGATGGGCTGGAAATAACCGCCACCAAACGGCCCCGCCGCACGTCAAACAGATGGGACCTGTCATGGAGTATCCGGTTTAGTCGCCGACCGCTCCCTTCGGTCGCGGCTCTGTTCGGTTGGTATAATCGAGACACAGGCCCTCGGAGCGGTCTTCAAACCATATGCTTAGCCGTATCAAATACCTGGTGGTGAGCGCGTCGGCGTGTCTCACGATCCTGCTCGTCACCGGCAGCCTCCCGAGCAAGGGCGCCGACCAGTCCGACACGCTCAAGCACATCGGCGTGTTCAGCGACGTGGTGGCGCACATCAAGAGCGAATACGTCGAAGAGCCGGACATGAAGAGCGTCACGCTGGGCGCTCTGAACGGCCTGCTGGAAGCGATCGACCCCTTCGCCAGCTACCTGAACGCCGACCAATATCAGGACTATCTCAAGAACAAAGACCTGAAGCGCGCCGACGTGGGGCTGGTGCTGTCGAAGAAGCCGGGCTGGATGGGCGTGGTGGGCACGCTGCCCGATTCGCCGGCCGCCAATGCGGGCCTGTCGACGCACGACATGATCGAAAGCATCAAGGGCATCGCCACGCGCGACATGCCGCTCGCATACGCCAGTTTGCTGCTGCAGGGAGCCAATGGGTCCACGGTGGAATTGAGCGTGGTCCGCGCGCGCCATCCGGAACCGCAAACCATCACGCTCACGCGGGTCAACCTGACGGTTCCGCCGGTCCAGACGAAAATGCTGTCGGGCGCGGTGGGTTACCTCGAGATCGGCGCTTTGACGCCGGATCAGGTCAAGCAGACCGCCGACGACATCCGCCAACTGCAGAAGGACGGCGCACAGAAACTGGTGGTGGATTTGCGTAACTGTTCGATCGGCGCGCCGGAAGACGGCATTGCCTTCGCGAACCTATTCCTGGCGAGCGGGCGCATCACTTACCTCAAGGGCCAAAAGGTGCCCGAGCAGGACTTTGACGCCGATCCCGGCAAGGCCATCACGACCCTGCCCCTGGCTGTGCTGGTGAATCACGGAACCGCCGGTGGCGCGGAAATAGCCGCCGCCGCGCTGGCCGGCAACAAGCGCGCGCAACTGGTGGGCGAACCCACCTACGGGGATGCCGCGCTACGCCGCGCCCTCACCATGGACGATGGGAGCGCCGTCATCCTGTCGGTGGCGAAATACTATTCGCCCGACGGCAAGGCCATTCAGGATACTCGCGTCATGCCGGGCACCGTGGTGGCCGGCGCCGAGCCGCAAATCGAGTACGACGACAACGGCGAGCCGATTGCCGAGCCGGAACCGCAGCAGCCGCAGCCGAAGAAACTGGAAGACGATCCGGTGGTCAAGAAGGCCGTCGAAGTCCTGGGCGTGGTTGCCAAAGCGTAGCCGGCAGGGCTCGTTACGTCATCAGCGCGCGGACCGCTCCGTTTGGTCGCGGCTCCGATAGGATTGCTCTTGTTCCGTTGTATGATGTCTCCATGCGATTTCTACTCACGATGCTGATGGTGCTCCCGCTGTGCGCCCAGGCGCCACAGACCGCGCCGCCAGGCGCGCCGCCCGTTGGTGGCAAGGCGGCGCCGCACGTTTTCAAGAACCTGCAACTCCTCAAGCCCGAGGAGATACATGAAGCCATGCATGCGTTCCGCACCGCTCTGGGCGTGGAATGCACCTTCTGCCACATCCAAGGCGACTTCGCCAGCGACGAAAATCATCACAAGCTGGTCGCGCGCAAAATGATCGAGTTGGTGCGATCGATCAACCCGCAATTTCCCGACGGCAAGGAGCACGTCGCCTGCTACACCTGCCACCGCGGCGCGAAAGAGCCGCTGATGGCGCCGCCGCCGGCGCAGTAAGGCCCTCGCCGCCTGCTTAATTAACCACGAACCCGCCTGCGTCGGAGTTCGATACCCTCAGCCGGTCTTGCCGGCGGTTGCGCCGGCTTGGGCCTTTCGGGCGGCCGCGCCGGTCCAGGGCCAGCGCAGGCCCAGCGAATCGGCCATTCCGTATACCAGCGCCACCATCAGCGCTCGCGTGAGCGTAGGCAGGGGCAAAGGCAGTTGCATCAGAAACCAGGGAACGGGCGTGGCCAGGGCGACACCGGAAATCAGTCTGCGGTTTCCGGCCGCGCCGCCACCGGTGGTCATCATCAACGCCGGCAACAGCAGCGCGCAATCGGCCAGATAGGTATGCGGGCTCACCAGGAGGCTACCTACCAGCGCCAGTGCCAGCGGCCCTTCAAATTCGGATGTGCGGCGCGCCGCCAGGAACACCGTAGCGGCCACCAGAATCGCCGCCACGACTTCCAACGCCAGGCCGAATGGCATGACGCTCAACAGGCCGTGTAGGTTTGGCATGCGGCTGACAGCCTGCTGTATTCCAGGACCCGCCAGCGCCGCCCAATACTCGCGGGGCCAGGACGCACCGGCGACCAGAAACGACACTGCCAGCATTGCCGCGCCGGCTCCCACCGCTCCCGCCGCCATGCGCCAACGCCGCTGGGCCAGAATCACTAGCGGGACCAGCACCACAAGATGATATTTCGCGGCGCAAAGCGCCAGCACGGCTCCCGCAGTGGCCTCTTTTCCGCGGCGCAACAACCAGACCGCCAGGGCCGCCCACAACAACAGCAGCGCCACATCCTGTCCATTGAATACGCTGACCCAAGCGGGGAGCGACCAGCAGCACACCATCCATTTGCCGGCGGGACTGACATTGGGGCCACAGGATTGCAAAGGCCGCCAACGCCGCCACCAGGATGACGATCCAAACCGCATACGCCGTGCGGTACGGCATCCACGTCAACGGTTTCAGGAGCAGCGCGTAATAAGGCAGACGCGGGAACGGAAGCCCGGACTCGCCGATGGCGCGCAACTCCGCCGCACGAACGCTGGCCTGATTATATAGGTCCGGGCTTCCCGCCAGTTGCCCGCCTGCGTACAGCTCGAGAAAATCATTGCGCCCGGTTCCCGCCGCGCCGGGCAAGAATAGGTTCCACGCGAACCAGACATTCGCCGCTACGCCGCACAAGCAGACGGCCACCACCGCGAGACGGGACATTTCATCACATAGCTTAGTACGTATTTCGGAACTGCATAGGATTTTGGCGGCGTGGCGCGCGCACCGCCGCGAACGGTTCTGCGGGTCTGTGCCGGAACGGGCGACGGTGACCGCTCCCTACGGTCGCGTCTCCCGATACGCGGTTACGATTTCTGGCGAGCATCTGCGCCATGTTAAGTGTGGAATTCCCGGTTTCGGACGCGCGAATGATCAGGCAGGACACTTTTTTCCGGCTGCTGGCTTGGGCGGTTGCTTTTGCGGAAGGCTTCTCGACCCTGGCCGTCGAAGTGATTGCTATCCGTTTGGCCATACCGGTGGTCGGATCCAGCATGACGCTCACCGGCGTTCTGCTGGCCGTGATCCTGTTCGCCTTGAGCGCCGGTTATTGGCACGGGGGCCAGTTGTCGTCGCGTTGGAGCCACCCGCGCATGCGCACCGCGCTCACGGTCAACCTGTTTCTGGCGGGCGCCATATATGCCGCGGTTTCGTTCCCCTTTGAAGCCGCTCTTCTGGAACGCTTTCTGGATGCGGGATTGAGCCTGGCGCCGGCGATCGGCGCGGCGGCCACGCTGTTGTTTGCGGTGCCGGTATACCTGGTGGCGCAGTCGGTCCCCCTGCTGGCCGAGCTCACCAACGACGAGGGCAAAGCGGGCAAGGCGTCCGGCCGCGTGCTCTTCTACTCCACGCTCGGGAGCGTTGCCGGCGGCATCGTGACACCCGTCTTCCTGTTCCCGAAATTCGGTGTGAGAGCGTCCGGTTACGCGATTTGCGGGCTGTTGTTCGCCGCCGCCGCCCTTTGGACCGCCAGCCACCGGCGGAGGTGGATGATCGTGGCCGCGGGCGCGGCTGCGCTCGCGGTGGTAAGCCGGGCTGGGTTAGGATCGCCGGTGCCCGCCAACCAGCGGTTTCGCTTCGACAGCCCGCACCAGACGATTCGCATCGTGGAGGAGCGGCGAGCGAGCGGGCGAATGGAGCGCGCCATGTATTTGAACGGCGGACGCGCTTCCGCCATCTTCGCCGATACCGGCGAAACCTCGGTTGGGTACGTGCTGGAGGCGGACCGCTTGCTGGCTGCCGCGCCTTGCGCGCTGGTGCTGGCGGTCGGCGCAGCGGGATTCACGTTCCCGCGAGACGTTTCGGCCCTGCCCGAGGTCGAGCGCGTGGATGCGGTGGACGTCGACCCGGATGTGCTGGACATCGCCGAGCGGCATTTCTTGCCGCAGCCGCTGCCGGCCAAGGTGCGGTTCGTCCCGGTCTCCGCGCGTTACGCGCTGCGGCGTGCGCACGCCCAGGGAGTGCATTACGGTTTCACGCTGCTCGACGCGTACACCGGAAAAGCCATTCCCGCCGAGTTGCTCAGCCGGGAGTTCCTGACCGACGTGCGCGCCGTCTCCGGGCGCACCGCGGCCAACGTCATCCTGGACCGCGCCGCCGAAACCGATTTCGCCCGAAATGTTCTGGCAACTTTTCGCCAGGTCTTCGGACGAGTCTGGATCAAGGACGTCGACCAGGGCGATGCCGATCCAACCAACTACCTGATTACGGACTGGCCGATTCCAGGGTCGGCCGAATGGACCGGCGCCGGCGCTATATACCTGGATGACCGCAACACCGCCGACCGCGACCACACACGTATGATCTGGAGCGGAGAATAGAGCCATGGCGGAAGCTAGCAATCCGCTGGCCAGCGCGCCACAGTTCGCGGAGCCTCCCGGCGCGCCGGAAACTGTCGCGGCGCCGCCGGTAATTCCGCGGCGCAAGAAAATCTGGCGCCGGCCATGGGCGCCGTTTGCCCTGATGGCCCTACTCTTAACCGCCGGACTGGCCGTCTACGCGCAGACCCTCGCTTTCGCCTGGGACGAAGGATTCCACCTGCTTGCCGCGCAGCTTATCAAAGCGGGGAAGACGCCCTACCTGGATTTCTTTTTTCCGCAAGCCCCGCTGAACGCGTATTGGAATGCGGGATGGATGCGATTGTTCGGCGATACCTGGCGAACCGCGCACGCCGTGGCGGGGGTGATGGGCGCCTTCGGCGTGCTGCTTGCCGCGCATGCGGTTTACGTGCGGTTCCCTATAGCCGGTTGGCGTCTCGCCGGCGCCTTGACGGTGGTCGCGGTAGCGGGTCTCAACCATCAGTTTGTGGATTACTCGACGATCGGGCAAGGCTACGCGCTGTGCCTCTTCCTTCTGGTGGCGGCATATCGCTCGACGCTGTGGGCGGTGGAACACCGCGGCTGGCGGCCCGCGGCGGCGGCCGGTTTTTGCGTTGTGGCCGCGGCCGGCGCCACGCTACTTGGCTCGGCTGCGGTGCCGATTCTGCTGGTGTGGCTGCTGGTCTACAATCGCGCCGGCGCGCGATGGACGAAACTGGCGGGTTTCCTGGGTGGGGCGGCGCTTCCGCTGCTGCCGTTTGTGCCGATGGTGCTGCGGGCGGCGCGCGTGGTGCGCTTCGACCTCATTGAGTATCACCTGCTGTACCGTCAGGTGGCCTGGGACGGCGCCACCAAACACGATGCCGATGTGCTCACCGCATGGGCCAACGATCCGCAGGCGATCCTGCTCGCAATCCTGGTGGCCACGGGCCTGTTCTTCGTTCGTTTCCGCAGCAATTGGGACCGGGCGACGCGCGCACCGTTCTACCTGTGCGGCTGGCTGGCGCTGGGACTGAGCCTGCACATTTCCACGGCACATCCCACGTTCGCTCGCTACTATCTGCTGACTCTTCCATTCCTGGCCACCCTCGCCGTGGCGGGCCTCGCTTACATCGTGTCGCAGTTCGCCCGGCCCATGCAGCCGCGCTGGCCGGTGGTTTTGGTGAGCTCGATTCTGGCGATCTCTCTGGCCAGGGACCTATACGACGATTGGGATGGCGCCCCGTGGTGGGGCCGGCTGTCAAACATCGCCCGCAAGCTGGATCAAGTCGTGCCGCGCAGCGCGCCCGTGTTCGCCGATGAGTCCATCTACTTCCTGACTCGGCGCACGCCTCCCTCCGGCATGGAGCACGACGATTCGCACAAGCTTCAACTGAAACCCGAGATGGAAAAGCGGCTGCACATCTTTCCCAAGGCGGAATTAACCAAACAAATCGCCGCTGGAAGATTCGCCGCAGTGGCCAGTTGCGAGGACACGGACGCGTTGGACGATCTCGGCGTTCCCGCCGCTTTTGACAAGAAGTTCGAGGATAAAGGCCAGGATTGTGCCGTATATTGGAAATGGAAGCCGCCGACGGCGCCCAAGAAGAAGTAGCCGCGCGCGTTGCGGCCGGGCATGCCCGGCCCTTGCCCGTCCCAAACTATCATCGCGATGGTAAACCCCGAACAATCCAAGTACACCGAGCAACGCAGGGAATTCTGGGACGAATTCGCCCGCCAGATCCAGCGCTGGCAGCCGTTGCGCCGCTACTATCGCGCCCAACTCGAGCGCTGGTTCGCCTTCGCCATCCCGCCGGGGGCGCGCGTGCTCGAGATAGGCTGCGCCACTGGCGATCTGCTGGCGTCGTTGCGCCCGTCGTTCGGAGTGGGTATCGACTTTTCCGCCGAGATGGTGAGGCTGGCCGGGGAGCGCCATCCCGAACTTCGTTTCGTGACCGCCGACGCTCACGATTTCGACCTCGGCGAGAAGTTCGACGCCATCATCTGCTCCGACCTGATCAACGACCTCTGGGATGTGCAGGCGGCGCTGGCGCGCATCGCGGACCATTGCCATCCGGCAACGCGGATCTTCCTCAACTTCTACAGCAGCCTGTGGGAAGGCCCGCGCAGCATCGCCGAGACCCTGGGCCTGGCGAAGCGCCTGCTGCCGCAGAACTGGCTGACGGTTGGCGATGTGACCAACCTACTCTATCTGTCGCGCTTTGAAGTCATCCGGCATTCCCGCGAACTGATGTGCCCGGTGCACGTGCCTCTCGCCGGCACCTTGGCCAACCGTTACCTGGTACGGCTGTGGCCGTTTTCATACCTGGCCATCACCAACGTTCTGGTGGCTCGCCCGCGGCCCGAGGCGCAGCCCGGCCGCGAGGCCAGTGTGAGCGTGATTGTGGCGGCGCGAAATGAGGAAGGGAATATCCCGCGCATCTTCGACCGCCTTCCCCAAATGGGCTCCGGCACCGAACTGATCGTGGTCGAGGGCGGCTCCCAGGACGGCACCTACCAAGCCGTGGAAAACGAAATCGCCCGCCGCCCTGGTTACCCCGCCCGGCTGTTCCGCCAAACCGGCAAGGGCAAGGGCGACGCCGTGCGGTTGGGCTTCTCGCAAGCCACCGGCGACGTCCTGATGATCCTGGATGCCGACCTCACCGTTGCTCCCGAGGATCTGCCGCGCTTTTACGAAGCGTGGCTGGCCGGCCGCGGCGATTTCATCAACGGCGTCCGCCTGGTTTACCCCATGCAGGACCAGGCCATGCGCTATTTCAACCTTCTCGGGAACAAGTTTTTCAGCCAGGCGTTTAGCTGGCTGCTAGGGCAGAGCATCCGGGACACCCTCTGCGGGACCAAAGTGCTGAGCCGCCACGATTATGAGGTGATCGCAGAGAACCGTTCCTGGCTGGGCGATTTCGATCCCTTTGGCGATTTCGACCTGATCTTCGGCGCCGCGCGGTTCAATTTGAAAATCTCCGATATGCCGGTGCGCTATGGCGCGCGCACTTATGGCGAAACCAATATCCAGCGCTGGAGCCACGGCTGGATGCTGCTGCACATGGTCGCCGTTGCGCTGCGCCGCATCAAGTTCAGGTAACGGCGGAAACTGACCCAACTTATCTTGAATTCCGAAGCTGGACGCCTTGTATCAGGGCACGGCTTGAGCCGTGCCACCGACAGCGCGCACTCGGAGGGCTTTAGCCCCTGTCTGCCGGGCCAGGGGCTAAAGCCCATCAGCTTCATCACGTTCCGGCACGGCTCAAGCCGTGCCCTGATACAAGACTTACTTTTTCTTGGTCTTCCGCTGTGGGAATACAACTTCGCCGAAGCCGACTTCGGAATCCAGGCTTAGTAAAATCATTCCGCAGTTACGGCAGATGCGGGGGCCAAGTTCTTCCCCCGCATCGCGTCTAATTGCGGTTACCGCGCTGCTGCAATCGGCGTGCCGATCTCCGTGCCAATCACGTCACCGGAGATCACTATCTCCACCCGGCGATTCAACTGCCGGCCCGCCGCGGTGTTATTGGAAGCCACCGGCTGAGTCTTGCCGAAGCCCTTCGACGTGACTGAACTCGCCGGCATTCCTTGCTGGGTCAGGTAATCACGCACTGCCCCGCCCCGCTGTTCGGAGAGCTGCTGATTGTACTCGTCGCCGCCGACGCTATCCGTGTGACCTTCCACATCCAGCCTAAGACCCGGATGCCCGGAGACGATGCCGGCAACCTTGGCCAGTTTCTCGCGCGCCAGAGGCCGTAACGAATACTTGGCGGTATCGAAGAGGACATCCGACATGTTCACGATCAGACCACGCGCTGTATCCCTGGTCTGTAGAACGGCGTTGAATTGCGCCAGGAGCTGAGCTCGAAGTTCCGTCTTCTCCGCCTCTGCCTGCGTCTTCTCCTTAGCCGCGCGATCCAGTTCCGCCTGGGTACTAGCTCGCTGTGCGTCGTTCTCGCTTTTCAGACGATCGGCTTCGGTCTGCGCCGCAGCCATCTGCGCATCGCTATCCTTTTTAAGCCGGTCCGCTTCGGTTTGGGCGGCGGTCGTCTTAGCGTCGTTCTCGCGTTTCAGACGATCGGCTTCGGTCTGCGCCGCAGCCATCTGCGCTGCGTGGTCACGCTTTGCCAGGTCCGCTGCATTTTGAGCAGCGTCCATCTTCGCAATGTTCTCTTGCTTCACGCGGTCCGCTTCGGTCTGTGCGGCAACCTGCGCCGTCTCGGCGTCCCGTGCGACTCGCGCGGCGTCGGCTTGTGCCGCAAGGCGTGCGCTTTCAGCGCGTGCTTCACGGTCCGCCCCGGCCAGGCGTTCGTTGGTCAGCCGCTCCTCATCGATCTTCTTTACCGTGATGATCCGGGCGTCTTCGGCCATTTGAACGGCCTCACGCGCCACCGTGCCAATGGGCTTCTTTCCGGCCTTACCCGTGAGATAGCCTTCGGCATTCTCCAGGCCCTGGACGGCCTTTTGGAAGGTCTCGGGGGCGTACCTCTCAGCACCAGTCCAACGTGCGATCTGGACGGCATTGCGCGCTTCGTACAACTCCAATGGCACCTTCGATTCCAGCCGCATGGGCGCGATCTCGGCCGGGTTGACGTTCAAGGTGTACTGGCCTCGCTGTAAGAGCTCGTACTTCGCGTCGACCTGTTCAATCGTGCCGGTCGTATCCGGCCTGACGAAATTCTCCATGACGACCACGTCGCTGGGCTGAGTT
>Ga0302157_10005365_pt1 | contig 13598 bp, 6 predicted proteins | sample I_Bog_N3_3_FD_193502 | JGI IMG/M metagenome (GOLD analysis project Ga0302157, IMG submission 193502) | Peat permafrost microbial communities from Stordalen Mire near Abisko, Sweden - I_Bog_N3_3 | ecosystem: Environmental > Terrestrial > Soil > Wetlands > Peat | place: Sweden: Abisko, Stordalen...
TCGATCAAGATGAACCCCGGCTCGGCGAAATCGTAGGTCGAGGACATGATCAGGTCCCAGACGCGGCGCGCCGGCAAAATCTTGTAGACCTTGCAGGCAACGAGTCCCGCCTCGTTGGCGACGTAGCCCTCCGTGTACGGCCACTCGCGCCAGACGAATTTCGCGGGATCGTCGACGTTGGGATGTTCGGACTCGAACTCCTTGATGCCCAGCGGAAACGCGAGCTTCCAATCGGCGTCCGCCTTGACGGCCTTGATGAATTCGTCGGTGATCAGCAGCGACAGATTGAACTGGCGCAGCCGCCCGTTCTCGCGTTTTGCGCGGATGAACTCGAGCACGTCGGGATGGCCGATGTCGAAGGTGCCCATCTGAGCGCCGCGCCGGCCGCCGGCCGACGACACCGTGAAACACATCTTGTCGTAGATGTCCATGAACGAAAGCGGACCGGAGGTGTATGCACCGGCGCCCGACACGTAGGCGCCGCGCGGACGCAGGGTCGAGAATTCGTAGCCGATCCCGCAGCCCGCTTTGAGCGTGAGGCCGGCCTCGTGGACCTTGTTGAGGATGTCGTCCATCGAATCGCGGATCGTGCCCGACACGGTGCAGTTGATCGTCGACGTCGCCGGCTTGTGCTCGAGCGCGCCCGCGTTCGACGTCACCCGTCCGGCGGGTATCGCCCCATGCCGCAGAGCCCACAGGAAGGATTCGTACGACTGCGGACGCAGGTCCGCAGTCTCGACGTCGGCGAGTGCACGCGCGACGCGCTTATACGTATCGTCCATCGATTGATCGATGGGTGAGCCGTCCTTTGCAGTGAGACGGTATTTCTTGTCCCAGATGTCCATCGACGCTTCCTGGAACGAAATGCCGCCGACGTCTTTGGGCTGGATTTTGACCACCGTGTTCATGGGTTTAACCGCACTCCGTTATAACGCTCGGCGGAACGACAATCGACAGTGCCTGCCGCTGCTGATCCTTTGAGTGTCGTTTATCTACTATGGGCTGCTGTCCGCGACTGAATGTCCGAACACAACATGTTGTGTTAGGGCGCAAAGGTTAAGGCTCCGCGACGATCAGCGTCAAGACATATTTCCTCCTTTTTTTGAAAAAAAATCCGTTTAATTTTCAATATGTTATAAACTTATCCCGAGAAATTACCTCAATCCACTTGTCGTCATGTCGGTCAAGCGGCATTCACCTCAATCGCAACATATTGTGTTTGGTGCGTTGACATAATATTCACGAGGCCTATCCGTGCGCAGCACTTTGCAGGTATCTCGTCGCGAGCCTTGCGTGCGAAATGAGCGTTGAAATTCGCGCGCTCATCCCAACTCTTGCGCTAGGCAGAGAAGTTCTGCATCGGCACGAACGCCATCATTCAATAGGAGATTCAACGCCATGACCGTCGTAAACTACGAACCCTGGGCCCTCGTCGGCCGGCTTCAGAAAGACATCGATCGCTTGTTCAGCGCGCCGCACGCGACCGCCGCCGACTCGGGAGCTTGGTTGCCGCCGGTCGACATACACGAGGAAGCGAATCAGTTCCTGATCCACGTCGATCTGCCCGGCGTCGATCCGAAGGCCGTGGAGATCACCTCCGAAAAGGGCGTGCTCACGATTCGCGGAAATCGCAGTGGGCAGCAGGAGGAGACGCGCGAAGGCTACCGCCGAATCGAGCGCACCAAGGGTGATTTCCAGCGTCGTTTCAGCTTGCCGGAGACGGCGGACACGCAGAACATCCGCGCGAAGTCGGTGCACGGCGTTCTGGAAATCGTGATCCCCAAGATCGCGCAGGTGCAGCCGCAACGCATCACCGTCGAAGCGGCCTGATCGCCGCGCCGTTCGGGCTTGCCCATTGGGTGTGCCCGTCGGGGTGTGTCGATTCGATGAGGTAGGAGAAGACAAAACGCCGGCCACGCTCTTCCGTGTAAGATCGTCGGCCGGCTTTCCCGTTGAGAGCTTTACGATAAAGAGGAAGAAGGATGAATCTTCGTATTGGCTTCGCGGCCCTCGGTATCCGCTTAGCGGCCGTGGCGCTCGCCGCAACCCTGTCGGCCGTCCCGGCGACCGCGCAGTCCACGGTGGCACCCGCATCGGAGGCCTCCCCCATGCCGTCGCTCGCCCCGATGGTCAAACGTGTTTCGCCGGCCGTCGTCAACATCAAGACGTCCGGAACCGTGAAGGAGCAGGGCCGGCGCAACCCGCTCATGGACGACCCCTTTTTTCGACGCTTCTTCGATGTGCCACCTGATGCGCAGCCGCGCGAGCGGCAATTCCAGAGTGCGGGCTCGGGGGTGATCATCGACGCCAAGAACGGCTTTATCGTGACCAACAACCATGTCGTCGAGAATGCCAACGAGATCACCGTCACGCTGCTCGACAATCGCGAGTTCAAGGCGAAGGTGCTCGGCACCGATCCGGGCTCCGACATCGCGCTGTTGCAGGCGAAGGAGCCGAATCTCGTCGCCCTGCCGCTCGGCGATTCGAGCCGACTCGAGGTCGGCGACTACGTCGTCGCGATCGGTAATCCTTTCGGATTGCAGAACACGGTCACGGCGGGCATCGTGAGCGCTCTCGGCCGCTCGGGCATCAGCGAGGACGGCTATCAGGACTTCATCCAGACGGACGCGTCGATCAACCCCGGCAATTCCGGCGGCGCGCTCGTGAATCTGCGCGGTGAGCTCGTCGGCATCAATGCCGCGATCATTTCGGGCGGCGGCGGAAACATCGGCATCGGTTTCGCGATTCCGGTGAACATGGTGCATGGCGTCGTCGATCAACTCGCCAAGTTCGGCGAGGTCAAGCGCGGTGTGCTCGGCGTGAACATCTATCCCGTTTCGCCGGACGTCGCCAAGGAATACGGCTTGAACGAAGCCACGGGCGCGCTCGTCACCGGTGTCGCGCCGGGTTCGGCGGCGAGCCGCGCGGGCATCAAGACGGGCGACATCATCACGTCGCTGAACGGTACGCCGATGAAGGGACCGACCGAGTTACGCAACGGGATCGGGATGCTGCGCATCGGTGACAAGGTGGAACTCGGGGTCCTTCGTGATGGCAAGTCGCTCAAGATCACGGCCGAAGTCGCCTCGCGCGAGGACTCGGAGTCGGCCAAGGCCGGCGACATGAACAAGGCCTTCGACGGCGCGGAATTCGCAGATGCTCCCGAGGGCGGCGGCGTGCTCGTCAAGTCCGTCCAGGAGGGCAGCGCCGCGGCGCAGGCCAACCTGCGCGCCGGCGACCGCATCGTCGCGGTCGGCCGCACGCCGATCACGAACACCAAGGATTTGCGCGAAGCGTCCAAGGGCGCCGCGTTTCTGATCCTGAACGTTCGCCGCGGTACCCAGACCGTCCTGATCCCGATCCGCTGAAGCCGATGCGTCCGCTGTCCATTTGCGTGCTCGGCGGTACGGGTTTCATCGGTACGCGGCTCGCGGCCCGCTCGGTTACCGCAGGCCATCGCGTGACCGTGCTGTCGCGCAACCGCGAGCAGCACAAACACCTGCGGGTGTTGCCGGGCCTGGAGCTCGAGAACTGCAACGTCTACGATCCGGCGGCGCTCAGCGAGCACTTCCGGGGCCGCGACGTGGTCGTGAACCTCATCGGCATACTCAACGAACGCGGCTTCGGCGGCGGCGGCTTCCGGCGTACTCACACAGAACTCACGCGCGGCGCGCTGCAGGCGGCGCGATCGGCGGGCGTGACGCGCTTTGTGCAGCTCTCCTCGCTCGGCGCCGCGGTCGATGCGCCGAGCCATTATCTGCGCTCCAAGGGCGAGGCCGAGCGCATCATCCAGTCCGACGCCGGCGCCGTCGACTGGACGATCCTCAAGCCGTCGGTGATCTACGGTCCCGGCGATTCCTTCCTCAACCGTTTTTCAGCGCTGCTCGGTGCCCTGCCGTTCGTGTTCCCGCTCGCACGGCCGAAGGCGCTGCTGCAGCCCGTGTTCGTCGACGACGTCGTCGAAGCGGTGCAGCGCTGCCTGCACGGCGGCGCGACGAGCCGGCAGATTTTCGAACTCGGCGGACCACAGCGCTATACCTTGCGCGAAATCGTCGCCTTCGTCGCGTTGATCACCGGCCGGCGCCGCGTGATCATCGGTCTGCCCGACTTCGTCGCCCGCCTGCAGGCCCTGGTCATGGACTTCGTGCCGGGCAAGCCGTTCTCGAGCGATAATTTCCGGTCCTTGTCGATCGACAGCGTCTGCCGCGACGACGGCTTCGCGAGGCTCGGCATCAAGCCGCAATCGATGCTGGGTGCCGCGCGCCAGTATCTCGGGCCCTATGAGGACAACGCGCGCCTGTCCCGCGACCGGGCCGCGGGGCCGCCAATCGATCTTCCCTGACCGGCCCGGAACCCCGTGGGCCGGTCTGACTCGTCCCCGTCGTCAGGGAACCGGGCCTTCACACACCGCCGCGTCGCGACGGTCCTTGGGCAACCGCGAGAGTTCGCGCACGCGCGCATAGAAGCGCGGCAAGTCCCCGCCTGCCGACTCGAGTTCGCGGGCAAAGCCTGGGACGCAGCTCGCATAGGTCGCGATCGACACGAGGTGCGCGTTGTTGAGGTCGGCCGCGAACCAGGCGTCGAACGGTGCCACCCCCTGCCAGCCCGCGCGCAGCTTCTCGTATCTGGCGCGGAGCGCAGCAAAGGCAGCGCGTTTCGCGGCGCGCATCGCGTCCGCATCGAGGCCCGAAGCGTAGAGCGTGGCGAGGCCTTCGCGCGCTTCGATCAGAAGCTTCGTGACGAGTTCGTAGCGCCGCTGCCGCTCCTCGTAGTGCGCGAGATCCTCCGATCGCCCGCGGGCCTTGAGCCAACGGCGTACGCCCTCCTCTTCGACGAGACTCGCGAGCGATTCATTGAACGAGGAATCGTCCGCCACGTAGACCAATTGATGGGTGAGTTCGTGGAACACGATCGCGGCCAGTTCGACGTCGTCCCAGCCCATCATCGTATTCAGGATCGGATCGTCGAAATGCCCGAGCGTGGAATAGGCCGCAACCCCGCCGACCGCCACGTCATCGCCCTGCGCCCGCAGGCCATCGCCGAAACGGCGCGCGTCGGCCTCCGAGAAATAGCCGCGATACGCGACGCAGCCGACGACCGGATAGCACCATTGCCGCGCTTCGATGGAGAACTCCGGTGCCGCGAACACGTTCCAGACGACAAAGCTGCGGCCGGTGTCGGCATAGCTGCGGTAGCTGCCGTTGTCCGGCAGTCCGAGCTCGCGGCTCGCGAAATTGCGGATGTCGTTGACGCGCTCGAGCTGGGCACGCAGTTTGGCCGGTGTGTTCGGGTTCTGCAGCACCTGCATGATCGGCCGGCGCGCGAACATCAGACGCGCCTGGCCGGCGGCCGCCTGCAGTTCATAGCAGCCGCTCGCCGGCAGGATCAGCGCCGCCAGGGCGGCGGCCCCGACCAACCGGAACGCGATGCTGCTACCATTCACTCATGCAAGTGTATCTGGTCGGCGGAGCCGTCCGTGACCGTCTGCTCGGACTCGCCGTCGGGGAGCGCGACTGGGTGGTCGTGGGCGCCACCCGCGAGGAGCTGCTGCGCCTTCGGTTTCGCGAGGTGGGCCGCGATTTTCCGGTGTTCCTGCATCCCGAGACGCACGAGGAGTACGCCCTCGCGCGCCTCGAGCGCAAGGTTTCTCCCGGCTATCACGGATTTGTCTGCGAATTCGGCCCGGACGTCACGCTCGAGGAGGACCTGGGACGGCGGGACCTCACGATCAATGCGATCGCCGAAGCCCCCGACGGCACGCTGATCGATCCGTTTGGCGGCCAGCGCGATATCGAGGCGCGCCTGCTGCGTCACGTCTCGCCCGCCTTCGTCGAGGACCCGGTGCGCGTCTTGCGGGTCGCACGCTTCGCCGCACGCTTCGCCGCTTTGGGTTTCAAAGTCGCGCCCGAAACCGAAGCCCTGTTGCGCGAGATCGTCGCGCGCCACGAGGTGGATGCCCTCGTGCCCGAACGCGTCTGGCAGGAGACGGAGAAGGCGCTCGGCGAAGCGCGCCCGTCCGAGTTCTTTCGGGTACTCAAGGCTTGCGGTGCACTCGCCGCCGTCTACCCTGAGATCGACGCGCTGTTCGGCGTACCGCAACCGCCGCAGTGGCATCCGGAGATCGATACCGGCGTGCACACGCTCATGGTGCTCGAGCAGGCCGCGGCCTTGAGCCCGCTGCCTGCGGTGCGCTTCGCGGCCCTGGTCCACGATCTCGGCAAAGGGTCGACGCCGCCGGCCGAGTGGCCGCGCCACCATGGGCACGAGGAACGCAGCGTCGCGCTCGTCGAAGCGCTCGCCGAGCGGCTGCGCGTACCCGGGGAGTTCCGCGATCTCGCCGTGATCGTCGCGCGCTACCACGGCATCGTGCATCGTGCGAGCGAGCTGCGAGCCGACACGATCCTGGATTTTTTCGAGCGCGCCGATGCGTTCCGGCGACCCGAGCGCTTCGGGCTCGCCCTCGTCGCCTGCGAGGCCGACGCACGCGGCCGCACCGGCTTCGAGCAGCGTGATTATCCGCAACGCGCCTATCTCGCCGCGGCGCGCGACGCCGCGGCCGCGGTTCGGCCGACGGCGGACGAGATTGCGGGCCTTACGGGAGTCGAGATCGCCGCGCGCCTGCGCGGTGCGCGACGCCGGGCCATTGCCGACCTGCGCGCCACTTCGGCGCCGCCTGCCTAGCCGCTGAGCGTGGAGCGCCGTGCAGCCGGCGCTTGTTCCCCTAATGCGGGGGTGCCCGTTCCGACATTTGCCCGAATTCCGCCCCGACTCCGCCCGAGGCCACGTGCAGAATTCTCCGCGTAGACACCATGGGAGGACGCTGACATGAATTCTCGGATCCCGGCAGTGCTCGGATTGTTGGGACGCCTGTTTCGTCGCAGCCTGTCGCTCGTCGGCAAAGCGCTGCACGCGAGTCTCGGCGAAGTCCGTTGGACGCCTCCGGGCTGGATCCGCAAATCCGGCCGGCTGGTCGGCGTGGCTTGGGCGTCCGCCCGGCGTCGCCCGCGGCGCAGTGGGCTCATGGCCGCCGCCCTGGTGGCCAGCGGACTTTGCGCGTTCGCCGGCTGGCGCTGGTACCAATCTCTGCCCAAGCCCGTGGAATACGAAGTCACGGTCACGAATCCGGATCGAACCTGTATCGAATGCACGCCGCCGGGCAAACCCAATGGTGCCGTGCTGCATTTCTCGGGTTCGGTGGCTCCGCTCCGCGATTCCGGCAAGGTCATCGATCCGGTCAAAGCCGGGTTGAGCGTGGCGCCGGCAATCGCAGGCGAATGGCGCTGGGCCGACGACAAAACCCTGGTCTTGACGCCCAAGTCCGACTGGCCGATCGGCCAGACCTACACCATCCGGTTTGCGAAGCGCGGTTTCACCGCACCGCAGATCCACTTGGCGACTTACGAGGTGAGCTTCGCGTCGCCGGCGTTCTCCGCCGATATCGCGAGCAACGAGTTCTACCAGGACCCGGTCGTGGCGGCGGACAAGAAGATCGTCACCACCCTGCAGTTTACCCAGCCCGTGGACCCGGAAGCGCTGGAGCGACGGATCAAGCTGAAGCTGTTCGGCAAGGTGACCGACGGCGAGCAAGTGGAGCAGACGCCCGCGCCATCCTTCACGGTGACCTACGACAAGCTCAAGCTGCACGCGTACGTGCGAACCGGCCAGCTACCGATCCTCGCGAAGGGCGGCCGCGTCGATCTGCAGATCGATCCGGGCGTTCATGCAACCCGCGGCGGCAACGAAACCCTGCAGCCTCTCAGGGCCAGCCTCGCGGTTCCGGGTCTCTATAGCCTGGCACTGACGGACATCCGCCTGACCATTGCACGGGACGAACGCGACAACCCCAGTCAGGCGCTGGTGATTGCCACGTCGCATTCGATTACCGAGCCTGAAATGACGTCGCACGTCCATGCGTGGCTGCTCCCGGATAAATACCCTGACCCCAAGCGACAAGCACAGTGGGACAAGGCCCGCACCGGTCGACCCTATCCTTGGAACGTGAATCTGGTGACACCGGAGATCCTGTCCACCGCCGCGCCTGTGCCGCTCGCCTACGTCGTCAACGAGCGGGAACACGTCGAGTTGCACAGCTTCGCCCTGAAGGCCGAGCCGAACGCCCAAGTCTTTGTCCGGGTCGACAAGGGGCTGCGTTCCTTCGGCGGCTATCTGATGGCCGATCCGGTCGCCCAAGTTCTGCAGATGCCGGAGTACCCGAAGGAAGTCCGCATCGCTTCCCAGGGGGCGCTCCTCGCCCTGTCGGGGCAGCGCAAGCTCGGGCTTTTCACCCGTGACGTCGCAGCGGTACAGGTCCAAGTCGGGCGTCTGCTGCCGGACCAGTTGCAACATCTGGTGACCCAGACCGGCGGTCATTTCGCGCATCCGAACTTCAACAACTACGCGTTCGATGCCACGAACATCACAGAGGACTACACCGAAGTGCTGTCGATACCGACGCTGCCGGCGGGAACCGCCAACTATCAGGCCTTCGATCTTGGCGCCTACCTCAACAAACCCGGCGCGAGTCGTCAGGGCATCTTCCTCGTGCATGTCCAGGCCTACGATCCCGTGCATCAACAGGTCATAGGCCCACGCCATGGCGATGGTCAGACGGCGGATACGCGCCTGATCGTCGTCACGGACTTAGGGCTGCTCGCCAAGAAATCCGTGGATGGATCCCAGGACGTGTTCGTGCAATCCATTGCGAGCGGTGAGCCCGTCGACGGGGCCGCGGTGCAGGTCATCGGCAAGAATGGGGAGGCGGTCCTCACCGAGACCACCGATGCGTCCGGCCATGTTCGGTTTCCGGATCTAAAGGGCTTCGCGAACGAGCACGACCCGGTCCTCTATATCGCCAAGCGAGGCGGCGACAGCTCGTTCCTGCCGATCAAATCGCACGTCGACGTGATGGAGCTTTCGCGCTTCGACGTGGGTGGCGTGAGCAATAAAGCCGAACACGCCGCGCTCAGCGCGTATATCTTCTCGGATCGGGGCATCTATCGCCCCGGCGATGAAATCCGCGCCGCCGCCATCATCAAGACCCAGGATTGGCGGCGACTGCCCGAAGGTCTGCCGATCCGCGTCGAGATCGTCGATCCGCGCGGCCTGTCGGTCAAGCGCGATTTGGTTCATCTCTCGGCGGCCGGCTTCGAGGAGATCCGCTACCAGACTCACGATACCGCTGCCGCCGGCGCCTACACGATCAATCTCTATGTCGTGAAGGCCGAACAGCGCGAGGATCTAATCGGCACGACGAACATCAAGGTTCAGGAGTTCCTGCCGGACCGATTGAAGATCACGACGCATTTCTCGGCCGAACGCACCGATGGATGGGTGAACCCGGATAGGCTCCAAGTGCAGGTCGGTCTCGACAATCTGTTCGGCACGCCGGCGACCGATCGCCGCCTGCAGGCGACTCTGCGCTTGTCGCCGGCGATCCCGAGCTTTGCGAAGTACAAGGATTACGAATTTCGCGATCCCCAGGCCGCCAAGGAGGGGTTCACGGAGCGTCTTGCGGACGGGCGGACGGGCGCCGACGGCCGCGCAAGCTTTGACTTGAACCTCGGCCGCTTTGCGCGGGCCACCTACCGCGCGAGTGTCGTTGTCGAAGGCTATGAAGCGGACGGGGGTCGCGGCGTGAGCGGTGAGGCCACGCAGCTCGTTTCCAACCTGCCCTTCCTGGTCGGCTGGAAGGCCGATGGGCGCCTCGACTTCATCTCCCGCGGCAGCGCGCGCAGCGTGGACATTCTCGCCATCAACGAGAAACTCGAACGGGTACCGGCACCCGGCCTGAAACTCAAGCGCCTCGAGCGGCGCTATGTCTCCGTACTCCTCAAGCAGGACAGCGGCATCTACAAGTACGAGTCGCGCCTCAAGGAGATACCCATCGACGACGTCGACCTCTCCTGGTCGCGAGATCATGCGCACCTGGACTTGGGCACGGACAAGGCGGGCGACTTCAGTGACCTGATCACGGATGCCGACGGCCAGATTTACGCGCGCATCGACTTCACGGTCGCCGGGGCTGCGAACCTGAGCCGCTCGCTCGAGAAAAATGCCGAGCTGCAGATCGTACTCGACAAACACGACTACGCCCCCGGCGACACGATCAGCCTGCAGATCCAGGCACCCTATGTCGGGGCAGGGCTGATCACGATCGAGCGCGATCACGTGTACTCGTGGCAGTGGTTCAGAACCAAGACGACGAGTTCGGTGCAGAAAATCCGCGTTCCGGACGGCCTCGAAGGCAACGGCTACGTCAGCGTCAGCTTCATGCGCGATCCCGCCTCCGACGAGATCTACAGCTCGCCGCTATCCTATGGCGTGCAGCCGTTCTCGATCGCCCTCGATGCGCGTCGCAATACGATCCAGCTGAATATGCCGGCGTTCGTCAAGCCCGGCGAGAAGCTCAGCATCGGTTATAGGACCACCCAACCTGCGCGCGTCGTGCTGTTCGCCGTCGATGCGGGCATTCTGCAGGTCGCACGCTATAAGACCCCCGATCCCCTGGGGTTTTTCTTCCAGAAGCGCTCGCTCGACGTCACGACGCGCCAGATTCTGGATCTGATCCTGCCGGAGTTCCGCGCGGCGATGCTGTCGGCACCGGGAGGTGACCAGCGCTCGCTGCTCGGCGCCAACTTGAATCCCTTCAAGCGCAAGACCGATCGCCCCGTCGCCTGGTGGTCCGGGATCATCGAGGCCAGCGATCGGGAGCGGCGCGTCGACTGGACCGTTCCCGATTATTTCAACGGCAGCCTGCGGATCATGGCGGTTGCGGTGAACGACACCGGTATCGGCGTGGCCGATCAGACGGCCCTCGTCCGTGGCGATCTCATCCTCTCGCCGAATGCGCCGTTGACCGTAACGCCCGGCGATGAATTCGAGGTGAGCGTCGGCGTCGCGAACAACGTCGTGGGTTCGGGCTCAGAGGCCGCGGTCAGTGTGAAGCTCGAGCCGTCTGCGCATTTCGACGTCATCGGCCCGGCACAGACGACCCTCAAGATTGCCGAGATGCGCGAATCGTCGACGCACTTTCGCGTGCGCACGCGCGATGTGCTCGGATCCGGCAGCTTGAAGTTTGCGGCGAGCGTCGGGTCAAAAACCGGTGTGCTGACCGCCACCGTGTCGGTGCGCCCCGCTTCGGCTTACGTCACGTCCCTGCTCGCGGGCAGTTTCAGCGGCGAAGCGCGTGTAGCCGTGACGCGCAACCTCTATCCGCAATACCGTACGCTCGAGGCGAGCGTTTCGACGCTGCCGCTCGCGCTGGCGTATGGACTCACGAGCTACCTCGATCGCTACCCTTACAGTTGCACGGAACAGCTCGTCAGCGAAGGTATGCCCGCCATCGTGCTGTCGCATCGACCGGAGTTCGGCTCGCTCAAGTCCCGGGAGGGCGCCAGCCTCGCCTCGCTGATCGATGAGTTGCGCGCGCGCCAGATCGGCGACGGATCGTTCCGGTACTGGGCCGGCGGCGTGGAGACGGTCGATTTCGTCTCCGTTTACGCCCTGCACGTGCTCCTCGAGGCGAGCGAACGCGGCGAGGCCCTGCCGGGGGACCTGCTCGAGGCCGGTAAACCCTACCTCTTCCGGCTCGCGCGTCGCGACGGCGACAATCTCGCCGATGAGCGCACCTCGGCTTACGCCATTTATTTGCTCGCGCGGCAGGGGATCGTCGTCTCCAATGAGGCCGCGGCCCTGCAGCAGCGTCTCGCCCGCCGCCATGCCAAGGAATGGCCGCAAGACATCGTGGCCGCGTATCTCGCCGCGGCGTACCAGCTCATGAAGCAGGACGCCGCTGCGAATCAGGCGATCGCCAAGGTACCGTTCGGGGCCACGACGGACGTCGATCGCTGGCATGGCCCGATGACGAGCGATGCCATGCTGCTCTATTTGACCGCGCGGCATTTCCCGAATCGCCTCACACGGCTGCCCGACACGGTGCTCGAGTCCCTCGTGACGCGCGTCAAGAGCGGCGCCTACGACTCCTTGTCGGCGGCAACGACGATTCTTGCGCTCGACGGCTACGCCACGGCCGTTGCCGGCAACGGCGCACCGAGGCTGGCGATCGAGGCGACGCTGGCGGACAAGTCCGTCTTGAGCCTCAGTCTGCCGGAAGGCCTGTTTCCGCAGGCGAGTTTCCCGGCCGACACCCGCTCGCTGCACGTCACCACCGATAGCGCGGTCCAAGGCTATTATCTCGTCAACCAGTCCGGCTTCGATCGCGCGCCGAGCGCCCAGGCTTCGAGCCAGGGACTCGAGGTCACTCGCGAGTTCCTGACCACCGACGGCAAGCCGGCCGACAAGATCAAGGTCGGCGATGAACTTACCGTGCACGTGAAGTTCCGCGCGATCGATCGGCCTCTCATCGAGGATGCCGTGCTCGTCGACCTGTTGCCCGGAGGTTTCGACCTGGTGTTGCCGAATGGGCCGGCACCCGACCAGCCGCTGCTGGCGGCGTCTCCCGGCAACGAGACGACGGATGCGGACGCGAGTGCCGAACCTCGCGGGTGTCCGTGCCGCTGGCTCGTGAGCCGACCGGCGAATTTCCCCGACTATGCCGACTTGCGGGAGGATCGAGTTGTCCTCTACGGGTCGGCCACCGACCAGGTTCAAGAATTCAGCTACCGCATCAAGGCGACCAACGCGGGTAGTTACGTCGTGCCGGGCGCGTATGGCGAGTCGATGTACGACCCGACGATTCGCGCGCGCTCGGCGGCCGGGCATTTGGTGGTCGATTCGCCGTGAACCTACGCCGGGCAGTCTGGGCTGGCGCAGCCGCAGCGAGTGCAGTCATTGCCTTGTGTTTGCTGCGAATCCTGCCGCATGCGCCCCTGTCGAGTTATGCGCCGTTGTCCACGGCGGTCTACGCCGAGGATGGCGAGCTCTTGCGTTTGACGCTCGCGAGCGACCAGCAGTACCGCGTCTGGACGCCCATGTCCGAGGTCAGCCCGGAGTTCGTCGACGCTCTGCTCCTCCACGAAGATCGGCATTTTTTCCGGCATTTCGGTGTCGATCCGGTCGCGCTGGTCCGCGCCGTGAAGAACATGGCCGGAGGCGCTCCTCACCAAGGCGGGTCGACGGTCACGATGCAGCTCGCACGGCTGATCTATCACCTCAACACCCGATCCGTCCCGGGCAAGCTGCGGCAAATGGCCGCCGCGACCTGGCTCGAGCTGCGCTACTCCAAGCGCGAAATCCTCGAGGCTCACGTCAACCTGACGCCCTACGGACACAACGTCCAAGGCATCGGCGCCGCGAGCCTGATCTATCTCGGCAAATCGGCCGCCAAGCTTACGTTTGCCGAGGCGCTCGCGCTCGCGCTGATCCCGCAGTCGCCGAACCTGCGCGATCCGGACGGCGAGGAGCCCGCGTCCTTGAAGGCGGCGCGCATCGATCTCGCCCGGCTCTGGGCCACGCAGCATCCGCTGTCGGACGCGTCCCTCGCGTCCGCCGGCAAGACGCTGCATTTCCGAGGATTGCGCCAGCTACCGTTCGAGGCGCCGCACGTGGTATCGGCGTTGCTCGAGGCTCGCGGCACGAGGCAGGACACGAGTCCCGACAAGAGCCCCGAGATGAGCCACAAGGCGAGCCACAAGACAAGC
>Ga0302157_10005366_pt1 | contig 13593 bp, 13 predicted proteins | sample I_Bog_N3_3_FD_193502 | JGI IMG/M metagenome (GOLD analysis project Ga0302157, IMG submission 193502) | Peat permafrost microbial communities from Stordalen Mire near Abisko, Sweden - I_Bog_N3_3 | ecosystem: Environmental > Terrestrial > Soil > Wetlands > Peat | place: Sweden: Abisko, Stordalen...
CGGCCCGTGGTGACCTCAAATTGAGGACTCAGATCCTTGCCAAGAACGATCCATGTACTGCCGGAACTCCGTGCCGCAAGTTCCTCGATCAGAGGTTGGCCGTCGCGCAGTGCAAACCGCGCCCGCAACTGCTGCCCCTGTTCGCCTTGCCATGACAACTCGACACCGTTGCCGTTTGCCGCGGCTTTCACGCCGGCGACGGGCTTGTAGTCCTGCATGTTGCAGTTCAGGGTCTGGGCCGTTCCCACGCTGGCATACAAAGCGAAACCCAACATCACGCCCTTTAGTTTCATGTCTGTCACTCCATCTTGTCTTCGCCGTTATCCATTCGAGATGACTCCGGCGGGTTTACCAGTCCTCCGCTTTTCAGACGGTCCGCCTCAAGGTTCCCGGTTGGGACGCCGCCAAGTTTTGCCACCCTCAATATACAGCGGCCAACCATGTGTTTGCAGCCTTGCAGGGAACGTTGCGGCAGCCCGTTACACCTTCACAAATATTCTCTTTCGATAGAGCACCCAGACCGGAAGAAAGCAGACCGCCGTGAACGAAACCGAAAAGGCGAACGCGGCCCATCCAGGATCGGGAATGTGCGCGAAGATGTGGTTGAAAAGCCAGGCCAGCGCGTCTGTCCGCTTGCCGTTTGCTGTGAAAGGCATGTTGTAGAGAGCACTGGGAACCAGCTCACTGAACATATAGGCCACGATGGCGTTGGACCCGAAGACCAGCCACGGCCATATCCACTTGTTGCCTCGGCCTCTGGTCCGGCCCTGGCCCCAGCCCTGCTGCTCCACCGCCCAATAGGCTAGCGCCAGCAAAGCCAGAGACCACCCCGCCGCAACCAGAACATACGAACTGGTCCACATCTTCTTGTTCAGCGGGAACCACAGCGACCAAAGATAGCCCGAGGCGAGCAGGGCAGCGCTGGCCGCGGTCAGCCCAATGGTCTTGGTCTTGACAGCTCGTTGACCACGCATCCACAGCCCGGCGAGCAGGCCGAGCAGCGCGGTGCCGACCGCGGGAATGTCGCTGAGCAGCCCTTCGGGGTCGCGCAGATTATGCGTCGTCCAGTCTTCGTATAGGTGGCCCGGCATGATGTGCCTGTCGAGCCAGGCCGCCAGATTCAAGTCGGGATCGAGGAAGGGAATGTCGTGTACCGGCATTCCTGCTCCCGGCACCGGAACCCAGCGCAGCAGTGCCCAGTAACCCGCCAGGACTGCAACCAGCACTGCCACCTTGGTCCAGACCCGCTTGTCCCAAAGGTAGAAGAGCCCCACCACCAGATAGCAGACGGCGATCCGCTGCAGCACGCCGTAGATGCGCAGGTGGTCAAGGTGAAAAAACGGGAAGCCGTTGACCACGATCCCCAGCAGAAACAGAGTTCCCGCTCGCCGCAACGTGTGCCATGCGAGCCAGGCGCGGGTTGCGCCGCGAGCCAGGCGCGCCTCAAAGGCAAAGACGATCGACGCGCCAACCACAAAGACGAAGGTGGGAAAGACCAGGTCGGTCGGCGTCAGGCCATTCCACACGGCGTGGTTCATGAAACCCCACGAGCCGCTGCCTCCGTTGTTGTTCACCATGATCATGAAGGCAATGGTGATGCCGCGCAACACGTCGAGCGAGAGCAGGCGATTGACAGGCGCGGAAGCGAGAGCCGGGTTGGTCATTGCGGTTCGATTCTCCGGTTGGGCCGGCTGTGGGGTCGTCCCTACCCTACGCGGTTGCGGTCCTATCCGCCAAGCCTACTGGCCGGCGGTCAGGTTCAACAAGAATTTCTTATCGATCCGGCGGCTTTCAGTGCATAATCTCATGCAACCCGTTTGCACGCAGGTTGACCCCCTATCCCTGACCAGGAGCGGCCCATGATCGATCTCAATGAAGTTGGAGCATTTCCTGAACTCGCTTTGCACGGCATGTTCAGCGCTCGATTCGGCATCTATCTTCCCGGCATCCACGCCAGCGATAACTTCGAGGTCGTGGCACGCGTGATTCACAGCATCGACCAGTTTGACCCAAGCGTGCCCGCCGCCAGCTTTTCTCTTGAGTGGCAGGCGGGCAGCGCACTTGACTTGTGGACGGCGACCATCTTGCTCACGCCCGTCGCTGGATCGCGCCTGGGAGAGATCGGCGTCCATCTTTACCGCTATGAGCTCTGGTGGACGCCCCCCGGCGGATTGCGGCAGTGCGTTTGCCCCTGGATTGTCGATCCATTTGCGCGCGAAGCCGGGATGGGCCGCATGTCTGCATTCACGCTCGACCCCTCACCCGTTCCGTTTCCGTGGACGGACGACGCCTGGAAGACGCCTGACCTGGACGATCTGATTGTGTACGAATTGCAGGTAGAGGAGTTCAACGACACCTTCGACGGAGTCATCGACCGGCTGACTTACCTTGCAAGCCTGGGCGTCAACTGCATCGAGCTGATGCCAGTCACCAGCATGCAACTGGACTTCGACTGGGGCTACGGCCCGCTGCATTACTTCGCGCCCAGCTCGCGTTTCGGCGGATCCGCCGGACTCAAGCGCCTGGTTGACGCCGCGCACGCCAAGGGCATTGCCGTCATCCTCGATGTTGTCTATGAACATGTGGATACTATGTTCGCGTACTTTTCGGTCTATAACTGCCTAGCTGGCACGGCGGGTGCGCCGAACCCGTCCAACCCCATGATGGATGGCTGGAACATCTATGGCTTTGGACCCAAGCCCGACTTTACCGTTCCATTTACGCTGGACTACTTTCTCAACATCAACCGGCAATGGATCGACGAATATCATGCCGACGGCTTCCGCTACGACGAAGTGACCGACCTTTACGTCCCCCCCATGGACGTAGGTTACCGTACGCTCGTACAACAGACCTATCTGCACTCTCTCACCTTGCCGCGCTTTCAGGGCGCGGGCGGCTACAGCCGCATCGTTCAATGCGCAGAGGCTCTCGACAAAGCACAAACTGTTCTAGCTCAGAGTTACACCAATGCTGCGTGGCAAAACGGCTTGCTCTATCTTGCCGAAGCAGTCGCCGGGGGTGACGCTCCTCAAGACAGTTATGCCCACCAGTTGGATCCGAGCTTTATCGGATTTCCCATGACCACCACCGCCGTCGATGCCCAAGGCAACCCGCTTCAGATGCCGGTTGCGCCGTTCCAATACATCGAGTCGCACGATCACAGCCAGTTGATCGTCTTTGCCAGTCCCGGCAGCGACCCCGGCGACCCCATCCCCGAGGGCGACCGCAGCCGCTTCTACAAGCTGCAGCCCCACGCCATCGCACTCTACACGCTTCAAGGCATTCCCATGTTATGGCAGGGTCAGGAGTTCGCCGATAACTACGCTCTGCCCGACAACGGCCTCGACCGGGTCCATTTGGAGCGAGTAACTCACTGGGAGTATTTCTACGATGTCCCCGGCAACACGCTGGTAAGTCTCTATCGCCGCCTCGGCAATCTGCGCCGCAGTGAAAGCGCGCTACGCAGCCGGGCGTCGTATTACTACTATGAGCAGTCGCTACAAGGCACGCAGGTGCTGATCTACTCCCGCCATGCGGTGGCCGGCGCTGCCAATCCGGAGTCCTGGGCGCTGGTGCTTTTGAACTTTTCGGATGTCGGCACAACGGTCAACGCCCCGTTTCCGATGGCAGGCACCTGGCGCGAGATGCTGGACGATACCCTGCGCTCAGCCCCGCTCGAAGTGCAGCCCGCGACGGACGGCGCAATGATCGAACTGCAGGTGCCCTCAAACTACGGGCAGATCTGGGTCAAAGTGGCTTGAACCGCGGGGTGCCCCACCCGCGCCACGTTTCTGTTTTTGTGGCGAGGGTGGGCTTCGCCCCGACGTTCGCCGCGATTTGCGCCCGCCCCTTGCTCTCGCCCCGCCGGGACGATACCCTAGTTGCATGTACGAAGATTTCCATGTAGCCGACCGCTGGAGCGGCGAAGACCTCCACTGCCGCTGGAAGGGCACTCTGGTAGCCATTGCGACCCGCCACGCAGATGCCGTCGATGTCCGCTTCGATGTGAATGGCCGCCCCCTCTGGGTCGCACTGCCTTTGCAGGCATGGGGCGAGCAGAAGCAGCGCTCCGCCAAGGTCATCACCGATCAGCTCGCCGCCCAGATTGCCGGCCGCTATCTCAAGCAGTTGGTCGAAGAAGGCTACGATTCCCGCCGCGAGATTTACACCATGACCGTTCCCGAAGTCCTCTCGCACCTCGACGCGGTGGTGGCCGAAGCCAAAGCCCAGGGTGAAATGCCCACCCTGCCGGTCATCGCTTGATTCCGGGTCTCTGACACCTAGCGGATTCGAAGGGTCTGCGCCGGTACTACGCGGCTCTGAAAGGAACAGGTCTCAGCCTGCGCATCGATTCCGTCCTCCCCTTTGAGAAATGGACCCGCTACGCTCCAGTTCCTGTCGTGAAGTCCGATCGAGAGCTCGGGCAGAACACCACAACCCTTTCCCCGGCAATATCGCATGGGAAACCGGTTATCGCGCCTTGCGCCCGCCTCCCCAAGCTGGGTATCTTTGTGAAGCAGCTTGAGCAAACCCCGGAAAGACATTTGTGGACGTTCTAAAACAGCTTTTCGAGCAGCACTACGCGTTGCCTGCGGAACAGGTGCGCCCGCTTCAGGGCCAGCTCGGCGGCTCGGGGCGCGCCATCGTCCGGCTGACCGCCGGCAAGTTGAGCGCCATCGGCATTGTGTATCCAGTCCGTGAAGAGAACGCCGCGTTTCTTGAGTTCTCCCGGCATTTTCGCCGGCACGGATTGCCGGTGCCGGAGATCTACGCCGAAGATTTGAACCAAAGCGCCTACCTTGAAGAAGATCTTGGCGACACGACACTCTTCGAGTTTCTCGGCGAGAATCGCACCGGCGAGACCATCGCTCCGCAAGCGATTGAAGCGTATCGCAACGTGGTGGCTTTGTTGCCGCGTTTTCAGGTCGAGGCAGGCCGCGATTTGAATTACAAGGCGTGCTATCCGCGATCGAGCTTCGATCGCCAATCCATCGCCTGGGATCTGAACTACTTCAAGTACTATTTCCTGCGGCTCGCCGGCATTCCCTTCAATGAGGAGGCGCTGGAGCACGACTTCACCCGCTTGACGAAGTTTCTGCTGGGCGCCAACCACGATTATTTCCTCTACAGGGATTTTCAATCCCGCAATGTCATGCTCCGCGACGGGAAGCCGTTTTTTCTCGACTACCAGGGTGGCCGCAGAGGCGCGCTGCAATACGATATCGCGTCCCTGCTCTACGATGGCAAGGCCGATCTGCCGCCGGAGTTGCGCCAGGAGTTGCTTGACTGCTATCTCGACTGCCTTGCGGGATTCATCGAGGTCGATCGCGAAGCGTTCATGGAGCACTATTACGCGTTCGTTTACGTTCGCATCTTGCAGGCTCTCGGCGCCTATGGCTTCCGCGGTTTTTACGAGCGCAAGGCCCATTTCCTGCAAAGTGTTCCGTACGCGCTGAAGAACTTGCGCTGGCTTGCCTCTCACGTCAAGCTCCCCATCGCCCTGCCGGCGCTGATGGACGCCCTCGATGGCATGGCGGGATCCGAGAAATTGCAGGGTCTGGCCTCTTCCGCGGAGAGTTTGAAGGTGCGGATATTCAGTTTCAGCTTCCACCGTGAGATGCCGACCGATGAGTCGGGCAACGGCGGCGGCTTTGTCTTCGATGCCCGCAGTCTTCCCAATCCCGGACGCGAAGAACAATTCCGCTCGCTGACTGGCAAGGACGCGCCGGTGATCGACTATCTCGATCGGCAAGAGAGCGTACATCGGTATCTCGCCGGAGTTCTGTCGCTTGTGGATGCAAGCGTCAGCGCATACCAGCGCCGGGGTTTCAAAAGCCTGATGGTTTCGTTCGGCTGCACGGGCGGCCAGCACCGTTCTGTGTATCTCGCCGAGCGGTTGGCGAAGCATTTGCGCGGCAGCGGCGGAGTCGAAGTCGTAGTCCGTCATATCGAACTGGAGAAGATGGGCAAATGAAGGCGATGATTCTGGCCGCCGGCCTGGGCACGCGCCTGCGACCCCTGACCGACGAACGCCCCAAAGCGCTGGTGACCGTCTCCGGCCACACGCTGTTGGAGATCGCTCTCTGCCGCTTGCGCTCCTTTGGCGTGCGCGCGGCGATTGTCAACGCGCACCATTACGCGGAGATGATTATCGATTACCTGAGAGCCAACGATAACTTCGGCATGAGGATCGAAGTATCTCGCGAGGACGCTCTTCTTGATTCAGGCGGCGGCTTGAAAAATGCCGCTCGCTTCTTTCTTGAAGCTGCCGGTAGTTTGCACGAGCCGTTCATTTTGCACAACGTCGATGTCATCAGCACCATCGATCTCGGGCGCATGATGCGGTTTCACACGGAGCTCAACGCCCTTGCCACCCTTGCCGTGCAAGATCGCGAGACTTCGCGGTATCTGCTCTTCGATGAGCAAGGCCAGCTTTGCGGCCGTCGAGCTGGGGGCGATGGCGAAGCTGAGTTTGCGCGCCCTGCTCACGGGGTACAGGCGCTGGCCTTTTCCGGCATCCATATCCTCTCGCCCGCGATCTTCGCGAAGATCGAAGAGAAAGGCGCCTTTTCCATCATTGCCGCTTATATTCGTCTCGCCGCTCAAGGAGAAAAGATCGTCGCCTTTCGTGCGGATGAATGCTATTGGCGCGATCTCGGCCGGCCCGAGAGCATCCTGCAAGCAGCACGGGATCTGGGCAGCGGAAAGTACTCCATAAGCTGATGCGATAGCCCGCCGCCACCGAAACCAAGTGGGGAAATACAGTCCTGCATCCTATCCGCACTTGAACTTGTTGAATTGAAACCAAGCTGCATCGATGAATGCACCAACACTGGTGAAATCCACAGGTTTGCCTGCGTTTTGCACTTGCTTCCACAGATTGAATCGTCCTACTCTCCTAATCAGTTGGTGACCCTGTAGGGAATCGGAAACGCAGTTCGAGTCTGGCAGGAAGATGCAAGATTTATTTGGGCTAGGCAGTTCATAGCCGGGAAACCGGCAGGTGGAATGTCAAGTTGAGATTGAGAGTGCATCCAGAGTCAGACGGGAATGTGCAAGACCCGGCCCGACACGAAGATTCATCCGCGGCCTAGCCGAGGATGCAAAGTTCGGGTTATGCCGGGGAGTCATCATCGACCTGGCCGTAGATGCGCAATTCGGGGCAACCCGGATACGCATGGACGGCGCAGCCGGAAGGTGCGAGATTCAAGGAGACTTGGAGATCCATCGGAAGGCGGTGTCGAAGGAGCGAGGATTCGGGGCAACCCGGAAACTCCCCGGAGGTACAGCCGGAAGGTGCGAGATTCAAGGCAACTTGAAGATCCGTCGGAAGGCAGTGCAGAAGGAGCGAGGATTCGGGGCAACCCGGAAACTCCCCGGAGGCACGGCTGGAGGGTGTGGGATTCGAGGAGACTCGAAGACTCATCGCCGGCGAGGCTGGAGGAGCGAAGATTCGGGGCAACCCGGAGCTTCATCGCCGGTTTCTCTGGAGGATGCGGGATTCGAAGAAGCTCGGAGCCTAGCCTCAAGGCTGGACAGGGCGATGGATGGTTCGAGCAACCTGCGAGTTCACTGCATTGAGGCGCCAGAGGCTCCGGTCTCTGGCGTCTTCGTTTGTGGTCTCCATCCGTCGTTGCCAGCTCATTGAGAGATGAAACCGCATTCATCCTCCCCTGCGATCCGCTATCTTCCCGGCGCGCTAACCCCGCGCAGCAGGGTCCAACTCGCTGCATTCGTTCGGTCCCTTTCGCAGCGCTTCCATGCACTGGCAGGCTGTCTTTGCTTTACGGCGAATAACATCCTTTTGTAGCCTTGCAGGCTGGTGGATTCTCTCTGTCGCCCCGTTCGACAACCTCCGGAGCCCCGCTCTCCGATCCCTCGCAACAAAAAACTGACAACTGGCTTCCGCAATGGCACAATAGCTTATCTCTCACTTTTCAGTATTTTCCACACGGAAGGATTTCTATCCATGGTGAGTCTAACGATGGCGGAAGCGGTGCGAGCCTTGGCTTCTGGGCCGCAAGTTCATGCGAACACGGCTGTTGCTCAACTGATTGAGATCGCGCTCAAGCGCGGCGAAGCCCGCCTTGCAGCCAATGGCGCGCTTCTGGCGACCACGGGCCATCGAACCGGCCGCAGCCCCAAAGACAAATTCACCGTCGACGACGAGGTCACCCACGCCCAGGTTCATTGGGGAAAGGTGAACCAGGCTTTCTCAACGGAGCGCTTTGATGCCCTGCTTGTAAGGGTTCTCGATCACATGCGGGCGCGCGACCTTTTCGTCCAGGACCTCTATTGCGGCGCTGATCCGGCCTATAGGCTCCCCATTCGCGTCATAACGGAATATGCCTGGCACGCCTTGTTCGTGCGCCAGCTCTTCGTCCGGCCGCAAGGCGATGAATTGGCAGCACATGTGGCTGAGTTCACTGTCATCGCCGCGCCCGAGTTTCTGGCCGTGCCAGAGCGCGACGGAACCCGTTCCGGAGCATTCATCCTTGCTGATTTCACCCGCAAGATCATCCTCATCGGCGGCACAAAATATGCTGGCGAGATGAAGAAATCGATCTTCGGCGTGATGAACTTCCTGGTTCCCAGCCGCGATGTGCTGCCCATGCATTGCTCGGCCAACGTGGGCGCGGATGGCGTTACCGCTTTGTTCTTTGGACTCTCGGGCACCGGTAAGACCACGCTCTCCGCCGACCCCGCTCGCCGCCTGATCGGCGACGACGAGCATGGCTGGAGCGCAACCGGCGTCTTCAACTTCGAGGGCGGATGCTACGCCAAATGCGTCGATCTGAGCGAAGAGAAGGAGCCGCAGATCTACCGCGCCATCCGCTTTGGCTCCGTGCTTGAAAATGTGATTCTCGATCCCGTTACCAGCGAGCCCAACTACGCCGACATCCGGCTAACCGAGAACACCCGCGCCGCCTATCCCGTTGGATACATTGAGAAGGCAGTCATCCCCGGCATCGGCGGGCATCCACACAACGTCTTCTTCCTTACCGCGGATGCCTTTGGCGTGCTGCCGCCGATCTCCCAGCTCACCCCAGAACAGGCCATGTATCACTTTCTCTCGGGCTATACCGCCAAGCTGGCGGGGACAGAGGCTGGCATGGGATCCGATCCGATACCCGAATTCTCAGCCTGTTTTGGCGCGCCTTTTTTGCCGCTTGCTCCGCGCGTCTATGCCGAGATGCTCGGCAAGCGCCTCCAGCAGCACAAGGCAAAATGCTGGCTGGTCAATACGGGCTGGTCCGGCGGCAAATTCGGGGTGGGCGAGCGCATGAGCATCATGATCTCTCGCGCCCTGGTTCATGCCGCGCTCACCGGCCAATTGGATCATGTGGATTTTGTGACCGAGCCGGCCTTTGGCCTGCACATTCCAGTAAGCTGTCCCGATGTTCCGGCGCAGGTTCTCAATCCGCGCAATGCCTGGGCAGATAAAGACGCCTATGACGCGCAGGCAGCCGACCTGGCTGCGCGTTTCGAGGCAAACTTCGCGCAGTTCGACGCGCCTGAAGCGGTGCGCGCCGCAGGGCCGCACAGCGTTGCGAGGGTGTAGAGAGCGGAGCGTTTGTCTGATTGCGGTTTGGGCCATCGCAAGGGCAGGATTCTCTGAATCCTGCCCTTGCGCTTTGGAGGTGACTACGTCAGTCGGGCGAATCTGCGCGACGACTCGGGAAAATCCATGCCGGTGACGAATCACGCCACCGCGGCACAGCCCGCCGCCAGACTCCATTAAACACATCTGTCGCAGCCGCCGCATTTACAATGTCAAGTGTGCAGCCCGAATCGTCTTCGCCCATCATTCTCGCCGAAAACCTGACCAAGGTTTATGCGGCGGGCCGACTTGAGGTCACCGCGGTGCGCGGAGTCTCGCTAGCCGTCGAGCGCGGGGAGTTTGTAGCCATTGTGGGCCCCTCGGGTTCTGGCAAGTCCACACTTTTTTACCTGCTCGGCGGGCTTACCCAGGCTACGCATGGGCGGGTCGTCATTGACGGGGTGGATTTTGCCACGCTCAGCGACGCCCAGCGCACGCGCCTGCGCAAGCAACGTATTGGGTTCGTCTTCCAGAAGTTCAACCTGCTGCCCACGCTTTCGGCCATGGGCAATATCGAGATTGCCTGGGCAGTCAGTGGCCGCAAGCAACCCCTGGATCTCAAATATCTCGACCATCTCAGCGATCTTCTGTCTATCCAGGGCAGGCTCCCGCATCGGCCCTCGGAGTTGAGCGGCGGCGAACAGCAGCGGGTGGCCATTGCACGGGCGCTGATTACCCGGCCGGCCATTGTGCTGGCAGACGAACCCACGGGCAACCTGGACACAAAGAACTCCGAAGCCGTGCTGCACATGCTGCTCAGGTCGAATCGGGAGCTGGGCCAGACCACTTTGATGATCACCCACAACCCCGAGGCCGCATCCATCGCCAGCCGGATATTGTACATGCGCGACGGAGAGATTGTGCGCGAAGAGAAGGGTTCGAGGTCCGACATCGCATTGCCTGCGACTGCCGCGGCATTGGCAGGGGCGGCATGGCCGGCGGCAACTCAGGTTGTCGTTTGACCTGATTTCCGCCGCCCGGTATACTCAATCTTGCAACAAGCGGGAGTAGCTCAGTGGTAGAGCATCGCCTTGCCAAGGCGAGGGTCGCGAGTTCAAATCTCGTCTCCCGCTCCATTCCGCCCTCCGGCGCCTGCCGGGTTGGCTAGGGTGGTTTGGAATGAACCCAATATAAGGCAGCCCTGCCAAGGCGCGGTACCCAAGTGGTAAGGGAGAGGTCTGCAAAACCTTTATGCGCCGGTTCGATCCCGGCCCGCGCCTCCAATCCTTTCAACAACCTAGAACAATATCATGATAGCTGTACCTAGTTTTGACAAGTTCTGAACCATGCTGTGGCGTTTTCTGTGGAGATTTGCGGTAGCGCATTTCTGATGGCCTGGTAAAGTTCGTGGCTGGTTTGAGCTTTGGCTGCACGCAATATTTCTTTCAGCTTCAACCAGGCCTTTTCGATTGGATTCAAGTCCGGTGAATAGGGCGGCAGATAGAGCAACTCCCCCCTCTTGCATGAATGCGTTCACTTACACTCCGAACCTTGTGACTGCTCAGATTATCCATCACCACCACATCGCCCGGAGCAAGCACTGGGCAGAGCACATGGTCCAGATAGGCCAGGAAAATCAACTGTTCCGGCGAAATGGTCAAGATGCGCCGATGAAACGCGGCACGACTCAGACGGTTTGCTTCCGTGTCTCGCTCGACGGCGTGGATCGACTTTTCCTGAGACGGAGGCCGAGTCGTTTGACCCAGTTTTGCGTGAGAGTCCAACTGATCGCTACGCCATTTTCCGCGAGAATCTTGTCGCGCAACTGGGCAATGGTGATGTCCGCCTGGGCCTCAACCAAAGCCAGCATATGAGCGCGAACTTCTTCCGTAACACGCGAGCGAACACCGAAGCGCGACTGCATCAAACGCTTCCTATGACCACTGCGAATCAGTTGCTGGCGCACCTTGCGCACATACTCCCAACTGACGCCAAAACGGCTCGCGAGAATGCGGCAACTACCTTCGCCGCGCTCCGAGGCTTCCAAGATCCTGACCCGCAGATCGTCCGAATATGCTCGTCCCATCGGTCTCATGTCGCGGTGACCTCACCGGAGAAATCGAGCATAAAGGACCACTGCATTCCTTGGGTATATCTATCTTGATTCCGCTCTAGGACGACAGATCCCAGAGTCTGCACTCTCTGGTTGCCAATATGGTTGCGCATTGGCGCTTCCATCCTAGCCTCCTGTTTCCGCGTTAAGCGCCTGCGTATACGCGGTCGGCGCAAGTGGAGGGTGAGGCAGGAGATGGATTCGTGCAAATTGGCGAAGCGGAGTTCAGTTGATCGGCAGATTGGGGGGGGGATTCGAACCGCTATCCAAAGGGAACAACTTTGAGCTGGATTGCTATCGGAATGCATCCGTTTTGAAACAGGGTGGGCACAAAAATGGGCACAGTTGACCTTGCCCCCGCAAAACGTATCCCTTAGCGAGCTGGTCTAATAGCGAAAGGGAAACGAAGATGAGGCAGGGGACGCGTGGTCGTTACACGCTTGAGTTCAAGCAGGAAGCGGTTCGGCTGGTGGAGTCGGGCCAGACGATGGCGGCGGCAGCTCGCAGCCTGGGAGTGGTCGAACAGACTTTGGGCAACTGGATCAAGCTTCACCGGGCTGGACGGTTGAAGGGCGCCGCTGGCAAGCACCAAGTGACAGCCGAGCAGATGGAGATCAGCCGTTTGCGAGCCGAGTTGGCGCGAGTGACGATGGAGCGCGACATCCTGGGAAAAGCGACGGCATACTTTGCAAAGGGTCAGAAGTGAAGTATGCCTTCATCGAACGTCACCGGCGTCTCTGGCCGATCTGTGTGCAGTGCCGGGTGCTGCTTGTCAGCGTCTCCGGTTTTCATCAACACCTGGCGCGGCGCGTGGATATTGCCAAGCGCCGGCACCTCAGCGACGAGGCGTTGTTAGTTCACATCGGCGCTATCTATGCGGAGAATCGCGGAGCGTATGGATGGCCGCGGATCTGGCGTCAACTGCGGGCGCGGGGCATTCGCGTGGGCAAGCAGCGGGTTCAGCGGTTAATGCAGAAGCACGGCATTCAGGCCCGCGGCAAGCGTAGGTTTCGCGTCACAACGACCGACGGCCGCCACGACTTGCCGATTGCGCCCAACGTGCTTGATCGCAAGTTCACTGCTGCGGCGCCCAACCAGGCGTGGGTCGGCGATCTGACCTATATTGCAACCGAAGAAGGCTGGTTGTTTCTGGCTGTAGTAATCGATCTGTTCAGCCGCAAAGTGGTGGGCTGGTCGATGCGGCCAGACATGCAGCGCAATCTGGTCATCGATGCACTGGAGATGGCCTGGCTGGGGCGCAATCCAGGCAAGAATGCTGGGTTGATCTTTCATAGCGATCGCGGCAGCCAGTACGCCAGCGAAGACTTCAGTGAGGTACTCAAAGAGCATGGCATCACGCCATCGATGAGCCGCAAAGGCAACTGCTGGGACAACGCCTGCTCGGAGACGCTGTTCGGTTCGCTAAAAGTGGAACGGCTGCACGGCCGGCGTTTTGAAACCATCCGCGCGGCCAAGGATGAAACCATCTCTTGGCTGCTCTGGTATAACCGAACACGAATGCACTCGACGCTGAACTACGTCAGCCCGATCGAGTTCGAGCAAGACTGGACGGATCGAACGATGAACATCGCCGCCTGAGAGATCGCGGTGATGGAGGCAGGCCGTGGAAATGGCGGTTTATGGAAAGCTCGGAAAACGATAGAACTGTTTTCCGCCCTTCCCACAAACCTTGGAAATCGATGAAGCCGATTTCCACATTCCCACCGCCACGACAATGACGAGGATGAATTAAATATCCTCAAAACCCGGCCCGTTAAGAGATACGCATTCTGAGGGCAAGGTCATTTCTCTATCCCTATTGTGCGCCGTCGGGGGATAATCTTGTGCAAAGGGGCGGTGCAAGGATTCCAGTTTTTAAGGTCCCAAAAGCGGGACCTGAGACACCCGGCCAACGGGTAGGAGATGATCGAATGCA
>Ga0302157_10005367_pt1 | contig 13593 bp, 11 predicted proteins | sample I_Bog_N3_3_FD_193502 | JGI IMG/M metagenome (GOLD analysis project Ga0302157, IMG submission 193502) | Peat permafrost microbial communities from Stordalen Mire near Abisko, Sweden - I_Bog_N3_3 | ecosystem: Environmental > Terrestrial > Soil > Wetlands > Peat | place: Sweden: Abisko, Stordalen...
GGTGAAATACCAAACGGCCATGCGGACGTCCGCATTGCTCGCATCGTCCCTTTGCCCGACCGAACCGGATGGAAGCGGAGATCTGCGGCCAGTCGATCGGGTAAAGCCATCGGAGCTGGCGGCGGATTGGCATCACGTCTTCTCCTCGACGCGCGAACGTAGTCCCGGCGCATGGCGATAGAGGGTGGACACACTGAGGCCGAGGCGTTTGGCGGCGCCGCGGACCGAAATCTGCGGGTCCTGGAGGAGCGCCAGCGCCGCCCGAATGTCGTCGGGTTTCACCTTGGGCCGCCGCCCGCCTTTTCGTCCGCGGGCCAAGGCGGCCTTCAGGCCGGCGTTGGTTCGTTCGCGGATGACGGAGCGCTCGAACTGGGCCAGCGCGCCGAATATGTGGAAGAACAACTCGCCGGCCGCCGTCGTGGTGTCGATTGCCTCGGTCAGCGAGCGGAAGCCGATCCCGCGCGCCTTCAACTCGTCGACGGTTTCGATGAGTTGCTTCATCGACCGGGCGAGGCGGTCGAGTTTCCAGACGACGAGTGTGTCGCCGGGGCGCAAGTAATGGAGCGCCGCCAGCAACTGGGGCCGCTCCTCCTTGGCTCCCGACGCGCGCTCAACGAACAACTTGGCGCAGCCGGTCGCCTTCAGCGCATCGAGCTGAAGCTCCGGGTTCTGGTCCAGGGTCGAGACCCTGGCGTAGCCGACGAATGTAGTTCCCATATCTCAAGGGAGACTCGCATATGAGAACGAAGATTAAAAGAACATCTTATGGGAACGAGATTAGTGAGCAAACACCGTGATCGCCCTTTTACGCTGCTCTGTTCCCGCAAACATTCGTTTGCAGGAACGTCCATGCCGGACGCGCCTTACGCGAAGCGACCGCGGCGAGATTGAGGATGAGCTACCTGGGCAGTTGCAACCTATCCTTCTATGCATATTGGAGAAAGCGCGGGTTGAAAGCGCTCGCCGGAGGTGGGGATGGCGAAGGGCGAATTGTCCGTTTGCGAGGCGGTCGATCGGGAGACGCCGGACTTGACGAACTACGTCGCGCGGCGGCTGCGTGAGATCGGAGAGCCCCGGCGCGCGCGAACCGCGGCGCGCACCTGGCCGGGCGTTCCGCGAATCCGGGACATTTTGCTCACCGGCCCGGTCGAGGACGAAGCGGAGTGTCGCATTCTCAATCGGCGGCTCGACCGCGAGTTTTCCGAGGAACGGCTCGAATTCCGGGTTCGCGGTGCCTGGGCGCGCGACGCCCCGCCGCGCGTGTTTTTCGGCCTTGGCGTATTCGCGCCCGACGCGGACGACCAGCCAGTGGCGGATCTGCAATTCGCCTGGAAGGCACCGCCCGACGTCGATGACGTCGTCACTCCCCAGCTCGGGGCGGGCCGGAGCGAGCCTCCGGCGGCGTGGTATCCCGGTCAGCTCGGCGTGGCGCTTGGTTTCGATCGGCGGTGGGCCCCGGCGATGATCTCGCGGCGCGGCGCGCTTCCCAATTCGCCAGTCGTCGCCGCGTTGCAGGACGTCGTGCTGTTCTTCGGACGGCGACAGACCCATGCCGCGCCGGTGGTCGAGGCGCACGCGCGCGGCGCCGCGCTGGCGCCCGACTCGGTGGCCGTCTTTCTCGAGCATGAGGATTGGTGGCTGCGCAACGGCGAATGGCAAGGGATGGAGTTGCGCATCGAGGGCCTCGGCGCGGTCCCGCTCTGGTTTCGAATCGCAAGCCGCACCGGGCGCATCCATTTCCGATCGGCTTCGAAATCGCGCCGCGGCGCCTCGCCGGATCCGCCCGCCGATGGAAAGGCGCGCCCTCTAGTGATTGTCCGGGGATTGGTGCTGCCGAGCCCTCCGAGCCTGTTGGAGCTGTTCACCGGCTTCCTGGGCGACCGCGCCTCCCGAATCGTCGTCGACTTCGACGGTCAAAATCGTTTGCGCACCAACGAAATCTCCGAGACCCGCAGTTCCGTGGTCGTGGACCGCGGAAGCCGCCTCGCGGTCTGGCGACACGCGCCGCCGGGCTCGTGGATCGACAGGTCGCGGTCGTTGATTGGCTGGCAGGACCTCGAGCTCGACGACGGCGAGCGGGTGGCGCTGCACGAGTTTCCGCCGACATGGCCAAAGGAAACCGCGCCCGACCGGCGCCAGGCGATGCGCGCTCTGTTCCGGCGGGGCGCATGGTGTCTGCTGCAATTCGACAGCCAGGATACGAGCTTCGGCTGGTTCGTGCTCGGATTTCGCGGGGTGCTTTCCGACGGCTCCGACGGCAATGGGAGCCTCGCGCCCGTGGCGTCGGGCGAGACCCCGAAAATCAGCCTCGATTGGCTCAACCGCGCTGGCCATGTCGTGCGCGGTGGGGCGGTGTACGGCCTCGCCAGGGACTATTTCGAACAATCCAAGGTCAGGACGACGGTCACCGTCGCGGCGGACGGACTCGAAGTGGAGGTCGGGCGCGGCGCGCTCGGCTCCGTCAGATACAAGATCGGACCGGGAGAATTGGGTCCGCTGGGACCGCTATATGTGGAGTATCGCTCCGGCTGAGCGCCGCGGGCGGACGAAGGAGAATCGCGATGTCTTCTTGGTCACGGGGGTGGTTCTTCGTGGCGCGCGCGGCGCGTCGGCATTTCCGGGTGGCGCTCTCGAAGACGCCGGGCGCGGCGGTAGGGATCGCGCTGACCTTTGCGTTCGTTTGGGCCTCGACCAATGTCACCCGAGAGTTTGGGGATGTCGTCGGCGAAATGGAGCGGCAGCGCGAACTGCACAAACCCGACCGGACGGGAGAACTGGCCGGCGAATTGTTCGGCGAGCTCACGCGTGGGCTGCCGGATCGCCAACGCAAGCCGATCGATTTCGACCGCAACACTTCTCGGCTGCGTGTGAATGTCGATTGCGCGGGTTGGAACGCCGGCTTCCCGGCGCCGGAGGACAGGGATACCCCGGAGCCCCTGCGCAACGCGCTGGCGCTGTTCTGCCAGTCCGACGTGGGCGCCGCCTTGCGCGGCGAGATCGACGCCTGGAACGCGCCGATCGCGATGGCGGCCATTCGGGACGACTGGGATGGATTGGGCTTCTGTAAGGACCGCTCCAAGCCGAACGGTTACATACGCACGGGATGTCACCCCAACGCCTGGAGCGGCGCGATCACCGCCGGAACGCGGCATACCGCGCGCGGTCCGCTCGGCGAGGCGCCCTCGCCGAGTCTGTTCGGCTTCCTGGCCATGGATCAACATGAGGGCTTCGGTGATTGGACGCGCTTCGACGCCTCCGGGATCCGCTCGGACGAGGGCGCCCTGGAGCTGTACCGCGGCTTCCCCGCCGAAGCGGCGGGCGGGCGGGCGAGAACGATCACGGTCGATGTCGTCGGCGACGTCGAGGAAGCGAGCTGGCGCGACGAACACGGCCAGATCGTTCAGCAGTTGGGCCTCGGCCGCCTCCTCTGCGAGGCCGCCGAGACCGAGGGCGAATGCAACGCCGCGGTGAAGCGCGACGGCGGCGGCGCGATGCCGAGGGCGCATAGGCTCGTCGTCGAACTGCCGCCGGGCGCGAGAGATCAACTGACAATTCGTGTTAAACCCATTTCCGTCTCCGAAAGGCGGGTCAGCGCGCTCTTTAGGGCGGAATTCCGCATTCCCAGCGCGGACGAACGGCCCTTGCCGAGAGGGATGCGGATCAACGCCGACGGAATACCGGTCGAGACCATCAGGTTCACGGCCCATATCGAGGCGCAGTGCAGCCGCATTCGGCCCTCGGAAGACGCCGTCTTCAACGAAACGCTGGGGCGCATGGAATTGCGGCCGCGCGATGATCCCAAGGACGAGCCGAAGGCGGAGCCCATTTGCGCCCTGTTCTGGGACGGCGGCGAAGAGGACGGCCCGCCGCCGCCCACGGTTCCCGTCGCGACGGGCCTGTTCGGCGTCGCCGCCGACAGCGCTCACGAAAAGGTCCCGCTCTCCGAATCTTACGAACTCGGCCCCCTTGGCGCCGGGGGCGGCGACTTCTGGGTGGCGGCCAATGCCGAGGCCCGGCGTCTGGGTCTGCTGCCGGTGGTGGGTTTCGATGGCCACGACCCCAATTCGCTGCTGGGTCGCCTTCACGAGATCTCGCCGCCGGGGGGAAACGTCGAGGCCGACTTGACGATCGACGCGGATTTGCAGGGGCGCGTCAACGGCCTGGTCAATGGATTGACCGGGGATCGCGCCGACTTGGCGGCGGTGCGCAGCCATTTGCCGGCCGAATGGAAGTCCAAGCGGCGGGTCGCCATCGTGCTGCTCGACGCGGGATTGACGACGGAGGGGGGAGGTTACGACGACGGCGCGGGGCGCATCCTCGCGGCGGCTACCTATCCGCAAGTGCGGAAGGTGCTGTCGCAATGGGATTTGCTCGCACTGGACGCCCATCTCGCGTCGCAGGATCCGATAGCCGCTCGCGCCTGGGCGAAGAGCGATCGCTTCAACGCGGCTGGATCGACGTTCAAGCCGATCATCGCGCTCGCGGCGATCGACAAGGCGGCGCGCGGCGACATGGTCCTGACGCAGATGCTCGGCGCCGAACCCGGCCAACGCGGCCTCGACGCCGCCGGCATGGCCAGCGTACTCGGCAAGGACTACGGCTTCGGCTGGGAGGCGACCGAGCTGAACGTTCCCGCCTATGGCCGCTCGGTTCCGCTGCACAACGCCTTTGGGGACAAGGAGCCGGTGTCGGCCGCGGCCATCGCCAACGGAAGCGGGCCGCCCACCGTCTCCCTGTCGAGGGCGATGGCGTTGTCCAACAATCTTTGGTTCGCGCGACTGGCGCTCGCCACTGACGCGCCCGCCCTCGCTTCGCGGACGCCTGACGGCCATCTCGTCGAAAACGCCAACGCCAGGGACGACGGCGACCTCGCGATCGTCCGCATGGTCGATCGGCTGTGGCCCAAGGAGGCGCGCGCGCTCGTCGCCGGCTTCTCGCCGCGCCTCGGCTACGCCTCGCGGCTGCAAGCGGATCCGATCGCCATCGACGAAACCGGGGCTGGCCAATCCCGGCTTCTGCATGTCGCGCTCGCCGGCTATGGCGAGGGCGGCGTGCAGGTGACCTCTCTGGCAATGGCCAGCGCGATGGCGAGCATCGCCTGTGGCCGCATCGTGGAGCCGCGCTTGACGCCGATGGCGAATCCCGACGCCAAGTTGCGCGGGGCACCGCTTTTTGATCCGGCGCCGGTGGGCGGTCGGCCGCTCGATGCCATGCGCGCGGCCAAGATGTTGGAAACGTTGCGAGCCGCCTTGGCCGCGGTGGTGCGGCAAAACGGCGGTACGGCCTACGAAGCCTTTCTATCCAACGGGGCGCTGGCGGGCCGCGTGCACGGCAAGACCGGGACCGCGACGGTGGGGGGGCGGATCGGCGATCTCGAAACGAACTACAACACGGTGTGGTTCGAAGGTTGGATCGACGGTCTGCGCAACACTCGATTCGTCGGGCGCCGCATCGCCTTCGCATGCATGGTGACCCATGCCGATCGAGCCGGCGGCACCGCCGGCGGCACGGTCTGCGCGCCCTTGATGCGCCAGTTGTTCGAGGAAATCGAAAGATCCGCCGCCACCCCGGCAACGGCCAATTCCGAGGCGCGGCGATGAGTTCGCTGGACTTCGCCGACGCGTCCGCCGTTTGGAAGATGCTGGAATCGATCGTGTTGCTAGCGGTCGTCGTCCTTGCGCTGCAGTTCGGCCGCGCGCTTTGGCCGCTGCCGGGGCGTCTGGCGATCTGCCTGGCGACGATGGGCGTCATCGCGCTCTGGGCCGGCGCCCTGCGCGATCTCGCCGAGCGCCAACCGGGCATGGCGGCGGCGTCGGCCAGGACGCCGAATCCGACCGCGACTTGCCCGGCGAATCCCGCGTCGGACAAGTCGGAGCCCGCGCCTTCGACGACCGCGCCGCTGCTGGCGGAGTCCGATGCGCGGGACTGCCATTACGGCGCCGTGACCCTTGGCTCGGTCGCGATCGCGCGATTGGCGACGCGCGTGGTCTTGGGTCGGGGCGATCTGCTGCAAGCGCCGGGTCCGACGTCCTCCGACGAGAAGCACGTCGCACTGACGCGATCCGTCGCGGTCGGCGCGGAGGCGGGGTTGTCGGGTTGGAGCATCGCCAACGTTTCCTCGCAACGCAAATTGTTGCTGACCTATTGCGACATGAAGGCGCCCGAGGCGGGAGCGGCTTGCCTCCAAGCGCATTCGGGCCAGATCCATCTGCTCTCCGACCGCTTGCCGATCGAGGCCGGCGACGTCGTGCAATTCTCTCCCGAGATTGGCGCCGCCGGGACGCTCTCGATCGTGGATCTGTCGTCGACGGCCGGCGGCAAGAGCCAGGAGATCGCGAACCGGCTCCGATTCGAAATCGCCGGGCCGGCGCGGCAGAAGCGAACGTTCACCTTGACTTGGTCGCCCGCTGGCAGCGCTTTGAAGGACGCCGACGGCAGGGCCCCACCTGCCGGCGGTCACCTGTTCTGACCCTGGCGTCGCGCCTGTCTGCCAAAGTGGCCTTTTTCGCTAGAAAATCCCTGAGTTTGCCCCTTACCCATGCCGATGCCAACAAGTTTGGCCCCCAACCATCCATCGAGGAAGTTTGGCCTCCGAGTGAGCACGCTTCGTGCTCAGCATGATTTCTACTGCTCCTGGTCGACTGCGAGAAGCGTCCTTTTTCTCAAGGCCGTGTATAAAAGACATTTTTATAACGTTAAATATGGGAAATTGACTATTGGTGCGACGCCATGCGTTTCGCGTAAATATTACGTCAATTCACACTGATACAATATCGATTAGTCAAATGAAATATTAACTATAATATCCGTTAGTCCACAATTTTATGAGTTTAAACGACTTCAATTTTGATTTTTAACTTGTCTGAATTTCTGAATTTCTGACGATTATAAGTCGATGACTCGGCGTTTTGCAACCCCGGTGCTATATTGAGGCCGTCAGAGCCCGCTGAAACGTCGCAAAATTGAGACTCTTTTGGAACGTTGGTTACTGATTAAGTAACATTCGGAGCAAATTGACGCGCGATGAATTGGACACTGCAGACCAGGGGTTTTCAGAAGAAAGAACGTGCGTTTACGATAGCGCACGTCCTTGATAGCCGGCGACAGTTGGCGCGAAGCGGTCGTCCCCCTTTTCGTTACGAAACCATGAAGCCACTCGCGCGCGTTGGAGAAGTCCCATGCTGAAAACGTCAGCGGGCAGGAACCGGACTCCGAAGGGCGCCGGCGAACCGCGACTGCTCGAGGGCTTTTCCGGGACGGTGGAGGCGCTCGATGCTCAGGCAGGTCCCGGCAAGCGGCTGCCATTCGACTCAATGCGCGCGCGGGACGCCCTGAAGATTCTGCTCAGCGAACCGAACATCTTCGTGGAGCCATTCACGGGGAGCTGGCTCAGCGCGCTTGGCCTGGCGGGCTGGGATCGCTCGAAAAACGTTGGTTACAAGATCACATTCAATATCGGCGTGAAGGTCCTTGTTGTGCTTCTGGAAGTTCCGGAGGTCGGGAGAAAGCGATTCGACGGTTTGAAGCAGCTAAGGGAAAGACTTGGCGAGCTTGGCTTTTCCGCCCTCGAAATATGGTGCAGCGAAGATATCGCAGCCACTGTTGCAGGCTCGCAGCTCGATCTCATGCGTCGCGATCTTTTTCGCGCCGAACATCGGCCAGACGAGCGCGCTGAAACTATAGTGTTACAAAAGCTCAATGCCGTAGGGGGACGCGCGGAGCTTGCAAAATGCAGCGGCGACTTCCGGGCTGTCGTTTACTCGCTGATTATAAAAGGCAAGGTGCGATTTTGCGGGCCCACACTCCCTTATAGGCAGGTTGAACTCGTCGGCGACGCCCGCGCAACGATTGCGTTCGAGCCGAAATTCGATCTTCGAGAGGAGGAATACAACCCCGACGCGCTTCCAGCAACTTCGGTGAAAACGCTCTTCGTCCGCTCCGTGGGGGATGAAACGACCCTGATCCGAGCGCTACTGGGGAAAAAGGCGAAGAACGCTTCCGCAGCCCCGTCCACTTCCTTGCCAAAGAGGAGCGCGGAAATGAAATCCCAGCGCGAACTGTCACTCCAGGTTATCGTGGCTACTCCAAAACGCGGCGCAGCCCCCTTTTGGGAGCGCGTCCAGAAGGAAATCGCAAACATCGAACGGCTCCTCTCCGGCCAGGGAAAGCTTGCATATCCGCTCAAGGCCGCTCCGAGCATCCGCAACCTGAAAAGATGGCGCAAACTCTACCGCGAAATAGGGCCCGCCGCCTCTATTCCTGGATACAACCGCGACTCCCGGGAGGGCGAGGCTTGGCGGTCGGAAGGCGGCCTCAAAATCGACCGGGCTTTGCGTCAGCACATGAAGCGCGCACCATGTCTATGAAGCTCGCGTACGACACCGCGGTCAAAGTGATGGCGAAAGAACGGGGACCCGACCAGCCGCTGGACCCCAAGGACCTCCCGTCCATCCGCGCAGTTTCCCGTAAGAAGTATCGCAATTACGACGCCGAGCAGGTGATGGGTGAGAAGCTCGGCGCCGACACCGCCGGGGATGTCCATCGGCCGCGCCTCGCGGCGCCCAGATACAGTCGCATCGGCGAGCACTTCGAGATTGACACAGTGTTTATTAACGTTTTTTTTCAGCGAAAGTCTGGCGGCGCCGCCATCAAGAAAAAGTGCGCGGTTTTTCAAGTCGTCGATGGCGCCACTCGCGCTTGGCTCGCGCACGCGGTTCGATTCGATGCACCGGATGCTGAGCTCGCCGGACGAGCTCTCTACCGAGCAATGCTTCCGACGGCTGTGAGTTCGGTTTACGGCGATGGGAGGCCGATGGTCGTAATACCCGAGGCTACCTCATTCGATTGGGGCCCCGAAGCGAAAAATGGAACAATCCCCCCTGCACTGTGGCGCGTCCATGTCCAAGACATTGTGACGCCAAAGGGCTTAGGCCGAGCTAAGCCCGACGTCGAGCGGCTAAATGGGACATTCAAGGGGCGTTTGCCGCCGGGCGGCCTCAAGCTCGTCATCGACGACAAGCGCGACGGGGAACCGGTCTCGAATCAAGACTTTAAACGATTTATGCTCGCCGAGTTGGACTCCTCGATCAAGCGGCTGCGCGAGGAATATCTCGATAGCACGCCCTCCGGCCTTAACGGCAGGACCCCCCGGCAGGTCTTCGCCGAAATGATGGCCGACATCGTCCTCGCGCCGTCGAAACCCTCCTCTCGCGATCGCGTCGCTGCGCTGCGCTTTTGCAAAGCGGAGGAGACTACTCTCACCAATGACGGGGTCGAAATCGGAGGCCTGAGATATCAGTCACGTGCCACAGGCAAACTGTTGCGGCTACATCGGAAGACGGAAGAAAAATTCACGATCCTGACATCGCCCGACGACCTGAGCCGCATCGGAATCTTAATTCCCGATTCCGACGAAATCATCGAACTCGCGCTCATCTACCCGCTCGAAGCGGCGTCGATGACCGAAGATCAGTGGTGGGAATCTAAGAGGCCGTGGCGTCTGTCGCAGCGCCATGCTCAGCGCATCGCAACCCTCCAGAAGCAGGCCATCAGCTCTAGCTCGGCGGTCTCGCGGGCAGCGCACGCTGCGGCTGCACACGATTCGGTGGACGCTCCATCGGCCGACTTGGATTTGCAGTCGCTGGCAAATGACAATGCTGGGTCGCCAAAAGAAAAAGATCTCAGGGCCGTCCGAACTCGGCAGACGGCGGACTTCGTACAAGCGCCGCCGCCGCCGGCCGCAGGACCCGTTTCCGAGGCCGAGTCCGCCGAGGCGTCCTTTTGGCTGCCGAGATCATCTTCCACGTCACAAACCTGAAGAATGAGAAAGCCATGCTTTTCGATCACGTCATTCAAGTCCCTGGCGCATCGGCCGCCAGTCAGGTGCAAGACTCTGAACCCGGTGGCGCCGAGGCTTGTCAAAGCGGCCAAGATGCCCAGGCGCAGGCGCCTGCGGCTGCGAAAACATTCGCCGCCAGGATGGCGCCCCTGCTCGACATCCAGTCGATCTCTTCTGGTGCACAGGCATTTCTGGACGATGTGGGTGCCCTGATCGGCGTGGAAAAGGAGCTCAAGCGGAATTTTCCGGTGGGGTCAATCAATCTCGTGATCGGCGAATGTAGCAGCGAAATTGACGCTATCGGCACGCTGGCGGCGAGGGCCGTCGAGGCCGCAGAGCAGACGCACGTCAGGATTGTCTGCCCGCCGAACCCCACGCGCCAGTCAATTATGGAAGCCTTGGTTCTGGCCGTTCCCGGTTATGGCTCGCGCGGGCGGGCGCGGCTCACAAAAGCAGGCTTTGTCGATGCTTACAATTTCTGGCGCGCCTCCAGCGCGGTGCGGTGGATCGTGGTCGACAGGTCTGAGCGCATCGATGATGCCAACGGGACCGACCGAGAAGCTATCTGGGCTTTGATAAGCGATCTAAAGCGTGACGAACCGCAGCGCCATATCGCCTTGATCGGCGGACCGGGGCTCGACTCTTGGGCTGCCCAATTTGACGTCGCCTGCGCACGGCGGCTCTATAGCCTGGAGCAGATGGCGCCCGACGACGATTGCTCTTGGATTTCATTCCTGACGCCCTATGTCGAAAGCATTGATTTCCCGAACGCCCGAGTTCTCCTCCAGCCGTCGTTTCGCAAAGCGCTGTACCGCGTCACAAATGGCGGCCGAGGCGTGGCAAGGGAGATAATTCTTGAAGCGATGTTGCGTGCTTATCGGTCTCCCTTTCCGACGCTCAACTTCTCGGACTTCCTCGCGGTTCTTGGGCGGCGCCCCGGAATGGGTAACAAGCACGTTGCCGATGCATAGGCTTTCGGTCGGGGTCGATGGCAGGCGATCAGGTGGCGAAAATGGTCGGGGCTGCCGCGATAGCCGCGCTCGCGCACCATCGAGTAAAGCCGACTGGCCGTCAGCGTCGGGAACGTCTCCAACGTCTGGCGGATGAAGGGCAGATAGACGTCGATCTGGGACGGGCGCGGCGGCGGTCCGGCCTTGGGCAAACCGGCTTGCGCCAACACGCGTCGCACGGTGCTGTGGTGAACATGCAGCTGCCGGGCGATCGTGCCCACCCTCCATTTTTCAGCGTGGTGGTAGCGAAGGATCTGAGCCTCGATATCAGCCGCAATCATCATGGTCGGATCCTGTTCGCTCGTGTCGCGGCGGCCCCGAACGACGCAAGCGGCGACGCAGAAACCCGTGACGAACCAGATCCGGGCAACGCCGACCGCACCAGTGACAGTGCGAACTCGTTCGCTGGAGCCGTCCATCCGAGGAAACCGCGTCGCTCGCCATCGTCGGCGAGCCAGACGACAGAAGATCATCCGACGGAGGTTGGGGTGAACCCTGATGCGTCACTTTATTGCAACGCGCCCGGTAGCGACGCGCTCGCTCGGCATGGGCAAGCCGCCCCCGACGGCTGGTTTGGTAACGCCGTCCCGCCGCGTGCTGCTTGCGCCGACGCGCTCGTAGCGCGCAGTCGCCCGTGCAATAGATTTGGCCGCGATCACAGCAACCGCAGATCAAAGCTTGGGCGCGACAGTCCGCGCAAAGAAACAGCCCACCCGGCGACGCGTCACGATGTTCGGACCCGCCATCGCCATGTAGACGAACGCCGCGATTGCCAGGATAATGTCCCTGCATGCGTGCCCAGCACGGTGTGGGGCACGGCGTCGAGGCGAAACAGCCAAGTTGGGCTCGGCGCCGTGCTTGCCCTCGAAAGCAAGCACGCTAGCCCGCCGCGCGCGCCACGTCAGCTCAAGCCAGCCCCGCGGAGCTGGACGATGGCCAGATGCGCGCTTTCATCGACACAAAGCTCGCCCAGTCCGTCCTTGGGTCACACTAGATGTCGGGTGCCAATTCACGACGACGTCACCCGACACGCGCCGCTTACGCGCACATTCTCACCGCCATCGACACGAGATCCATTCCGACGCGGGTGAAGCGCGGGAAGTTCCCGTCGCTCTGCTGCCGGCAACTGAGCGCGTCGCGCCTTCACGCGGCGGTTTTCAGTTCTGCGGTCTTGGGCCCGTCTTTCCACTCCCAGCGACAGCTCCGTCCGAGGCGGCTCCGATCAAGGGCCAATTTTGAATATGCGGAGGCCATTCTTAGTGACCGGCGACAGGCGGTTGCTGGCGCGGCGCATGGCGCCGGGGACGGGTTCGACGAGGCTGATTTCGCCGATGCGTTTGCGGAATGCCGATTTGTCGATTGCGCGATCGAGAATCCGTTCATATACGGCTTGCAATTCAGGCAGAGTGAACGTTTTGGGCAATAGATGAACCGGTAACGTCGAATACTCGACTTTGCCGCGCATCCGGGTCAAGGCCTCGCGCCACATGGCCGATCAGCCAGATGGCGGCGCCGACGATCCAAAGGCGCAGGCCCAGGCCGACGGCGGCGGCGAGCGTGCCGTTGACGATCGCCACCGCCCGCGGCGCGCCGCCGAGCAGGATCTGCTCGGTGAGCGCGCGGTGAACGGGCGCATAGAAGCCGGTGATGGGCTCGTCCTGGTCCATCAGATCAGCGCTCCGCCGCCGAAGGAGAAGAACGACAGAAAGAAGCTCGACGCGGCGAAGGCGATCGACAGGCCGAAGACGATCTGGATCAGCCGCCGGAAACCGCCGGAGCTTTCGCCGAAGGCCAGCGTCAGGCCGGTCATGATGATCACGATCACCGAGACGACCTTGGCGACCGGACCCTGGATCGACGCCAGGATCTGTGTCAGCGGCTGCTCCCAGGGCATGTTGGAGCCCGCCGCGTAGGCGGGTGACGAGACGAGCGCGACAAAGGCGAATGCGTAGGCCAATGCGAAGCGATGGCGGACACGGTTGAACAGCATCACGGTTCTCCTGCTGGGGTGAGGACGTAGTCGCCGGTCGGGCCGAGTTCCTTCACCGCGGCGAGTTCGGCGAGCCTTCTCGCGGAGCCGCGACCGGCGAGAACCGCGATGAGGTCGATGGTCTCGGCGATCAGCGCGCGCGGGACGGTGACGACGGCTTCCTGGATGAGCTGTTCGAGGCGGCGCAGCGCGCCGATGGCGGAGCCGGCGTGCAAGGTGCCGACCCCGCCGGGGTGGCCGGTGCCCCAGGCCTTCAGCAGATCGAGCGCCTCGGCGCCGCGCACCTCGCCGATCGGAATGCGGTCGGGCCGCAACCGCAGGGACGAGCGGACGAGGTCGGACAGCGAGGCCGCGCCGTCCTTGGTGCGCAGCGCCACGAGGTTGGGCGCGGCGCATTGCAGTTCGCGGGTATCCTCGATCAGCACCACTCGGTCGCCGGTCTTGGCGACCTCGGCAAGCAGCGCGTTGACCAGCGTCGTCTTGCCGGTCGAGGTGCCCCCGGCGACGAGGATATTCTTCCGTTCCCGGACCGCCACGCGAAGCAGCTCGGCTTGCGCGCCGGACATGATGCCGGCCTCGACATAGTCGCCGAGGGTGAAGACCGCGACGGCCGGGCGGCGAATGGCGAAGCACGGCGCCGCCACGACGGGCGGCACCAGGCCCTCGAACCGCTCCCCGCTTTCCGGCAATTCGGCCGAGACGCGCGGGCTGCCGGCATGAACCTCGACGCCGACATGGTGGGCGACGAGCCGCAC
>Ga0302157_10005375_pt1 | contig 13583 bp, 13 predicted proteins | sample I_Bog_N3_3_FD_193502 | JGI IMG/M metagenome (GOLD analysis project Ga0302157, IMG submission 193502) | Peat permafrost microbial communities from Stordalen Mire near Abisko, Sweden - I_Bog_N3_3 | ecosystem: Environmental > Terrestrial > Soil > Wetlands > Peat | place: Sweden: Abisko, Stordalen...
CGATGCCTTCGCGAACGCCGAAACCGGCGGCACAGCCATCGCCTTGCCCGCCGGAGTGCTCGCGGCTCCATCGGCCCCGTGGCACATCTGACACTTGGCCTTATAGGTGTCCGCACCCTGCGCCAGCGCCGCTGTTGCGGACGCCGCAAGGATGGCAACGAATACAAGCTTTGATATGTTCTTCACGATTCTATCTCCTGTTGTGTTGAGTGGTATTTGCATCAGTCTGTAACTAGAACTCGTAGTGCACTGCCAGAGTGAGGATGTTAGCGTGCGTGTTTCGCGGAGCGGTTAGGCCCGAAGATGGTTCCGTCAGCCCTGTCTGTGCGGCAAGTGAGGTGCACGGAACAACCGCCGCCGTTGTGGAGGTTGACGTGCTGCAGAACTGCGGGCCGGAGGGACCGCCTTCGCCATAGCCGTAGTAGTTGTACTCCGCCCTCCAAATCAGTCCCGTGTGGACCGTCCATGCAACATTCACAAACGGAGATTGATAGGCCGACTGCAGGGATCCGTTCACCTGCTGCGCATCGGCAAAGAACTGGTTGCCGCTCACCGCGCTGATGCGATACCCCGCCGCGGTGCGAACCTTCTTGTTCGGCGAGTAGTTCAGGCTCACGGAGGCATACTGCGTAGGCGCATCCATAAAGTCCTTGGTCGGCCCCCAGTCCGAGAGCACGGTCGTCGAACCCCTTACGAAGACTCCCGGGCATATATTCGGCGCGCCCGTACTTGTCGTCGAGGCAGTGCCGGGCACCGTCGCGCTGGCGCCGTTAAGGTAGCAGATATTGGTGGAGGTGTAGATATCGCTGTAGGCGTAGTAAACATCAACACCATAGTGATCATTCGGTGCCAGCGTAAGCCCAAGGCTCCCAATCCGGCTGTAATCGACGTGTCCCAGCGGCCCATCCAACAGCACTGTGCCTGTGTTGTATGTATTGTTGTGCCGCTCCAGGTCGTTGAAGACGCCCGATACCGTCGCCCAGGGCTTTGGCTTATATAGCGTGTGGAACCTGTAATGCCTGGTCTGTCGAGGTCCGAGTGGCGTGAAGGAGTTGTCGTCGTAGAGGATCTCGATCGTACCGTTCAGGCTCCAGTTCGCCGTGGGCCGAAACGCAGCGTTCAGGATGCCGCCGTTCTCATCCATGCCGATAGTGTTGCTTAATGGGCCGGTTCCACTGGTCTGAACAACGGTGTGCGTACGGTAGCGATAGGTCAGGGAAGCGGTAAGACGTGACGTCGCGTCCCAGCTCAAGGTCGCATTGTTCGTGATGAACTTCTGGCCGAAGTACGCATACAGCGGAGTCCCACTGGGATTACCCGATACCGTAAACGCTGCTCCCGCGAGCAGTGGACCCGGATAGTTGATGGTCTCATTGCCTGCGGTGGCCGGCGCATTTTGCGTGACTCCGGTCGTGATGTTGGCATAGCCGGGCTGATGAACATTCGAGAAGTCGACCTGATCTGAGAGCGCGATCGTCTTGCCGGCCTGCCATGTAACGCCGTAGTCCATGCTCACCACCCTGCGCTGTGCGAGAGTGTTGCCTGTAAACGTCGCACTGCGAATCGCAGTGTCCAGCCCCTGGAAATTCTCATAGTAGTTAGGCAGCCTGCTATTCGAGATCGAGTAACGAACATCGCCATTCATAGCGATATTCTTGACACTGGAGCTTTGGAAGCGGGCGATCTCGGTGGGATAAAGAGTGCGCGTCGGCTGCAAGCGAAGGTAGCTCGTAATCACATCACACGCCGGATTGATGACCGGCAGACCGCCCGGAGTTTGTGGAGCTGTGAAGATTGTGTATGTCGTCGCGCTGGTATAAGCAGCACCCATGCTCGCCGTGTTGCAGGAGCTGATGGTGTATGGCGAGGCAACAGCGTCCCAGTTTCCCAGCGAAGCTGGGGTACCATTCGCCTCCTGAACGTTGAACTCGCCCGGCGCAATCGTAAAGTAGGAGTCTGCCTTGTAGTGATCGACCTGCTCTTCAAAGGTGATCCTGGTCAACTGAAAGGGCTTCCAGTCGATCGCGGCCAGAAAGTCATCCGTGCTGTTGCGTTGGTACTCTCGGAGCAACAAATCGGACTTGCCGACGTTGTAGCCTGGGCTGAGGCTCGGTCCCTGAAAGATGTTCTGTGAGTAGCCCACACGGAACGACACTTTAGAGAGCGGCAGGATTGACAAACTGGTGTCCGTCATCCTGCGCACGGTGTTGAACAACACCGGCGATTGATTTGCCTGCGACCACGCCACCGAGGCGGCGGTCGGCACACCGGCAACCAGTCCATAGGGGATCGTGGTGCCGGAGGGAATGCTTGGATTTCCCAGCAGATCATAATCAAAGTACTGGCGGTCGCGACGGAAGACTCCGTTGAACTCGTAATACTTGCCCTTGGAAAAGTCCAGTTTCGCGAAATTGTTCGGGTCGCCCCCGAATCCACTGCTGAACCCCGAAAGCGAATCCATCCACGGATGCTTCGTGCCCGGAAGGGCGTGCATCGTAAAGGTCTCGCCAAGAACGCGCGGCCCGGAGTGGATGTTGACCAGCGTGTCATACATTGCGGTGCTACCTGAGATGCCCACGACATGCCCACCCAGATCCGCAGTCTGTCGAATCACATAACCGTTCTCCACCACCTGCTCCGGCACCACCGGCACGCTCGGTGCGGGTTCAGTCGCTGCGGGCGCCGCCGGCGCTGGGCTCTGCGCAACTGCAACTCCTGCGCTCAGCACCAGTGCGACGATTCCCATGCTCCTCGCAATCCGGCTGTAGCTCGAATTCAAGCGGTGTTCTTTCAGCAGCCGAGAAAACCAGTCGATCTTCGTCATCTCATGCCTCGTTTACCGTGAAGCCTTGTTCCATCGAACTCATACTGCTCTCGCCGCAAAATACCGTCCGCGGCCAATCGTCACCGGATGAACGCCGGATTGATATTGGACCCGTGAATCATCGTGTGGCAGTTGATGCACGACAGAACCTCTGCCGACCCCGCATTGATCCCGTGGATCGTTCCGGCGGACACCGGACTGTGGCACTGGTTGCACAACTGGTTGATGTTGGGAACGTTCAGCAGCCGGGCATTCTGCGATCCGTGCGGGCTGTGGCACGACAGACAGCCTTCTCCCTTGACTGCGGCATGTTCGAACACGAAGGGTCCGCGTGTCTCTGTATGGCACTTGGTGCAGATCGCATTCTGATCTGCTGTGGATTTGATGTTGTTGTTGCCGAAGGTGCCGTGAACGTCATGGCAGTCGCTGCACTTCACCAGGCCTTCATTCACCTTGTGGTGGAAGGGCTGATCGAACGCCGGCTTGATATCTGCGTGACACTGGAAGCACAGCTGCGGCTGCGCTGCCTTCAACAGACCCTCTTCCGTTCCGGGACTATGTACGCTGTGGCAGCCGAGGCAGCTCACGCCGGCCTTCGCATGCGGCGAGCGATCAAAGTTGGGGTGTGCTCCCGCATGGCAACCGAGGCATGTAGCATCCACCTGCTTCGGCGTGGCCTTGCTCAGTTGCAAAATCTTGGTAACGTCTCCGCCACCTTCCACGTGCGCGCGACCTGGACCGTGGCAGCTCTCGCAGGTGGTACCTGTGCCGCCATGCATCAGCACAATCTTCGCGTGCGGATTGTCAGCAAAGTTCTTGGAGATATCTGCATGGCACAACGCGCACGTATCGGATCCCACATAGTCCGACGCATTCGGCGAGCTCGCCAGGTGCGACGCGCTCGGCTGCTGGGCAAAGGCCGGCACAGCCAGAAGCAGCATCGGCAGCAGCATCAGGCTTCGTAGCAACCGCTTAATCCGGGGTACCTGCATAGGCTCGCTCATCCCAACGGTCAAACTTCTTGGCCGGGTATTTGCTTCCAACTTGAGTCGAGACTAGGGCCGCAGCCGCCAATTGGCTGTGATGAGTGTCACAGTTAAGTAGTTAATCGGTTTGCATGCGCCGATTCGGGCAAATCCCTGCTATCTCAGGTAGTTAGCGGCCTTCTAGGCCTCTGCCGCGCACACTCGCTCCAGCATGGCCGCCTTGCGCTGCTTCAGCCAGTCAAGCCACTGCTCCATCCCCTGACCCGTACTGCAAGACACCTCAAGGATCTCCATCCCCGGATGCACGGCCCGCGCATTTGCTTGCGCCTTCTCCATATCGAACGGCACATAGGGCAGCAGATCGACCTTCGTCAGCACCATCAGCTCAGCCTTGGCAAACATCGAAGGATACTTCAGCGGCTTGTCTTCGCCTTCCGTCACGCTCAGTAGAACCACCTTCGCCTCTTCGCCCAGGTCATAGCTTGACGGGCAAACCAGGTTGCCGACGTTCTCCACCAGCAACAGATCGATCTCGTCCAGGTTCCAGCTCTCCAGCGCCCGCTCAATCATGCCGCCGTCCAGATGGCAGATGGTGCCGGTCGTAATCTGCTGCACCGGAAACCCAAACCGCGCCAGCCGACGGGCATCGTTCTCGGTCTGCAGATCGCCTGTCAGTACCGCGACACGCTCCTCCCGCGGCAGCATGTTCAGCGTGTGCTCCAGCAACGTCGTCTTGCCGGAGCCCGGCGAGCTGACCACGTTCAGGCACAGCGTGCCATGCTCCAGGTAGCGCTGCCGCAGCGACGCCGCAATGCGCTGGTTCTCACTCAATACCTTCTTTTCCATCACCACGACTGTCATGCTTCCTCCAACTCCACAAACGCCAGGTCCAGCTCATCACCGCCCGCCAGCACCAGCTTCACCGAGTCGCACTGCGGACACGGAACGCTCGTTGTGTCCGACTCAAACTCCTTGCCGCACTCCACGCAGCGATTTCGCCGCGGACAACTCTGTATCTCAAAGTCGACCTTCTCCAGCTCCGTATCGATCGTCAGCGCGGTCAGCGCGAAGCGCAGCGCATCATTGTCCACTCCTGAAAGCGTTCCTACGCGAATGCCGATGCGGATCAGCTTCGCTCCGTTGCGGCGCGTCGCCTCGGCCTGTCCCGCCTCGAGTATCGCGTTGGCAATCCCAATCTCATGCATACAAGTCAGCAGATGCGTGGCAGCGGGTCGTTCGCCAGCATGTCCACAATCCTCACTGCGCCCAGCGTGGTGCGTATCGTTACCAGTCCTGCGTTCTCCTGACTCACCTTGCCGATGATGCTCGCATCGGCTCCCAGCGGATGCCGCGTCATCGCCTCCAGCAATCTCCCTGCATCTCCCGGCGCGCAGATCGCGATCAGCTTGCCCTCATTCGCGATGTACAGCGGATCGAGCCCGAGCAGCTCGCACGCACCCCGCACCTCCGCGCGTAGAGGAATCGCTCGCTCGTCCAGTTGAATGCCCACTCCGGAGCTCTGCGCAATCTCATTGCAGGAACTCGCCACGCCGCCGCGCGTGGGATCGCGCATCACGCGGATCGCCGCTCCCGTCGCCAGCATATCTGCCACCAATGAATGCAGAGGCGCCGTGTCGCTCGCTATCTCTGATTCAAACGACAGCCCATCGCGCTCCGCAAGAATTGCAACGCCGTGATCGCCGATGGGCCCACTCAGCAGCACCACGTCTCCCGGCCGCGCCTGGTCCGCCGAAAGATGCAGCGGCGTCTCCACCAGTCCAATTCCCGCGGTGTTCACGAACAGCCCGTCGCAGCTTCCCTTCTCCACAACCTTCGTATCGCCCGTAACAATCTGCACCCCTGCGCGGTCTGCCGCCGCGCGCATGGAGGCCATCACGCGTTGCAGGCTTTCTATCGGGAATCCCTCTTCCAAAATGAACGCGGCGCTCAGAAACAGCGGCGTCGCTCCACCCACCGCCAGATCGTTCACGGTACCGTTCACGGCCAGATCGCCGATGTTGCCGCCGCGAAAGAAGATAGGCTGCACGACGTACGAGTCCGTCGTGAAGGCGAGCCGCGAGCCGCTGATGCGCAGTTGAGCCTGGTCGTCCATGCGGTTCAGGATCGGGTTCCCGAACGCCGGCAGGATTACGTTGCGCAACAGATCCGACGACAGTTTGCCGCCTCCGCCATGGCCCAGCAGCACGGTCTCGGTATCGACGATGGGTAGTGGACAACTTAGCTGATTCATCGCAGAGTCACCAGCTCATGCCTGCGGTACTGGTAGTAAGCCGAGCACGCACCCTCCGAGGAGACCATCGGCGCGCCCATCGGGCTCTCCGGCGAGCACTTGCTTCCGAACGCCGCGCAATCGGTCGGCTTCCTCAGCCCCTTTAGAATCTGCGCGCTAATGCACTCGGTCGGCGCCTCTTCGCGCGCAACGTGCAGGTCGAACACCCGGTCCGCATCCCACGCCGCAAACTTCTCGCGCAGCCGCAGCCCGCTCATCGGAATCTCGCCCAACCCACGCCACGGCTGGTCCGCAACTTCAAACACCTCGCCAAGAATCCTCTGCGCTTCAAGGTTGCCGTGGTAGCTCACCGAGCGCGTGTAGTCATTCGCAAACTCCGCGCGCCCCTCTTCAAGCATCGTCACCAGCGTCAGGATCGCCTGCAGCAGGTCCACCGGCTCAAACCCGCCCACCACGATCGGCATCTTGTAGTCGCGAACCAGATCTTCGTAGTCAGAGCATCCGACCACCGTGCACACATGTCCCGGCGCGATGAAACCCTGCACGCGATTGTCGTCTGACCCAATCAATGCGCGAATCGCCGGCGGCACCAGCACGTGTGATGCCAGCAGATAAAAGTTATCCAGCCCCTCGCGATGCGCCTGATACACGGCCATCGCATTCGCCGGTGCTGTTGTCTCAAAGCCCACCGCGAGAAACACCACCTTGCGATGCGGGTTCTGCCGCGCGATGCGCAGCGCATCCAGCGGCGAGTACACCATGCGCACATCCGCTCCGCGCGCCTTCGCGGAGAACAGGTCCTGGCTCGTGCCCGGAACACGCAGCATGTCGCCGTAGGAGACCAGCGTCACATCCTCACGCTGCGCCAGCCCAATTGCGCGGTCCAGCAAACTCGCCGGCGTCACGCACACCGGGCATCCCGGCCCATGCACCAGCTCAATCGACTGCGGCAGCAGTTGGTCCAGCCCGTAGCGCATGATGGTGTGCGTCTGCCCGCCGCAGATCTCCATCAGCACCCACGGCTGCGTGACCTTGCGCTCGATCTCGCGCAGCACACGTTGCGCCAGGTCTCCATCACGATACTCATCGAGGTACTTCATAGCCACTCCTCGCGTCGGACTCTTCGCAGGGTGGCAACTCGCCCTCCAGCATTCCCATCTGCTCCAGCGCGCGATAGGTCAGCTCGGCCTCTTCTTCATTCACCTGCGCGATGGCGAAGCCGACATGCACCAGAACGTAGTCGCCGACCACCACCTCCGGCACAAAGTCCAGCGACACCGGCTGCATCACTCCACCGAACTGCACACGCCCAATGCGGATCTCGCGCTCGTTATCAATCGAGACCACCTTGCCCGGAATCGCTAGACACATGACGCGGCCTCTCTCTCCAGCGCAACCTGATTCGCCGCCGTATCCTTCCATCGCGCAATCTGCCGCAACGTTGCTTCCACAAGTTCTTGTTGAATGGCTGCCACCGCGGGCGTCAACACCGTTCCCCACTCGGTGTTGTCCGGCTGCACACCCAGCAGCACAATCTCCATCTCCGGCAGGCCCATCAGCAGCATCACATTCATCAAGTCGGACAATCCCATCAGGTGAACGCTCTTCGACGTCGGCAGCTTCGCGACATCCTCGCCCTCGCAACGCATCGGCGTTCCCGGAGCCGCACCGAAGTCCACGGCGTCCAGCACGATCATGTGCGTCGTGTCGTCGATCCGGCCCAGCAAGTCGAGCCCCAGCGTTCCACCCTCAATCACCTTCACGTCGCCGGGCAGCCGCGGATCGGCCTCCAGCAGGCGCGTAGTCAGCATCCCCACGGCATCGTCCGTGCGCATAAGGTTGCCCAGCCCCAGGATGCAGATCCGGGTCGGTCGTGTCGGCGTCTCATTCAGGCCCTTCCCCTCGAGGTCCTTCATCTCTAGATCACCAGCGACTTTCTGCCATACAACATTCCGTCGGCGCTCACCACGTGCACCGCACACGCCAGGCATGGATCGAATGAGTGCACCGTGCGCAGCACCTCCAGCGGCCGACTCGGGTCTGCAATCGGCGTACCTTGCAGTGATGACTCATACGCTCCGCGCTGGCCACTCGCATCGCGAGGTCCCGCATTCCACGTGGAAGGCACCACCGCCTGGTAGTTGGCGATCTTCTTGTCTTCGATCTCCACCCAGTGTCCGAGTGATCCGCGTGGAGCCTCGTGCAATCCAAATCCGGCACAGTTCTTCGGCCAGCTATCCGGATTCCACTTCTCTCCGTTGTGAATCTTCACGTTGCCGTGCGCCATGTTGTCGTCCAGCTTGTCCACCCACACGCTCAGCTCGTTCACCATGATGCTTGACTCCAGCGCGCGCGCCGCGATGCGGCCCATGGTGGAGAACAGCGCCGTCAGCGGCAGGTTCAGCTTCGCCAGCGTGCCGTCGACCAGCGTCTTCACCTGCGGGCTGCCTGAGGCGTAGGCAATCAGCGTGCGCGCCAGTGGCCCGACTTCCATCGCTTTTCCGTCGTAGCGCGGTGCTTTGATCCAGGAGTACTTTTCGTCCGTGTGCAGAAAGTCGTACGGTGGCGCAGGCCCGGTGTACTTCGGGCTGGTCTCGCCCTGCGAAGGATGCTTCGACACCTGGTCGCCCTCCGCATACGTGTACCAGGAGTGCGTGACGAACTCCGCCACCTGCAGCGGATCGACAGGATGCACCGTCGCCAGATCGCGCCCCAGAATCATCCCACGCGGGAACATAAAACTCGCCACATCATGCACGCCGCCCATGGTGTAGTCGCCATAGGCCATGTAGTTGCCAATGCCCTGGCCGTACTCGAACCACTCCTTGTAGAAGCCCGCGATCGCCACCACGTCGGGCAGGTACACCTGCTCCACGAAGGTCCGTGCGTTCTTTACCAGCTCTTGCATCAGGATGACGGTCGTTGGATTCAGCGCCGCATCCGGCTCGTTGCCATCCATGCCGGTGGCCATGCCGCCGACCAGGTAGGTCTGCGGATGCGGGTTCTTGCCGCCCAGCACCGCATGGATGCGTATAAACTCGCGCTGTAACTCCAGCGCCTCAAGATAGTGCGCCACCGCCAGCAGGTTCACCTCGGGCGGCAGCTTGTAGGCTGGATGCCCCCAGTCGCCGCTGCTGAACAGGCTCAACTGCCCACTCGCCACCAGCGTCTTCACGCGGTCCTGCACAGCCTTGAAGTACACCGTGCTGGACTTCGGCCAGTCAGAGATCGACTGCGCAAGTGCAGACGTCTTCGCTGGATCGGCCTTCAACGCCAGCGTCACGTCCACCCAGTCCAGCGCATGCAGGTGGTAGAAGTGGATGATGTGGTCCTGCACGTTCTGCGTGCCGGCGATGATGTTTCGCACCAGCGTCGCGTTCTCCGGGACCTCCACGCCGATGGCGTCCTCCACGGCGCGCACGGAAGCCAGCGCATGGACTGTCGTGCAGACGCCGCAGATGCGCTGCGCCCAGATCCACGCCTCACGCGGATCGCGCCCGCGCAGGATCTTCTCGATGCCACGAAACATCGTGCCCGAGCTCCACGCATCGGTGACGCTGCCGCTTTCCACCTCAACTTCAATGCGGAGATGACCTTCAATCCGCGTGACGGGGTCAATCACAACACGTGCCATCTCACGTCCCTCCGTCGTACAGTTCGTTCCCACTGCACAGTATTGACAGAAGTTACGCCGGGCCAAAAGCCCTGTCTGTGATATGCGTCACATTCGCGCCGCGCTCTGCACGCGGCTCAACGCAGAAGCAGAATCGCGGCACCGGCGAGCGTCAAGTCCTTCATCATGTGCGCGAACTCGCTCAGCCTTAAATAGGAGTCCGTCTCATTCCAGAAGCGGTGCAGAAAGAACGGCGCCGGAAAGATGATGGCGAAGAGCATCCCATACCCGATTCGCCAGTGCCAGTGGAAGAGCACCAGCACTCCGCCGCCCACCATCATCACGACCGTCAGCAGAGTTGCTGCGCGCGGCAGCGGAACCCCCTTGCGCTTCAGCAGTTGCGAGTGCTCGCGGAAGTTCAGCACATGGCTCGCGCCCATCGAGATGAAGTAGCTGACGAACAGAATCCGTGCCACCAGCAGAACGCCGTAAGGCAGATACATGAGGATTCACTCCTTTGGGAAAGTGGTTGCCGCAACTCGCAGCCCTCGCTAGAAGACGATCTTGCTCCTCAGATCAGGCGCCACGTGGTCAATCCGGCGCGACAGCTCCGGCAGATGGCACGTGGGAACGCGCGGAAATAGGTGATGTTCAACGTGCAGAAACATGTTGAAGCTCAGCAGATTCTTGATGCGGCTGTGCATCGTCCGCGCCAGCGCATGGCTGCGGTCGCAGTGGTGGTGCACGGTCCACACCGCGAAGAAGGCCGTCATGCACTGGCCCACCAGCATCGCAGCCACGTGATAGTGCAGCACGCGGTTGTGCAGCAGCCCGAAGACCACCGCGATCCACACCGCCGTCATCAGCAGCTCCGCCATCACGGTCCTGCGCAGCCTGCGATGTCCCTGCCGCAGCGCGGTGGCATGCAGCAGCACCGGGAAGAACGGCCCAAACAGGATCGCCTGCCACGCGGGCATCTCCGCGCTGCGGCCCTCCACATCGCCTTCGCCCAAGTTCAGCTTGTGGTGGCGCAGATGATTGAACTGCACCGCGTGCATGGACCCCAGCATCACCGCACTCATCACCCACAGCACAATCTCGGTGCCCCGCCGCGACAGTCCGATCGCGCCATGAAACGCGTTATGGACCAGTCGCAACCCCGTGAGGAAGAAGAAGAACGAACACCCCAGCGCGAATCCATACCGCCCGCGCCACGCCAGCAGCAGCGACGCCGCCAGCCACACCGCCGGCAGCAGCAACTCCTTCAGCACCTCCAGCCGGCGCACCGCGACCAGGTCGCGCCACTCCACGGCCTGTAGCCGCGCATCGTGAAACACCGCCGGCCGCGGACTCGATTCCACCGTTAGCGTTGCACTCTCCTCCGCGGGATTCAGCAATGCAACGTCCATCTTCACTCGAGACCTCTCTGAGCTCGTGTGCGGTAAACATAGCCTCTCCGTGTGATGCCCAAACGGTCATTCGCGATTTATTTCGGCGGATGTGATGCGTATCACAGCGTTATCCGCGCCACAGCATCAACAATGACTGCCAGCTAGACGCCTCTACCAAGACGCGCGCCGTTGTCGCTTCTACAACCCGTTCCTGAGATTAGGTACGCCTATCATGAGTGATTTAGACCAGGTCGCACTGCGAGATGTGCTGGCGGCACGCGGCATCTCCCGCCGCCAGTTTGTGAAGTTCTGCAGCCTGATGACCGCCACGCTCGCGCTGCCGCCGCGCTACACACACGCCATCGTCAAAGCTCTCGACAAGACCACCAAGCCCGTCCTTGTCTGGCTCGAGTTCCAGGACTGCGCCGGCAACTCCGAGTCCATGCTGCGCTCCGGCCATCCGAGCGTCGGCGACTTCGTCCTCGATCTGCTCTCGTGGGAGTATCACGAGCTCATCATGGCCGGCTCCGGCCACCACGCCGAGGCCGCGCTCGACCGCGTCGTCAACGAGTGCAAGGGCGAGTACATCTGCGTCGTCGAGGGCGCCATCCCCATGCAGGACGGCGGCGTCTACTGCACCATCGGCGGCAAGACCGCGCTCGACATCGCCACCCGCGTCTGCTCCAACGCCGCCATCAACATCGCTGTCGGAGCCTGCGCGCTGGACGGCGGTCTCGTTCGCTCCAGCCCCAACCCCACCGGCGCGCTCGGTCTGTCCGAAGCGGTTCCCGGTGTTCCGAATCTCATCAACCTCGGCGGCTGCCCGCACAACCCGGTCAACACTGCCGCCGTGCTGGTTCACTACCTCACCTTTCACGAGCTGCCGGAACTCGATCAGTATCGCCGGCCGCTCTTCGCCTACGGCAACCTCATCCACGACCAGTGCGAGCGCCGCGCCCACTACGACGCCGGCCGCTACGTCGAGGAGTGGGGCGACGAGGGCGCGCGCAAGGGATGGTGCCTCTACAAGATGGGCTGCAAAGGCCCCGAGGCCAACTACAACTGCCCCAGCGTGCAGTGGAACGGCTCGACCAGTTGGCCCGTCAAAGCCGGCCACGGCTGCATCGCCTGCGCCTCGCCACGCTTCTGGGATACCAAATCGCCCTTCTACGATCGTCTGCCCAAGGTTCCGGGCTTCGGCGTCGACGTCAAGGCCGAAGAGATCGGCTGGATCGGCACCGGAGTCGTTGCCGGAGCCATGGTCGCCCAGGTCGTCGGCAACATCGTTCGCGACAATATCAAGCCCAAGGGGACGGACGACCACAACCATCCTCCCGCCAACTGAGCCTGCGGCTAAACAAGAGGGTTCCTATGCATCGCGCCATCCACGCCGCTCCCGATCTTCCCTGGAAGGCAACAACCCCGGACCAGGTGCGCGTCTACGTCTGGGAGTGGCCCGTCCGCTTCAGTCACTGGGTCCTCGTCGTCACCATCGTCTCGCTCTCCATCACCGGCTACTACATGCACTCGCCGTACGTCACTGCGCGCGGGCATGAAGCATACGTGATGGGCGACATGCGCTTCATCCACATTCTCTCCGCCTTCGCCTTTATGCTCGCAATGGTTGTGCGGCTGGTGTGGTTCTTCCTCGGCAACAGGTGGGCGCACTGGAACCAGTTCATCCCCGTCACGAAGAGCCGCCTGAAAGGCTTCGTCGCCGTAGGCAAGTACTACGCCTTCATGGCCTGGAAGCCGGTCTCCTACATCGGCCACAACCCGGTCGCGGGCTTCGCCTACCTCGTGGTCTACGCGATGGTCATCGTGGAGATCCTCACCGGCTTCGCGCTCTTCTCCTTTGTCGTCGGCAGCCCCACGCTCAAGTTCCTCATCGGCTGGCTTCCGCGCCTGATCAACATCCAGTACCTGCGCGAGATCCACTTCCTCATCATGTTCGGCTTCTGGATGTTCTTCATCCACCACATCTACACGGCCATCCTGGTCTCGATTGAGGAGCAGAGCGGCCTGATGGACAGCATCTTCAGCGGCTTCAAGTACGTCCCTGAAGCTCACCTCGCTCACGACCTGGCCGAGACCGATGGTCCGGTAGAAGCCGCACGCGAGGCCGCGGCGGTCTCTGCCTCTTCGCACAAGCCGGCCGCATAGCCGCGAACATTATTAGAGATGTGCTCTAAGCACAGCAGTTCGGCCGGGCCCCCTCGCCCGGCCGCTTTCTTTTAAAGCATCGCTTCCAGCGTCGCGCGCTTCAGGATCGTCACCTTGCGCCCTGCGATGGCCAGTGTTCCGCTCCGCTTCATGTGGTTGAGCGTCCGCGTCACGGTCTCGCGCGAGCTGCCCAGCATGCACGCCAGGTCCTCATGTGTCAGTAGCATATCGATCACCGGCTGCGGGTGCAGCGCATGATCGCCGTCCTCCATCATCTCCAGCAGCAGGTTCGCCATCCGCCCCGGGATCGTATTCGAGAGCGCCAGCCTGCGCACATCACAGAACGCCGACCGGT
>Ga0302157_10005389_pt1 | contig 13559 bp, 7 predicted proteins | sample I_Bog_N3_3_FD_193502 | JGI IMG/M metagenome (GOLD analysis project Ga0302157, IMG submission 193502) | Peat permafrost microbial communities from Stordalen Mire near Abisko, Sweden - I_Bog_N3_3 | ecosystem: Environmental > Terrestrial > Soil > Wetlands > Peat | place: Sweden: Abisko, Stordalen...
ATGACCCCATCCGTGATGAGGCCACTCACTTCGCGGACGCGGATGCGCTCGCAGAGAATATCGCCGAAGATGCCGGCGTCGGTTACGCCCATGGCATCGACCACAGCGACACAGCCGGCGGGCATGCACTCAATCGCAGCGCGGGTGGAGGTGGGCGACGCCCAGGACTCCGGTGTGGCAAGGTCCTCGCGCCAGGGCACGAAGCGCAGCGTGAATGCCGGGCCGACGATACGAGGCTGTCCCACACGCAGAGGCCTGGTGCCGCGCAGCCAGACGTTGCGCAAGCCCTTCTTGAGCAACACCGTGGTCAGGGTTGCGGTCGTTACACCTTGGAGTGCGTCGAGTGTCTTCTTATCCAATGCCATTCTTCGTCGTTTGCTCCTGAATGCCGGGATCAGATGCTGGTAATCATCCCGCCATCGACTCGGATTACGGAACCTGTGATGTATGCGGCGCGCTCGCTGGCGAGAAATGCCACGACATCGGCGTACTCTTCCGGCTCGCCGTAGCGGCCGAGCGGGATTGCACCCCGACTTTCGGCAGCAACTTCCTCAACGCTGCGTCCTTCACGCTTGGCTTTGGCATGATCGAGAGCAGCGACTCGGGAAGTCGCGATGCGGCCGGGCACGACAATGTTGGCGGTAATGCCGTCCTTGCCGACTTCCCGGGCGAGCGTCTTCGACCATCCCACGAGCGAGAGTCGGAGGGCGTTAGAGATCGCGAGATTGGGGATCGGCGAGATCACACCGGAAGACGTACTGGTCAGGATGCGGCCCCAGCCGCTGGCTTTCATGCCGGGGAGCACACGGTCGGTAATCGCGATAACGGAGAGGACCATCGCTTGAAATTGCTTTGCCCAGAGCGCCGGGTCCGCACCGGCTGCTGTGGCCGGGGGTGGGCCGCCCGTGTTGTTGATGAGGATATCTACGAGGCCGAGTTCGCCTTCGATCTTCTTAATATTGGCATCGATGACAGATAGGTCGGCCAGATCCCAGATTAGGTTGAGGGTTTTACCCCCTGTCTCCTTGAGTTCCGCCATCGTAGCGTAGATAGAATCGGACCCGATCCCTGCCACGGCAACGTTCGCGCCTTCTCCGGCAAGGGACTTCGCGATAGCACGTCCCAGTCCGCCGCCCCCGCCAAGCACCAGCGCGGTCTTTCCATTGAGTCCAAAATCCATACGAAATTCCTCGTCACGCCATAATACGTGCACCCAGTGACGCGAGCGAAGTACCACCCGGCAACAAGGACTCGCCGACCTGGAGAGCCCTCTGCTCCAGACTGTCAAAGTTGGATTGACTCGCCGCGCTGAGTCAGCTACTCTCGCTGAACCTTCAGGCAACACCCCTCGCTAGACCTTGTCAGAAGATTTAAGTCCGGCAGAGGGAGCTAATGTTTTCAAGTGTCTCGAGTGTTCGAACGAGGCGACGACCGACGCGACTGTTTTCGGGCCCCACGCGCAGACCACCCGCCAGCAGGTTCCCGCAGCCTCAAGATGCAGCGGAGACCGCGTGGAAAATCACACGCCGGATCGAGATTACGGCGGAGCGTGAGTGGAACGAGACTGTCTTCCGGTTACAGGAAGACGCCGCGACGATTGCACCAGTCGATAACGCACAAGACGCAGATGGATCCCGTGACGGGCATCCGGGAGGCTCCAGTGAAGGGTTTCGTGAGGAAGATATTCAGCGGCAACCATATCTGCCGCGGGTTCGCCGGCGTTGCCGGCGTCATGGTTTTAATGGCTGCGGCAGCCTCGCCGCTGACGGCACAATCCCCCAGAGTAATCCCGTCGGGCGTGCCGCAGCTCCAGTTTGTCCCCGCTGAGATCAACCTCTTTGCCGGGCAGGTGAACGCGGGCTGTTCGGAGAGCGGCATTCCCGGCCCGGTCAGCGCGGCCAATCTGTGTGCGCCCGCGGCAGAAGCGGTTGACGCCTCCGGCAACACCTACATCGTCGATGAACAGTACAACACTGTGCTGAAGGTAGATACCAGCGGCAACATCAGTGTCTTCGCGGGAAAGCCCAACAATAGTTCCATCGGCACGTTCAGCGGCGACAGCGGACAGGCAGCGTTGGCGGGACTGAACCAGCCGCTCGATGTCGCCGTCGATCCCAGTGGTAACGTCTATATCTCGGACTCCGGGAACGGGCGCATCCGCAAGGTCACGGTCAGCACCGGAATCATCACCACCTTCGTCGGCGGCGCCGGCGGCTACTTTGTCAGCGGCACCTCGGGCAGCAACGTCTCCATTCAACCGGAGGGCATCAACTTTGATCCTTCGGGCAATCTGTATATTGCCTACAGCAACCAAGACCTGATTGTGAAGGTGAACTCTGCTGGGCTGGCCACCTTGTTCGCGGGCTCGCAAGGCGCATCCGGCGCAGGGTTGTTCGGGTACAGCGGAGACGGAGGCCCAGCTACCAGCGCCAAGCTCAATAGCCCCAATGACATAGCGTCCGACCAGAGCGGCAACATCTATATCTCCGACTTCAGCAACTGCGCGATTCGCGAGGTGACGGCGTCCAACGGCAACATCAACACCATCGCAGGTAACGGAACGTGCACCGACACTGGAGACGGCGGTCCGGCCATCAACGCCACACTGGCCTCGCGTGGCGGCATTGGTACCGACCTTGCCGGGGACATCTATCTCTCCGCGGGCGGCATTCGTAAGATCGACACCAGCGGCAACATCAACACCCTCACCGGCAACGGCACGCAGTTAGGCGTGTATGGCATCCCCGCTACCAGTGCCAGCTTTCCGCGCGGCAGCTATGTACCGCGCGTGGACAACTACGGCAACCTCCTGTTCGCAGGACAGACCGGCGCAACGAGCTATCAGGTGGCCCAGATCGGCCCCAACGGCGACTTGCAGTTCGGCAATCAGAGCGTCAATGTCGCGACGTCGGCGCAGACCGTCACGCTACAGAACACCGGCACGGCTACGCTCAACCTCTCGGGCGCCATGATGCTCGCGGGCTCCAATCCCGGCGACTTCAGTGTTGTCTCTGACACCTGCGGCTCCACGCTGGCGGCAGGCGCTACCTGCACCCTCAGTATCACCTTCACACCCGGCGCCACGGGGACGCGCTCCGCCAGCATTGCAGTTCCCAGCAACGCAGGCAGCAGCCCGCAGAGCATCATCCTCGGCGGTACCGGCGTGCAGCCGATTGTGACGGCGTCCCCAACTTCGCTGAACTTTGGCACCGAACTGTGGGACCACATCACCTCTCCGCTGTATGTCACGCTGACCAACACCAGCAGCACTTACACGGCCACGCTGGGCAGTGTTGCCTCAACGGATTCTGACTTCACCGTCAACGTGTATAACTGCGGCAGCACGCTTGCCCCCAACGCGACCTGCCAGTTGTCTGCCACATTCGAGCCAACCGTCTATGCCAACCAGAGCTACAGCGGAACGGGCAGCATTCTGGTTTCCTCCACCGCGCCGGGCGACAGCACACCGGTGCCTGTGACCTTCAGCCTTGCGGGCAATGGCATCACTTATCCCGCGGGTGTCTCGGCTACACCCACCTCCATGTCCTTCGGCAACCAGACCGAGTACACGGAGAGCAGCCCGCAGACGGTCTACGTTCTGAATCAGTCGGGCTCGACGATCAACTTTTCCGGCACAACCATCAGCGGGCCGTTCACGATCTATCAGAATGGATGCGGGTTTGGGATCCCGGCGACCTACCAATGCACCTACCTGGTGGCCTTTCTGCCGACCACGGTCGGCATCTCACAGACCGGGACGCTCACCATTCCCTTCACAGGCGCCAGCGGTAGTCCGCTGACCGTGACCCTCACCGGCAATGGCACTGCAGGCACACCGGCCCTCTTGCTGCAGGGACCGGTCTATCCCTATAACCAGGTCAACTTCGGGACCACTGCCGTCGGCGTTGCGCCCACGGGTACGCCCGTCACGGAGACCGTGACCGTCTACAACACCGGCACCGCTCCGATGACGGGCATCGTCATCTCCATCAACGGCACAAACTCTGCGGACTTCAGCGAGACCGACAACTGCGCGGCGAACTCTCCGATACTTCCCAACTACGCCAATAGCTGTGCCATTACCGTCAGCTTCCTTCCCTCTGCCGCCGGCCCGCGCAGCGCCACGCTCAACGTCAGCAGCAATGCGGGCAACTCACCGCAGTCGATCGCGCTGACGGGCGCCGGCGTCGCCTCGTTGGCGGAGTTGCAGTTCACCCCGGCGCAACTGAATCTTATCGCCGGAACCGGTGGCACCTGCGGCGACACCACCACCTCCACCACGGCGACCTCAGCCGTGCTGTGCAATATCAATAACGCCACACAGGACTACCTCGGCAACACCTATCTCGTGGACACCACCTACAACGTGGTCTATAAGGTGGACACCAGCGGCAACCTCACCGTCTTCGCCGGCACGCCGTCGCTTACCGGCGGCTACAGTGGCGATAGCGGCCCCGCCACCAGCGCCACGCTCAACGGCCCCACGGCCGTCGCCGCCGATGCCTTCGGCAACATCTTCATCTCCGACACCGGCAACCAGACCATCCGCGAGGTGAGCAACGGCACGATCACCACGTTCATCTACACGAACAACTGTGACGGCGCAAAGCCATCACCCGGCCCCGCGCCTTCTTTTGTGTCGCCCGTCGGCCATGTGATCAACACCTGCCTGTCGAAGTTCCATCCGCAGGGCTTGATCTTCGACAAGAGCGGCAATCTGTTCTTCGCCGACACACAGGCCGACCTGGTATACGAGGCCGCCGTGAGCCAGAACTACCTGAAGACCGTCGCAGGAGTTAACGGACAGGCCGGCTACAACGGCGATGGCGTGCAGGCTACGACAGCGCAGTTGAACGGGCCGCTGGACGTCGCCGTGGACACTGCCGGCAATCTCTATATCGCCGATACGCTGAACTATCGCGTCCGCAAGGTCGATACCACCGGGAACATCACCACCTACGCCGGGACCGGAACGCAGGGCAATACCCTGGATGGCTCCGCCGCCAATACCGCGGAGATTAATGCCGACGGCGTAGCCACCAACCTCGCCGGGGATGTGTACATCAGTGAAGGGGCCGGAGGCATCGTCCGCAAGGTCGACACCAGCGGCAACATCTCCACCATCGCCGGATTGGGCACCGGCGCCATCGCCGGGCCCGCGACGACTGCCGGCATCACCAACGCTTTTCTGCCGCGCGTGGACAACAACGGCGACGTCCTCATCCCCACTGGACTGCAACTGCTCGCGGCCGGGCCGTATGGCATCCTACAGTTCGGCAGCCAGGCGGTGAGCGTCGCCAGCACGCCCCTGACTGTGCTGCTGGAAGATACCGGCAACAGCAATCTGCAGTTCAACCCCACGATTGCGACGGTCGGTGGCACCAACGCCGGCGACTTCAGCTTCGGCAGCTTCTGCGGCTATAGCCTGAGTGGCGGCACGACCTGCAAGCTGAGTGTCACCTTCACGCCCGGCGGCACAGGATCACGTAGCGCCACCCTCTCCATCCCCACGAATACCGCCGGCACGCCGCAGATCGTCCTTCTGCAGGGGAATGGTACCGGCTCCGCCGCGCCCACGGCGACCCTGAGCGGCATCGCCTTCGGCAGTCAGACAGAGGGCACCACCAGCGCCACCATGTACGCGACGCTCGCAAACACCAGCAGCACGGCATCGCTCACCATCGGCGCGACCAGCATCACCGGCACCAATTTGACCAACTTCGCTGTAGTCACCGGCGGCACCTGTGGCAGCACGCTGGCGGCCAATGCCAAGTGCACGATTGCCGTCACCTTCAGCCCGCCCGGCGTCCAGACGGGATATACCGCGACCCTCAACGTTGCCACCAACGCTACCGGTAGCCCGCAGACCAGCACACTGACCGGAACCGGAACCTACATTCAGCCGAAGGTCACGCTGCTGCCCTCGCCTTATAGCTACGGCAATATCGTCGTCGGCCAGAAGAGCACAGCCCAGGCGTTCACGCTAACCAACATCGGCACCTCTCCATTCAACTTCACCGCGCCCTCACTCTCTAATACCACCGACTTCGCCATCACAGACACCACCTGCACTACGCCGTTAACTCCCGGCAACTACTGCACGGTCTCCGTTCTCTTCCAGCCGCAATCGCCGACCCTGCTCAGCACCTCTCTCCAACTCACGGACTACGGCGACGCCGTCACTGCGACCGCCTCACTCTCTGGAACCGGCACCCCCGCGCCCGCGCCGGTGGCCTCGCTCACCTCCAGCATCACCTTCCCCAACACCACGCAGGGCGTGACGGCCACGGCGATGACTGCCACACTCTCCAACACTGGCAACGCCACGTTGAACATCAGCAGCATCCTTCTCGGCGGAGCAAACTCAGGTGACTTCACCATCGTCACCTCGACGAATCCGTGTGGTTTGACGCTCGCTGCGGGGGCCTCCTGTCTGATCGCGGCGACGTTCACTCCGCTGGGCACAAGTACCTACGGTGCCACCATCACCGTCACAGACAACTCTGCCACACCAACGCAGATCACCACGCTCAGTGGTACAGGTACCGCCATTCCCGCGCCGATCGCGTCACTCAGCTCAACAATCACCTTCCCCAACACCACACAGGGCGCGACTTCGAACAGCCTCACCGCGACGCTCTCCAACACCGGCAACGCCACGCTGAATATCGCCACCATCGTTCTCGGCGGAGCCAACTCTGCTGACTTTGCCATCGTCACTACGACGAATCAATGCGTCGCTGGAGGCACACTCGCCGCAGGAGCCTCCTGTCTGATCGCGGCGACGTTCACTCCGCTGGGCACAAGTACCTACGGTGCCACCATCACCGTCACGGACAACTCTGCCACACCAACGCAGATCAGCACGCTGAGCGGCACCGGCACTGCAGTCTCTACGGCGGACTTCACCATCAGCTCCAACACACCGAACCAGACTGTCTTTGGGGGCAGTCCCGCTACCTACACCATCACGGTTACACCTATCGGAGGCTCCTTCACCGGAACGATCCTACTGAGCATATCCGGGCTACCACCGGGATCGTCGGCGACCTTCACTCCACCGTCGTTCACTCCGGGCAGCGGTCCCGCATCGAGCAGTCTGGTCATCACAACCCTTCCGCAGCAGGCTCACCTCGATCACTACAGACCCTGGCTGCCGCAGTCCATCGTAGTCGCGTTGCTCATGCCACTGCTGTGGTGGCGGAGACGTAAGCCATTACGCTCCGTCCGGCTCAGCATCATCCTGCTGGCGGCGATGCTTGGCGGCGCCATGCTCTCCCTCTCTGGTTGCACCGGCGGCCTCGAGTTGCCGAGCGCCACCTATACCCTCACCGTGGTCGGCACCAGCGGTAACACCAACCACACCACCACCGTCACCCTGACCGTGCAGTAGCGAGGAGCTCCATGACCCTAACAACTTCCAAGATCAAGCTCTCCGCCCTGCTCGCCGTCGCGCTCATGGGCTCGACGATCGGCCATGGGCAGAATACAGCTGCGGGAGACGTCAAGAATCCCATTGAGGTGGCGGGCACCTTCACCTATGTCCACACCAATGCCCCTCCCGGCGGATGCGGCTGCATTCCCATGTATGGAGGGAGCGGATCAGGCGCGTACTACTACGGCCCACACTTCGCCCTGGTCGCGGACATCTCATTCGTCCATACCGGCAACGCCGACAACACCGCCCAGGGCCTCAGCTTTACGTCCTATCTCTTTGGTGCGCGCGTTCCCGTTCCGTTGCACCACGCCCGCATCGTCCCATTCGGCCAGATACTCATTGGCGTTACCCATGAGTCCGGACCCTTCGCCCATGTGGTCGCCACCAGCTTCCAGGACGACAGCGAAATATCAGCGGCCGGCGGCGCAGGTCTGGACTACAGGCTGACACCGCACCTGACAGTGCGCACCATACAGGTGGAGTATCTGCTCACGCGCTTCCCCAACGGCCTGAATAGCCGCCAGAACAATCTCCGCCTCGAGTCCGGATTAGTGGCGCGATTCTAGGGCATCTTGCCCTCTGCAAGTCTTGGCTTCTGACAATCGCATTGGTGGAAAAGACGAGACCCCAGTTTTCCCGGGGTTTCGGTACGACTCATGGACTGCGCTTGACGTCTGTTTTTCACACTGAAACATTGAAGAAAGCAGGGCACTTTATGTGCCGTAGGTTTACATTGTTTGGTACTAGAAGTGCTATTTAAGGCCCACGTACGGCTTTTGATTTTGCGGTATGACAACTCACACGAGACGAGAAATCCATGAGCGTGACAGAAACGAGAACGCAACCTACCGCTAGGCCACAAAATGGTTCTGCGACTGTAGCGATCTCTGTCGATGGGCACGCTATCGCAGCCACTGAAGGTGAGTTGCTTATCGAAGCCATACTCCGCGAGAAGGAAATTCCGCATATCTGCTACCACTCACCGCTTATGGGCTCGATACAAACCTGCGATACCTGTCTGGTTGAGGTTGGCGGAAAGCTCGTCCGTTCCTGTGGGACCACTATCTCCGCCAATATGCAAGAGGTGGTAACCGACTCAAAGCGTGCTCAGGATGCGCGAGCTGAGGCATTCGATGTGATTCTTGGCAACCACATGCTCTACTGCACGGTCTGCGACAACAACAATGAGAATTGCAGAGTTCACAACACGGCGCTCGAGCTGAACGTTGAACATCAAGTCCATCCCTTCACGCCGAAGCCCTACGAAGTGGACATGTCCAACCCGTTCTATCGCTACGACCCCAGCCAATGCATCCTCTGCGGACAGTGCGTGCAGGCCTGCCAGACAGTTGAGGTGAATGAGACACTCTCCATCGGATGGGAACTGGAGCATCCGCGGGTCCTCTGGGATGGAGGAATGCAGATCGGAGGCTCAAGCTGCGTCTCCTGCGGGCATTGCATTACTGTATGCCCTTGCAACGCACTCATGGAGCGGTCGATGCTGGGGGAAGCCGGCTTCATGACTTCGATTCCACATGGCTCATTGAATAAGCTCATCGACGTTGTGAAGGAGCTGGAGCCTGAGATGGGTTATGGCGCCGTCATGCAGGTATCGCAGACCGAAGCCAAGATGCGCGAGGAGCGTATCGAGCGCACAAAGACTGTCTGCACATATTGCGGTGTCGGCTGCAGCTACGATGTCTGGACGCGCGATCGCCACATCCTGAAGATAGTTCCGCTGCATGGCGAGTCCAATCAGATCTCCACCTGCGTGAAGGGCAAATTCGGCTGGGACTTTGTGAATAGCAAGGACCGGCTGCAACGCCCGTTGATTCGGCATGAGGACGGCTTTCGAGAGGCTTCGTGGGAAGAAGCGCTTGACCTGGTCGCACAGCGCCTCGGTTCTATCAAACAGGAGCACGGCCCGGACTCAATTGCGGTTATCGTCTCCTCCAAGGCCAGCAACGAAGACGGCTACGTGATGCAGAAGTTTGCCCGAAGCGTAATTGGCACAAACAATGTCGACAACTGCTCACGCTATTGCCAGGCTCCCGCTACGCAGGGACTCTTCCGCACAGTTGGGCTCGGCGGGGACAGCGGCTCCATTGAAGATGTGGGAGCCGCCAGGCTGATCTTGATTGTTGGATCGAATACCGCCGAATCGCATCCAGTCATAGCCACGCGGGTAAAGCGAGCGCATAAGTTGCACGGACAACGAATGATCGTCGCCGATGTACGCATGCATGAGATGGCAGAGCGTGCCGACATCTTCTTTCGCCCGCGACCAGGCACCGATCTCGCATGGCTCTCCGCGATGAGCAAGTATATGTTCGACAACGGCCATGCAAAATTGGATTTCCTTCAGGAGTGGGTGAACAACGTTGACGAGTACCGTCGGAGTCTGGACGCTTTCACGATGGAATATGCGGCTGAGGTCTGCGGTGTTCCCCTCGGAACGTTGCACAATGTGGCTGAAGAGATAGCCCATGCAGAGACCATGTGCGTTCTCTGGGCGATGGGAATCACACAGCACACCGATGGATCGGATGCCTCTACCGCGATCTCCAATCTGCTGCTCGTCACTGGCAACTACATGCGTCCCGGGACTGGCGCATATCCATTGCGCGGGCATAACAACGTGCAGGGCGCAGGAGATATAGGTGCGGCACCGAACACCTTCCCCGGCTATCAGAGCGTCACGGACGATCAAATACGGGCGAAGTTCGAGCAGGGCTGGGGAGTGAAGCTGCCGGGCGTTCGCGGCTTCGATAATCATGAGATGGTCGAGGCCATTCACGATGGAAAGCTGCGTGCCATGTATCTTGCTGGCGAGGACATGATCTACGCGGATTCGAATTCCAACCTGGTAGCTGGTGCCTTTGAAAAGCTCGACTTCTTCGTCGTGCAGGACATCTTTTTCACCGAGACCTGTCGATATGCAGATGTGATCTTTCCAGCCTCTCCGGCTTTAGAGAAGGATGGCACCTTTACCAGTACGGAACGACGAATCCAGCGCTTCTATCAAGCGCTGCCGGAGCTTGGTGACAGCCGTGCCGATTGGAAGATTACGCAGTCGCTCGCACAGAAGATGGGCGCCTCCTGGAACTATCAGCACCCGTCGGAGATCATGGCTGAACTGGCCTCACTTGCTCCTCTCTATGCAGGATGCATCTACGAGCGCCTTGAGGGCTACAACACGCTGCAATGGCCCGTCGCTCCGGATGGCAAAGATCAACCGCTTCTATATACAGAGGGCTTTGAGTTTCCAGACAAGAAGGCCCGTCTGTATCCGCTTGCCTATCACGAGCCAACGGATTCGCCAGACTCCGAGTTCGATCTGTTTCTTAACAACGGCCGTCAACTGGAGCACTTCCATGAAGGCAACATGACCAATCGGGTACCTGGAATCCACCTGGAAACCCCGGAGTCTTACGTCGAAGTCTCACCTGAACTTGCTCACGAGAGATTGATCGCTTCAGGACAATGGGTTCGTTTGGTGAGCCGTTATGGAGCCCTGAAGGCGAAGGTCCTGGTGACGGATCGCGTCAAGGCAAAGCAGGTCTATCTCCCACTCACTGCGCATGTGAATTTGCTCACCGGAAGCCACGTTGATCCCGCGACCCACACACCTGCCTTCAAGGAAGCCGCCGTAAGGATGGAAATTCTTCCTGAGCGTGGAGACGACCCTCTGCGCAGGCTCAACTTCCGCTACTCCGGGAAACGCACTCCGCAGATGGGCGTCGAGGTAGAGAGAAAATGGAAGCGGGCAGATTACCACTTTCCAGGCGAGCCTGCGCTCGTACAGATTCAGCCGGCCGCGCCGGCAGGGAGCAAATAACATGGCTGTCGCTGTTGAGTTTCGTACCTATACCCCGCCCGATTCACGTTTGGATCTGGTTCGACGCATTGAGAGCGCTCCGCGTGAGCATGCCGAGGCAATCCTGGAGGCGTATGACCTGCTGCAACGCCTGCATGACACCGGAACTCTCGGACTCGTCAATGGACTTCTAAGCGCGGAGGACACCGTGATCGCCAAAGTGTCTGATGTGGTGAGTTCCAGGCAGGCGGTGACGGCTTTGCGCATCGCCATGATTCTTGGAAACGCCATGACATCTATCGATGCGGATCGTGTTCACGAAGCAGTCAACGAAGCCGAGACGCATACACCCTCCCTTTGGAAACTTCTGCGCACCGCTTGCAGCAAAGAGGTCCGGCAGGCGGCGGGCCTTGGCATTTCACTTGCGCGAATATTCGGCGCTTCTCTTCTGGCGCACAAGAGCACTCATAATGCCGCGCAAGGTGCCGGCGCTAAATGAATCGCCCCGGAGCTCAACTCGAGTATCGGTCCCCCGAGTCTGATGAAGCACGGACTGACTCCGGGATCAAAGATATACATCCATTGATAAGGCCCGCGGAGATCTTCCGGGTGGCGCGTGGTGAAGTTTCCAGGTTGCAGGATGCTGTGGCCGTAGAGGAACCGCTTGAGATTCAACTGGTATATGGAGCCGCTGATGATCGCAAGGTCAAGTCCATCTCGATCACCATGCGGACGCCGGGCAATGACGATGAACTAGCCGCTGGCTTCCTGATGACGGAAGGCGTCGTGCGTGACGCGATGCACATTACCTCAATCGGAACCCCACTACCGGCCAATACCGCGCTTCCTAACAGAACCGGCGCCACACAGGTGGCTCTCCCCGCGGGGTTACGATCGCATGTGATTCGGGTGGAACTTTCACCCGAGGTCGAGGTGAGCATATCTACGCTGGAACGAAACTTCTACACCACTTCGAGCTGCGGAGTCTGCGGAAAAGCATCTCTTCTGGCTCTCAGGACTCTTTGTCCGCTACCGCAACGCAACGACTTTATGATCCGCTCCGACATTCTTTCATCGCTACCTCAGCAACTTCAGCCGGTACAGGCAGCCTTCATGCAAACGGGCGGCCTGCACGCTGCATCGCTCTTCACCCCCGGCGGGGAGCTGCATTCTGTAAGAGAAGACGTGGGACGGCATAATGCTGTCGACAAGCTTCTCGGTGAGGCTTTCCTTCGGGATGCGGTCCCGCTTCGCAACCATCTCCTGCTTCTCTCCGGACGGGCGAGCTTTGAGCTGCTGCAGAAGGCTGTCATGGGTGGTATTCCAATGGTCGCTGCGATCGGCGCACCATCCAGTCTCGCAATCGAAGTCGCACGCGAGTTTTCCATCACGCTTGTCGGGTTTCTGCGTCCCGATTCCTTTAACATCTACTCCACCCCAGAGCGCGTGTTGGGACTAAATGGAACGTCCTATAACTGCTAGGAGGCATGCAATGAAGCTACGCATCAAAGGAAACTCGCTGCGGCTCCGTGTGACGCCCTCGGAGGTAAAGCAACTTATGCTTTGCGGAGAGATCCGAGAGTACATTCAGTTCACTGCGAGCCCAGGTGACCGGCTTACCTATGAAGTCATCAGTTCCCTATCTGACCTGACCGCAACCGTCGCTTACCGCTTAGGAAACATCACAGTCAGCATGCCAGCGGCCCAGCTGATGAAGTGGGCTGGCGGTGAAGATGTGGGCGTCTACGCCAATGTTGCCATGGGCGATGACCTCACCCTCTCCGTCGCTCTCGAAAAAGACTTTGCATGTCTGGACCGCAAAGATTCCGACAAAGAAGATACATTCCCAAACCCGAATCTAGCTGCCGCCTGTTGATGAAATGGAACACATCCACCCTGAGGACTTCCTTCTAACCTGCAGAATGTATCCCAACCAAAGGAGAATTTATGTCAACCACGAAAGAGCTCACTGCCCTCCAAAAGGCCCCTCTGAAGGTCCCAACCGACATCACTCCGAAGGCAGTCGCCGATATTACTGGAGCTCTGAATGCCCTGCTTGCGGACGTATTTGCCCTCTACCTTAAGACCAAGAACTTCCATTGGCACATGAGTGGTCCGCACTTCCGGGACTACCATCTTTTGCTCGACGATCACGGCGATCAGATCTTCGCCATGACGGATGATATCGCCGAGGGTGTTCGCAAGATCGGTGGCACCACCATCCGTTCCATCGGACACATCGCTCGACTGCAGCGCATCCCGGACAACGATGCGGAGTATGTGACTCCAAGAGATATGTTGAGC
>Ga0302157_10005392_pt1 | contig 13554 bp, 15 predicted proteins | sample I_Bog_N3_3_FD_193502 | JGI IMG/M metagenome (GOLD analysis project Ga0302157, IMG submission 193502) | Peat permafrost microbial communities from Stordalen Mire near Abisko, Sweden - I_Bog_N3_3 | ecosystem: Environmental > Terrestrial > Soil > Wetlands > Peat | place: Sweden: Abisko, Stordalen...
CTCGGCCTGAGATCCCTTCCTCGCCGCAGCTTCAGCACCGGCTTGCTTCAGGCCAGGCGGCGCCTTGGTCGCAGCGGTTGTTCTTCCACATTAACTTGGTAGCCGTCGTTGGGGCCGACCCACATCTCCGTCATGCTCCAACCCAGGTCGTCTGGCAGCGGCACCCTGGGAGCCGGGCGCAGCACGCGGTGCAGGACGTGGTGTATCAGCTTGGGGCGCCGCCCGCCGTGACCCGCGCCTGAAAGGGACGCTGCGCGGACTGACCAGGCTGCCTGACAGGCGCGAAGCGCCAGGGCTCGAACTTGAGCTCGATGCCATCAGTGGTGTGGCGCTTTTTCCTGGTCGAGCGCGATCGCGTCCGAAGGACGAGATTGCCGTGACCTGCTTGTCTCCCGTGCTTGAGTTTGCGCGACGTCAGCCGATAACGGACCAGCAAAGAGTCAAAGGCAACAGATGAGCGGTTGGAAGCAACGCGTCGGTGCGCTGTTCGGGGGGCGCGCCGCGCCGCCCGAAGCGGTACGCATGATGTCGCCCGCCGCGCCGCCGCCAAGCCTGCCGGCCGAGGCCGCTTTCGTGGCCAGCGAGCCTGCCACGGACGACGCGGCGAGCGCCGCGGTCGACTTGCGCCAGCCGTTCTTCGAGTGGGTGATCGGCGCTGTCGCGGCGCCTTCGGACACCTTGCAGGACAGCGAGCGCCGGTTGCTGGCACATCTGGACGCCGTGCTGGGCTCCGACGACTCGCGTTCCGCGCTGCTGCCGCGCGCCCCGGCCGTCATTCCGCAACTGCTCAACAGCCTGCGTGACGAGGGTCAATCCACCGCGGCATTGGCGGAGCGCGTGATGCGCGATCCGCACCTGGTCGCCGAAGTGATCCGCATGGCCAACAGCGCGCACGCTCGCGCCGACGAGCCCGTAGCCGACATCGCCCAGGCGATCGGCCGGATCGGCACCAGCGGATTGCGCCGCGCCATTGCGCGCGTCGTGCTCAAGCCGATGTTCAGCGGCACGGCCGACACGCTGTCGGCACGCTGTGCGCAACGCCTGTGGCAGCACTCGGACGTCACGGCCGCAGCCTGCCAGCAAGAGGCTGCCAGGCGTGGCCTCGATCCGTTCGAAGGCTATCTGACCGGGCTGATGCACAACGTCGGCTGGACCGCCGCGCTGCGCGCGATCGATCGCAGCGAGGGTGGGGCGCCGGGCCAGTTCAGCCGCGCCTTCGTCACCGCGTTCGACCGGCGTCGCGAGACCTTCTTCGCGATGCTGGTCATCCCCTGGCAACTCACCGGCGGTCTCACCGCGCTGGGTATCGCGCTGCGCGATGGCGGCCCCGCAGGCGCGCACTCCCCGCTTGGCGAGGCCCTGCGCGCGGCTGACCAGCGGGCGTGCCTGGAGATGCTCGGATCGGGCAAGGCGGCGATCACGCACTGAGCTTCGCCAGCGCCGGGATCGGGGCCCGCCTCGAGCGGATGTGCTCGCCTGCCGTCCCGATGGACAGCCGCTCGCAGGTTGAAGATACTCGTGCGATCGATCAAGGACGAGCGCATGAACAAATCGGACCCCAACGAAGGCCAGTCGGCCTCGGAACTCATCTCGAAAAAGATCGCCGACCTCGGCGACTGGCGCGGGAAGACGCTTGCCAGGATGCGCAAGCTCATCCAGGAAGCCGACCCGGACGTCGTCGAGGAGGTGAAGTGGATGGGCACGCCGGTGTGGTCGCATGATGGCATCCTCTGCACGGGCGAGACGTACAAGAGCGTCGTGAAGCTGACCTTCGCCAAGGGGGCGTCGCTGAAGGATCCGGCCGGGCTCTTCAACGCCAGCCTCGATGGCAACACGCGTCGGGCGATCGACATTCCCGAGGGCGCGGAAGTCGACGCCTCGGCCTTCACGAAGCTCATCCTGGAAGCGATCGCCGTCAATGGCGCTGCCAGGGCCGGGAAGCCGGCGAAGAGGACGAAGGCCTGAGGGGCTTCGCGCCGCAGCATGAGCCCACCTCCGAAGGCCATGCCCCGAAGCGTGCCTGTCGCGCGAGCCTGGTTCGCGTTGCTGGTTGTCGCGTGCAGCGCATCCGCGCAGGCCGCCGATGGCCCCAGCTTCGATTGCACCCGCGTCACCTCGCAGGTCAACCGCATGATCTGCAACTCGCCCGACCTGTCGGCACGCGATCGTCAACTGGCCGACCATTTCCGCGCGATGCTCGGCCAGCCCGGCATCGATGGCGCGGCGCTGAAGCGCGAGGAGGGCGCCTGGTTGCGTGATGTGCGCGATGCGTGCCAGGACCCGGCCTGCGTGGCGCAGGTCTATGAAGTGCGCGACGCCGAGCTCCTCAGGCGCAGCCGGCCCGCCGCCAGGTCCGCGGCGGACGACGAGACGCAGCCCTTCCTCGTCGATGCCGGTCTTTGGACGGGGGCGCGTTCCTTGCTCGGGAGCGCCTGCGCGACGGGCGAGGAGCTTCCGCACGCGGCCGGCTACGGGCCGGTGCCGGGCTCGTTGGCAGTCGTCTACAGCGGCAGCCTGGTGCGCACGCGGCGCAAGTTCGGCGCCGACTTCGCGTTCCTGCTCGACACCCGGAAAGAGGCGTGCCGCGTCGTCGACGTCGTCGCGTTGCCGCCGCACGCTCTGGCGGGCAACCTGCTGCAGTGCGTCGTGCCGGCGGACGATGGCTCGAGCACGCCGCAGTCGATCGGCGTAGGCTTGCGCCGCGCGGGGCAGAAGACGCCGATGGCCTACTGGGAAGTCGATATCGCGCGTGGCCAACTGGTTCGGCAACCGCTGGGGGGGCTGGGCTGGTCGCAGCGGGTGCGCTGCCAGGAACCGGAGACGGGCGAGTGATTTTCCGATCCTGATCGGACAAAAAAAGGTTCGTCGCCGATCTGCGGGGATGTGGCGAAAGTGGAAGTCTCGAGGTGCGTCAGCGATTCGCCTGCGGCGCTGTGGCCAGGCGCTGTGCGCCTGGCTTCCCGGGGGGGCATCGTCGCGAGCGGCAGGACGGGCAGGGACTTGGCTCCGACTCGCAGCAAGGTCGTTTCAGAGGTCGCACGACGCGCAACACCGGGCAGATCAAGCCTGAATCGGCATCGATCCTCACCCAGCTGAACTTTCTGCCCCATCAAGCCATCTGGCCCGCCCGCTTACCCAGGTGTGTCCCTGGGGTGGTCGCCAGGCGCCGCAGGCAAACCGTGAACGTTCCGTTCTCGCCAAGTCCCCGCAAATCGGCGATGAACCAAAAAAAAGCGCCTCGCACGTGGTGCGAGGCGCTTTTCCCTTCCGGGCGTGCCGCTCGTCGATTTCAGTGCCAGTGGCCCGCATAGCTGGCCATCTCGCGCCGGGCGTCCATGCTCTGGATCGCGCTTTCCGCGCAGCGGCGGCCGATTTCCAGGCAGTAGCCGGGATCGTTGGCCAGCAGGGAGTGGTGGGTGGGCACGAACTGCCAGCGGTCGTCCGGCGCGATGACGCAGATCTCCGGGCGCCATCCGGCCTGGCTGCCGGCCGGCTGGGCTGAAACAAGGATCTCGTAGTCGCGGTAGGCGTATCTGCGGTTCATGTTCTTGGCGGTCGACGTGAAGTCGACCAGTCTCACGGAAAACATGAATTCCGATCCAGCGAGAAGCGGCAGGTTTCGGGCCCATTCCTGGCTTTCGTCACGAATCCTGCCATTCGACGGCGGAACCGTGCTTGGCCGCGCAGCGCCCGACACGGTGGATGAATTCAGGCACGGCCCTTGCATTACTTGTATACAAACAACGCATCCAAGCCTGATCGCCAACGCATCCGCACGGCATCGGGGCCTGGGGCTCCAAGTCAGCGCATCTTGAGCACCACATCCGTTCCGTCGCGATCCAGCGCCCCGCAGATCGCCAGTCACGTCGTCGACGCCATCCTGTCCGGCCGCATCGTGCCTGGACAGCGGTTGGGCGAGCAGGAACTGGCAGACGTGTTCGGCGTCAGCCGCACGCTGGTGCGCGAGGCGATGGCGCGGCTGTCGGCGCGCGGCATGGTGGAGGTGAGCAGCCGGCGCGGCTGGTTCGTGGTGCAGCCGTCGCGCGCGGACGCCACCGAGGCCTTCTCGGCGCGTATCGCCATCGAGACGGGCATGCTGAACTCGCTGGACAAGCCGCTGCCCAAGACGCGCCTGGCGCGCCTGAAGGCGCACTACAAGGCGGAGCAGGCCGCCATCAAGGGCGCCGACGCGGGCAACCGCAGCTTCCTGCTGGGCGACTTCCACGTGTGCCTGGCCGAGTGCGTGAGCGGGCCCTTGCTGGCCGACATCCTGCGCGACCTGACGGCGCGCACCACGCTGGTGGCGACCTTGTTCCAGTCGACGCACGACGCCGCACTGTCGTGCAGCGAGCATGTGGCGATCGTCGCCGCCCTGGAGCGCGGCGACGCCGGTGGCGCCGCCGAGCTGATGCGGGCGCACATCGGTGCGGTGGCGGCAGCGCTCGGCTCGCCGGCGCCTCAGGCCGATCCGCTCGCCTCGCTGCGTCAGGCGCTGCAGGCACCCGCGGCCGGCGAAGCCACTGCCGACGCTCCCGCTGCGCGCCGGCCGCGCCGGCTGTTCACCGACCTGCTTTCCCCGACCCCGACCGCAACGCGTGCGCCGCAACGGCGCCACAAGGAGAATTGAATGAGTCTGCAACGACGCCCCTTCATCGCCCTGGCGCTGGCCGCCGGCCTGGCCGGCCTCCTTCAATCGTCGGCCGCGCTGGCCCAGAGCGCGCTCGACGGCGTGCTGGCCAGGAAGTCGATCACCATCGCGATCCCGACCGATTTCCCACCCTACGGCTTCGTCGGCACCGACATGGCGCCGCAGGGCCTGGACGTCGACATGGCCAGGCTGATCGCCGCCAAGCTGGGCGTGGCCGTCGAGCTGGTGCCGGTGAGCAGCGCCAACCGCATCGCGTACCTGCAGACGCACAAGGCCGACCTGGTCATCTCCACGCTGGGCAAGAACCCCGAGCGCGAGAAGGTGATCGATTTCACCGCGGCCTACTCGCCCTTCTTCCAGGCGGTGTTCGCGCCGAAGGCGCTGTCGATCAAGTCGGCGGCCGACCTCGGCGGCAAGACGATAGGGGTCACGCGTGGTGCCATCGAGGACATGGAACTGACGAAGATCGCGCCGGCCAGCGCCGACGTCAAGCGCTTCGAGGACAACAACGCCACCGTCTCGGCGTTCGTCTCCGGCCAGGTGCAGGTGATCGCGACCGGCGCCTCGGTGGCGGGCAACATGATGGCGCGCAACCCGCAGCTGAGCGTCGAGTTCAAGCTGCTGCTCAAGGACTCGCCCAACTTCATCGGCGTGGCCAAGGGCGACGACAAGCTGCGCCAGAAGGTCAACGAGATCATCGCGGCGGCCAAGGCCAGCGGCGAGATCGACAGGCTGTGCATGAAGTGGCTGGGCCGTCCGTCCGGCGACCTGCCCAACTGATCTCTCCACCGCTTTCGGGAGCAGCACGATGATCCAGCTCGACTTCGCGGCCGTCCTCGTGGACTGGCCGCTGCTGCTGAGAGGCGCGGCGTTCACGCTGGGCCTGACCGCGGTCGCCACCGTGCTGGGCGTCGCGCTGGGCATCGCCTGCGCGCGGGCGCGCACGCACGGCGCCGCGCCCTTGCGCGCGCTGGCGACCGCGTACGTGGAGCTGATCCGCAACACGCCGTTCATCGTTCAGCTGTTCTTCATCTTCTTCGGCCTGCCCAGCCTCGGCCTGCGGCTGTCGTCGGAGACGGCGTCCATCATCGCGATGACGCTCAATCTCGGTGCCTATGCGGCCGAGATCGTGCGTGCCGGCATCGACAACACGCCGCGCGGCCAGCTCGAGGCGGCGCGCAGCCTGGCGATGACCGAACGCCAGGTGTTCCTGCGCGTGGTGCTGCCGCCTGCGCTCGGCCGCGTGTGGCCGGCGCTGGTCAGCCAGATCGTCATCGTGATGCTGGGCTCGGCGGTGTGCGGCCAGATCGCCGCGCAGGAGCTGAGCTACTACACGAACCTCATCATGAGCCGCAACTTCCGCTCGTTCGAGGCCAACTTCGTGGCGGCTGCGATGTATCTCGCAATGGCGGTGATGCTGCGGCAACTGCTCGCCTGGGCCGGACCGCGCTGGATCTTCGGCCGCGTCGCGCCGACGGGGCGTTGACATGGTCGAATTCACGGTCTGGCAAATCCTCTGGAACCTGCTGCTCGCCGCCCGCTGGACGGTGGCGCTGTCGCTGATCGCGTTCGCGGGCGGCGGCATCGTCGGCCTCGCGCTGCTCGCCGCCCGGCTGCGCCGCTGGCCCGGCGTGGCGATGGCGGTGGCCACCTACGTGCAGGTGTTCCAGGGCACGCCGCTGCTGATCCAGCTGTTCCTGGCCTATTTCGGGTTGGGCCTGTTCGGCATCAACGTGTCGGCCTGGGTCGCCGCGAGCGTCGCATTGACGCTGTACGCAAGCGCCTATCTGACCGAGATCTGGCGCGGCTGCGTCGACGCGATCCCGCGCGGCCAGTGGGAGGCGGCGGACAGCCTCGCGCTGAGCTTCGGCGAGAAGCTGCGCCACGTCGTCGCCCCGCAGGCGCTGCGCATCGCGGTCGCGCCCACCGTCGGCTTTCTCGTGCAGGTGATCAAGGGCACGGCGCTGGCCTCCATCATCGGCTTCATCGAGCTCACCAAGACAGGCACGATGATCACCAACGCCACGTTCCGCCCGTTCACCGTCTATGCCTGTGTCGCCCTGATGTACTTCGCGCTGTGCTGGCCGATCTCGGCGGTCAGCAAGCGCCTTGAAAGAAAGATGCGCCGTGACCGCTGACTCCACCTTCTCCATCGTCGACATCCGCCAGCTGCGCAAGCGCTACGGAACCAACGAAGTGCTCAAGGGCGTCGACCTCGACGTCAAGCGCGGCGAGGTGATCGCCATCATCGGCAAGAGCGGCTCGGGCAAGAGCACGCTGCTCAGGTGCATCAACGGGCTCGAGGAGTTCCAGGAAGGCACGCTGCATGTCGACGGCCAGCCGCTGAAGCACGGCGACGCGAAGGCGATGCGCGAACTGCGCCAGCACGTGGGCATGATCTTCCAGGGCTTCAACCTGTTCCCGCACCTGAGCGTGGGCCGCAACGTGATGCTGGCGCCGACGCTGGTGAAGAAGGCCAACGCGGCCGACATGGCGGCCACCGCGCGCAAGCTGCTCGCCCGCGTGGGCCTGGCCGAGAAGTTCGACGCCTGGCCCGACCAGCTGTCGGGCGGCCAGCAACAGCGCGTGGCGATCGCGCGCGCGCTCGCGATGCAGCCCAGCGTGATGCTGTGCGACGAGATCACGTCGGCGCTGGACCCCGAACTGGTGGGCGAGGTGCTGAAGGTGGTGGAAGGCCTGGCCGAGGAGGGCATGACGCTGCTGATGGTCACGCACGAGATGAACTTCGCGCGCAAGGTGAGCGACCGCGTCGTGTTCATGCATGCCGGCCGCATCCACGAGATCGGGCCGCCGGCACAGATCTTCAATTCCCCGCAGACGCCCGAGCTGCAACAGTTCCTCGCCACCTTGCACTAGGATCGAGGCATGTCTTCGAGTGCGGCTGCAACCCCTTTCGGCGACGCCGTCCTGGCGCGATCGGACCAACTCGCGCGGCACAGCGACGTGGCCGACGTCGACGTGCCGTCGGGAGCGGCGCGGCCGCTGACGGTCACCTGGCTCACGGAGGCGCACCGCGCCTGCGCCGCCGACCTGCGGCAATGGATGCGCGACGACGGCTTCGACGAGGCCGGCATCGACGCCGTGGGCAACGTCGTCGGCGTCTATCGGGGCACCGATCCCGCCGCGCCGCGCCTGCTCACCGGCTCGCACTACGACACCGTGCGCGACGCCGGCCGCTACGACGGCCGGCTGGGCATCTTCGTGCCGATGGCCTGCGTGCGCGAGCTGCATCGCCAACGGCGCCGGCTGCCGTTCGACCTCGAGGTGGTCGGCTTCGCAGAGGAGGAGGGGCAGCGCTTTCCGGCCACGTTCATCGGCTCGGGCGCACTCGTCGGCCAGTTCGATCCCGCGTGGCTGGCGTTGACGGATGCGGATGGCGTCTCGGTGCGCGAGGCGATGCACGTGGCCGGCCACGATCCGGCCGACGTTGCCGCGCTGGCGCGCGACGCGTCGCGCTATCGCGGCTTCATCGAGGTGCACATCGAGCAGGGCCCGGTGCTGTCGAGCGCCGGCGTGCCGCTGGGCATCGTCACGGCCATCAACGGCAGCGTGCGCTTCGTCGGCGAGATGACCGGCGTCGCATGCCACGCCGGCACCACGCCGATGGGGCAGCGCCACGACGCGGCCACCGGCGTCGCCGAGCTGGCGCTGTACGTCGAGCGCCGCGCGGCGCGGGTGCCGCTGCTGGTGGGCACGGTGGGCCAGATGCACGTGCCCGACGGCTCGATCAACGTCGTGCCGGGACGCTGCCGTTTCAGCCTCGACCTGCGCGCACCGGGCGACGCGGCGCGCGACGCGCTCGTGGCCGATGTGCTGGCGGAGCTCGCCGCCATCGCCGGGCGGCGCGGCTTGCGCTACACGCTCAAGGAGACGATGCGCGCCAGCGCCGCGCCGAGCGACGCTGGTCTGCAGAAGCGCTGGGAGAGGGCGGTGGCCGCCACCGGCGTGCCGCTGTTCCACCTGCCCAGTGGCGCCGGCCACGACGCGATGAAGCTGCACGAGGCGATGCCGCAGGCGATGTTGTTCATGCGCGGCCTCAACGCCGGCATCAGCCACAACCCGCTCGAGGCGATCAGCGCCGGCGACGCCCAATTGGCCGTGGAGGCCTTTCTCCATTTCCTCGTGCAGCTCGCCGAGGAGCCTAGCCCGTGACAGGACTTTCGATGACTTCGCCCGACGCAGTCGCCCGCCTCGACGCCTGGATCGACGCCCACTTCGATGAAGAGGTGCGCTTCCTGCAGGCGCTGGTGCGCGTTCCTACCGATACCCCGCCCGGCAACAACGCGCCGCACGCCGAGCGCACCGCCGCGCTGCTGTCCACATTCGGCTTCGACGCGGAAGCGCATGCCGTGCCGTCCGATCGCGTGCGCGACTACGGCCTGCAGTCGCTGACCAACCTCGTGGTGCGCCGCGTCTATGGCGACACGGGCCACGTGATCGGCCTGAACGCGCATGGCGACGTCGTGCCGCCCGGCGAAGGCTGGACGCATGACCCGTACGGCGGCGCCATCGTCGACGGCCAGCTGTACGGCCGCGCCTCGGCCGTCAGCAAGAGCGACTTCGCCACCTACGTGTTCGCCACGCGCGCCATCGAGACCTTGCGCGATCGACTGGGCGGCGGCGTCGAGCTGTACTTCACTTACGACGAGGAGTTCGGCGGCACGCTGGGCCCCGGCTGGCTGCTTGAGCAGGGCCTCGCGCATTGCGACCTGCTGATCGCCGCCGGCTTCAGCTACCAGGTGGTGACGGCGCACAGCGGCTGCCTGCAGATGGAGGTGACCGTGCACGGCCGCATGGGCCACGCGGCGGTGCCCGACACGGCCATCGACGCGCTGCAAGGCGCCGTCGCCATCCTCAACGCGCTCTACGCGCGCAACGTGGCCTACCGGCAGGTGACGTCCGGTGTCGCCGGCATCGTGCATCCGTACATCAACGTGGGCCGCATCGAAGGCGGCACCAACACCAACGTCGTGCCCGGCAGCGTGGCGTTCAAGCTCGATCGCCGCATGATTCCCGAAGAGGATCCGGCCACCGTCGAACAGGAGATCCGCGACACGATCGCTCACGCCGCCGCCACGCGCGCGGGCATCCGCGTCGACCTGAAGCGGCTGCTGCTGGCCCATCCGCTGAAGCCGCTGGCGGGCAATGCGCCGCTGGTCGACGCGATCACGCGCCATGCGACCGAGGTGTTCGGCGAGCCGATTGCGGTGTGCGGCACGCCGCTCTACACCGATGCGCGGCTGTTCAGCGAGCGCGGCATCCCGGCGGTGATCTACGGCGCGGGGCCGCGGACGGTGCTCGAGTCGAACGCCAAGCGGGCCGACGAGCATCTGGACCTGGAAGACCTGCGGCGGGCCACCAAGGTCGTTGCGCGCAGCCTGTTCGATCTGTTGAACAAGGGTTGACCGGGTTCGCGCAACCGTGGCCGTGAGGTAAAAACGCGGCTTCCCTCATCGGACGGAGCGCGCACCATGGCAAACATTCGCATCGGCATCGGCGGCTGGACGTACGAGCCCTGGCGCGAGACCTTCTATCCGGAAAAGCTGCCGGCCAGGCGGGAGCTGGAGCACGCGAGCCGGCAGGTCACCGCGATCGAGGTCAACGGCACGTACTACAGCACGATGACGGCGAAGTCGTTCGAGCGCTGGTTCGCCGAGACGCCGGACGATTTCATGTTCGCGCTGAAGGCCAATCGCTTCGCCACGAACCGGCGCGTGCTGGCCGAGGCCGGTGAATCGATCGCCCGCTTCATCGGCAGCGGACTCGCGCGGCTGGAGCACAAGCTGGGGCCGGTGCTGTGGCAGTTCGCGCCCACCAAGAAGTTCGACGCCGACGACTTCGAGGCGTTCCTGAAGCTGCTGCCCGCCGATGTCGAAGGACGCGCGCTGCGCCACGTGCTCGACGTGCGCAACGACTCGTTCAGGGTGCCCGGGTTCCTGGCGCTGGCGCGCAAGTACCGCGCGGCGGTGGTGTTCACCGATTCGCCGAACTTCCCGTCGTTCGCCAACCTCACGAGCGACTTCGTCTACCTGCGGCTGATGCAGGCCGAGTCGCAGCGCCCCGCCGGTTACGCGCCGGAGGCGCTGGCGGCGTTCGCCGCGTGCGCGCAGTCATGGGCGGCCGGCGGCCAGCCCGCCGGGCTGCCGCTGGTCGCGGGCGACACCGGCGCACCCGTGTCCACGGCGCGCGACGTGTTCATGTTCATGATCAACGGCGCCAAGGAGCGGGCGCCGGCCGCGGCGATGGACGTGATCCGGCGGCTCAAGGCTGCTACTGCGGCTTGAGCTGCGTGCGGATCTCGCCGCCCTTGTGTTCGGGCGTGTGGATGTTGACGTAGAGCCCGCCGGTCTTGTAGGCCGCCAGCTGATCGGCCGTGAGCATGGCGCCCGCGGGTACCGACCAGACGCCGCCGGGGCCGCTTGTCAAGGGAATGATGACGGGGCCGTTCACGCCTGCGGCGCCGACGTGGATGTGCGCGGCCATGCCTGGCAGCGTCGGGGCGGCCACGCTGCCGCTGACCGCGCCGTCGGCGGCGACCAGGATGTGGCCGGTGCCGACCGCGGTGCTGTCGTTCGCAGGCACTTCCTGGTCACCCGTCAGCTTGAGCTCCGGGCCCATGCCCATGCCCATTCCCATGCTGGAACAGGCAGCCAGCACGGTGGCGAGTGCGAGTGACGAGGCGACCGAAACGAGACGGGAATTAGCCATGGCGCGGATCCTTCGGGAATGTCAGGGATCCGAATGGTGGACTGCCGCGCTGCGCGATACGAGGGGAGGGTCTATGCGGCACCGCACAATCGACTCGAGCGTCAGAGCCCCAGGTCGCTCAACCCGGGGTGGCCGTCGGGACGCCGGCCCAGCGGCCAGTGGAACCGGCGATCGCTTTCCGCCATCGGCATGTCATTGATGCTCGCGAAGCGATGGCGCATGAAGCCGTGCTCGTCGAACTCCCAGTTCTCGTTGCCGTACGAGCGGAACCAGTGGCCCGAGTCGTCGTGCCATTCATAGGCGAAGCGCACCGCGATGCGGGGGCCGTCGTGCGCCCACAGTTCCTTGATCAGGCGGTAGTCGAGCTCGCGCGCCCATTTGCGTTGCAACAATTCGCGCACCTGCTCGCGCCCGACCGGGAATTCCACGCGGTTGCGCCAGCGCGTGTCCTCGGTGTAGACCAGCGAGACGCGCGCCGGATCGCGCGAATTCCAGGCGTCCTCCGCCAGGCGCACCTTCAGCAGGGCGGATTCGCGGGTGAACGGCGGCAGCGGCGGCTTGGTGTCCATGAGGTCTCCTTGACATCGGCGAAGTAGACAGGTTTGTCTACTTCGGGAGGAAGTCTATGCCAGGTGGACAGCCCTGTCTACAATGAGTCCATGCCATCGACCTCCTCCGCCGCGCCACCGCGCGAGCGCATCCTGCAAACCGCGCACGACCTGTTCTACCGCGACGGCATCCGTGCCACCGGCATCGATCGCGTCATCGCAGAGGCTGGCGTCGCCAAGGTCACGTTCTATCGCCAGTTCGCCAGCAAGGACGACCTGATCCTCGCCTTCCTGGACTACCGCCACGAGCGCTGGATGACGTGGTTCATGGCCGCGCTCGCGCGCCACGGCGGCACGCCGGCGGCCATCGCGCCGGCGCTGGCGGAGTGGTTGCGCAGCGCCGGGTTCCGCGGTTGCGCGTTCCTCAACAGCGTGGGCGAACTGGGCCCGGCGTTGCCCGAGGTGCTGGCGGTCACGCGGCGCCACAAGCAGGACATGACCAACGCGGTGGTGCGGCTGATGAAACCCGCACCCGGGCGCGCGCGCACTGCGCGGGCGCTGGCGCTGGCCATCGATGGCGCGATCGTGCAGGCGCAGTTCCACGAGTCGCCCGACGTGGCGCTAGCCGCGCTCGCGCTCGTGGCGAAGATCCTCGACAAGGGCCTGGCTTGACTCGGCAGTAACATGCCTCGCCTCGGGCCGCTGTCCCGTTTCGGCCGCGTCGGCTCCGGCGCCCCGCCTTTCTATGAACGGAATCCATTTCATGCACAAGACCACGCTCGCACTCTGCCTCGCCGGGCTGCTGTCCACCAACGCCTTCGCGGCGCCGACGACCCACGACAAGCTCACCAGCCTGGCGCAGGAAATGGTGCAGGCCAGCACGCGCGTGAACCCGATGCGGGCGACCTACCTGGGCATCGCCGGCATGGACGGCGAGCTGGTCGTCCCGTCCGAGGCCAACCGTGCCGGCAACATCGCCGCGCTGAAGGGCTGGATCACCCAACTCGATGCGATCAAGGGCGCAGCGGGGCCGTCGATCGCGCTGGTCGATGCCGACGATGCCGAGTTGTTGCGCGCACAGATCGACGAGCGCCTGGACAGCCTGCTGGTTCGCCAGACCGACCGCAAGGACTATTCGTCGCCGGCGCTGTCCATGGTCGACGTCATCTACACGCAGTTCCTGCACCTGCCGATCCCCGGCCGCGACGACGCGACCACGGCGGACGTCGACAAGGCCTGGGCCGACATCACTTCGCGTCTGGCCAAGGGCCCGGCGTTCATCGAAGCCGGCCAGAAGCTGGTGACGCATCCCGGCAAGCTGTATGGCCTGGTCGGCCAGAAGGAGCTCGCGGGTGCGCCCGAATTCTTCAACGGCGCGTTGACGGTGGCCGCCACCGAGCAGCTTGCGGCAGACCCGGCGCTGCTGCAACGCTTCATCGCCGCGCGCGACGCGCTGCTGGCCACGCTCGCGACCACCAGTGCCTATATGAAGGCGCATGTCGATGCGTGGCCCGAGAACTTCGCGATGGGCCGGGCGGCCTACGACCAGATGCTGCAGCGCGAGCAATTGCTGCCGTTCACGGCGAAGGACATCGAAGGCATGGCGCGCGACGAACTGGCCCACGGCTG
>Ga0302157_10005393_pt1 | contig 13553 bp, 14 predicted proteins | sample I_Bog_N3_3_FD_193502 | JGI IMG/M metagenome (GOLD analysis project Ga0302157, IMG submission 193502) | Peat permafrost microbial communities from Stordalen Mire near Abisko, Sweden - I_Bog_N3_3 | ecosystem: Environmental > Terrestrial > Soil > Wetlands > Peat | place: Sweden: Abisko, Stordalen...
CCAAAAGGTCGAGTTGACCATGCTGCCGTTTACCAACGACGCCGACGGCAACGAGATCGTCACGTTCGCATTCCAGCCGGTCTAAACGGGACACAAGAAGGACTCAGGAGGACTGTGCGATGACTAATGACGTCGCCATCATCGGCGTGGGCCTGCATCCATTCGGCAGGTTCGAGAAGACCGCGATGGAGATGGGTGCTGAAGCCATCCAATTCGCGTTGACCGACGCCGGTGTCCAATGGAAGGACATCCAGTTCGGCTTCGGCGGCAGCCACGAGGTGTCCAACCCGGACGCGGTAACCCGTCTCGTCGGGCTGACCGGCATCACGTTCACGAACGTCTTCAATGCCTGCGCCACCGCGGCCAGTGCCATCCAACAGACCGCCGACACCATCCGGCTAGGCAAGTACGACATCGGCATTGCCATCGGCTTGGACAAGCACCCCAAGGGCGCCTTCACCGACGACCCCGCAAAGCTGGCGCTGCCGCAGTGGTATGCGCAGAACGGGCAGTTCGTCACCACCAAATTCTTCGGCATGAAGGCCAACAAGTATCTGCACGACCACAACATCTCCCAGGCCACGCTCGCGAAGGTTGCCGCAAAGAACTTCCGCAACGGCGCGATAAACCCGAATGCATTCCGCCGCAAGGCGATTTCTGAGGATGAGATCCTGAACTCGGCCGTGCTGAACTACCCGCTGACGCAGTACATGTTCTGCGCGCCCGACGAGGGTGCCGCCGCCGTCATCATGTGCCGCGGCGACATCGCGCACAAGTTCACAGACAAGCCGGTGTACGTGCGGGCTACCGAGATTCGCACCCGCCGGTATGGTGCCTACGAGGTGCACGCCACGTTCGGTGCGATGGACGAGGACGTTTCGCCCACGGTGTACGCGGCCAAGGCCGCGTACGAAGCCGCTGGCATCGGACCCGAGGACGTCGACATCGCCCAGCTGCAGGACACCGACGCCGGCGCCGAGGTCATCCACATGGCCGAGACGGGCCTGTGCGCCGACGGCGAGCAAGAAAAGCTGTTGGCCGATGGCGCCACCGAGATCCACGGCTCAATTCCGGTCAACACCGACGGCGGGCTGATCGCCAACGGCGAGCCGATCGGTGCTTCGGGGCTCCGGCAGGTGCACGAGTTGGTGCGTCAACTGCGGGGCGAGGCGGGCGAGCGTCAGGTGCCCGGCAACCCGCGGGTCGGTCTGGCACAGGTCTACGGCGCACCTGGTACCGCGTCCGCGACCATCCTGTCGCTATAGCGCGAGCAGTCGCAAAAGCCCCCAATTTCGTGCCGAAATGGGGGCTTTTGCGACTGCTCGCCGCTCTAAATCGCTGGTCCCAGTAGGTCGTCGGCGTCGCGGATGATGTAGCCGTAGCCCTGCTCGGCTAAAAATCGCTGCCGGTGCGCGGCGTACTCGGCGTCCAGACTGTCGCGGGCCACCACAGAGTAGAAGATGGCGCCGCCGCCGTCGGCCTTGGGGCGCAGCAGCCGGCCCAGCCGCTGGGCCTCCTCTTGGCGCGAGCCGAATGTTCCTGAAACCTGAACTGCAACAGAGGCTTCCGGCAAGTCGATTGAGAAGTTAGCGACTTTGGACACCACCAGCGTAGATATCTCACCCCGGCGGAATGCGTCGAACAACGCTTCGCGCTCAGGGGTCTTCGTCGACCCCTGAATCACCGGGGCGTCGAGCTCGACTCCCAGCTCATCGAGCTGATCCAGGTAGGCGCCGATCACCAGGGTCTGTTCACCGGGGTGCATGTTCAGAATCGACTTGACCACAGCGATTTTGGTGTGCGCCGTCGAGCACAGCTTGTAGCGTTCCTCGGGCTCGGCGGTGGCATAGATCATCCGTTCGTTGTCGGTCATAGTGACCCGGACCTCCACACACTCCGCCGGCGCGATCCAGCCCTGAGTCTCCATGTCCTTCCAAGGCGCGTCGTAACGCTTCGGCCCGATCAGGGAAAATACGTCGCCCTCGCGGCCGTCCTCGCGGATCAACGTGGCTGTCAACCCCAACCGCCGTCTGGACTGCAGGTCGGCGGTCATCCGAAACACCGGCGCCGGCAACAGGTGCACCTCGTCGTAGATGATCAGCCCCCAGTCGCGGCTGTCGAAGAGCTCGAGGTGGCGGTACTCGCCCTTGGTCCGGCGAGTGATCATCTGGTACGTCGAGATGGTGACCGGCCGAATCTCCTTGCGCTCGCCGGAGTATTCACCGATCTCTTCCTCGGTCAGTGACGTGCGCGCGATCAACTCGCGTTTCCATTGCCGGGCGGCGACGATGTTGGTGACTAGGATCAGCGTCGTCGCACCGGCCTTCGCCATCGCGGCGGCGCCGACCAGCGTTTTGCCGGCGCCACACGGAAGTACCACCACCCCGGATCCGCCGGCCCAGAACGAGTCCGTGGCCAGCTGCTGGTAATCGCGCAACTGCCAGTTGTCCTCGTGCAGGCTGATCGGATGTGCCTCCCCGTTGACGTAGCCAGCGAGATCCTCTGCGGGCCAGCCGATCTTGAGCAGCATCTGCTTGACCCGGCCGCGCTCGCTGGGGTGGACGATGACGGTGTCGTCCTCCACGCGGGTGCCGAGCATGGGCGCAATCTTTTTGTTGCGCAACACCTCCTCGAGCACCGCGCGGTCCAGGCTTACCAGCGTCAGGCCGTGTGTCGGGTGTTTGACCAGTTGCAGCCTGCCGTAACGGGCCATGGTGTCGACGATGTCGACCAGCAGCGGCTGGGGCACCGCGTAGCGGGAGAAACTGACCAGCGCATCGACGACCTGTTCGGCGTCATGGCCGGCAGCGCGTGCGTTCCACAGCGCCAGCGGTGTAATGCGGTAGGTGTGGATGTGTTCGGGTGCGCGTTCCAGCTCGGCGAACGGCGCGATGGCGGCGCGCGCCGCACCGGCCTGCTCGTGGTCGACTTCGAGCAGCACCGTCTTGTCGGACTGCACTATCAACGGCCCGTCGGTCACAAGCGCCACTCCTCCTCATCGCTTCGCTCTGCATCGTCGTCGGCGGTCACAGGCGCCGCTCCTCTTGATTGGTCATGTAATGCATTATCCGCCGACGGCCGACACCACCGACGTGATGCGATGGATGGCGAAGTCACGCAGCCGTCCGGACGCCGAGTCGTAGGCCACCAGCTGGCCGCCCCGTACGGTGATCGGCGACACCACCCGCTGAGTGGCCACACCGGCGGCGTCGAGATAGTCGATCACCAGCGTGTCCTGATCCCGCGCCGCCCGCTGCAACAGCGACATGGCGACAGCGGGGTCGACGCGCATACTGCCGAACGGTGCGACGGTCACTTTACGCAGCACCGAGACGACGGCATTCAGTGTCTCACTACTCGGGCGCGACGGGGTGCGGTACGGCCGACGCTGCTGCGGCGTTGCAACCCGGGCTCCGTGCGGCCGGACATCGACGATCGCGCCCGAGGAATCCTCGGCGGCCGGGGCGAAGCCCGCGGCCCGTAACGCACCCAGCACTTCGGCGATCGGGGCGGGTGACACCGCCACCGTCGGGGCCAGGGCACGCAACTGCAGCTGTTCGACGGCCGGCGCCGCCACCGCCTGGGCCAGCAACGCCGGGTCTTCGCACCGTACGAACGATGCGGCCATGCCGATCCGAAGCTGGCCGTGGCGACGCGCGACATCGTCGATGAGATATGTGAGCCCTTGCGGCACCGGTGTTTTGGAGTGCTTTGTAAAAAGCGCATGCATCCAGTCGCGGGTTTTGCCGACGTCGAGCGCATGGCGGATGGATTGTTCGCTGATGCGGTAGACCATCGCCGCGCCGGCCGATTCGACGGTGGCGACCGTGGCCAACTGTTCGGCCAGGCCGCGCTCCAGTGGCCCCGGCACCACGACGGTCAGGTCGGCCTGCAACAGGAAATGGTCGATCGGCTTCGGCAGCACACGCGTCATCGCCGCGACCGCGGCAGCGGGGGCCGTGGTGGGTTCGAAGGCGTCGTCCAGCAGCATGCGGCCGGGTGTGCTGATCGCCCCACGGCCCACCAGGCCAACCGAGTGACCCTCGGCCAGCAGATCCCCAACGGGTCCCGGTTGCAGCCGTCTGGCCCAACGCGGGCGCAGCCAGATCAGCGCCGCAGACGCTTCTGCCGCGTCGACGCCCGCACCGGCTGGTAGCCCGGACAGCATCCCAAGCAAGAGCCGGCGATCCAGCGGCGCGGCCGTGGAAAAGAGTGAATCTGAAAGGGCACCATAGGGTTTAGCATCTGGGCCGCGGCTGCCGATTAAGGCAGGACGACCGGGCAGGTCAAGCCAGGTGCTCGCCAGCAAGTGCCAGCGCTCGGCGGGGGACAACGCCGCGTACCGGTCAGCGGCCGCCGTTGGAGCCCAATAAGGCCCGTCACCGCTGACCGGCTCCGGATCGGGCATGCCGCTGGCGATCAGCCCGGCTGCGGCCGTGAGCTCGAGGATCAGGCCCAGTCGAGGCTCGGCGATACCCGTCGATTTGGCCAGCCGTTTGACTTCGCGGACTCCCATCCCTCCGCTGCGTAGCTCGGAAACGGGCCCGGCGCCCAGGACTTCCAGCAGAACATCGACCTCGCGGAGCAAGTCGATGGCGGCTCCGGCCGCCACCGCGTCGGCGTCGGCAGCGGTGGTGGTCGACACCACCGGGTCGGGCGCCGTCAGCTGCATCGGGCCGGGGCGCTCGCCGCGCAGTACCTGCCCGACATGCCGGGGCAAGATCACCGTTTCCGCGTCGACCCGTCGCAGCAGGCCCGCCGCCAGCAATTGCGGTACGGGCCGGTCCGCGGGGGCGCCGGGCGCGGCGTCGCGGGTACGGCCCATTGGCGAGCCGTCGAGCAGTTTGTCCAGAACCTCTCGCTGTGCCTCGTTGAGCCCGTCGATGAGGTCGACGATCTCTTCGCCGGTGTGTGAGCTGTCTTCGAGGGTGACTTGCCCCGGATGCCACGGCAACGACGTGCCGGCATCGGGGGCGACCCGTACCGCGGCGTCCCCCCAGGCCAGGGCGCGTTGCCGGAGGTCATCCAGGGCGGCGACCACGTCGGATTGGGGAGCGCGATCACCGATCAGCGCCAGCAGCTTCGCGGTAGGCACCGGCGTGGTGTCGGCCTGCAGCACGAGCAACGCGTCGAGGACCGCAAGCCGCAGGTAGTCGAGCTCGTCGGTGGCGGCCTTGACCGATTGACGCGCCTGAGCGCGCGCCGCCAACGCGGCGATGCTGCCGGGCGGCGGCTGGGCCAGGTCCGGGCGCAGCTCCAGCAGCCGGATCAGCAGTGCGTCGGGTAAGTCGGCAAGCCAAGACCCCAACGGGATATCCGCGGTGTTGTCGGTCATTGCTGACCAGCGTAAAGCAGCCAGCGGACACCAAGGTGACGGTTGGCGGCCTCGTGCTCCATGTGCGGCCGGGACCTGTCAGAATGGATCCGTGGCTGACATTGCTGAGGGCAAAGCGCGCAAACCCAGGTACGTCGACAACGGCTGGCCGACGGTGGACCCGGACCACCATGCGGTAAGCGAACTCGCGTGCGATCGCTCGGGCGCGTTATCGCCCTTCGGTGAACTGGTGTTCCCGGTTCCCTCCGACGACCTGCCGTACGTCCACCCGGTTACCGTCCTCAACCGTTAGATCGCCAGGATGGCCGGGGCGTCCAAGGCATCCAGGCCCGGTGCGACTTGGGGGTCGGCGGAACTGACCGGGGGCGCGTTGTCGCACCTGGACGAGCGGGGTGCAGCGCACATGGTCGATGTCACCGAGAAGGCGGCCACCAAGCGCACCGCGGTTGCCGCAGGTGCGCTGCGTACCTCGGCGCACGTGGTGGCGCTGATCTCGTCCGGCGGGCTGCCCAAGGGTGACGCGCTGGCCACCGCGCGGGTGGCGGGCATTCTGGCGGCAAAACGCACCGGCGACCTGATCCCGCTGTGTCACCAGCTTGCGCTTACCGGAGTCGACGTCGATTTCACCGTGGGCGAATCGGATATCGAGATCACCGCGACGGTGCGCAGCACCGATCGCACCGGCGTGGAGATGGAGGCGCTCACCGCTGTCAGCGTGGCCGGACTCACCCTGTACGACATGATCAAAGCCGTCGATCCGGCTGCGCGCATCGATGACATTCGGGTGCTGAGCAAGCAGGGTGGCAAAACCGGAACGTGGGTGCGGCGATGAGCGCTCGTTCCGCACGGGTCATCATCGCCTCCACTCGGGCGTCGGCCGGTGATTACACCGATCAGTGTGGACCGATCATCACTGAATGGCTTGGACAGCAGGGATTTTCGGCTGTGCAGGCAGTGCTGGTGGCCGACGGCGGGGCGGTCGGTGAGGCCCTGGGCGATGCGCTGGACGATGACGCCGACGTCATCATCACCTCTGGGGGAACCGGCATCTCACCCACCGATGCCACTCCGGAGCAAACCGTTGCGGTGCTGGATTACCTGATCCCGGGGTTGGCCGACGCGATCCGTCGCTCCGGGCTGCCAAAGGTGCCCACGGCGGTGCTGTCGCGTGGCGTGTGCGGGGTGGCAGGCCGGACTCTGGTTATCAACCTGCCTGGATCGCCCGGCGGGGTACGCGACGGTCTGGCGGTGCTCGCCGACGTGCTGGACCACGCGCTTGGACAGCTGGCCGGCGAAGATCACCAGCGATGACGCTGGTGCTCCGCGCCATCGTGACGGACCAACCGATCTCACTGGCCGAGCATGAAGAGCTGGTGAGTCATCAGTCGGCCGGAGCCATCGTCGGGTTCGTCGGCATGATCCGCGACCACGACGACGGACGCGCAGTGTCGCGGCTGGAGTATTCGGCGCACCCGACGGCCGACCAGGTCTTTGCCGATGTCATCGCCGAGGTGGCTGAGCAGTCCACCGGGGTGCGTGCCGTTGCCGCCAGTCACCGGATCGGCGTGCTGCGGATCGGTGAGGCGGCCCTGGTGGCCGCGGTGGCCGCCGACCATCGACAGGCGGCATTTGCCACCTGCGCCCGGCTGGTCGACACCATCAAGGAGCGGCTACCGGTGTGGAAACACCAATTCTTCGATGACGGAACCGAAGAATGGGTGGGTTCGGCCTAACGTCAGCTGATCACGGACGGTTGCGCGAGCGCGTCCAGTGCATCGTTTCCGTGCACATCCAGCGACTCAATCGCGTCCCACAGTTTCTGCGTGTAGCCAACGTCCGAGGCCTGCTGTAGTTGAGCGGGCGGCACAGCGTCGGGAGCGGGGGCCGGCGGTAAGGCGTCTGCCGGCGGCGCGGGCTGATCGTTGGCGGCCAGCTGAACCGGCGCAGGCGGGTCTGCCGGTGGCGGAGGAGGAGGCGGCGGCGGAGCGTCGGGAGGAGGAGCGTCCGCCGGCGGTGGGGCCAGCGGTGCGGGGGCGCCGTTAATCCCAGGCGCATCCAACGGAGCGTCCAAAGCAGCCGGCGCGGGCAGGACCTCGCGCGGGCTCGGGCCGGACAGCCCATGACCACACACCGGCCAGGCGCCACGCCCCTGGGTTGCCAGCACTCGCTCAGCGATCGCGATCTGCTGGTCCCGGGTGGCCAGCTGGGCTGACGGGGCGTACTGGCCGCCGCCGTGCGCGGCCCAGGTGCCTTGGTTGAACTGCAGGCCACCCTGGTAGCCGTTGCCGGTGTTGATCGCCCAGTTGCCGCCGGACTCGCAGCTGGCTACTTGGTCCCATTCGTGGTCGGTCGCGGCGGCCGCTTGGCCGGCCAGAGCGATACTGCCGCTGCCAAGGACGGCGCCGGCAAACGCGATTTTGGCGACGCTGATGTTGGATGTGGCGGGCTTACGGTGACGTCCACTCATACGCTCGGAGAATTTCCTCTCGCATTACGCGCTTACGAGGTCAGCTGTCGGGTTCGGGTGGGAGAGGCTACCCGGCCAGCGTCGTAATTCCGCAGAATCACAGAAGGCGACGCCCGCTTCACCCCAAGGAGTCGCACGCGACTCCGGGCCGATCACGGTGGACCGGTGGGTCCCCCGTCTCCATCCACTTTCGGTGTCCCCTGCCTACTGGATGGAGCTCAGCGCGGTAGATAGGGGAGGAACGCCACCGGTCAGATTGGCGAACCTCCGGGAACGGTAGCCGGTTCTGTTGCACCCGTCACGTCTTGCGAATCCGGGCGTTTCGCTCCCCGTCGCGTCGCAAAACCCCAGGAAGACAATGGATCTGTGCAGCTCAATGGCACCCGACACCGGAGCGTGTCCGGGCCGTTATCTTTCCGTTACGTGAGATAACTCACAGTTTCAACCGCCGGCGAACGGGGGCAGCACGTCGATCGTCGCGTCCGCGCACAACGCTGTGGTGTCGTCGCGGACGGCGATTCCGTCGCACAGATACGAGCACCGGCGCAGCACTTCGGAGAGGCGAGCACCGCGAACTGCGAGGCTCTCGACCAGCTCAGCCACGGTAGCGCCCGCCCGCAGCGTGACGGCTTCTGATTCGGCGCCGGCCGCCGCCCGCGCGGCGGCGAAGTAGCGGACCGTCACCTGGATTGTCGGGTTAGCCACCGATAGCGCTCATCGGGCGATCGGGCTGGATGAATTCGGGATCGTTGATGCCGTGGCCGGCGGGCTTGCCCCACATGGCGGCGCGCCACGCCGTCTCTAGTGCGTCGTCGTCTGCACCGGTGCGCAGCAGACCGCGAAGGTCGGTCTCTTCGCCGGAGAAAAGACAACTGCGGATTTGGCCGTCGGCCGTCAGCCGAGTGCGATCGCAGGTGGAACAGAACGCGCGCGACACCGACGCGATGACCCCGAACTGTCCGGCCGGCGTGCTCGGGCCCTTGTCGACCAGCCACAGCTCAGCCGGGGCCGAACCACGCGGCGCCGGGTCCGGGCGCAGCCGGAAGTGTGGCCGCAGCGCAGCGAGCACGTCGTCGGCCCGCAGCGCGACGTCCCGGCGCCACTCGTGCCCGGCGTCCAGCGGCATCTGCTCGATGACCCGCAACTGGCAGCCATGCTCGAGGCAGAACCTCAGCAGCTCAACCACGTCTTCGCGCCCGGTGGCCGGGTCGAGCACGGCGTTCACCTTGACCGGCGCCAGGCCGGCCGCTTTGGCGGCGGCCAAACCGGCCAGCACGTCATCGAGGCGATCCCGGCGGGTAATGGCCGCAAAGCGGTCCCGGTCCACGCTGTCCAGCGACACATTGACTCGGTCCATGCCCGCCTCAGCGAGCGCACCAGCGCGCCGGGCCAGGCCCACCCCGTTGGTGGTCAGCGAGATCTCCGGGCGGGGCCGCAGACCGGCCGCCGCTGCGACCATCTCTTCAAGGTGGTGGGCCAACAGTGGCTCACCACCGGTGAATCGCACGCTGGTGACGCCGAGGCGGGTGATGGCGATGTGCATCAGCCGGGCCAGCTCGTCCGGCCGCAGCAGTTGCCCGCCGGGCAGCCAGTCCAAGCCCGCCGCGGGCATGCAATAACGGCACCGCAGATTGCAGCGGTCGGTCAGGGATACCCGAAGATCGGTGGCGGCCCTTCCGTAGGTATCCAGCAGCGGGCCGCGGGTTGGCACTTCCCCCGTGGGGCCGGGCAGCTTCGGCACTCCCAGTGGCGTCATTGTCATGCGGGTGCCCGACTCAGCGTCGGCGAGCTAACCGGAACGATCTCTTTGCCGAGCGGTAGCAGCGATACCGGGATCAGTTTGAGGTTGGCCAGCGCCAGGGGGATGCCGATGATGGTGATCGCCATCGCTGCCGCGCTCACCAAGTGCCCGATCGCGAGCCAAATCCCGAACAACAACACCCAGATGACATTGCCGATAAGGGCACCGCTGCCAGCGTTGGGTTTTTCGACGATCGTGCGTCCGAACGGCCATAACGCGTATGAGGCGATGCGCAGCGACGCGAAGCCAAAGGGGATGGTGACTTTGAGTAAGAAGCAGATCAGCGCCGCAACCAGATATCCGAGGGCCATCCAGAGGCCGCCGAATAACAACCAGATGATGTTCAGGATGAGGCGCATATCTCCTCCAGGGGTAGCTGCCAGCCTACCGAGGAAGCCGGTGATCGGGGGGTGCTCGGCCGCCAACCCACCGAGTAAGATCACAATCCACTGGGGCGTCCTGCGCAGGCGGGACGCTTCTTGTGTTGCCTATTCTAGAGATCCATCAGACAAGCAGGTGAGAGCAGTGCCGACCGGCAAGGTGAAGTGGTACGACTCCGATAAGGGGTTCGGCTTCCTGTCGCAGGAGGAAGGCGAGGACGTATATGTCCGCTCGTCGGCGTTGCCCGAGGGGGTTGAGGGGCTCAAAGCAGGTCAGCGAGTGGAATTCGGCCTTGCTTCCGGCAAACGCGGGCCGCAGGCGCTGAGTGTCAAGCTGATCGACCCGCCACCCAGCCTTGCCAAGACGCTTTCCCGCACGCGTCGCGAAGCGCCCGCCGAGCACAAGCACAGCCCCGACGAGCTGCACGGCATGGTCGAGGACATGATCACGTTGCTCGAGACCACTGTGCAGCCCGAGTTGCGCAAGGGCCGCTACCCGGATCGCAAGACGGCGGGCCGGATATCCGAGGTCGTCAAGGCAGTGGCCCGGGAGTTCGACGCCTAGCTAGCCCCTTCTCTGAAGTCGGGATGCGGCGCAGGATTGTCGCCATGGGCGCATACGTCGACAAGGGCGAATTCAGCCGGGACACCAACTACATCACCACCCGCATCGCCGCGGACGGGCGCGATGGTTATCCGGTAGAGCCCGGCCGGTATCGGCTCGTCGTTGCCCGCGCTTGCCCCTGGGCCAACCGGGCAATCATCGTACGGCGCCTGTTGGGATTGGAAGACGTTCTCTCCATTGGGTTTTGCGGTCCGACCCATGACCAGCGCAGCTGGACGTTCGACCTCGACCCGGAGGGTGTCGACCCGGTCCTCAAGATCCCGCGGCTGCAAGACGCCTACTTCAAACGCTTCCCCGACTATCCGAAAGGCATCACCGTTCCGGCGATCGTCGACGTCCCCACCGGCGCGGTGGTCACCAACGATTTCGCGCAGATGACTCTGGACTTCTCCACCCAATGGACCGCCTACCACCGCGACGGCGCACCGGAGCTGTACCCGGAGTCGTTGAGGGCCGAGATCGACGAGGTCAGCAAGAGGGTCTACACCGAGATCAACAATGGTGTGTACCGGTGTGGCTTCGCCGGCTCACAGGAGGCTTACGAAGCGGCATACGATCGGCTGTTCGCCGCGCTGGATTGGGTAAGCGATCGACTGACCAGCCAGCGATACCTATTGGGAGACAGCATCACCGAGGCCGATGTGCGGCTGTTCACCACCTTGGTCCGCTTCGACCCGGTTTACCACGGGCATTTCAAGTGCAATCGAAGCAAGCTGAGCGAGATGCCGGTGTTGTGGGCCTACGCGCGCGACCTGTTTCAGACGCCGGGTTTCGGCGACACCGTCGACTTCAACCAGATCAAGCAGCACTACTACATCGTGCACGCCGACATCAACCCCACCGGTATCGTGCCCAAGGGTCCCGATCTGAGCGGCTGGGTGACCCCGCATGGCCGGGAGGCTTTGGGGGGCAGGCCCTTCGGGAGCGGGATGCCGCCCGGGCCGCCCGCCGAAAGTGAGCGCGTGTCGTAGCTGGCTGAGTCGCCTTCGGCGGTGGGTGAGCTGTGCATTTCGGCGGGTTCCGCTAGCGAACCGAAGTGAAAGGCCGTTTGGTCCCCAAAGTGTGGGACCAACGGCTCCTGACCACACGCCATCGAAGTTCTAGAGTCCACCTTGCGCAAGCAGAATATTGAGCGATGAGGCAGCGAAATGCACAGTGAAATAGCGAATCCCGGAATCGTCGTTGGTATCGATGGATCGCCAGATTCGGGCGCCGCCCTGCAATGGGCCGTCCGTGAGGCGACGATGCGCAACGTGGCGCTGACCCTCGTGCACGCTGCAACTCCGGTACCCGGCGACTCGCTGGTGCTCAAGTGGACGGGAGATTCCGTTCCGGCTGAATTGCTCGGAGCGCTAGGGGCAACGGCGCAGCAGGCGCTCGCCGACGCAGTCAAGCTCGTCGAGGACATGACCGACGACCGGAGTCGGCCGCGAATCAACAACGAGGCCTTCTCCGGGAGGCCCGTCTACGCGCTCGTCGAGTTGTCGACAAAAGCCGACATGGTCGTGGTGGGTAGTCGCGGCCATGGAGCTTTGGAGCGCGTGCTTCTGGGTTCTGTCAGCACTGGACTGGTCCATCGCGCCCACTGTCCGGTGGCGGTGATCCGCAACGAAGTCTCGCCACCAGTTGAGGGATGCGTGCTTGTCGGCGTTGATGGCTCGCCGGCATCGGAACTGGCAACCGCCATCGCTTTCGACGAGGCTTCCTGGCGGGGCGCCGAACTCGTGGCTCTATACGCCTGGACCGACGTCGAGGTTCCCGACCTCTCGAGCCGGGAGTGGACCGGAACGACCAGGACTTCCTGGACGAAGCTGCAGTCGGAGGCCGAGGAAACATTGGCGGAGCGTTTGGCGGGCTGGCGGGAACGTTACCCCGACGTCGTCGTCCATCGCGAGGTCGTCGTGAACCACCCCAAGCAACACCTCGTTGAGCTCGCGGAATCCGCACAACTCGTGGTCGTGGGCAGCCACGGGCGCGGCGGATTCGACGGAATGCTACTCGGATCCGTCAGCACGGCGGTGGTGCACGCGGTACGCACCCCCGTGATCGTCGCCCGAGGGCGCTAGCCCGACGACCAATCAAAAGGTCAGCCGCACTGACCATTCCGCGTGCGGGGCATCGCGCAGTTCGCCGGAGGGGTCGACCACCAACGTCAACAACTGCACGACTATCCCGGTCAGCCGCCCGCGCTGCGGGTCCACCGGCGGGATGGTGACCGCGAGCCGGGTCCCCGGCCGAAACATGGTGCTGGCGGTGTTGGTGGGGTCCTCATACACCTGCAGTAATCGCCACGGTGCACGGGAAATCGCTTCGGGCACCGAGAGCTGAACCGGATAGCGCTCGTTGACCGGTAACTCGCCCTGTGCACGCGGTTGCTGGCAGTCGTTGAGGTTGAGCACATTGCAGTACAGGTATGGCCCAACGCGGGTCAGGTGCCCGTGCGAATAAACGCTGATCTCCGGTCGCTGCGGACCGGTTGGGCGTATCAGCAGCCACGTGCCGACCCCGGCGCCCACGGACAGCGGGAGCACGGCCGCCAGGAGCACGGCCAAGCGGCGGTTGCCTGCAGGCTTCACTCGGATACCGCCGCCGCATTGCCGGCGCCGCGACGCATGCCTTCCTGCTCGACCATCACCGGCCGGTTACCTCCGAGGCCCGGGATCAAGGAGTCGCCGCGGAAGCTGACAATGGTCTGCGCCAGACCGAGGATCAACATCGAGCTGACCGCGGTGAAGCCGACCCACAATTCGGTGTAGACCATCACGCCCAGCGCACCGCCCAGCACCCAGGCCAGCTGCAGCGTCGATTCCGAACGCCCGAACCCCGATGCCCGCGATTCCTCGGGCAGATCGTCTTGTAGCGACGCATCCAGCGAGGCCTTCGCAATGGCGCTCGAGCCCGATGTGACCAAGGTGGCGATCGCCGCCGCCACCAGGGTACCGGCC